>Ga0302325_10021017_pt1 | contig 13678 bp, 10 predicted proteins | sample Palsa_T0_2_FD_201948 | JGI IMG/M metagenome (GOLD analysis project Ga0302325, IMG submission 201948) | Peat permafrost microbial communities from Stordalen Mire near Abisko, Sweden - Palsa_T0_2 | ecosystem: Environmental > Terrestrial > Soil > Palsa > Peat permafrost | place: Sweden: Abisko... | reverse complement strand
GAAATATTCTTGAAGTGTTTCGAGCGCGGCATCATGGTGCGGCAGACCGGCGACACCATCGCCATGGCGCCGCCCTTGATCGTGGAGCCCAAGCAGATCGCGCATTTGGTGGAGACTTTGGGCTCCGTGATCCGCGAAGTCCCGTAAAGGATCTCCAGGGCTCTAAGGCCGCGAGGCGGCCCATGTTATTGCATGGGCCGCGCTCGTTTTGGCGCCGGTCGCTCAGCTCTTCGGCTCGAAGATCGAGTACCATTTCTTGCAGGGTTCGCTGACTTCCCAGATGCCCTCGAAGCCCGCCGGCACGACGAATGCATCGCCTGCTTTGAATTCGTGCTTCTCGCCGCTCGCGGATTCGATGCGCACCCGGCCTTCCATGATCACGCAGAATTCGTGTTCGGTGTAGCGCACGCGCCATTTGCCGGCGGTGCTGGTCCAAAATCCGCAAAAGAATTCCTGCTTCGGATCCGCGTATTGGTTCGATACGCGGGTACGCGGGATGCCCGCCAAAATGTTTTCAGGGGCGGGATTGACGGACTCGCCCGTCTGATATCTGTCCAGGACCACGATCTTGGGGCGTCCGCTCATGGCCTATCGTAGGCCGATGCCATCAGGTGAAACAAGTGCGGCCCGAAGGCTTGGTACGCCTTTCGGGCCGCAGTGGCGACCCGTGCCGCCTTTTCACTCGTTCTCGACCGCTTGGGCCACGGCGGCTGGACCGTCGATCCGCAAGGTCAGCCGGACCCGGCGCTCGAGCGCATAGCCGTCGCTGTCGGAGGCGACGCTCTGCGTCTTGCCGTAGGCGTTGACTTCGAGCACATCCTCGCCGACGCCGGCGGCCAGAAGCATGTCGCGTACCGCATTGGCCCGATCCTGCGACAGCTTCATGTTGCTCTCATCGCTGCCGCGCGGGTCCGCGTAGCCGTCCACGCGCACCTTGAGCGAGGGCGATTTCGCCACGGCCTGCGCAATCACCTGAATCTGGTGCGCAATGTCCGGGGTGATCTCTGCGCTGCCGGTGCGAAACAGCACATCGCCTTGCAGCCCATCCAGAACATCGGACGGGTCATCCGGCGCGTTCCGCGCCGTTTCCGCCTTGCGCGACATGTCATCGAGCTTGGCGGTGAGACTTTGATTGACGGCCAACAGATTGGCTTGCTGCGTGATCAGCGATGATTTCTCGGCCTCCAAGCCCTGCGTGTCGCTCTGTAACTTCGCAACCTGCGCCTCTGCTTTGCGGGCCTCGCCGGCGCGATGCACGCGATTACCCAGCCATGTGCCGAGGCCTGCCCCTACCACCGCGCCCACGGGCCCCGCCGCGAATCCGCCGATGACCGCGCCGGCGATGAAGCCGACCGGCTCTTGCGGCGGCGCGGCCTTCGCCTCGTCGGCCATGGCTGCGACGCTCGCTCCCAACAATCCAACCGTACACACGGTTTTGGAAAATGCAGTCTTCATAACGGCTCCTCAAGTCTCGAGTCCCAGGCGAGACGGCGACCGCCGTCCCATGGGAGTCATTACGAGCCTGATTTGAGGCGCAGCCGGGCCGCGTTCGTGGCGAATCGTGGCAACGCCGCGATGAATTGAGCCAGGGGGTCAAGCCTTGAGCGAGAATGGCGTGAAGTTGGTGCCGATGTCGTAATAATCCTCGTTCTCGGCTTTCTTGAGAAAAGCCACGACGCGATATGTCAGGGGCGCCGCTATGATCTCCCAGCCGCTCTTCAGGGCGTACTGGGTGAACATGATGGCGACCAGATGCGACGGGGGCATGCGCCCGTAGAAGGCGACGAAGTAGAAAATCACGGAGTCGACCAACTCTCCGCATACCGTCGAACCGATGATGCGGCTCCACAGCCATCGGCCCTTGGTCCAAATCTTCATCTTCGCCAACACGTAGCTGTTGACGAAGGTTCCGCACAGGAACGCCATGATCGATGCCAGCACGATGCGCGGCGTGTTGCCGAATATGGTCTCCACCGCCGCCTGGTTGGCGAGCGAGGCGCTCGAGGGCGGCAGATGCACGACCACCGCCGCCATGAGCGAGGCGAAGGCAAGAGCGGCGAATCCCGCCCACACCACCCGTCTATCCCTGCCATAGCCGTACACTTCGGTGAGAATGTCGCCGAATATGTAAGAGATGGGAAAGAACAACACGCCGGCGAGAAACGTCACCGAGCCCAGCAACGGCACATGGATCGTGGTTTCCTTTGCCGGGCCGATCAAGTTCGAGCACAGCAATACGCATACGTAGGCAGCCATGACGAAGTCGTAATAACGGAACTGACGGATGGGCGCCGTGCTCATGAATCGCAGTGTAGCCGCTGCGGCGGGGAAATGCCGATCATATGTAACACCGAAAAATCGTATTAAGTTGCTTGTCGCAGATTGGCGAAAACGATCACAGCAGCGAAATGGCGCATACGGTACATATGTACTTCACATTCGTGAAGGATCTATGGAGCAGGCAAAAATGTTAGGCGCGTCGGATACGCCGCGCGTCGACTACGGCGCGGTTTGCCAAAACCTGCGCACGGCCTTGGAGCCCGCTCGCGCGCATGCCATCTCCCTGCTCGACAGCCAAGGCGATGTCTTGTGGCTGAGCGAGGGCTCCATGGGTCCCGACGAACACAACGCCGTGCGCGAAGCGATCGAGGCCTTTGCCGATCCAAATGCGGCGCCGGTCCTTAGTTTCGATCTTGGCGACTCTCGCTCGGCGGTGCTGATTCGCGCCCTCGACAGCCGCTGCACCATGGTCGGCGCGGTCATGATCGTGATGGATTCGCGCGCCATCGCGCGCGGCGCCACCAAGCTGATGACGCCGAAGCTGCAGCGCGCGCTGATGGAATTCGCCGCCGTACGGCCCACGCGTGCGCCGCCGCGCGGCCTGCCCTCGACCCCGCCGCCGCCAAACTCGGTGCCGGCGCGCTTTTCACCAGCAGCCGCCTCACAAGTAGCCGCCTCGCAAGCAGCAGCCGCCCGCCAGGCGCCCGTGCCCGCGCCGCGAACTCCGCCGCCTCCGACGCTGCAGCCGGTGAAGCCCTCGCCGGCTCTGCAACGAGCGCGAAAAGGCGTCACGCCCGAGATCGATCGGCTGCATGCCGCCCTGCGCAGCAGCCCCATCGTTTTGTACGTGCAACGCCTCATGCCTCTTGCCAAGGGCAGTGCGCTGAAACGCTATGAAGTGCTGCTGCGTTCCAAATCGGACAGCGCCCCGAACGTGGCGCCGCAAGCGATGCTGAAGGCGGCGGTCGACAATGGCTTAGGCTCCATGATCGATCGGCGCGTCGTCGCCGAACTGATCGGATTCCTGATGCATCACCCGGACATCTGGAAGAACAATGAGGCACTTTTCTCGGTGAATCTGACGAGTACGGCGCTGCAAGACGAGCACTTCATCAAATTCGTCGAGCTGTGTCTGGCCAAGTCGGCGTTGCCGATGGGCACGATCGCCTTCGAGATCGACACGCGCACCGCCCTGGCCCTCCCCGACAAGATCCCGGATGTCGCCGCCGCGCTGCATCGGCTCGGCTGCCCGTTGGTGCTCGATGATTTCGCTCTGCTCACCGAGTGCTTCGCCCTGCTGCGCCTGCCCGGCGTGCGCTACATCAAGCTGGCGCCGGAAATCACGGCCAAGATGCGCACCGACAAGATATGCCAGGCAGCGATTACCGCCGTCGTGCAGATGGCGCGTGTGCTCGGGATGCATACGGTGGCCAAGCGCACCGACACGCCGGCAGAACATGAATGGCTGACGGCGCTCGGCGTGGATTTCGTGCAATCCAACTCGTTGTCGCCGCCCATGGCCATCGAATCGCTGCTCAATACAGCGCCCGCCGGGAACTAATTGCTGCGCGACGCACCCTGGGTCGAGGGCGGTTTGAACAATCTACATTAACCCGACCATTTCGCTGCGCCATTACTTGGCACTGCGGCGTGAACTTCACTGGCGCCCGAAGGGGTTGTATGACGATTACGTCAGAACACTTGCAAATCATTGGAAACAAAGCAAACTATGGCTGTCTGCAACGAGACACCGGAACCGGGCTAAGTGTTTTGTTAGTCCCATGAGGTTCGGTTCCGGTTCCCTCTGGTTCCCTCGCCATGACCTTCACGGCAATCATCGTCGCCTGCGCACTAATTGGCCTGTTATTCATGGTCGCGGCGGTGCGCCGCTTCCGACGCCGGCGCCTGGCGAGCGGCATGGCGCACAGCGCTGTCGCCATAGTCATCGCGCTTGTCTGCGTATGCGCCGCGCTCATCGGTTTGAACCTGCTCACCTATCAGCGCCTCACCTCCGAGCAGCCTGCCGGCGAGTTGCAGCTGACGCGCACGGGGGAGAAGCAATTCAACGGCGTATTGAGCTATCCGAGCGGCGAGCGCACGACCTTCGCGCTGCAAGGCGACGAATGGCAGGTGGATGCCCGCCTGTTGAAGTGGAGCGCTTTCGCCAACCTGGTCGGCTTCGATGCGGCCTACCGGCTCGAGCGTATCGGCGGCCGGTACACGCATATTGAGGATGAACGATCGCAGCCCCGCACGGTTTATGAGCTGGCGAGCCCCGGGCGCATCGATCCGTGGGAACTGGTACATCGCTATCACCGCTGGGTCCCCTGGATCGATGCCATGTACGGAAGCGCCACTTATCTGCCGATGAGCGATGGTGCGCTGTACGAGATCAAGGTCTCCCAGAGCGGGTTGATCGCCCGCCCCTTGAATCAAGCCGCACGCGAGGCGGTTTCCGGTTGGCACTAAAACGTAGAGCGAACATGAGCATCGTCCAGAAAATCTCCGCCGCCGTACTCGCGCTGTTGCTGATCGCCGCCGCCGCGGCCTGGATTCACACCGCGCCGCCGACGGTGCGGGCCACCAAGAAGAGCGCTGCCGCGGCAGCGGCCAATGAGCTGGTGGACGAATCGACCTACACCACGGCGCTGCGTTTGTCGCAGTTGCCCGCTGCTCCCGAAGAGCAGGATCTGGCTCAATCAGCGTTGCGGGTCGCCGATCACGCCTTGGATCTCGCCTTCAACTCCGCCTTGAGCGACGTCGATGCGCATCCGCCGGCATTGAACTCCGAGGCCGCGAAAATCCAAGACCGCATCAAAAAGTCCCAGGCTTTGCTGGACGCCGATCAGCAACGCGTGAACGACCTGACGAGTCAGATAGCGCAGGCGAAGAATGCGCAAAAGGATTCGTTGCAGGATGAATTGGACCTCGCGCAATCGCAGCTCGAGCTGGACAAGGACGAGTTGGACGAAGCCAACCAAGATCTGGCGGACGCCGGCGGCAATCCGCGGCAACGCATCGATGCGCTGGTTCAGGAACACGCCGCACAGGCGAAGGCTCAAGCCCACCCCGCCGGTTCCGTGGCCGCAGCCTCATCGGCCAGCGGCTCCGTCGGAAAACTGGGCGATTGGCTCAGGATCAGACGAAAGCACCAGGAACTGGCGGATGCTCAGGCCGCCGCGCAGGAAAGAGCGGCGGACCTGGGTAAACGGCGCAGCGCGCTTGCCGACAGCCTCGACAGCACCAAGGGCGGCATCGCCGAATTGGCGCAGCACACCAAGAGCGCCAAGGACACCGGCAGCACGGCGCCCGTGCCGGCTCCGTCTCCGTCTCCGGCTCCGTCCCAACGCACCCATGTCGATGCCGCCACGCTCCTCAATCAGACCAGATTGATCGCCGCGGACCAGAAAATACTCACGCTGCTCGATCGGCGCATCAGCGATCAACGCCAGCTGACAAATATCTATGGGCAATGGGCGGCCATGGTCGCAATCCAGGCACAAGCCCTGGCGCACCAGCTTTTGCTCAATGCCGTCATCGTCCTCGTCATTCTGCTGGCGGTGCTGCTGCTCGATCGATGGGCACAACATCTGCTCGACAACCCGAAACTCGACCGTCGGCAGGTTGAAACGCTGCGCAGCATCACGCGCGTCTCCCTGCGCGTTCTCGCCTTCATCGTCATCCTGCTGATTGCCATCGGCCTGCCCAGTCAGTTCGGCACCATGATCGGCATCGTCGGCGCCGGCCTGACCGTGGCGTTGAAGGACTTCATCGTCGCGTTCTTCGGTTGGCTGATGCTCATGGGCCGCAACGGCATTCGTCTTGGCGACTGGGTGGAAATCAACGGCGTCAGCGGTGAAGTGACGGAGTTGGGAATGTTTCACACCGTGCTCCTGGAGACAGGCAATTGGAGCGATTCGGGGCATCCAACCGGGCGGCGCGTGACCTTCACCAACAGTTTCGCCATCGAAGGTCATTATTTCAATTTCTCCACGTCCGGCCAGTGGCTGTGGGATCAGCTGCAGGTAGTAGTCCCCGCGGGCCAAGACCCCTATCCCATCGTCGATGCCATTACCAAGCACGTGTCCGAGGCGACCGCCGAGAGTGCGCGTCAGGCGGAACAGGAATGGCAGCGAGCCGTTCCCGCCACGCGCGGCAAGGTCTTCTCCGGCGAGCCCGGTGTCAACGTCAAACCCATTGTCGGCGGCGTGGAAATCGCCGTGCGCTACATCACGCGCGCCAATGAACGCTTCCTGTTGCGGGCCAAGTTGTATCAGGCAGCCGTAGATCTATTGGGCAAAAAAACCGTGGCTCAGGCTTGAGAGGCCCTGGACGCCGGGCCGTCGAGAGAATCTCGCTCTTAAGCTGAGGGGTCTTTGGGCGGTGAATTGTGACCCGAGTCGGTGTCACGCTCCACGAGCCATATATAGAAACCCATGATCCCAACGGCCGTGACTACGGCAACCGATGCCCCCGTCAATATCGGCGCCAGCTTCATGATGAAAGGTTTCTTGGTCAAATGCAGCGCCATCGTGACATGCCCCCACCCTCTAGGCGTGGACCGTGCGGCGAGCGTACCGACGATCACCGACACAGCACTGGTAAAACCTGCTATGGCTCCCAAGGAACGGTGCACTTTCTTCTTATCCAAGCGCTTCAGGACCATGGGTGAAAGTCTAGGCAAGCCACGAGGCATCGGCAACTGCGCCGGCGTGGATTCTGGAATATGTAACGATCCCATCATGTCGCCCTCCCATCCCGAGACGCGTCCATTCTGACTTGAACTGAAGAGCCGCAACATCCCCCAGATTGGGGGGGGCGACTAATTACGCATGCAACGGGATCGGCAACGGCTTTTTTGAACGCGCTTCTTTCGCACGAATATTCGCAGTCCGCCCAATCCGCTCAGCATCAACCAAGCGGATGCGGGGAGCGGCACGGGCGGGGGCGGGGCGTTTACGCCCGCGTTGATTACGCCCCTGCTGATACTCGACGGGGCGTCACGGAGGACGCGACCCAGCGGGCGGCGGTTGCGTAGCGTAGCTGAGCCGCCAGCTGCGAAGTGATACTGGTTCATGCCGCGCTCGTTCCCCATTTCTCAACGATCGCACCCGAAATCAGCGTTGATCAGCATAGCAATCGGACTTACATTGCGTCATGACTTCCGAGCCGTCCGCCGAGAACAGGGTCCCGACCGTCGTGCGTACGCTGCGCTTGAAGGTCAAATCAGAAGCCTACCCGTGGCTTAACGCCGCTGCCGCGGAGGTGAATCTTGTTTGGAACTTTGCCAAGGAAACCAGCGCCCGTGCTACTCGCCCATTCTCAGGGCCGCCGAAGTGGCTAAACGCCTATCAACTCGACAAACTCACGGCAGGAGCGACAGAGTACTTCGAGCACATCGGCTCAGCCACCATTCAGCGGGTCAATGCGGAGTTTGCGACCCGGCGTAAGCAGTTCAAGAAGACGAAACTGCGGTGGCGGGTCAGCCGAGGCCCAAGGCGATCCCTCGGCTGGATCCCCTACAAGGTCGAACAGCTCAAACGCCAGGGTAAATGCTTGCGGTTTTGCGGTAAATCGCTCCGGGTCTTCGAACAAGCGGTCCTGCAGGGTAAATCCTGGATGTCCGGCTGTTTCGCCCAAGATGCCGTGGGTGATTGGTGGCTATGTATGCCGGTGGAGTACCCTGTCGAACAGACTGTTGCCCCGAACCAGGCGGTAGGGCTGGATTTAGGCTTAAGAGAGACCGCGGCCACGAGCGATGGCGATAAACTCGAGGCAGGGCACTTCTATCGCAAGATTGAGCACAAGAGATTGCGCAGGCCCAGCGTCGGGGGCATAGGCGACAGGCTAAACGACTGCACCGCCGGGCCGCACGACGGCGCAAAGAAGCCTTGCACAGATTTTCCCGGAAGCTTGTCGATTCCTATCAGAACATCGTTATTGGCGATGTGAGCAGCCTCAAACTGGTCAAGACACCGATGGCGAAGTCGGTATTGGATTCAGGCTGGGGCATCCTCAGAGCGCAACTGCAGTATAAGAGCCAGCAGGCGGGCAGAAACGTCTTCATCGTCAATGAGAAAAACACAACACGAGAATGCAGCAGCTGTCATGCCCTCACGGGTCCGACAGGCCTGGACATGCTCGCTGTAAGCACATGGGTATGCAGTGCGTGTGGTGTCACGCATGACAGGTCAATGCTGCCAAGAATATGGTGTGCGCGTGGAGGTGCTCCACGTCCGTCAGCGGAAACGAGCTATCGCCGTCAGTTGCGTCGCCGAGCCAGGCATCTCGCCTGCGCGAGGCAAGGATCAGCGTACGGACGGCGGCGGCATGAACACCGGCCTCCGACTACCAGCACCTGATGCTGGGGTGACAATAGCAATTCCCGTGTTTATTTTCTCAGGTGTCAGTCCAAGGCTCTCTGCATCTGCTACGACTTGTGCAAAGGGGACATCAAAATGGCCGTGTATCAGACCCAATAGAAGAATTATCGGACCGCGATGCGACGTTACCTGTTGCCCTTTCTAATAGCGGCTTGTGCCCAGATTCAAGAACACCGGAGAGCCACTCAATCCACCAACTGACCTTGCTTCGATTAGATATGCGTCAAGCGGACCCATAGCCGTTTCGACATTCTCCTCGTCAAGGGCCGCCAAATTGCCTACGCGCACGATAGGGATGTTTCGTTTTTTTCCTCGATGATGTTTGAAAGGCCAAAAATGAACACGTCATCCCCAGCGTAATCTCGTGTTCAGCAGCGGCTGTCGAGGTAAAAAAATACCCGTCGCCGATAGACGAGTAATCGAAGCCTGGAATGTGCGCAAACGGCACCATTGCTACATCCACCGTTTCGTCAAACGGGTGAAACTTCCAGGCAGAAACTTCTGTCATGATCCAGCCTGAATCCCCGCCGGTGGTGTTGAACCGAACGAATACTTTGGTCAGTCCCTTCTTTATTAATAAGGTCAATTAAATGTCTAGCGGTCACCAGTCGCATGCCTGATCCCAATGCTGCTCCTGGAACCGGGCGAGATAAAAAAAAACGGTCCCGGCGTAACGAGTCTCGCCCGTGGCCATCCGATACGCGACAAATACGACGCACTTTCTAATCCAATCCGGTGTAAGCATTTCTAAGTGGGCTTGGTCTGGCTAACGGGGCTAGCTTAAGTCCTGACGGAGTTTTTCTTATAGTTCTCGTGTCCACCGGGGGATCAGGTATCCGTTACGCGGGTCGCCAGTTTTCCGCGATAGCAGTTAGAATGCGATGTTGAGCGCGTTTGGAAGCCAAATTGACCTCGTTGCTGACGCGAGCGCTGAGACACGCCCCAGCAAAAACGTCCGTAAGTCTCTGATTCGCCGGCTTAGCACAGTGGTAGTGCAACGGTTTTGTAAACCGTAGGTCGGGGGTTCGAATCCCTCAGCCGGCAAACCCCTCACATCGAAATCTATCCACACGTAAGGCCATTACCAACAGCTCGGAGGCGTCGAACCCCCGACACATAAAAAGAGGGGTTCGACAAGTTGGCCGCAGGCCAACTTGATCGCCGGCGTCCTCGACGGCGACCCCGGAGGGGCGAGGCGCACCGCGCCGACGGGAGACAGCACCGCCTGTGAACGGTTCTGACCGGCCAAATTCCCCGGCAGGACGAATTCTCTGCCCAAAAATGCTGTCGTTTCGAAGAGCTGCGTTTGTTGCCAACGCGCGGAGCATCCGCGAACATGGTTTGTAATTGACCTTACAACTGAATGCCAGAGACGACCGCAGGGACAATGACGAAGTCGGGCACCCTAGACCAGGTTCATACAGCGCTCGCTGCCTTCTTGGGGGGTAATCAGACTCTCGCGGAGCTGGAAATGCTTCTCGCGGCCGCTCTGGGGAATGGTTCATGCTCTCAATCGTATGTTATGGACGCTTTGCGGAATGCTGTCGCAGCCGGACGCGTGCCGCTCGACACGCTGCGGCGGCTGGGGCTCACCGGGGACGGCGACGCAACCGTGCACCGAACCATCGAAGTTACCGCCTCCGGCGAGCCAGCCGAAGGCCGACTCAGCAAATCTCAGCCCATCGAGCCCAACGAGTCGATTGCCGTCGGTCAGTTATTGGGCGGCCGCTACCGCCTCAAACGTAAGTTGGGCGAAGGCGGCATGGGCGTCGTCTATTTGGCAACCGATCAGGAAGTCAAAGGCGAGATCTTCGCGATCAAAGTCCTGACAACTGAGTTTCGCCAAAGTCCTGAGGCCCTGAAACTTTTGCTCGAAGAGACCCGTATGACTCGGACGCTCGCGCATCCGAATATCGTCGGGGTCTACTCCCTAAATGTGGATCACAACGATGTTTTTATTCTCATGGAGTTTCTCGAGGGCAAAACCCTCCAGGCGCTCCTGGATGAGGATTTCGGGCGCGGAATGCGCTTTGACCGAGCGTGGCCGATCATCGAAGACGTGGGTGCAGCGCTCGCCTATGCTCACGATCGCAGCGTAATTCACGGGGATCTGAAGCCGGGCAACGTCTTTGTCACAACGAGTGGGAGGTCAAAGTTGCTCGATTTTGGCATTGCCCGAGCGGCGCGAGGCAGCGGGAAAGACACGGATTCCCTCGCACGCTCAGCGCTGACTCCGGCCTATGCGAGTTGCGAGATGCTGGAGTTCTTGACACCAGATCATCGCGATGACATCTACGCGTTGGCGTGCATCATTTATGAGATGTTGTCCGGAAAGCACCCGTTCGGTGGCCGGAACGCAGTTCAAGCGCGGGATGCGGGCGAGAAGCCACCTCCGATTGCCGCCCTGACCAAGAGACAGAATGCCGCCCTGGCGCGGGGACTCGCCTTCGATCGTGCGCCCCGCACCACCACGGTCGAGATGCTGCTCGCGGGTCTCGCACATCATCTGGATTCTGGCAAATCCCGCGGTGTGCTCATCGCGGCGGTGGCAATCTTTTTTGCGGCGACGCTTGTCTATTTCGCAGCCGACCAGTTTTGGTTATCGAAGCACGCCGCGCACGAGAAATCCGCATCTTCTCCAATAAGTGTGTCGAACTCGGCGGCGAATCCTGTTGAAGCGACTGTAGGCTTCGCTCCCGCTCCCCACTCCATCGCGGTTCTGCCCTTCGTCAACATGAGTGGAGATGCGAAGCAAGAGTACTTCGCCGACGGCATAACCGAAGAACTTCTCAATTCGCTCTCGCGCTTGAACGACTTGAACGTGGTTGCCCGTACGTCCTCGTTCTCATTCAAGGGCCAGAACGTCGATCTCTCCACCATCGCGCACAAGCTGAATGTTGGTGCGATTTTGGAAGGGAGTGTACGTCGAGCTGGTAACACGGTAAGGATAACCGTGCAGTTGATCAATGCGGTGAGCGGGTTTCATATGTGGTCGCAAACCTATGACCGCAATCTGAGCGATGTTCTGAAAGTGCAGACGGACGTCGCCACGGCAGTTGCGGAACAACTCGAGATTAAGCTCGTGGGGGATGAGGCGGCCAAGATCGAACTGGGAGGCACGAGAATCCCTGCAGCATACGATGCCTACTTGCGCGGGGAGGAGCTGCTTTCTACTGGAGACGTCAAAGAGACAGACCTTCGTGCTGCATTGGCAGCACTGGATCAGGCGATTGCGCTCGACCCGAACTACGCTCTCGCGCAATGTCGGCGGTTTGCCGCGCTCAGCAACCTATCAATATTCGTTGATCTCAAAGCGGAGGAGCTCGCCCGCGTGCGTGGACTTGCCGTGCAAGCAGCCGAGCGCGCTGTCGCGCTCGCGCCGGAGCTCGGAGAAGCACGCCTGGCCCTTGGTTCGGCTCGCGCCTACGTGCTGCTTGATTTCGGCAACGCGGCGCCCGAATTCGATCGCGCACTGGCCCTCTCACCGGGTAACGCACGCGTACAGGCCCATTTCGCCGCCTTCGCCGGACAACTGGGCCACTTCGAGGCAGCTGTTAACGGCGCTCGTCGCGCAGTCACTCTCGATCCCCGAAATATTGACTCACTCATCGATCTGGGACAGGTTCTCAATTGGGCGCGCCGCTACGAAGAGGCGCTAACAGTCCTGCAATCTGCCAAGGCGCGTCGTCCGAATTCGAACTTTATTAATTTTAATATTGCGGGAACCCTGCGCGCATCGGGTCAGTTCGAGCAAGCTCGTCAAATGTGCGAATCGCCCACAATACCTACGGAGAATCCTAGCCGGCTTCTGTGTCTGGCTAAGGCGTATCACGGATTGGGGCGACAACAAGACGCGGAACTCGCCCTGGAGCGGTATAAGGCCCTTCCGCGATCTGATACCCCTTCATTCTCACTCGCTACCGTCTATGCGCAATGGGGCGATAAGGAGGCGGCGCTCGAATATTTAGCTACTGCCTGGCAGCAGCGCAACCCGGCATTCCAACTGCTTAGAGTCGACTGGGAATTCGATCCCATCCGCAACGAACCGCGATTCAAGACTATCGAGGCGGCGATGAATTTTCCGCCGTAGATGATTGGGTGGGCTGGGTCGGGGCAGAAGAAAAGCATCCGACCGCATCTTCGGTCCCGCGAAATAAGATCGGCCAGGCTCGGGTCTATACCCAGGACTTCTAAAGTGTTCCGAGCACATGGGGTAACACTTCTTTGGGTCCACTCAGATCGTCTTGGTGCTAGATTGTGTCCCTCTGGTGCTTTGCGACCCGCTTCGGACTAATAAAACTCAATAAATCAATGTTTTACAGACATTACTTCATTCGATTCACTCGCAAACGATGGGGGAAGTCATGCGCCTCTTGATTGATTGGTTGATTGGCTGGCCTGCTCGAGTCGCTGTGCATTTGCGGTGGCTGGCTCCCCTGTTCGCGCGCATCACGGTGGGTTGGGTGTTCCTGTTGAGCGGTTGGGGGAAGTTGAACAACTTGCCGCAGGTGACCGAGAATTTCGTCGGGTGGGGCATCCCGTTTCCAAATTTCTTCACGCCGTTGACCTCGGGCATCGAGTTCTTCGGCGGCCTGTTTTTATTGTTGGGCCTCCTCACGCGGATTTCCGCCGGAGCGCTCGGCGTTACCATGATCGTCGCAATTCGCGCCGCGAAGTGGGGTGATGTCGATTCGCTCGAGACGCTGCTGGGGTTCGATGAATTCGAATATCTTGCTTTGTTCCTCTGGCTGGCCATTGCCGGCGCAGGCCCTGTATCGATCGATCACTTTTTAATGCGGTTCACTCGTCAGGGAAAAGAAGCGAGCTCGTAAGCTTTAGGGCGGCGCCTGGGGATCAACTCGTCGATCGCGGGGACGAATTCGGCCGACGGGCTGTTGAGGTCGGCATTGGGGCTGGTAGAGTGTCGGTAAATGCAACGTGGGAGCAAGAATGACTGCACGACGCGATTCGTTCAGCGCCGCCGTCGCCTGCATCGTTCTATTGCTGCTTTCCGG
>Ga0302325_10021015_pt1 | contig 13678 bp, 11 predicted proteins | sample Palsa_T0_2_FD_201948 | JGI IMG/M metagenome (GOLD analysis project Ga0302325, IMG submission 201948) | Peat permafrost microbial communities from Stordalen Mire near Abisko, Sweden - Palsa_T0_2 | ecosystem: Environmental > Terrestrial > Soil > Palsa > Peat permafrost | place: Sweden: Abisko... | reverse complement strand
GAAGGTTCCATTCGCCACTCTTGCTGTTGCGGCAATAGTAACCTTGCGCCCAGACGACCGGGCCAATATCGCCCTTTTGGATCATTTCGGCAGCCTGATGCCACGCCCGGGCGGAACAACCCTGCGAGCCGACTTGAAAGATTTTGCCCGTGGACTTGACCTTGTCATAGACCTGGAAGGCTTCCGGCAAATAACGGGTCATCGGCTTTTCGCAATAGACGTGTTTGCCGGCGTCCAAGGCGGCCAGCGTTGTCTTGCAATGCCAATGATCGCAGGTGGCAATGGTGACGGCGTCAATATCCTTCATGGCCAGCAAGTCCTCGTATTTCTCAAAAAGTTTGACCTCGCCGCCGATGATATCCTTGGCCTGCTGCTGGCGCGTCTTGGAAAGATCACAGACGGCGACCTGCTCGATGTTGTTGGCGGCGGCGTTGGCCTTCTGGTTTTGGACGTGGAACTGGCCCTGGTTGCCCACTCCGATGTAGCCCACGCGCAAACGGTTGTTGGCCCCGGCCACATTGGCCGACGGCGCCTGGTCCTGTCCATAGACCGGCGTCCTGAAAAGATTGGCGCTGGCGACGGCGGCCGCGGCGAGGGATGATTTCTTGATAAATTCACGGCGCGAAGCCCCGCCGTCCTGGGTTTCTTTTGTATTTAGATTCATAAAAATTTGCTCAAATTGTGAGTCATTGCCCATAGTATATCCAAATTGGACGCCGGGGAAAGCGGAAACTTCAAACCAAGAATTGCCGAAATGCGGGCAGATTTTCAACAGTTGCCAACGCCCGGGTTTTTGGCGAGCATTGGCCCATGAACAAGCATGGACCCAATAATTATCCGAAATTACATAACGCCTTGTGGCCTGGATTGGTCGGCAAAGGCGGCCCCGGCGCTGAACCGTGCATCGACCTCGATACCATGCTTGACCTGACCGCCCAAGCCGAAGTCAACGGGGTCAAGTTTGACGGCGTGGATCTTTTTCTATTTGACCCGCATATTAGCATCGATATAGGTGATGAGCAGTTGAAGCAGTTGGCCGAGAAAATTCGCGCCAGGGGCCTGGTGGTCGGCTCGGTGGTGGCGCCGGTCTGGCCGCCGACGGGCGGCGGCTCCGCGATGGGCGATGCCGAGGAGCGCAAGAAATTTGTCAGCCAGGTCGAAAAAGCCTGCCGCATCGCCCGCACCTTGCGCGAGATGGGAATTCGGCCTTATGGGGTAGTGCGGATAGACTCCGCCTGCGGCGTTTCCGATTGGGAAAAAGACCCCAAGGGCAACACCAAACGCATTGCCGCCACGTTTCGGGAAGCGGCCAAAGTGGCCAAAGCCAACGGCGAACGCCTCGCGGCGGAAGGGGAAATCTGCTGGGGCGCCATGCATAGTTGGAAATACATGATTCAATTGCTGGAGGAAGTCGGCCAGCCCAAGACCGTCGGTTTCCAGGCGGACATGGCGCACACGCTGCTTTATACGCTGGGTTACAACGCGCCCGAACACCGCATCGTGCCAAAGGATTTTCATTGGGAGCCGGAGCAATTCCACTTGGCCATGAAAAAGATGACCAAGGCGCTGCGCCCGTGGACGATGGATTTTCATGTCGCGCAAAACGACGCCACGGTTAAAGGTTCCGGTTCGCACGACAAAACCGGCCGCCATTGCCTGGCGACCGATCCGAACGGAAAGCTGAACATCGCGCGTGACGCCGGTTATTGGATGCGGGACGAAAAAGGCAAAGTCACCAAGAAATTCAAGCACATCTGCTGGGACGGCTGCATGTTCCCCAACGAAGTGATGATGAAGCCGGAAACATGGAACAACATCCTCGCCTCGATGATTCAGGTGCGGGAAAACCACGGGTGGCGCGGGTAAGGGACTGTCAAGACTTTGGCGGTGGGGTTTGGCAGCGGAGGACCTTGTCCACCAGGAAGAGCGGGCGGCCGCGGGTTTGCTCGAACGTTCGGCCCACGTACTCGCCCAAGATGCCCAAGATGAGCAATTGCAGGCCGCCGAAGAACACCACCGCCAGCAAAATGCTCGTCCAACCTTGCGGCGTCTTGTTGATGAAGAGCCAGGAGCCAAGCGCGTAAAAACCCAGTGGCGCGCTCACCACCACCGCCGCGCCGCCCACAAAAAAGCCAAATTTCAGCGGCTTGAGGCTGGAGCTAATCAGGCCATCGATGGCCAGCCGGACCAGTTTGCCAAACGGATATTTGGTCTCGCCCGCAAAACGGGCGTCACGGTCGTAAAACACCGGTTCCTGCCGGAAACCAACCCAACTGACCATTCCGCGAATGAAGCGATGGCGTTCGGGCATGGCCGCAATGATGTCGGCCACGCGGCGATTAATGAGCCTGAAATCGCCGCTATCCAGTTGAATGGGCCCGTCAGAGAGGGTGCGCAGAATTCTGTAATAAACAGCGCAAAAGAGGCGTTTGAGCAGGGCATCGCCCGTTCGGCTGCGGCGTTGGGCATAAACCACTTCGGCGCCCTGGTCCATTTTGGCCAGCATTTCTCCGAGCAGTTCGGGCGGGTCTTGCAAATCGGCGTCCATGATGAGAATCCTCTCGCCGGAGGCAAAATGCAGACCGGCGGAAAGGGCCAGTTGATGGCCATAGTTGCGCGAAAGATTCACGGCCACCAGGTTGGGATCGCACGCGCACAGCTTCTCCAATTTGCTCCACGAACCATCGCTCGATCCGTCGTTGACCACAATGATTTCATACGGATGGGGAATGCCCTGGCACACGCTGGCGACTCGGCGATAAGTCTCCTCAATGACCAATCCCTCATTGTAGCATGGAACAACGACTGATAAATAGGGAGTTGCACTCATGCGCAAGCCGGTTCGCTTCGCAGCCGTTGCATGACGACGCACAGGAAGAGAATTGCCATCAATGGAAACCAGGCCAGCGCAAAGAAATTTCCCAACCACGGGCGCAACAACGTCGGCAGCAAAGCCATACTGATGGCTGCCCCAGCCAGCAGCCATCCGCCGCTCTGCCGCCCCACCGCGAAGAGTGACCGGCTCCACAAAGCCAGTGGCGCCCCCAAAGCGGCGTAACTGTTCGCTTCGGTCATGGGATTGAACAACATCAAGTAACCCGCCGCGCTGGCGAGCCAGCCCAGCGCCCGTTCGCGCTCAGGCAAACGCCGCACGAAAACGCAGCAAAACAGCGCCATGCCCAAGCCTGCCCCACCGCGGACCAGCAGTGAAGCGACGCCCCCGAGGGGCGCGTGAACGGCGCGGAGCAAGCCGTTGAAGTCGGCGAAACGATTCTCGGTCACGGCGGCACACTGCCGTAAATTGGTGAACTCGGCCGCGAACTGGCTGCGAACGTACTCGGATGGACCGCACAGGAAAGGCAGAAGAAAGGTTGCAGCGAGTCCAAGCGCCAAGCGCCGCAGGAGACGGGGATAGGCCGCATAGACCAATCCGACCGCCGCCAGGCCGAGGGGCTTGAGAGCCACCGCAAGGCAGACAAAAATGACCGCTCCCCACCAGCGGCCCTCCTTCAGGCAGACTGCGGCCAGCAGCAACGCCGCGCCGAGATGGGCGTTGGCTTGGCCGTTGCGGATGGCGCCTAGACAAAGCGGCAAGCCCAGCAGCGCCGCCAGGGCAAAGCCCCGTTGGCGACACGTCTCCTGGCGCGTCCATCGCCACAATCCAAACACCAGCCCGCCCCAAGCCATCCAGCGCCAAAGAACATCGCCGACCGCGCGTGGCACATAGTGAAACGGCGCGAAAACAGGGACGAACGTGGGCAAATAATTCATGCCGGAGGGGCCATCGTAAAGCGGCTCGCGCGCCGCCCAGCGGATGACTGCGTCATGGTACAGAGTGGTGACAGTCCGTTTCTCAGGGCGCACCGCAACCATGACGGAAATGATCAGCAGCGGAAGGAAGACCATTGCGCCGGAAAGCCATCGCCAGCGCACTCCATTAACGGAGGTGGCTTTGGGTTCGTTGTTGGCAACCATTTGCTTTTGTTTAAAGACTCATCCAGCCATTCTAAATTCCCGGAAGCGGTAAGTTTGCTTTGAACGCCTGCAGATGACAAGGTCGGATTTACGAACTTGCGATTGCTTAACCATAGCCCTGGCTTCAACTCAATGACGGGCGGCAGCGCATTGGGATAATTAGCGCGATAATCCTCCAGCGTCGTGATCCATCCCTCCGATGTGGCGATGAATCGCAGATTTCGCGCCACCGAGAGCCACAGGAATAGCGTGATCGCATTGCAGGTCCTCATACGACCCGTAATTTTGGCGACGTCCGCCTGGGATTTTAAGGCTCGTCCCCCGGTAGCGGTGGCACGTCAGGCACCTTCGCCAGAAAGGCTTCGAAGTCTCGGCGAAGGCCGCGTCTGGCTCGTTGGGACAGATAGTCAAGCTGCTTTTGCGCTCGGACCAAGCGAGCGAGCGATTCGCTGGCCACTTGCCGCACGGCCTAAAATCATTTTAGGATTGAGTTCTATGGCGTGTTTGCTTTTCAATCACCACATCGGCAACGCATTATGAAACAACTCAACATCGGTTTGATTGGCTGCGGCTTCATGGGCCGCACGCACTCCAACGCCTTCGGCAAGGTCAATCATTTTTTTGACCTCCCCTACAAACCCGTCCTCAAGGCCGTTTGCGCGCGCAACCCGGACACCGCCCGCGCCTTCGCGGCCAAATGGGACTTCGAATCGTTCGAAACCGACTGGCGCGAACTGATCCGGCGCGCGGATATCGATGTGATTGACATCGCCAGCCCCAACGACACCCATGCCGAAATCGCCCTCGCCGCCGCCAAGGCCGGCAAAATGATCCTGTGCGAAAAACCGCTGGCCATGAATGGGCCGGAAGGCAAAATCATGGTCGCGGCGGTCGAAAAAGCCAAAGTGCCGAACATGGTCTGGTATAATTACCGCCGCGTGCCCGCCGTCGCGCTGGCCAAACAACTGATCGACGAGGGCCGGTTGGGCCGCATCTTCCATTACCGGGCGAAGTTTTTGCAGGATTGGACCATAAGCCCCGAATTGCCGCAGGGCGGGGCGGGCCTTTGGCGACTGGACGCCAAGGTTGCCGGCAGCGGCGTCACAGGTGATCTGCTGGCCCATTGCATTGACACGGCCCTCTGGCTTAATGGCAGAATCGACAAAGTCACCGCCATGACGGAAACCTTTATCAAAGAACGCAAGCATAACCTGACCGGCAAAGTCGAAAAGGTGGGCATCGACGACGCCTGCGCCTTCCTGGCTCGTTGCGGCAATGGCTCGTTGGCCACGTTTGAATCAACTCGTTACGCGCGCGGACACAAGGCGCTTTACACGTTCGAGATCAACGGCGAGCACGCCTCCATCGCTTGGGATCTGCACGATTTGCATCGGTTGCAGTATTTCGATCATCGCGATGAGGGCCGCGTGCGGGGCTGGCGTTCAGTGCATGTAACCGACAGCGACCAGCCTTACATGAAAAATTGGTGGGTGCCGGGACTGCAAATCGGATACGAGCACACGTTCATCCATCAGGTGGCCGATTTTTTGGAGGGATTGAGCAGCGGCCAACCCGCCAGCCCCACTTTTCGCGACGCGCTGGAGACGCAATATGTTTGCGACGCTGTATTGAAGTCGGCGCGAACACAGAAGTGGGAAAAAGTACCAGGAAAACCCGGAAAATAAAGGACCCGCACTCGAAAGGTGCGGATCCTGCCACTGGCCAATCAAACAGACCTTGGCTTACCGATGTCCACCGCCACCGCCGTGCCCACCGCCAAAGCCGCCGCCGCCATGGAATCCTCCCCCTCCACGATAACCGCCCCAACCCCGACCGCCCCATCCCCAACCCCAGCCACCGCCTACCCACGGCCCGCCATAATAGTAAGGCCAACCGTAGCCGTAATACGGATATCCATAATCATAAACAACCGGCGCATCCGCGCCAACGACCGTCACCGCAGGCGGTGGGGTTGTGGGAGCCGCAACGTCCGGCGGAGGCGTTTGGCCGGGAGCAGGGCCGGCGCCATATTGAGCTTGGCCCTGGGCGGATGCCTGTATGGCCTGCTGCTGATACATTTGTTGCATCGCCATTTGCTGTTGCTGCTGCAACTGCCCGTCGCGCAGAATCATGGCCTTGGTAATTTCCTGCGGCACACCCAAAGTCTGCAGATAAATAATTCCATCGGCCGTTAGATGATAAGGCAGCGCCGTGCTGTTGATGTAATTGACGATCACCTCCTTGTTGATGCCCCCCTGGTACATCTTGAGCACCTCCCCCACGCCATAAACCAAGGCCGGGGCTGGCGCAGGAGCTGCAGCTGGCGAGGCGCTGGCTGCCACCGGAGTGGTCGCGCCAGCATTAGTATTAGTAGTACTGTTTTGGGCGCCGGCGATGGTGCAAAAAGCACCGACGGCGGCCGCCGTGATGGCCGCTACAGCCATCCGAAATACTGACGAACATTTTTTCATACTCTCAACTCCTCCGATCTGGCGGGTCTTGTCCAGATAATGTTTCTGACCCTGAAACAAAATAAGCCTCAAATTGCTTTTCGCAAGCCGTTTTCGGCCATCCAATCGGGCTATTGTTTTTTAATCCGAAAGTAGTAACCCCCGACGGTGGCGGAAGTTCCATCCGGTCAACGACGAAGCGCGAAATTCCCCCTCGACATTGCGTTGGCGGCAAAACATATTCTGTCCGTCATGCAACATTCACCTGGCTTTTTGAAAGTGGTCGAAGAGGTTCGTCCTCGCATCCGCGAGGTTACGCTGGAGGAAGCGAGCCGGCGGCTGGCGGCCAATCCCAAGGCGGTCCTGATCGACGTGCGCGAGGACAACGAATGGGCGGCGGGACATGCCATCCAAGCCATTCATTTGGGCAGAGGCATCCTGGAGCGCGATATTGAGAGGACCATTCCCGATGCCGACACCGAATGCATCCTTTATTGTGGCGGCGGTTACCGTTCCGCGCTCGCGGCAGAAGTCGCCCAGCGCATGGGCTATAAGAGCGTTGCCTCGCTCATCGGCGGCTACAAAGCCCTGGCGGCGGCGGATTGGCCGACAACAAGTTGACAATTCCGCCGGGCGGCAAAATTGGCTGTAACCTTTCGGCGGTGATCCGTGTATTACCCTTGAGAAACATGGCAAACAACCTAATCGAAACCGAACGGAAGATCGTTCTCCTCCGTAATCCGGCTGCGCCGCCCATCGGCAAATCCCTCTGAAACGTTTTGCGCCGCGAGATGTCTATTACCCTTTAGGAAAATGGCCAACAACAAAAGCAAAAGCGAAAGGAAGATCATCCTCTTCTCGATTCTCGGCCTGCTTGTTGTGGGCGGCGTGGTGGCCAGCCGATTTACCAAAGGAACCCCTTCCATCTCTATCGCCACAGAAAAAGTCGCCCGCCGCAACATGACCGAAGTCGTGGTCGCCAATGGCAAGATTGAACCCGTGCTTCAGGTCAAGATCAGCCCGGAGGTTTCCGGAGAAATCATCGAACTGCACGTCAAAGAGGGACAAAACATCAAGAAAGGCGATCTTTTGTTCAAAATCAAGCCTGACAATTACCTGGCTGCGCGCAACTCAGCCCAGGCCAGTTACAACTCGGCCTTGGCCAATCTGGAAACGGCCAGAGCCAACCTCGAAAAGGCGGATTTGGAGTACAAACGCAACGACACCTTGTTCAAAGCCAAATTGATTTCCGAATCCGATTTCCTGGCGGCTAAGACGGTTTACGACGTGGCCGTCTCCACCCGCGACGGCGCCAAGGAACAAATCAGCATTGCCCGCGCGCAATTGGATTCCGCCGATGCCGACCTCTCCAAAACCACGGTCTATTCCCCCTTGACGGGCACGGTTAGCAAATTGAATTCCGAATTGGGCGAGCGCGTCGTGGGCACCGCGCAAATGGCCGGCACCGAAATTATGACGGTGGCGGACCTCAACAACATGGAGGCGAGGGTTGATATTGGCGAAATCGACGTTCCATTGATCAAGTTGAGGCAAAAGGGGAGCCTCGAAGTCGATTCGTACAAAGACCAAAAGTTTGACGGCTTGGTGACGGAAATAGCCAATTCGGCCAATAACAATGACACCAGTTCCGCGGCCGCATCTTCTTCCGCCACCAGCACTGAGGCAACCAAGTTTCAGGTCAGGATTTTGGTCACGCAGAAGGAGCGGTTTCTGCCGGGCATGTCCGTGACGGCGAACATTGAAACTCGCTACCGCACCAATGTGCTGACCGTCCCGATTCAAAGCGTCACCACCCGTCTTCCCACCAACAGCCCCGCCGGCGCCACCAACGCCGCCGGAACCACAAATTCCAGCGCGGCCAAGAAAGCGGACGAACCGCCCAAACCGATTGAGGTCGTCTTCATCGTCGAAGGCGACCACGTCAAGCAGGTTCCCGTCAAACGCGGCATCAGTGATGACAACTATGTCGAAATCACCGAGGGATTGAAAGAAGGCCAGGAGGTCGTTTCCGGCGGATACAAGGCCATCAACCGCGATTTGGAGGATGGCACAAAAGTCATGATCAACGCCGAAGCGGCCAGCCAGGACAAGGAGAAGAAGCCCAACTAAACAGAAGAAAGCGCGGTGAGCCTCATTCGCCTCCAAAAAGTCACCCGGCTCTATCAAATGGGCGGGGAAACAATCCATGCCTTGCGCGACATTTCCCTTGAAGTCGAGCGGGGTGAATACGTGGCCATCATGGGGCCGTCCGGCTCGGGCAAATCCACCTTGATGAACCTGCTGGGCTGCCTGGATACCTGCACTTCCGGCACTTATGAGCTGAACGGCACCAACGTCAGTGAACTGAACGACAACAACTTGGCGGAAATCCGCAACCGCGAAATCGGCTTCGTTTTCCAAACGTTCAACCTCCTGCCGCGCGCCAATGCCTTGCGCAATGTCGAATTGCCCTTGATCTACGCCGGCGTGCCTTCCGGCGAGCGCAAACGCATTGCCATGCAATCCTTGGAAAGCGTCGGACTGGGCGACCGCATGATGCACAAACCCAATGAAATGTCCGGCGGCCAGCGCCAGCGAGTGGCCATCGCCCGCGCCCTGGTCAATTCGCCTTCCATCATCCTGGCCGATGAACCGACAGGCAACCTGGATACCAAAACAGGCGATGAGATTATGGCCCTGTTGCGGCATCTTTCCGAGAAGGGAAACACCATTTTTGTTGTCACCCACGAGGAAGACATCGCGCGGCACGCCCGGCGCATCATTCGCATTCGCGACGGTCTGATCGCCGATGACTCGGACCATAAGCAAACGATCCCGCCCACCATTCCCCCATGAATTTCCTGCTCGAAATCAAAGAGGGATTGCTCATCGCCTGGGATGCCATTCGCGCCAACAAAATGCGCTCCGTCCTGACCACGTTGGGCATCATCATCGGCATCGTGACAGTGACCTCGATGGCGACAGCCATTGACGCACTGAACCGGGCGATCCACGACAGCTTGTCCATTATAGGGGCGGACGTGCTGTTTGTGGATAAACAGGATTGGATGATCAATTCGGAAGAGGAATGGATTCGCCAAAACAAACGCGCTGATGTGACGCTGGAGCAAGTGCATAAGGTCGAAAAGCAAATGCTTCTGGCCAGCGCCGTCGCGCCGGCCATCGGTTCCCGGCGGGCCGTTTGGTACAAGAACCGCCGCGCCAACAACGTGCAGATCGTTGGCACGACCGACCAGTTTCTAGCCACCAGCGGCTTCAACATCGCGGTGGGCCGGTTCATGAGCGCCAGCGAAGTCGAGGGCGGCCGGCCGGTCTGTGTCATCGGCAACGACGTGGCGACCAATCTCTTTCAAAGAGAGTCTCCGTTGCACAAGAAAATCAAAGTCGGCGAGCACCAGTTGGAAGTCATTGGAGTGCTTGAGAAACGAGGCAGCTTCCTTGGAATGGAGAGCTTTGACAACCAGGTCATCCTGCCCGTTTCCCAGTTTGTGTTCAGTTATTGGAGACACCCCTCTTTCGGTATTCAGGTCAAAATTCTCCATTTGGATCACTTGGAAGATGCCAAGGAGGAATTGCGCGGCCTGATGCGCAAAATCCGCCATGTCAACCCGGAGGACCCGGATAATTTCGCCATCAACCAGCAGGAACAATTCATCAAAACATTTGACAGGATCACGGGCACCATCGCGGCGGTCGGGCTGATCATCACGGGCATGTCGTTGTTTGTCGGCGGCATTGGCATTATGAATATTATGTTTGTCTCGGTGGCCGAACGGACGCGTGAAATCGGTGTGCGCAAGGCCATTGGCGCCAAGCGCCGGACCATTCTGCTGCAGTTCCTCATCGAGGCGGCCTCGATTTGCCTGCTGGGCGGATTGGTCGGTCTGGGCATCACATATGGCTTGACCTTGTTGGTGGCGGGCGCTTTTCCCTACTTTCCCATAAAGATTTCCCTTCCAGTCATGTGTTTGGCCATCGTGACCTCGATTCTAACGGGTGTGACCTCCGGTTTTTTGCCGGCCTGGCGCGCCGCCCGCATGAACCCGGTCGATGCGTTGCGCAACGAATAGCCATGAAATCACTCAGCATCCTGCGGGCCGAGTTGAAGGACAGCTTTATCATGGCCCTCACCGCCATCGTGGCCCACAAGCTCCGCTCCGCCCTTACCTTGCTGGGAATTCTGGTCGGAGTCTTCTCCATCATCATTGTCATGACGTCCATGCGGGCCATGCAGCAGAAAATCGAGTCCGATCTCAATCAACTTGGCGGCCAGACCTTTGTGGTCCAAACCTGGTCCCCTCTTCACTTTGAAGGCGGCGGAAGCGAGCAAGATTACTGGCGCCGCAAAAGAATCGATCTGGATCAAGCCACGGAACTGGCCCGGCGCGCCAACCTGCCCCTGAGCGTCGGCGTGGAGGACAACCAGGTCGCCAACGGCCAGATCATCTCGCGCTATGGCAAAAGCCCTCCCACGGTGTTTATTTCAGGTGAATCTCCCGGCAGCTTTCCCGCCCAGAATTGGGTCGTCAACCAGGGCCGAGGCCTGTTGGAATCGGATGAAGACGGTCTGCGCGACGTGTGCGTGCTGGGCAGCAGCCTGGCGGAGGATTTGTTTCCCTTCGGTACGCCGCTGAGTGAGAGGATCGAACTGAACGGAATCAAATATACCGTGGTTGGCGTGCTCGAAGCCAAAGGAGCCATGCAAGGGGGACGCGAGGACGAGTTCGCCGTCATCCCCATTACGACCGCCATCACGCGTTACGAGGACAAGCGAAGGCTCAACCTCAGCATCCTGGTGCAGGCGCGCAGCCCGGCCGATTACGACGCCACGGTCGATCAAGTGCGCGGGATCATGCGACAATTGCGCAAAGTCCCGCCCGGCAAGCCGGATGATTTTGAGATTTCTTCCAACGATTCCCTCATCGAGCAAATGAAGTCCATTACCTACAAGATCCGCATGGGGATCAGCCTGGTCAGTTTCGTCGCCCTGCTGGCCGCAGGCATCGGCATCATGAACATCATGCTGGTTTCGGTGACGGAACGGACGCGTGAAATCGGCATTCGCCGCGCCATCGGCGCCAAGAAACGAACCATCATGGCGCAGTTCATCATGGAGGCGGTGGTGTTGTGTGAAGTCGGTGGCGTCGCGGGCGTGGTGCTCGGCGTGGCCGGAGGCGATCTGCTGGCCCTTCTGATGAACCTGCCAAAAGTCCTTCCATTCGATTGGGCTTTCATCGGGTTGGGAATTTGCTCGCTGGTCGGCATTATTTTTGGCACATACCCGGCCTATAAAGCGGCCCATTTGGACCCAATCGAATCTTTGCGTTATGAATGACAGCGACTGAGAGCTATTATGTTCCCCAAAACTTCAACCTTCGCCGTATCCGCCGCGATGGCAGCCTGCCTGCTCCTGCCAGGATCCGACGACGCCGCAGATACATTGGTGCCGCCCCCAACAAACTGGGTGGTCAGCAGCGACGAACTGATTCGCATCGCGTTGACCAATAATCTGAGCATCCTGATGAGCCAAATTCAACCGCAGATCGACCAGTTGTCGTTAAACGGCCTCTATGGGGCGTACGAGCCAAATCTGACAGCCACCGCGACGCACGCTTACAATTCATCACCCGGCGGCTTCCAGCAGACTGGCTCGGGTTTAGTATTTTCTTCCAACATAATCTCTCAGGTCAATAGCTACACGCCAGGCTTGGCGGGTGTCGCTCCCTGGGGCCTTTCCTATACTTTTAGCGGCCCACTCCAGGAGCAAAACATCGTCGGTGCGCCTGACTTTTATCAAAGCTATCCAAGCGTCCAGTTGTCCCAGCCTTTGCTCAAAAACTTCTGGATCGACAACAATCGTTATCAAATCTCGCTCAGCAAAGCGACTCTTAAGATTGATCAATTGGCGCTGCTCAATCAAATCATGACGGTCGTCAACAACATGAAGGCCGCCTACTATACCCTTATCTCGGATCGCGAACTGGTGGGGGTGCAGGAAATCGCCGTCAAACTGGCGGAAGAGACATGGCACGAGGACGAGCAAAGGGTGCGGGCCGGCGCCCTTGCTCCCTTGGACGAAAAGCAGGCAGAATCACAAGCGGCCAGCGCCCGCTCGGACCTGCTGACCGCCCAGGCCACCCTGGCGGTGCAGGAGAACGTTATTAAGAGTCTCCTGGGATTGCGCCGCAGCGATTGGACTGGCACCCCCCCTGAGCCTGCGGAACGGATATTGGTGGCGGTGCCAGAGCATCCTGACGTGCGTGAATGTTGGCGTATCGCCTTCGAAAAGAGGCCCGACATGCTTCAGGCAAAGCTCAAAGCCCAGGCACAGCACGTGCTCATAAAACTTGACTTTAACCAGATGTTTCCTGAACTCGATTTGATCGGGGGGTACGGACGCAGCGCCACAACATTAACTTTCGACAGTAATCTTGATGCCATCCGCCAAGGCACCAATCCAAATTACTCCTTCGGAGCCATGCTGACGATTCCACTGGGAAACACCAGCGCCCGCTCCAAGTACAAAGCCGACAAAGCCGCGCTGCAACAACTCTTGCTGCAAATCAAGCAAGTCGAGCTAAACATCATCCCCGCCATCGACAATGATGTGACCAAGCTCCGCACCGACTTGCTGAGGGTCGATTCCACCCGCCAAGCCCGGATTTATGCCGAAGAGGCGTTGCAGGCGGAGCAGACCAAGTTGGAACACGGCAAGAGCACCAGTTTCGTCGTGCTGCAACTCCAGCAGACCCTGACCTCGCGGCGCTCCGACGAAATCCAGGCCCTGGCCAACTACAACATCGATCTCGATCAACTAGCATTCGATGAGGGCACGATCCTCGAACGGAACCACATTGATTTGCGCATTCGCTAGAAGCCGGGCATGGACGGGTCAAAGCCGCTGCGAACTTCGTTGGATGAAAAAGAGAAGCGGGGGCATTGCTGCCCCCGCTGCTCACGAAGAAGTCAATTGGTTACTTCGATTGGAAACTCCATTGTTGGCCCGAGGCGCCGCTATAACTTGAGATCTGAACCATGGCGCTGCTGGACTTTGAGTTGCCGCTCACTCCCACGCCGGAGCCAGTCGCATTGCCTGGCGAGATGCGGTAATTACCGTTACCGGTGGGGGTGATGAAGAATTGCTGGTTGGAGTTGCCGCTGAAAGGCCAAATATCCACGCTTGTGCCGTTGGCACTGCTGGCGCCATAGATGTCCAATGAATTGCCACTGGC
>Ga0302325_10021014_pt1 | contig 13679 bp, 13 predicted proteins | sample Palsa_T0_2_FD_201948 | JGI IMG/M metagenome (GOLD analysis project Ga0302325, IMG submission 201948) | Peat permafrost microbial communities from Stordalen Mire near Abisko, Sweden - Palsa_T0_2 | ecosystem: Environmental > Terrestrial > Soil > Palsa > Peat permafrost | place: Sweden: Abisko... | reverse complement strand
TTGGGGCGGCGATCAGGTCAAAGAATTGCCGATGCTTGCGCTCGGCCTGTTCGAGCAGCGCACAGGCCTCTGCCCACATCCAGGAATGTCGACGAGTAGTATTCATTGAACTGAAAATGCGGGCAACCGCATCAAGTTCAAGGGCTGGCAGGCGGCAGCAGCCCTCTCTTAAGCTGGGCGCGAGGCGGGCCGGTCGATGACCTGCACCGTGTAGCCGCCGGACTTCTCATCCGGCCGGAGGTTGAGCAGCCCGCGCTTTTCCGCATCGCCCAGCATGTCGTTGAACGACCTAAAGCCATAGAAGCGCTCGTTAAAGCCGGGTTGGCGCCGCTTGATGGCTTGTTTGATCATCGAACCCCAAATAGCTTCGCTACCGCCGCGTTCTTCGGTCAAGGCCTCCACCGTATCGACAATCAACTCCATGGCCTCGCCTAAGTTCGGTCCCTTCTTCTCAGCCGGCGTGCTATCGGCGGCGGTGTGGGCGGGCGCCGCGCTCGCGCCGCGCCGGCGCCCCTTGGGCTCCTTGCGCACCAAATCATCGTAGTAGATGAACTCATCGCAGTTGTTGATGAACAGATCCGAGGTCGAATTCTTGACGCCAACGCCAATGACGGTTTTGGCATTCTCGCGCAGCTTGCTGACCAGGGGAGAGAAATCCGAGTCGCCGCTCAAGATGACAAAGGTGTCGACGTGCCCTTTGGTGTAGCACAGATCCAGGGCGTCGACGACCATGCGGATGTCCGCGGAATTTTTGCCCGACTGTCTCACATGCGGAATTTCTATGAGTTCGAATGCCGCTTCATGCAGACCGCGCTTGAAATCCTTATAGCGCTCGAAATCACAATAGGCCTTCTTGACCACGATGTGCCCCTTGAGCAATAGACGCTCGAGCACCTTCTCGATATCGAAGCTCGGGTACTTGGCGTCGCGCGCGCCGAGCGCGATGTTCTCGAGGTCCAGGAAAACCGCCATCGTGGCGTCCGAGGTTTTGACCGACATTCAAGCATCCTTCACTTTAGAACCAGTTGTAATTGAAGCTTACGCTTATTCGCTCAGGCTGGACGCCGTTGGGGGCGACTTCATGGCGCAGCCAACTTTCAAACAACAGCAGGCTCCCTGCGGCAGCTTGAAAAGACACCCAGGGACGCGATTCGCGCCGGGCGCCGGCCAAGCGCGGCGGTGCGGCCATGAATCGATCCAAGCGCGGATCTTCGAATTTGATGCCGGGAGATCCTCTTGGCACTTGTACGTAGTAAGTGCCGCTCAGGGTCGAGTGAGGATGCAGGTGCAGTGTGTGCACCGTGCCGCGCGGCATGATGTTGACCCAGCAATCGGTCATTTCCAGTTCGCGGGCGGATAGATCCCATTCGACGGCGGCGGCAAAGGAGGCGATATGGCGCTTGAGTTTTTTCCGCAGCAACTCGAAGGTCGGCGAGACCGTCTGAAGACGATGCACCGATCCGTAGGAGGTATAGCCCCCCGGATAGTTTTCCTTGGACCACCGCCGTCCCGCGGCATCGTCCAGACGCAGCTGCCGGCACTCCTTCAGCAACTGGCGATTGAAGTCGCCTGAATCGCCGCGTTGCAGGGAGGCGGTATAGACCAGCGTCGGAAATAAGGTGTGAATGCTCACCGCGCTCGAGGCGCTCTAGACAGACAGTTTAACTTCATTGAACTGGATGATCGGGGCCACGTCAGTGTAACGCGGAATATCGGCTTGCAGCCCCGCATCCACTTCGGTTTTGCGTAGATTCTTCTTCAGCAGGCGCATCGCCAGGGGCATGTGCGTGCCCACGTAGTAATCAATATCGAAGCGCGTGCCGGGCTTGTTGGGATAGAGAATCGAAAGTTTGATCATCGGGATTCCTGCTTGTTTGAATTGAGCTACGGCGCCGCTGCCGAGCCTGCGGGCGCGCGCGAGTCGTTTGCACCGTACAAAACAGCGGGGCGCGGAAAACCGAGCGCCTTTGCGGCCGCGGCATCCGCAGGTGCGATGCCGATAGCCTCGACTGCATTGCCGGAACCCCAAGATTCCATCGGCACGACCTTGTACCCCATGGCGCTGAGCGTCTCGACGGTGTCGGCGGAGAGTGCAAAGGGCTCCGCACCTATGGCGTCCGGCAGCCATTGATGATGGATGCGCGGCGCATCGATGGCCTCTTGCAGCGTCATGCCGTGATCGATGAAATTGACGATGACTTCCAGCACCGTGGTGATGATTCGGGAGCCGCCCGGCGTTCCGACCACGAGGACCAGCTTGCCATCCTTGAATGCGAGGGTCGGCGTCATGGAGCTTAAGGGGCGCTTTCCCGGTGCGACCGCGTTGGCCTTGCCCTGCACCAAACCGAATACATTCGGCACCCCGGGTTTGGCGGTGAAGTCATCCATCTCGTCGTTCAAAAGGAACCCGGTATTGCCGGCGATCACCTTGGCGCCGAATGAATCATTGATGGTGTAAGTGGCCGAGACTGCGTTGCCTGAATGATCGACCACGGAATAGTGCGTGGTGGTGGCGTGCTCGTCAGCAGGCGCCAGACCTTGCAGAGCGGAGGAGGGGGTGGCGCGATCAGGCTGGATCTGCGCACGGATCGATTCCGCATATTGCGCCGACAAGAGGCGCGCGGTTGGATTGTCGACAAACGCAGGATCGCCGAGGTAGGTATTGCGGTCGCGGTAGGCGTGACGCATCGCCTCGGTCATGACGTGAACGGCGCTGCTGGAATGGAAACCCATCGCCTTGAGCGGGTAACCTTGCAGCACTTGCAGCATCTCGCACAAGGTAATGCCGCCGGAACTCGGTGGCGGTGCGGAAATGATCGTGTAGCCGCGATACGAGCAACTGATGGGCGCCGATTCCGTCACGGTATACGCAGCAAAATCCTGGTCGGTTAATAATCCGCCGTGCGCGCGCGATGCGGCGCTGACCGCCGCGGGGATGGCGCCATGGTAGAACGCATCGGCCCCGCCACTGCTGATCGCGCGCAATGTGGCCGCGAGATCCTTTTGCGTCAATCGATCGCCGGGCGCGAAGGGTTCGCCGTGGTTGAGAAAAATCGCCGCAACATTGGGCGAGGCGCGAAAATCCTTGGTGCCTTCCGCCAGCACGTCCACATCGCCGCGAGTCAATACGAACCCTTCCTCCGCGAGCTTGATGGCCGGTGCGATCAACGTGGCTCGCGGCAAGGTGCCGTATTTCTGCCGCGCCGTCTCCAGGCCCATGACGGTTCCGGGAACGCCCACCGCCAAATAACCGTTGAGACTCCGGTTGCTGACCACCTTGCCGCTCGCGTCGAGGAACATGTCGGCGCGCGCTGCCAGCGGCGCGCGCTCGCGAAAATTGATGAAGGTACTTCTGCCGTCGGCGAAGTGAATGGTCATGAATCCGCCGCCGCCGAGATTGCCGCAGCAAGGATGTGTCACCGCCAGCGCGTAACCGACCGCCACCGCGGCATCGATGGCATTGCCTCCCTGACGCAGAATTGCCGCGCCCACCTCCGAGGCGAGGTGCTGAGAAGTCACCACCATCCCCTTGTCCGACTCGAGTTCGAGGGGCGCGGCCGCATGACCCATCATGCAGGGCGCGAGCAGGAGCGCGATTGTTATTCGGTTGAGCACAGTCATTAGAGTAGCGCAATGGACCGCCATGCGGCAGCACTTGTTTAGGAGTGCTAACACAGGTTGGTGAAGGCCGCGTGCAATGCGGGCAGAGTAAAGGGGGTAAACGAGCGGGACTCTTGGGAGAGCGCCCTCATGACCATCAAGGTAATCGCCGAGAGTGTGGAACTCAATCATCGCATCCGCAGGCTTCTGGCCTTGATCAGGTCGATCGCCGTTCACATGCAAATCCAAGATCGCGATGCAGAGGAGGCAGCTCTGCACTGGACCGATCGGTTGGGAGCCATTGGACGAGCGGCGCTCACTCCCATTGCGGCGGGCATGGATCTGGAATCTTTGGTGCTCAACGAGCTGCTGGTCCATCGTGCGCACCACTCGGGAATCAGCGTTGACGGCCCGGAGGTTCGGCTGAACGCCAAGGCGGCGGAATTCGTGGGTCTCTTGATCCACGAGCTTGTTACCAATTCCGTCAAGTTCGGTGCCCTGTCCCAATCGCGGACGCAGCTGCGCGTGGTATGGTGGTTCACCGGCCTTGGGGATTCGCGCCTGCGTCTTGAATGGGCGGAGAGCGGGGTTCAGATGTCACCCGCCACCGGCAAAAAGTCTGGTTTTGGTTCGCAGGTCGTGAAGCGTCTGATCGCGAGCGAGTTGCGTGGGGAGGGCAACATGCTATTTTTAAGCGAGGGAGTACTTTGCACCATAGAGTGTCCGGCCGACGAGGCGCTGCTTGAATATGAATAATCCGCTGCTGCGCAAGCTTGCCAACTTTACGAAATTGTCTGAAGAAGAATCGAACATCGTCGAAGCGAGCACGCTCGACGCGCGCGAATTTGCCGCCGGCGAAGATGTGATCTCGCAGGGCGATCGCACCGGCGGCGTCAAATTGCTGCTGGAAGGGTTTGCTTGCCGCTACAAGGTGCTGGAAGACGGTCGGCGCCAAATCGTCGCCTATTTCGTGCCCGGCGATCTATGCGATTTGCGGGTATTCATTCTCAGGCGCATGGACCATTCGATTGGCGCGCTGGTCGCCTCGAAGGTGGCGAGCATTTCCCCGGAGAATATCCTGAAAATGACCCACAATTATCCGACCCTGACGCGCGCATTGTGGTGGTGCACACTGGTGGAGGAAGCGATCGCGCGCGAATGGATCGTGAATGTGGGGCAGCGAAATGCCTTGGAACGCATGGCGCATTTGTTTTGCGAGCTCCTTTACCGCTTCCGGGCCGTCGGGCTGAATGAGGGCAACTCATGTACGCTGCCGCTCACGCAAGTCGAGTTGGCGGAGACATTGGGACTGTCATCGGTTCACGTCAATCGAACGCTGCAGGAATTGCGGCGGCAGAAACTGATCACCCTGGAGGGCGGCACGCTGACAATTCAAAATCTGGACGCCTTGAAAGAAGTCTCGTTCTTCAACCCCGACTATCTGCACTTGGATTACAGCAACGAGAAGCCTCACGGCGATGAGCGGGAAGGCGCGTAGGTTGCTTTATGTTAGCGCGCCAAGGTGCCCGATCGCCTATGCTTCAGTGCAAGAAAAACCAACTCGCATTTCATTATGCAGTACAACGAACACGAATTGGCGCATCTCGCGGCGACCGTGGCCGCGGGTCTGGCGCGCGACTCCGATTTGCTTCAGAGCGGAGATAAAGAGAAAACCCGCGCCGCGGCGCGCAGCCTCGCGCGAGTAAGCTTGCTGGTCGCACGGCACATTCTGGTCGGCGCACATTGCGCCGCGCTGAAAGTCGATGAGCTGGAATTGCTGTACGAGGACGCGGATTTTCTCTAGCTGCGATTATTTCGCGGCCGGTTATTTCGCGGTGGGTACGGGCGTCGCCAGCGGCTGGCCTTTGTCGACGATCCAGGTCGACACCGCCATGCCGCCGTCCGATCCCGGCGCCGCCGCCAGACTGTGCACGGCACCGCGCGGATTGAAAAAGCTGTCTCCCGCCTTCAGAGTCCGATCAGGTTGGCCCTGCGTTTTCAGGATCAGATTGCCCTTGAGCACATAGCCCGCTTCGTCGCCGGGATGGGTGTGATAGCCAATCACGGAGGCGGGCGGCAGCGTCGCGGTGCCAATCACGATCTCCTTGCCGGGCACACCGGATTGATCATGGTGTTCGATGACGTTACGCACCGGTTGGCCAGCCGGCTTGGGCTCATCGGCCGTCGCGTTCAGGGACAGGATAGCGATGGCGAGGAGTGATGCAGGTACTAGTTTCATTGTGGTGTCCTCACTGTGATGGAATACTGACGTTAGCAAAATATCCGCTGACCGCGACGACGTCCGCTTCGTTCAGCCGCTTCGCGATCGATCGCATGAGCTCGCCGGCGTCGTTCCTGCGGGTGTCTTGCTGATATGCCCGAAGCGCGCTCGCCAAATATTCGGCCGATTGCCCCGCCAAATAGGGCGCGGCATGCAGCACTCCGATCCCGTCAGGACCGTGACAACTGTTGCAGGCTTGGACGCTGCGCTGCTCATCGCCCTGATACGCCAACTGATGGCCCCGCGCCATTTGCACCTGGTTCAAGAGCGTGACTTGCGCGCCGTGCGGTGCAGGCATCGATGCAAAACGCATGGAAAACTGCAGCCGTTGTGTCTCGCTCAGTTGTTTCGAAAAATTTTGCATGATCGGATTCTCGCGCGTGCCTTGGGCGTAGTCATCCAGTTGTTTCTTCAAGTATTCCGTGGATTGAGCTGCAATCCTCGGCACATGAGCCGCAGCCATGCCCTCGCCGTGAGCGCCATGGCATGCCTCGCACGGTGGTGTGGGTGCCGGTGCGGCGCAAGCAACGGAACTCGCCAACAGCACGGGGTAGCTGCGCCATCCCCGCAGGATTCGCCGGATGTTCACGCAGCCACCAAAGGCCCTGGATTCTCGAGGTATTTGTTCTTGATGGAGTCGATCGACCAGTAAGTCAGCGCGCCGAGCGTGCCGGTGGGATTCCAAGAAGCATTTTGCGGATAATTGGACGCACCGATCACGAACACGTTGGGAACGTCCCAGGATTGCAGATAACGGTTGACCGCGCTGGTCTTCGGATTCTCACCCATCACCGTGCCGCCGGTGTTGTGCGTACTTTGATACTGCTGACTGGTATAGGGGCCCTTGCGCGCATAGCCGGCCACTTGCTTGGCGCCCGTGGCTTTCCCGATCTCGATTGCTTTGGCGGTCACATAGGCCGCCATTTTCAGATCGTTCTCCGGAAAATCGAACGTCATTCGTAGCAACGGCTGACCCCACGCATCGCGATAGGTGGGATCGAGATCCAAATAGTTTTGGCGCTGGGACATGGAACTGCCGTGCACGCTGATCGGCACGGTGTGGTTGTAGTGCTTGACGACCGCCTGCTTCCAGCCCTTGCCCCATCTGGCCGTGCCTGGCGGCACAGGGTGAAATTGAATCGGCCGGCCGTGGCTGTTAACTGCCCCAACATAGGCACCGCCGATGAAGCCTAGGCCGCTGTGATCGAAATTATCGGCGGCAAAATCGTTGATCACCGTTCCTGAGGCACCCGATGCCATGAATGGATTGACGATGACATCTTCGTCGAAAAACGCCGCAACCGAACTCATGGTCTGGTAGGAGTAGTTGCGGCCGACGACGCCTTGTCCGGTGTCAGGATCGTAGGGCATGCCAATGCCCGACAAGAGCAGCATTCGCACATTGTTGAGCGCAAACATTGAAGTGACGATAAGCGCTGCGGGCTGTTCGAATTCGCGGCCAGCGGCGTCGACGTACGTGACGCCGGTAGCGTGCTTCTTGGTGGAATCCAGATTGATACGCTGCACTTGGCAGCCGGAGCGCAGTTCAAAGTTGGGATTGGCGAGCAACACCGGCAGGATCACGGTCTGTGGAGTGGACTTGGCGAAGTGCTCACAGCCGAAGCGTTCGCAAAAGCCGCAAAAGACACAGGTATTGAGCTTCAGGCCTTCAGGATTGGTATAGGGCTGGCTCAAATTCGATGAGGGCTGCGGAAACGGGTTGTAGCCCAAACCCGCAGCGGCTTTGCGAAATATTGCGCCCTGGAAAAGTTCTTTTTGCGGAGGCGTGGGGTAATCGCGCGAGCGGGGGGATTGATGTGGATCACCGCCCGGCTGAATTTGCCCCTTGATATTCCCGGCCTTGCCGCTGGTCCCGAGCAGGTATTCGAAGCGGTCGTAGTGCGGCTCAAGATCATCGTAGGTTACCCCCCAATCCTGGATGGTCAGGGCCGCGTCGAGAAAATTTTTGCCATAGCGTTCGCGCGTGTGGGAGGCGAGCTGGAAGTCACTCGCTTGGAAGCGATAGGTCTGCCCGTTCCAATGCGCCATGGACCCGCCGAGGCCGGTGCCGGGCAGAAAGCCCTCCCAGCGCCGCAGCGGCAGAGCGACTTGCGAACTCTGGTTGCGGAAGGTCACCGGCTCGCGGACGTTGTCCTGCATCATGGCTTTGCGGACGGCGAAGCGCAGCTCGTCGTGCATTGCCGGGCTTTGAAACTCCGGCACGGTAAATCGCGTTTGGCCGCGCTCCAGTCCCACTACTTTGTAGCCGGCCGCGGCGAGTTCCTTGGCGACCATGCTGCCCACCATCCCGACGCCGATAACGACTACATCAACTTCCTTGAGACGCTGTGACATGGTGGACTGACGCGAGAAACGCTCAGAGGCTGGCGGGAATGTCTTTGCGCACGTGGATATGACCTTTGCTGTCCTCGGCGAGGCTCATCGGCTCGCGTTCGAACTTCGCGCCGCGGCGATCGACTGCCTCGAAGTAGTCTGCATAGGCCCCGGGAAATCCAATCATGCGCCAAGCAACCATGCCGCGATTGCCGCCATACACCGGATCGCTGAAGAAGCCCTCCACGGTCATTTGTAACAACGCATCGAAGAAAACAGAGGAGGGAACGCCGTCCAAATCACGCGCGCCGGCCTCGAGGGACTCAAGATACGTGTCCTGATCGTCTGCCGACATCGCATGAAAGGGGGTCTTGCCGGCATCCAGATCGCGAATGATGGCGCGAAGCGAAGTATGAAACAGTTCGGCCGGTGTGAAGGGCAGTTGATAGCCTTGCGTGGCGGTTCCCGAAGCCCAAGGCCCGCTGCGGTACAGCCGCTCGCCCGCACCCCAGGCACCGCCCAACTGTTTATCGAGATAGTTGGGCACCGCGGCCAAAAGCGCCCCGGCTCCGAGCTCATCCGCGGGAATCAACCGCTCGCACGCTGCCTCGATGAAGCGCGCTTCATCGGCATTGAAGAAGAGATAGACGGGCGCCGCGTCGCTTGGAATTTTGCTGGTTGCCGCTGCGCCGCCGCTCGCTGCCGGCGTGGCGGGCAGCAACGCTGTGGCGGAGGCGACGCTCGCAACACCGACCGTCATGACAAACGATCGCCTCGTGACTTTGGCCATTCCCCTCTCCTAGCGTGCGAAAATCATGTTACATCATCGGTATGGCCGGTGAATGGATGCGCGTCAGTGCGCGTACGAAATGCGAAAGATAACGTTGCCGCCATCTTCGCTCATCAAAAGCGATCCGTCGGAGAGTTCCGCGGTTGCGACAGGGCGACCCCAGACATGCGCATCGTCGACCACGAAACCGGTTAGAAAATCCTCGTAGTCACCCGTTGGCTCGCCGTTCTTCATGTGAACGCGCACGAGCTTGTATCCGGTGCGCAAACTGCGGTTCCAAGAGCCATGGAAGCCGACAATGGCATCGCCCACGAAGCCTTCGGGGAACGCGGATTTTCCGCTGCTTGCAGCATAGAAAGTCATGCTGAGCGCTGCCGAGTGCGACTGGTACAGCACATCGGGCACCGCTACCTTACCCGCCAAATCGGGCCGCTCGCCCTTCAAGCGCGGGTCCTCGTTTGAACCGATGTAGTACCACGGCCAGCCGTAAAAACTGCCGCGCCTCACTCGCGTCGAATAATCGGGCACAAGATCATCTCCCAGGGCATCGCGCTCGTTTGTCGTGCACCACAGCGCACCGTTCGCCGGTTGCACGGTGAGGCTGACGCAATTGCGAATGCCGCTGGCGTAGATGACCGCCGTCCGCGGAGCCGCCGCGTCGAATTCCAATACTGCCGCGCGATCGGTCTCCACGTCCCAGGCAGCGCCGAGGCCGTGGGCGGCTTCCCAACTCTTGATTTCCGCCGGCGTCTTTTTCGACATCGTCTCCGCGACATTCGAACCTGAGCCCACCGACACGAACAGCCGTTTGCCATCCGGCGAAAACGCGATATCACGGGTGGAGTGGCCCACGCCGCTGGGTATTTGCGCCACCACGATTTGCGCCGCGCCGCGCGGCTTCACATCGCCGACCTGAAAGGCGTAGCGGGTGACGCGGTTGGTCTCGGCGACATACAACCACTGCGGATTCTGCGCGCTCGGGTAGAACGCCAGACCGAAGGGTTGCTTCAGTCCTTGTAGGTACACGTCGGTGCTGGCGACTCTGCTGCCGTCGGATGCGGGGTGCAGCACCGTGACCCGCCCCGCGCGCATCTCGGTCACCAGTATGTCCCCATTGGACGCAACGAGCATTTTACGGGGGCCGGTAAGAGTCGAGATGAAGGTATCGACGTGAAATCCCGGCGGCACCGACAGGGAGGCGCTCGACGGTCTCGGCACCACCGATGAGTTGTTGCGAGATGAAGGTGTCGCAAACGCCGGGGGCAGCGAGTTCGCGTCGATGCGATGTACGCGACCCGGCGCATCCAAGCGCCAGTTGGCCGATTGCGCGCTGCTCGTCGGCACGACAATCGACGACTCGGCGGGCTGCGCTTGGTTCGAGACGCTCTGGAAGTAGGCGATGAGGTTGTCGCGCTCGGCATCGCTCGGAACCGCGAGCAACATCGAGGTGCCCGGCACCACGTTGGTGGGTGCGGCAAGGAAGCGCTTCAGAGTCGCGCCGTCCCAGGTGAGCTTCGAGTCACGCAGCGCTGCGGTGTATGAAAACTGGGGCGCGCTTGCCGCCGCGCGCCCCATGACGCCTATCAATGACGGCCCCTGCGCGCCGCCATTGTCGCCCGATTCCGCGGTATGACAGACGCTGCAGCGCTCCCGGAATAGCAGTTTCCCAGCATTGGCGTCCGACCCTAGTGCGGGCACAGCGGCGGGGACCCATCCAATCGCGCAGCAGAAGATAATCGATCGTAGGGACATGGGATTTCACTCCGTCACTTGAGGCTGGTATGGAAATATAGCGCGTCCTCGTACAATCTTTCAGTCATGCAGCTATTTGAGATTACCCTGGTATTGTTGGCGCTCGCCGTCGTGTTTCTGCGCTTTGCCCGGCGCCTGCGAGTGCCCTATCCCTCCCTGCTGGCCCTGGCAGGCGGTTGCGTAGCCCTCTTACCCTTTGCACCGCATTTGGGTATCCAGCCCCAGCTTGCTCTCGCATTGTTCGTGGCGCCTGCGGTTCTCGACGCGGCGTTCGACATGCCGCCGCGCGAAATGCTGCGCATTTGGATCCCTTTGGTGTCCCTCGCAGTGGTGCTCGTGCTGCTCACCACCGCAGCGGTGGCTTGGGCAGGAGTGGCGCTGGCCGGACTACCGATTGCCGCGGCGATCGCGTTGGGGGCCATCGTTGCGCCTCCGGACGCTGCGGCGGCCGCGGCGGTATTGCGCGAATTCAGTTTGCCGCGCCGAACGATGGCGGTGCTTCAGGGCGAGAGCTTGCTGAACGATGCCGTCGCCCTGCTGGTGTTTGGATTGGCGGTCACCGCCGCGGTGGCGCCGGATGGCGCCTGGCGCTCCTTGGCGCCGCGCATATTGATTGCAGTCCCAGGCGGCGCGGTACTGGGAGTGTTGTCCGCGCAGTTGGGCATGCGCCTTTTCGAGAAGCTCGCCGGCACTTTGTCCTTGATTATCGTGCAATTCTTGAATACCTACGGAACGTGGATATTGGCGGAACGGCTACAGCTATCGCCGATCGTAGCCGTGGTCGCGCTGGCGGCCGTGATTGCGCGCTACATGCCCGCACGCACCAGCGCCCGCGATCGCGTGAACTCCTACGCCGTATGGGCAACGGTTGTTTTCGTGCTCAACGTGCTCGCATTCTTACTCATGGGCCTGCAGGCGCGCGACATTTTGAATCAGCTGCAGAGCGATGCGCTCACGCATGCCTTGGCCTTCGCCGGCATCGTGCTTGCGATCGTGATCGGCGTGCGGGTTACCTATGTCATGGCTTACGGTTTCGTGCTGCGCGCGTTTCGTCAATTTTTCGAGGAGCGCGTGCTGCACTCAAAAGTGCCCACTGCTTCGATCGGAGTGTTGGTGTCGTGGTGCGGAATGCGTGGGCTCGTTACGCTGGCCACGGCGCTGGCGTTGCCGCGGGAATTTCCCAGCCGCGATGTCATCGTATTGAGCGCCTTCACCGTTGTGCTCGGCACCCTTATTCTGCAGGGGTTTACCATCCGCCCGCTGATTGCGCTGTTGCGCATCGCGCCCGATGCTTCGCTCGATGAAGACGTCGGCCAAACGCGCAACGCCATGCTGGATGCGGCCTTGGAGGAATTGGCGCAGGTCTCCGGCGAGGCCGCGGCGGCACTGCGGGCCGAGTACGGGGCTGCGCGAGCGGGAAGTGCCGGTCGAGCGCAGCCGGATACCGAATACGACACTATGCGCAGGCGCGCCATTGCGGCCGAGCGGCGACTGCTGGCGGACTGGCGCCGGCGTGGGCGCATTCAGGACGACGCCTATCATCTCCTTGAAGATGAACTGGACCGCGCGGAATTGCATGTGGCGCCCATGTCCAGCACTTCATTGGACGGTTGAGGTTCGCGGTTTGCCTATCGGACGTCGCGATTACACGACGATCCGGGCCGGAATCGCGGTCTGCTGTTACCATTGACGCAAACTTTTGCTCGTCGGACCTGTCCTAAGGATCGATGCACGATCGTGGCAACAAGGGAGACCACGGATGTCTTTACGTATCTTTGCAATCGTGAGCTTGGGCGTTCTAGTGGGGATCTCCGCCGTATCTGCGGTGGGTCCATCGCAACCCATGCATCTTCAGCCCAACGCGCCCGGACCTTCGTTGTTGCACGTTGCCGGCAGCCGCAGCGCACAGCAACGCGACAGCGCGAGCGGCTCGAAATTCGATGCTTCGCTGGCCGAAATAGCCCGCCATGTGGGTAGCCTTAGGGCCGAGTCGGCGCTCCAGGACTTGCACGCGTTGAATCCGGCCGCGAGATTCAGCCGTCCGCCCAACAGTTCATCGCCTCTGGTGCTGATCGATGCCATCACCAAGGCCGATCCGCAGAAATTGAGAACTGCCCTGGTGGGGCTGGGCCTGCAGCGCGCCTCGCAGTATTCCAATGACGTCGGCGGTTGGCTGCCGGTCGATCAATTGAACGCAGCCGCGGCATTGACCGAGGTCCATGCCATCCGGGCCGCGATGATGCGCACCCGCACCGGTGCTGTCACATCCCAAGGCGACTATGCGCAGAACAGCGATCTGGTGCGCTCGCAGAATTCGCTCAACGGTGCGGGAATTACCGTAGGTGTGCTTTCCGACAGCTATGACTGCTATCCGGTGTACGCGGCCAATGGCGTACCCGCCAGCGGCCCCAATGGCTACGCCAACAATGGGTTTAACACCACGGCCGCCCAAGATATGACGACCGGCGATTTGCCCACTTCGGTCAACGTGCTCGAGGAAGCGACCTGCATGGATTACGGTCAGCCCCTTCAGCTGCCCTTCGGCGACGAAGGCCGCGCGATCATGCAGATCGTCCACGATGTGGCGCCCGGCGCGGGTCTTGCTTTCTATACCGCGGAGAACAGCGAGGCGGATTTCGCCAACGGTATCGGCCAGCTCGCCGCGTCTGTTGCCAGCGGCGGCGCCGGCGCCAAGGTGATTGTCGATGACGTGGGCTATTTCGACGAGCCGTTTTTTCAGGACGGGTTGGAGGCGCAAGCCATCAACACCGTGGAAGCAAACGGTGTGGCCTATTTTTCTTCCGCGGGCAATAACGGCACATTGGCGTATGACAACAACGCGCCGACTTTCGCGACAGCGGGCACGGGCCCGAACGCGAACGAGCATTTGCTGAACTTCAATCAGGCCGGCGGTGCGGTCTC
>Ga0302325_10021012_pt1 | contig 13679 bp, 6 predicted proteins | sample Palsa_T0_2_FD_201948 | JGI IMG/M metagenome (GOLD analysis project Ga0302325, IMG submission 201948) | Peat permafrost microbial communities from Stordalen Mire near Abisko, Sweden - Palsa_T0_2 | ecosystem: Environmental > Terrestrial > Soil > Palsa > Peat permafrost | place: Sweden: Abisko... | reverse complement strand
ACCGAGGTTCTGGGCCGGTCTGGCGGATTCGATCCACAAAGCGACTCGACCGTCCGGGTGCAGGCAGGACGCCTCCGGATGAAGTTGGCGGAGTATTACTCCCACGAGGGGCCAGATGACCTGATCGTCGTCGAGTTGCCAAAGGGATCGTACGCACTCACATTCCAGGTGCGCACGCCGTCCACCGGATTGACGGAGGCCCCTCGGCGGAGCGAGAGAGGTGATCGGAGAAGAACAGCGCAACCTTCGAACCGAGGCTGGGCGATCGCGGTTGTGGCCCTCTCGACTCTACTGGTGACTGCTCTATTGACCAGCGCTCTACTCCTTACAAGTCGTGGCCGGATTCTTGCTGGCGCGAAAGAATCCATCCCGGCCGTCTACCAGGTGTTCTGGAACGGCTTTGTCACGGGTCCGCAGCAACCTTGGGTAATCTTTAGCAACGGCAATTTCGTGGGCCGGCCCGAGACAGGCATGCGGTACTTCAATGCGTCGGCTGATTCGCAAGCCCTCATCCTGGATCATTACACCGGGGTCGGAGAGGTGCTGGCGGTTCATCAACTGGATCGCGTTTTCGTTCTTCTCAATCGCCAGCTTCGGGTAAAGCGCGGCAGTCTGTTCTCTCTGGACGACGCCAAGAACAACGACCTGATTTTTGTAGGCTCCCCGGCGGAAAACCTGACCCTCCTGGATATCCCAGGTACTCAGGAGTTCATTTTTCAGCGGGTCGCATCCGGGCCGCGCAAAGGTGACCTGGCCGTGCTCAATGTGCACCCCCAGCCCGGCGAGCCGCCAATGTTTCTCGGGAGTCTCGCCAACCAGCCGACCACCGAAGACTATGCGGTGGTCGGGTTGGTGCCAGGCATCGATCCTGCGCGGTCCGTGTTGATTCTGGCCGGAACCACCACCTTCGGCACGCAGGCCGCTGCGGAATACGTGTGCCGGCAGGACTCGTTGGCCGAATTGTTGCGGCGTCTGGGCGTCTCCAAAGCGGCGGACCTGAAGCCGTTCGAGGCCCTCCTTCACGTAAAGGTGACCCACGGCGTTCCGGTGATCGCCGATCTCGTGGCTGTGCGCAAACGCGGCAACTAGTATGTTTGCCGGGAGCGAGCGCCCCGGTGGCTCTGTCCTGTTCTACTAGTGGACAGCCGCTGCAGGCGGAGTGAGATGAGGGTCCAACTCGGCGGCTTTCCGATATTCCACACCCGCTTCTTCAGTTAGACCTTTCTGGTTGAGGGCCAAGCCGAGTTCGTAGTGCGCCAGCGCATCGGTGGGCAGTGCGCCAATGGCGGCGCGGAATTGGGAGATGGCTCCATCGAGGTCCCCGGCGCTGAGTAATCGGCGCCCCGAGTTGGTGGCGATGGTCGCTGTCTGCAGATCGGTTTTCTTCTTGGCGATCTCGACACCGGCTTTGCTTTCGGCCGCGGCTTCTCCAGTCTCGCCCAGTTGGCGGAGAACGGCCGCCAGCGTGGTGTGGGCTCCCGCAAAATCGGGATCGAGTCGAATCGCCTGCCGCAGTGCGTCCGCTGCCTCAGGCAATTGATTCGTTTGTTTCAAAATCGTGCCCAGCGTGTAGTATGCCTCGGCGTAATCCGGCTGAACTTGGATCGCTTGCCGCAATTGTTCCGTAGCGCCGGGGAAATCTCCCGACTGCCACAGGGTCACTCCCAAGCTGTAATAAGCGTCTGCCAATTTCGGATCGAGGCGAATCGCCTCTCTCCATTCGGCGATCGCAGCCGGAAGGTTGTCTGAGAGTTTCAGCCCCAAGGCGAGGTCATGATGAAGGCTCGCTCTTTCCGGCTCAAGCTTTAGAGCCAGGCGAAATTGTGCGATCGCTGCGGCGAAGTCTGTTTTTTGCAAATAGGCCGTGCCTAGGTTTCCCTCGAATCCGGCGTCATCGCGACGGAGGCGGATGGCTTCCTGGAATTCCCTGATGGCTGCGTCTGCATCTCCGCGTTGCAGCAGCGCGAGCGCAAGGTTGTTGTGCGCTTCCGCGTCGCCTGGAGTGAGGCCAACTGCCTTGCGGAAGGCTGTAATCGCTCGTTCTGCATCGCCACGCCGCTGTAGCAGCAAGCCAAAGCGGTTCTGCAGCGGCGCGACGTCAGGCTGCAGTTCGACAGCGTGTTCGTAGGACCGCAGCGCCTCGTCGGGACTGGCCTCCGCCTCAAGTATGTTCCCTCGGTAATACCACGCCATCCCATCCTTGGGGTCGAGTTGCAGCGCGTGGTCCAGCATTTCTTGTGCTTTTTTCACTTCGCCATCGCTGGAGAATGCGGCACCCAGATGGAAATAGGCCGGTTCATAGTCTGGATTGAGCTTCAATGCCTCTCTAAATTCGCTTTCCGCCTCCGCGAATTTTGACTGTTGGGCGAATAGAGATCCAAGTTCGTCATGCAACCCGGGTTGCTGCGGCGCAAAACGAATGGCTTCCTTGAATTCCGCGACGGCATCGTCAGTTTTGTTTTGCAAACTGAGCGCGCGCCCGAGCGCCTCATGAGCCTGTGGCTGCCTGGGAGCAAGCTGTACGGCGATGCGGAACTCGGCGATAGCGTCGTCGAGTCGGCCTTTGGTTTGGATCGCCTGCCCGAGGTAAGCATGCGCAATGGCCAGAGAGGGCCGCAGTTCGATCAACGTGCGGAAATGAACGATGGCATCATCGACGTTACCCTCTTGCAACAACACCTGCCCCAGCATGTTTTGAGCGTCGGCATTGCGCGGGCTGAGTTTTACCGCCTTCTCGAAGGCGTCACGAGCGGCCCTCACATCGCCGCGCCGCATTGCGGCGAGGCCGGCCTCGTATGTCGTGGAGACCGCGCTGGCCGGAGACTTTGTCTGGGGCAAGGCGACTGCAACGCGGCAGGCAATTGCCAGAACCAGAAAACTGGCGGAGAATCGGGAGGCTCGCATCGAGGTCGGAGCAAGGACAGCTTTCACAGGAAATTCAGCAAACATCGCCGGTCACAATCGCCATGATCCATCCTATTCATTTCAAGAACTCAGTCAGGCTGCTCGCCCTGCTTCTGGCGCTGGCTTCACAGAATAGCGCAAATTTGCCGTTCGGAACGTGGCATCGCGTCTCCGAGACTCCCATGATCTCGCCACAAGGCGACGGCTGGGAGTCGGCGGGCACCTTCAACCCTTCTGTGATTCTTCGCGAGGGCAAGACCGCCATGCTCTATCGCGCCCAGGACAAGAACGGCACCTCGCGCCTTGGCTACGCCGAGAGTGCGGATGGAATCCACTTCACGCGTCGCAGCGAGCCTGTGCTTTCCCCCGAAAAGGACTACGAAAAGGCTGGCGGCGTGGAAGATCCCCGGCTGGTTCAGTTCGGCGATACTTACTATCTGACTTACACGGGCTACAACAAGAAAGACGCACAACTGTGCTTGGCGACTTCGAAAGATCTCATCCACTGGCGGCGAAGAGGCGTGATTCTTCCGGCCTATCAGGGGCGCTGGAACATTCGCTGGACCAAGTCAGGAGCGATTGTGCCCGAAAAGATTGCCGGCAAATACTGGATGTACTATCTCGGGACCACACCCGATAACAACGACCAGATTGGCCTCGCTACATCGACGGATCTCTTGCACTGGGCGGATGCGACCGATGCTCCTGTATTACCGGCGCGGCCGGGGAAATTTGATTCTCGCGTTGCCGAGCCGGGCCCCGCGCCGATTATCACCCCCAAGGGCATTGTTCTCATCTACAACGGCGCCGACGACAAACTCGTATACCGCACCGGTGTGGCCGTGTTCGACCGTCACGACCCACGGGCACTCATCTCGCGCACGGACGTTCCCATCTTCGCTCCCGAAAAACCATGGGAGAAAGTGGGCCAGGTTCCGAACGTTGTGTTTGTGGAGGGCATGCTGCGGCAAGGCGAACGCTACTTGTTCTACTACGGTGGTGCGGATACTTACGTTGGCGTGGCGGAAGCGCCGGTGACTCCGTAGCAGGCTGCAGAAGAACTCGTAACTATCGGCGGCAACGTGGAAGAGCGGCGCTTCGGCGCCCCGCGAGTTGTCCGGCGTTAATTCGGGCTTTTAGCCCCGGTGGCCGGATTCCCCTTCCGCACAATTTTTTCCGGAGCCCGCCGCAGCACAGCGTCTGATCCGTTCCGGTAGCATTGACCGCCATCGACGAACCCACCTAACATCGAAATGGATCATGCCATTTCGCGTCATGCTGATGAAGACTCCCCGCGATTCGTTTCTCATCCGCGCTTTCCATGAAGTAGCGCGAGGCACCGTCTTCCTGTTGCTTGCTGTCTTCTGCTCCAGTCAACAAGCGAAGACCGCGAACCCCGCCCCGGTCAAGCCAATCGCGAATTTTACCGACGTGGCCCAGAAGGCTGGGATCACCGTGCAGAACATCTTCGGCGGGATTGAGACGAAAAAATACATCATCGAGACCACAGGCACGGGCGTGGCCATCTTCGACTATGACAACGACGGCTGGCCCGATATTTTTCTGGTCAATGGCACCAGACTGGAGGGATTCCCCTCCGGGCAGGCGCCAGGCAATCACCTCTACCGCAACAATCATGACGGAACCTTCACTGATGTCACGGTGAAAGCCGGCCTCACCGCCACCGGTTGGGGCCAAGGCGTGTGCGTCGGAGACTACGACAACGACGGATGGGAAGATCTGTACGTAACCTATTACGGAAAGAATCGGCTGTATCACAATGACGGCGGAGTGTTCACCGAGGTTGCCGGGAAAGCTGGAGTTGCGGGCTCGGGAAAAGCATGGGGATCGGGCTGCGCCTTTGTCGACTACGACCGCGATGGCCGCCTCGACCTGATGGTCGCCAACTACGTGGACTTCGACCTGTCCACCGCTCCCGCGCCCGGACAGCGCGCTACCTGTGTGTGGAAGGGAGTTCCGGTGATGTGCGGCCCGCGCGGACTGCCGGGCGCAAAGAACATCCTTTATCGCAACAAGGGCGATGGCACGTTCGAAGATGTAACCGCGAAGGCGCACATCGACCGCACCGACGGGCATTATTCGCTCAGTGTTTCTACCCTTGATTTCGATGAAGACGGCTGGCCCGATATTTACGTCGCCTGCGATAGTACTCCCAGCATTCTTTACCGCAACAATCATGACGGAACATTCACCGATGTCGCCGTCACAGCAGGAGCGGCCTTCAACGAAGACGGGCGCGAGCAGGCGGGCATGGGAACGACCATCGCCGACTTCAACGGCGACGGTCATCTTGATATCTTCAAAACAAATTTCTCCGACGATACTTCCACCCTGTACCGCAACAATGGAGATGGAACGTTCACGGATGCGACCTCGGCCGCGGGACTGGGCCTGTACACCCAGTATCTCGGCTGGGGCACGATGTTTTTCGACTTCGACAACGACGGCTGGCCAGACTTAATCCTGGTGAACGGCCACGTGTATCCGGAAGTCGATAGCCAGCACCTGGGCAGCAGCTACAAAGAGCCTCGCATTCTTTACCACAACAATGGCGACGGAACGTTCGCCGACGTTTCTGCATCTGCGGGTTCGGGGATTACGACCCCGGCTTCTTCGCGCGGACTAGCCGTGGGCGATTTGTGGAACGACGGCCGGATCTCAGCGGTGATCAGCAACATGAACTCTGCTCCCAGCTTGCTGGTGAATCAGGTTCGCACACCGAATCACTGGATCGCCATTCGCACCGTAGGGACGAAGTCGAATCGCGATGGAATCGGCGCACGCATCTTGGTAAAAGCCGGATCGCGAATCCTTGTGGACGAGGTTCGCAGCGGCTCCAGCTACATTTCCAATAGTGACATGCGCGTGCACTTCGGACTGGGAGCGGCAACGAAAATCGAGTGGGTTGAAATTCACTGGCCGAGCGGGTTGGTGGAGCGCTTCGCGGACATGCCCGTAGATGCGATCCACACCATCAAAGAAGGCTCAGGCGCGGCAGTGAAAGCCGATACAAAGAGCAACTAGAATGCATCTAGGCATCTCATAAATTGTCTTGGCAAGCGCCAGTCCGGGGGAGAATGTGCATCCGTCCGAGGGTCGGGAAGGGCACGAGTTCTGCTCGTTGCAGTTAAGTCATTGAAAATGCGACCGCGCTTCAGCGCCCGAGGTATGCTCTTTTCGCCTCGACTATTTTTCTCCGGAAAAAGAGCCAAAGGTCTTTCGCCGTTGGCGAATCGAGGCCGATAGCTGTCGACGGATAGAACGCGGAATGCCCAAGAGCGGAAGCCGCAGTTGATTTGGCTGGGCCGACGGCACGGCTTGAATACTCCGGAATCCACAGATCGCCTGTGACATCTGACCTTGCGCCCAGCCCATCACTTGCGCAATCATGGTCGAGGCCGTGACGGTTGGCAGAAGCCAATTCGTTGCGCCACTAAGTTAGTGTTTCTTAAGAACTTAGTATTTAAGTTCTTTGAAATCCCGATCTTGCGAGGAATTTCTCGCTAACACCATGATTCCAAAGATTTTGAAAAAGGGGGGGGAGGGGGGATACCACCTCAAACAGATCTCAAACTCAGAGAATCTGTGCTCTGGTGCATGCGCAAAGTCGGTTGCTGCGAATATTTTTCAGGCAGATTTCCACAGTCCGGAATGGCTCATTACTTCCCGGATTTCGGAGTCCCCGGGAAGTGCATGGCGCGCGCGATGCCTTCGCTTTCCTTCACATAGATCAACTGATTCGCCTTCACATCCTTGAGCGTGTCGACATACCCGCTGGGCCAGCGGATTTCGAGCACATCAACCTTCTCCGCTCTTCCAATGCCGAAGTGAATGCGCAAGTCGTTCTGCGAAATGTAGCTGCCGCCGCTGCGCACTTCATCGATCTGCTGGTGAGGCTTGCTCTCTCCGGGAGGATGAGTGATGCACGTCAGGCGTGCGCCAATGCCGCTTCGGTTGGATTTCGTGCCGATGGTGCGAATCTTGATCCAATTGTTGCCGAGCGTCGAAGTGCAGCGTAAAAGCTGCGGATAATCGTTGACGGTGTTGACGACAACATCGACGTTGCCATCATTGTCGAAGTCACCGAAAGCGCATCCGCGCGCGGCCACCGGCTCGGAGATGCCCGCACCGGCCTGCATAGAAACATCCGCGAAGTGGCCATTGTGCAAGTTGTGATAGAGCAGCTTGCGCTGGGCGTAACCGGCCTCGGTTTTCAGTTGTTCGACTTCGGGATAGACGTGCCCATTGCAGATCAGAATATCCGGCCAGCCGTCGTTATCGAAATCGAAGAACCCGCATCCCCACCCGAGAAATTGCGTGTGCGCCCCCAATCCCGCGATAAACGTCGTGTCCTCAAACGAGCCGCCGCCAAGATTGTGGTAGAGCGAAGGTGTATCGCCTGCGAAATTGGTCTTGACGAGATCCAGATTGCCGTCGAGGTCATAGTCGGCCGCGGAGACGCCCATGCCCGCCTGTGGCTTCCCGTCTGGACTGAGCGCACAGCCAGCCTCGATGGCGATGTCTTCGAACGTTCCGTTCTTCTTGTTGTGATAGAGCGCGCTGGCGGTCGAGTCATTGGCCACGTAGATGTCGGGCCATCCATCGTTGTCGAAGTCGGCAGTGAGAACGCCCAAGCCGTAAGTGCCGTTGGCGCGGAATATCCCCGCAGTCTCCGAGACGTCTGTGAAAGTGCCGTCGCCGTTGTTGTGGTAGAGGATGTTCTTGCCGCCCTGAAGTCCGGGCGGTCCGCATGCGACCAGCACACCCTTATAAAGACACGGCCCGGATTCGGGCACAGGCGCGGTGGCCAGATCCATATCGATGTAGTTGGCCACGAACAGGTCGAGCCGGCCATCGCGGTCGTAGTCGACGAAGGCGCAGCCTGTATTCCAGCGCGTGTTTTTGCCGGCCACGCCGGCTTTCTGGCTGACATCGGTGAACACTCCATCACCGTTGTTGTGATATAGGACGTTCTTGCCGTAGTAAGTTACGAAAAGGTCGTCCCAGCCGTCGTTGTCGTAGTCGCCGACGCAGACGCCTTGTCCCCAGCCAGAGTGCGCAAGTCCAGCCTTCGCAGTCACGTCGGTGAAAGTGCCGTCGCGATTGTTGCGAAAAAGATGCGACGTGGGTTCGCTGCCCGTGGGAAAACCCTCAAGCCGCCAGCCGTTCACAATAAAGATGTCGAGCCAGCCGTCGTTATCGTAATCGTAGAATGCAATGCCACACCCAGTGGTTTCGAGTAAGTATTTGTTCTTGTGTTCTCCGCCGAAGAAGGTTTTGACGTTCAGCCCGGACTCGCGCGCGACGTTCAAGAAACTGACGCCGAGATCGGAGGGCAAAGAGTTGAGTTCTTTCTGATCGGCTTTTTGAATGGCCGCGGTGGAAGCGCCCAGTCCGGGGCGAACTAGCCCGAGCACGCCCTCCAGGGACAAGACTAGCCCAAACCGGCTGATAGATTTCAAGAATCCGCGGCGTGAAGGAAACAAAGGTCGCCTACCTGGCCGGTTTCGGCTCGTGCTAGAATTCGCCCCTACTTCTTATATTCAGTGAACCTTCAGTTTGCAAGCTCCGGCGACAGGCGGTTTGACTCGACAGACGCGCCGCTTCCATCCTTTGGCACGTCGGCTTCGCACTGGCATCGCTGGGCGCGACTTGTTTTTCTTTTTCTACCCTTAGTCACGTCTCTAATTCAGGGCGCGTCGGCACAGCAGCAAGAACCAAAGCTAGAGCTGTCCCGCGCGGTGCGCACCTGGGAATTTTTGCCGGTAGTTGGCAAGCGCGCGGGCCTGTTCGGCAACGAAACCGGGCAACTTGAAGCTTGGGTGTATCCCCTAAAAATCTTCCGTGCTTTCCATTTGACCTTCCACGTTGATGGCCGCGCGCTGCCGGCGGAAAGCTTGGCCCGCACCCTTACCGTTCGTCCTGAATCGGCTACGCTGCTCTATGCCGGAGATTCGTTTCGCGTCAAAGAAACGCTATTCGTCCCAGTGGATGAGCCGGGTGCGGTGATTCGGTTTGAGATTGAAACGACGGAGCCGCTCGAAGTGGAAGTTGGTTTTGTAAACGACTTCGCACTCGAGTGGCCGGCGGCGATCGGCGGCACGTATGCGGAATGGGACGCGAACCGGCAGGCTGTGGTCTTCGGGGAGGAGACGAAGAAGTTCGCGGCGCTGGTAGGCTCTCCCACGGCGGAAGGTCCGCACCTGGCATACGAAACAAACTATTCTTCCTCGGAGGAAAGCACATTTCGCCTGGGCGCGACGGAAAAGGGCCACGAAACAAAATTGCTCGTGATTGCCGCATCCGTGGCCGGCCGCGAAGACGCCCAGAAAACATACGAGCATCTCGCAACGTCATGCGAACAACTGGAGCGCGATTCCGCTAGCTATTACCGCAACTATCTTGCGCATACCGTCAACCTCGAACTTCCAGACGATGCTTTGCAGCAGGCCTACGACTGGGCGCGGATCAGCATGATCCAGGGATTGGTTACGAATCCTTATCTGGGCACGGGGCTGGTGGCGGGATATCGCACTTCGGGGGCGGGCCAGCGTCCGGGCTTCGCGTGGTTCTTTGGGCGCGACTCGCTTTGGACGTCCTTCGCTCTGAATGCCGCAGGCGACCACGCCACTACTCGCACCGCGTTGGAGTTCATCAGCAAATATCAGCGTGAGGATGGGAAAGTTCCACACGAAATCGCGCAGGGAGCAAACTTTGTTCCGTGGTTCAAGGATTATCCGTATCCATACGCTTCTGCCGACGCGACACCGCTCTTCATCATTGCGATGAACGATTATGTAACGCAGAGTGGCGACGGCGCCTTTCTGCGCGAAAAATGGGACAACGTGTGGAGGGCTTATCAATTCCTGCGCTCGACCTACGATGCTCAAGGCTTCGCTCAGAACGCCGGCATTGGACACGGCTGGGTCGAGGGCGGTCCGCTCCTCCCAGTGAAGGCGGAGTTTTATCAGAGTGGGCTGGGCGTGGAAGCGTTGCGTGCGCTCTCCAACTTGGCGGGCATGGTCGGCAAAGGCGATGTGAAGAAAGAACTGGCTGCCGAATTCGACCGCCAGAAGACTGCTCTCGATCTAGAATTCTGGTCGCCGGAGTCAAAGTCTTATGCATTCGCGCTGAATCAAAACGATCAGCGGGTGGACGAACCGAGCGTACTGGCAACCGTACCCCTGTGGTTCGGCTTGTCCGACGCGGCTCACGCGGAAGAAATGATTACACAACTGGCCGATGCGGACCACCAAACCGATTGGGGAATGCGGATTATTTCCTCTCATTCCAAGCTTTACGATGGTTCCGGTTATCACTTTGGAGCGGTCTGGCCGTTGTTTACGGGATGGGCGTCGGTGGGCGAATACCGTTATCATCGCGAACTTCCGGCGTATTCGAACCTGCGGGCCAACGCGCTCATGGCCATGGACGGCTCACTTGGCCATGTCACGGAAGTCCTCTCTGGCGATTACTACCAAGGGTTCTCGACCAGTTCGCCGCATCAGATCTGGTCCGCGGCAATGGTGGTCAGTCCCATCCTGCGCGGACTGTTTGGATTGCAAACCGATGCGGAGAATCAGCAGATCACACTGGCTCCGCATGTCCCGGCGGACTGGACATCGTTCGCGATTCGGAATGTTCCTCTCGGGCCGGTGCGTGTAGATTTTCAATACCACAAGACGCTCGACAGCATTACCCTTGAGACCACGCGCACCGGTACCGGAGATTGCTGGGTGGAGTTTTCGCCCGCGTTTAGTTTGCGCACTGAAGTGATATCCGTCGAGATGAATGGAAAAGCGTTGCCTTTTAAGATTCAGCCCAACAGTGAAGATCATCATCTATCCGTGCGCTTCCCCGTTTATGGCGCGACAAACAGCGTGGTCATTCGATTGAAGAATGAGTTTGGACTGACGATGACAAACCAGCTTCCGGCGCTGGGCAGCACCAGTAGCGGCTTGCGTGTGATTTCCGAATCATGGAATTCCGTGCGTGATCGATTGACCGTAGAAGTCTCAGGCGTCCCGGGTAGGGAGTACGAATTGGGCGTTTGGAATCCGGGACAGATCAGTTTCGTGGAAGGCGCCGTTCTGACGAAGCAGGGACGGATTCGAATCGAGATGCCGGTGGAGAAGGACACGGACTACCGTCGTCACACAGTGGTGCTCCACTTCCGCAACCCGTAAGCAAGAAAGCCTGTCAAGAGTTTGACTCGCCGGGCAGAAGAGTTCACTCTCAACGAATGTGGCATCGCCGCCTATCTTGGATGGAGGTACCAAGAATGAAGATCATCGTTTCATGGATCGCACAGTCTTTTGCCTGTGTATGCATTTTAGTGTTGACTGCCGCCGCGCAAACGCCAGCCCATGCCGTGGATGCGGAAGGCCATCAATGGTGGCAGCACGCGGTCTTCTATGAGATCTATCCTCGAAGTTTCGCCGACAGCAACAATGACGGCGTAGGCGATCTGAAGGGCATCGCATCGAAGCTCGACTATCTGAAGGATCTGGGCGTGGACGCGATCTGGATTTCGCCCTGCTTCCCTTCGCCGCAGGTGGACTTTGGCTACGACGTTTCCGATTACGAGAACATCGATCCCATGTACGGAACGCTGGCAGATTTCGATCTGCTGGCCAGCGAGGCTAAGAAGCGAGACATTCACATCATTCTCGATTTTGTCGTCAATCACTCCTCGGACCAGCACAAGTGGTTCCTGGATTCGAAGTCGTCGCGTACTTCCGAACACCGCGACTGGTATATCTGGCGCGATGGAAAAGGGCCGGGTGAGCCTCCCAACAACTGGTTGTCGGGGTTTGGGGGGTCGGCATGGAAGTTTGATCCAACCACGAATCAGTATTACTACCATTACTTCTATGCGGAGCAACCGGATCTTAACTGGCGCAACCCGGCAGTTCATGACGCGATGTTTGACGTGACGCGCTGGTGGTACAAGCGCGGTGTGGCGGGATTCAGGCTGGACGCGGTCGACACGCTATTTGAAGACCCGAACCTGCGGGATAATCCCATTCGACATTCCGGAAAGACTGCCTTCGGAGATCCGTTCGAGGAAAATAAATACAACACGAAGTTGCCCGAGGTGCATGACGTGTTGCGCGGATTGCGCAAAGTGGCAGATGAAAGTAACGCCGTGCTGATCGGCGAGACGTGGACGGCGGACGTCGCCGAACTCAACCGCTACTACGGCGAAGGCAATAACGAATTGCAGTTGCCCATGGATTTTCTCTTCACCATGGTCAACAAGTTGTCGCCCGCCGAGTTCCGCAAGCAGATTGCAGCGGTAGACAAGGCCTCCGGCTGGCCGACCTTTGTGATCAGCAACCATGACATTGTGCGCTCCTACGACCGCTACGGCGATGGCAAGCACAACGACCAGATCGCCAAACTGATGGGCGCGCTTTATCTCACGCTGCGCGGAACTCCAATCATGTATTACGGGGAAGAGATCGGAATGAAAACCACTCCGCCGACGCGCAAGAAAGACGTTAAGGATCCAATCGGACGAACCGGATGGCCGAAAGAAAAGGGGCGCGACGGCGAGCGCACTCCGATGCAATGGGACAGCACAGAAAACGCGGGGTTCTCCAAAGGGGCGCCGTGGCTTCCAGTTCCTCCGACTTACAGGACGCACAACGTGGCGGATGAATCGAAAGACCCGGATTCGGTGTTGGAGTTCTACAAGAAAGTGCTCAAACTGCGGCACACGAATCAGGCGCTGCTGGAGGGAAACTACACGGCCGTCGATGAATCGAACGCCAATGTGTTGTCGTACATGCGCGTTTATAAGGACCAGGGTGTGGTCGTGGCCCTGAATATGTCGGACGCGCCGCAGAAGGCCAAACTCGATTTGAACGGCAACGGTTTCACTGCGACGAAGAGCCTGCTCACAACCGGGAAGTCAGCCGCCAATGGAGGCGAAATTTCGTTGGAGCCTTACGGGGTTTTTGTCGGAGAGCTTACGAAATAATCCGAAGTGAGTCTGGCCGCGCGCCAGCGGAAGCTCAAGATACTTCGTTTTCTCGATGTTGCTCCCATGACGCAACGCGGGCCACTGCTTCATTCCAACGTTGTCGCATTGCACCCGCTTGTGAGCGCGGCATGTGTGGTTCAAACCGGCGTTCCTCCCGCGGCATTTCACAAACTGCCTGTACGTCCTTCCAGAAGCCCGCACCCAAGCCGGCCAGATATGCGGCGCCGAGCGCGGTTGTTTCTGTCATCGCGGGGCGCACCACCGGTACTCCGAGTATGTCCGCCTGGAACTGCATAAGAGCGTTGTTGGCGGATGCCCCGCCATCCACGCGCAGCTCCTTAAGCGGAGTGCCGGTGTCGGTTTGCACCGCGTCCATTAAGTCGGCAACCTGGTACGCGATACTTTCCAGTGCCGCTCGCGCGATGTGGCCTGCGTTACTTCCTCGAGTGAGACCGAATATGGCGCCGCGCGCGTAGGAGTCCCAGTGCGGAGCGCCCAGGCCCACGAACGCGGGGACGAAGTACACTCCGCCATTGTCGTGGACGGAATTCGCCAGCGCTTCCACTTCCGGCGAGGTGCGAATAATTCCCAGGCCGTCGCGCAGCCACTGGACGACGGCTCCGCCTACAAACACGCTACCCTCGAGCGCGTAATCGGTGATGTCGCCGATTTTCCAGGCCACGGTTGTCAGCAGGCGATTGGTCGAAGGGACGGCTCGATTGCCCGTGCTCTGCAACATGAAGCATCCCGTGCCGTAGGTGTTCTT
>Ga0302325_10021010_pt1 | contig 13680 bp, 8 predicted proteins | sample Palsa_T0_2_FD_201948 | JGI IMG/M metagenome (GOLD analysis project Ga0302325, IMG submission 201948) | Peat permafrost microbial communities from Stordalen Mire near Abisko, Sweden - Palsa_T0_2 | ecosystem: Environmental > Terrestrial > Soil > Palsa > Peat permafrost | place: Sweden: Abisko... | reverse complement strand
GCTGAATAACTCGCCATCCCGATGAGTCCCCGCGCTCAATCCACATCACGGTGGAGGCACAACTCCATCTCAGGTTGGAAGACAGCCATTCGCCCGTATCGCTAGATTTGCGCAGCTAAGTCTGTGTGTGGTTTCAAGCGACGACTTAGCGCGTAGAGAGACCGCACCGTCTCGAGACAAGCGATCGGAGTAAGAAAAAAATGAAAAGAAGTCTTGCACTACTTTTGTGGTTGGCCAGCAGCGTTGCGTTTTGTCAGCTCCCTACCAGCACTCTCATCGGAAGGGTCAGCGACCCTCAACAAGCGAGTGTTGTATCGGCGAAAGTAACTGTCACCAATGACGCCCATGATGTTTCGCTCACCACGACGACCGACAGCGAAGGCCGCTACTCGTTCCCATTGCTCAAAGTGGGCACGTACAGTCTCAGCGTTCAAAGTCCCAACTTCGCCGAGACTCGCGTGTCTGCGCTCGCCCTCGAGGCAGGAAAGATACAGACCTGCGACGTTTCTCTTGTACTAGCCAGTGCGAAAGAATCCGTCGTCGTCAATGCTGTGAACCAGTCGATCGACACCTCGCAATCGATGATCCAGGGTCAGATCAATTCCAAAGCCATCGAAAGCATCCCGCTTAACGGCAGAAACTTCCTCGAACTCGCCTACCTGATTCCCGGCAATCGCCCTGCCCCGACCTTCGATCCCACCAAGACCAACACGCTCGAGGTAAGCTCCGCGGGAGGCTTCGGCCGAGGCGGCAACATCACCGTCGATGGCGGCGACAACAATGACGAAGTCGTCGGTGGCACGCTCGCCAACTTCCCCGAAGATTCGATCCAGGAATTTCAAATCGCCACCGCGCGATTCACCTCCGAGGTCGGCCGCTCCGGCAACAGCATCGTGAACATCATCACCAAGACGGGCACCAACAGCCTCCACGGCTCTCTCTTCTTCTTCGAGCGAAATCGCAATCTCCAGGCCCTTCCCGCCACCTTCGAAAGAGGCTTGCCCACACCGCCATTCGATCGCGAGCAATACGGCGGATCCATTGGCGGCCCTATCGTGAAAGACAAGGCATGGTTCTTTTCCTCCGTCGAATACCGTGACCAGAACGCTGCCTTGCAGACCGGAGCCCGCGACTTTGCCGACGATTCGATCCTGAACACCTCCGCGCCGGCTCCCTTGCGTGACGCCCTCTGGTCCACACGCTACGACCAGCAGCTGACCGAACGCAACAGCCTCATGGTGCGCTACTCGTTCAATCGGTCGACCGATACCGGCGAGGCCACGCCCTCGCAAACCACCCCGGCCTACAGCGCGGCCGAACGGCAGAATTCGCTCAACCGCTTCAACTCCGTCTTAGCCGGACTTACCACGATTCTGTCACCCAACCGCGTTAACAGCTTTTCTTTCCATTACGACAATTTCTATAACGACATTCCGCCCTTCCCCAACGATGCCCCCACCACCGACCCCGACCTGAACCTCACGAACGAACTCATCTTCCCGTCGCTCGCCGATGGAGCCAACTTCAACCTGCCGCAGGAGACATACCTTAGTCGGTATCAATTTCGCGACGCCTATTCCTGGGTGCTCGGCAAACACACCCTCCGTCTCGGTGGCGAATTCCAGCACTACACCGCGCACGGAGAAATCAACGTCTTCGGCACCGGCACAGTGATATTGACCTCCAACTTCGGCTTTGCCGATTTGAACGGCGACGGCCAGGTCAACGACCTCGACATCCCCATCGCCGTCGCAATTCAAAGCAGCGCCCCGGTGACGCCTGTGCCCATCCCGACCGTCTTCAACAGCTACGTTGCCGGCTACGTCCAGGACGATTGGCGCGTAATGCCCCGACTGACGCTCAATCTCGGCCTGCGTTGGGAATACGACTCCAACCTCACTGGTAACTCCAGCGCCCACGATCCGTGCCCGAATCTGACCGAGGAACCCACCAAGCCATGCACCTGGATGGCGAATGTCATCGACCTTAAGAAGTACACCGACAAGAAAGATTTCAGTCCTCGAATAGGCTTTGCTTACGACCTGTATGGGCAGGGGAAGACCGTCTTTCGCGGAGGCTACGGCATCTACTACGACCGCATCATTCTCGAAGCCGGCGCCGAAGAGCTGGTTCAGAACGACCGCGCCTTGACAGTGACGCAGTATGCCGGTTCCTCCTGCAATTCGCCGTTCGTCCCTGGCCCTCCTAGCCTCAATGCCTGCTTCGCACCCGCCGCCAGCTTCGCGCCGGGTACTCCAACGCTCGCTGCTCCTTTCATCGGACCTCACCAAACCGGCGGTGTCGGCATCCTCGCCATGGGCCCGGACTCCCACCACCCGCTCTTCCAGCAATTCTCCCTCGGCCTCCAGCAGCAGGTCGGGCGCAACTGGGTCGTCTCGGCGGATGGTCTCCACGTCTTTGCCTATCGTCAAATTAACGGCCATCTCCTCCGCACGACAAACTCCACATCGCCCGATGTAAGCTGCCCGGGCAGCCCTACCCCATGTAGCATCACCGACCCGCTCAGCGGCATCACCGACAACATCACCCTGCTCGAATCGCACGCCAAGTCCTGGTACGACGGACTGATCGTCAGCCTCGCGCATCAACAATCCAACCTGGGAAAAATTGGTTATCAATACCACGTTAGCTACACGCTTTCGAAGACACTCGATTACTCCGACGACGATCAGCTCACCAACAGCAATGCCAATGAGCAGGTCAATCTTGTCGAAGGAATCTACCAGCCGCGCCTTGAAAAGGGCTACGCCGTCACCGACGAACTTCACCGCCTCACTTTCTACGGCGAAGCTCAGTTCCCCTGGCGCATCTCTTTCGCCCCGATCTACACCTTCGGTTCCGGCGTTCCCGCCGACACCTTCCTGCCGGGAACCGCGATCAACGGAGCCAGCGGCTCGCGCCTGCCGATCATCTCCCGCAACGCCCTCGGCCGCGAGATCAAGAACAGCAATCAGCTGAACGCGGAGATCGACAAATGGAACGCGCTGCCCGTTTGCCCCGCAGCCTACCCATGCCTGGCTGGAGGGCAACTACAAAACGTCCCCGCCAACATCAACTTCTTCAGCCCCTTCAGCTCTCTGGATTTCCGCCTCAAGAAGGATTTCTTGTTCGGGGAAAGGGCCACCCTCAGCCTCATTGCCGAGAGCTTCAACATCTTCAACGAGACGAATATCCGCGGCACCACCAACAATAACTATGCTGGCAGAAACCTCTCTATCGGGCCGTATCAACCAGCCCAGAACGGCCAACCCGCGCAATCGGTCCAAACCAACTTCTACTCGGCAGTCAGCACCGCCGGCGGCTTCTTCGGCTCCGGAGGCCCCCGGGCCTTTCAGTTCGCAGCCCGTCTCACCTTTTAAGGAATCTCTGAATAAATGGCGTTCTTGAAGGGGCACGACTTCAGTCGTGCCATGACTGCCATAGAAGTGCCCGGCTTTAGCCGCGGAGGGACCGACCGCGGATGTGTTTGGGAGTCTCGAATGTTCGCGGCGCCTCGCCTCGCGATCATTCTGCGTGATCGGTGCCTGGGTAGAGGCTCAGCAACCCCTGAGACTTCAATCCAAAAGCATTGACCACCCGATTGTAAGTGGCAAACATCGCCGCTACATGCACGGCCTCGGCAATCTGTAAATCGCTCCATCCAGCACGAAGTAGTTTATCGACATCCGCACGCCTGATCTCGTGCGACCTGAGGTTGATCTTCTCCACAAAGAGGAGCAGCGCCCGCTCCGCATCAGTCAGCGAAGCAGAAACCAAATCATTCTGCTGAATTGCGCAAAGCACCTCGGCCGAGCCGCCATTCACGCGCAAAGCGTACCCATGGCTATCCGCGCAGTAAGCGCATGAATTCTGCGCAGAGACCAGCGTCGCGATCATCTCCTTCTGCCGCCGCACCAGATGTCCATCCGCGAAAATCAATCCCTCCGCGATGTCCATCATGTGTCGCAGCAGCAAAGGATGAGTGGCAAAACACTTCAGTATCCCCGGAACCTCCGCCCGGCTAAAACGCGCGCGAAAGTCCGCATACAGCGCAGCGACATCAGCGCTCGCCACGTCTTCCTCAACGATCGGAAGATGCGTCGACGCCACTGACGCTCGTCCACCAACCAAACGCGCAAACTTCTCGTTTTCGCTCATCAACGAACTATCTCCTGGAGAAATTCAACTTATCCGAAAGCAGCTACGCGCAGGAATCTATCCCAATCGCAAACCACTGTATTCAACCTTTCGATGGATGCAGCCCCGGGCCGTCCGCCACGCACGGTCAGAACGCCCATTCGCATGACTCGGGTTCCAGGAGATATCATCGTCTCCAATGGTCGATGTGTGCAGCAACGAACGCGGGATTGGATGCAACTCGACGCCCAATGCAGTGGCAGTTGAATTCAGCATAGAGTTGCAATCAGCGTGAAGCTAAGTCGATTGATCTTCCGCGCCCTTTTTCTCTGCATGCTGTCGAATGACCTGGCCGTTGCCCAGTCACCCCCCGCCTCTCCGCCTGCAGAACTGGTCCCCGGTAATTTCGTCGATGTAACCGCAAAAGACGGCGTCAACTTCCTCCACCAGGCGCCACACACGTCAAGAAAATATCTCATCGAGACCATGGGTTCCGGAGTTGCCCTCTTCGACTACGACAACGACGGCCGCCTCGATCTCTTCCTCGTCAATGGTGCGCCCTTCACCGATCCCACGCCAAAAGGCAGCATCCCGCAAAAGACCGGACCGCAGTACTGGAACCGCCTCTACCGCCAAATGCCCGACGGCGCCTTTCAGGACGTAACCGAAAAAGCAGGCCTCACCGGAACCGGCTACGGCATGGGAGCTGCTGTCGGCGACTACGACAACGACGGCAATGAAGACCTCTTCGTCACCGCCTATGGAGGCAACAAGCTCTACCACAACAACGGCGACGGAACCTTCACCGACGTCACCGAGAAGGCCGGAGTCGGCGGCAGCGGCTGGTCAACCTCCGCGGCATGGGTCGATCTCGACAACGATGGCTATCTCGACTTGGTCGTCCTCCGCTACATTCAATGGGACTGGGATGATGTCTTCTGTGGCGAGCATCGCGAAGGCCTCCGCGGCTATTGCCATCCCGACGTTTTTCAGCCTATCTCCATGCTCGTCTACCACAACAACGGCAACGGTACATTCACCGAAGAGGCCCACAAACTAGGTCTCGACAAGGCCGCCAAAGCCCTCGGCGTCGCTATCGCCGACTACGACCGCGACGGCCACACCGACATATTTGTCGCCAACGACTCCATGATCGAATTCCTCTTCCATAACAAGGGAAATGGAACCTTTGAAGAAGTCGGCCTCGAAGACGAAGTCTCCGTCGATGACGATGGCCACACCTACGCCGGCATGGGCGTCGATTTCTCCGACTACAACAACGACGGACTGCCCGACATCGTCGTCGACGATCTCGCCAATCAGAAATACGCAATCTATCGAAACGACGGAGATAACAGCTTTACCTATTCCAGCTTCACGACCGGCATTGCCCGCCTAACCCTGCTGCACTCCGGCTGGGGTGCCCGTTTCATCGATTACGATAACGACGGATGGAAAGATCTCCTCTTCGCCCAGGGCCACGACCTCGACACCATCGAACTCTCCTTTCCAAATCTCCACTACCGTGAGCCCCCACTGCTTCTCCGTAACTTGGACGGAAAAAAATTCGTCGACGTGTCGTCACTCTCTGGCGAAGTCTTCCAGCATCGCTGGGTCGGCCGCGGTCTCGCCGTCGGTGACATCGATAACGATGGACTCCTCGACGCCGTCATCACCGAAAACGGCGGCCCCGCCCACATCCTCATGAATAAAACAAAGACCGGCAACCATTGGATCGGCTTCAAACTCATCGGCCACAAAAGCAACCGCGACGGAATCGGCGCAGTCATCAAGGTCACCACGTCAAAAGGCCCCCAGTGGTACACCGTGACCACAGCCTCGAGTTACTTGTCGTCCGGAGATGTCCGTGCCCACTTCGGCCTCGGCCCCGACACCGAGGCCAAAACAGTAGAAATAACCTGGCCCAGCGGCATCGTGCAAACGATGACCAATGTCAAGGGCGGCGCGTATCTCCAGGTCGAAGAGCCTGCCAACTCGACCACGCAAGCTCCAACGATACATTAGAGCAGAAGTACAGTTACTGTAAGGTGAAGCACTCCCGCCAGGCAGGCTTTTTCCTCAAGGAAAAGCCTACATCGCCAATCCGCCGTACATTACACCAGCTGTACTTCTGCGTTAGCCCCGATCTCTAGCTAATTGCGGAGCCCCAGCCTGACAGCGACAAGCCATCACTTTTTCTCAGCGGACTCCGTCCCAGCCACAGCCGGCAATTCGCCTTTGTAGAGTTCAGCCTTCTCCGGCTCATTCAGGTGCTCATAAACCGTCGCCAGGTCCTTGCGAACACTCACCAATCGCGGTGTCGGTTGAGGATTCTGCTTCCCGAAAATACGCGCGGCGTCCAGCAGCGGAGCCTCAGCTTCCTTATACTTTTGCTCCAACACCAACACATTTCCCAACTTCTGCTCGGCAATCGCAATGTTAGGGTGATCGGGCGGAAGTTGCCCTCGAAACCGATCCAGCGCGCCGCGAAACGTTTCTTCCGCCGACGCATATCTCTTACTCTCGATATCGACCTGTCCCAGGTTCAGCATCGTAGCGCCGACAAGAAAGTGTCGATCTCCATAGATAGAACGGTAGATATTGGCCACGCGCGTGAAATCACTTTCCGCCGCTTCCAGGTGTCCCCGACGCAACTCAAAGACCCCCGCAACATTTAGCGCCATGGCGACCCTCGGGTGCGAAGGCCCAAAAATCTCCTGCTGCAACGCTACACTTTGTTCGATGAATGGCGCGGCCTCATCGAAACGCCTTTGATAGACCAGCGACTGACCCACGGCCATCATGCAAAACGCAGTGACCGGATGCTTCTCGCCATACCAGGACTTATTAACGTCCAAAGCCTGTCGATACAGCTTCTCTGCCGCCGCGTCATTGCCCAGATCGTGCTGGATTTCCCCTAAGTCGACTAACTCATAAGCCAACCTGGGATGCAGCGGCCCATAGAGTTGCCGATCGATCTCCAGCGCCTGTTGATGCTCCTTCTCCGCCTCCGCATAATGTGCGGTTTGATAGTTCGCTGTTCCTAACCCCGACAAGCTATCGGCTAAGTCCGACTCCAAACCAGGCTTTCCCGACTGTAGCGTCACCGCCTGTTCGAGTACTGGTATTGCCTCGGTGGATTTGCCTCGTTCGTTCAACACTTGCCCAAGGCCCGACATCGCCTTCGCCGTCGCCGGGTCCCCCGGTGGCAAGGTCCGTTCATCGATTGCCAGCGCCTGCCGCGTCAGCTTTTCCGCCTCGTCCGGCTTGGCTTGCTCCAATCGCAGCAGGCCAATCTCCGTCATCGTATCGGCGGCCTTTGCGCTCTCCGGCCCATACAGCCTTTGGCGCGTCTCGAGCGCTGACTGCAACAGCGGATCGGCACGATCCAGCTTTCCCAGCTGTTCATAAAGCTCGGCGAGTGTGTGATCGAGCTCAGCCTTCGTCTCTGGGTCGCTCTCCAGCATCTTCGCCTGCTGCACGCCCCGGTCAAGCAGCGTCGCTACACGCAGGTCCTCTGACGGAGCCGCCTGGGTCTCGCCGCCATTGAATAAGTTCAACATGAAGCGCTCGATCTGCTGCGTTCGCGCCGCCTCCGCCGCCGTCTCCCGCCTCGCCTTCGCAATCCGCACACCGGCATAACTCCCAACACCCGCCAGCAGAAGAACCACCGCCGTCCCCCACGCCAGGGCCCGCCGGTGCCGCCCCGCAAACTTGCTCGCCCGATAGGAAAATGAGTCCGGACGAGCCTCCAGCGGCTCACTCCTTTGGAAATGATCTAAGTCCCGGATTAATGCTTCCACCGACTGATATCTCCGCGACGAATCCTTATGCATCGCCGTCAGGCAGAGAGTGTCAATCTCGCTCCAGGCGAGTTCTGGGATTCGCCATGCGCCGTCCTCTCTTAGCCGCCCAAAAGTCGACGGCGGCTTCGGGTCTTCCTCCTCGATTGTCTTTTCTATCTGCGCCGGAGTTTGATTCGACAAGTCATAAGGAAGACGGCCCGCTACCAACTCATACAAGATCACTCCCAGCGAATAAACGTCCGCTTGAATGCCCATCGGTTCGCCCCGTATCTGCTCCGGCGAAGAATACGCTGGAGTCAGCAGCCGAAACGCCGTAATCGTTCGTTGCCCGTCGTCCTTACCCAGCTGCTGGAGCTGCTTACTGATCCCGAAATCCAGCAGCTTGACCGCACCGTCCCCTGTAATCATGATGTTCGACGGCTTCAAGTCGCGATGAATAATTGCCTGCGAATGGGCATACCGGACTGCCTCGCAGATGGAACGATAAATCGCCAGTAACTCCTCAAGCGAGCGACTCCGCTCCCGAACATAACTGGTAAGTGGAACTCCTTCGACATACTCCATCACTATGTAAGGAGTGCCGTCTTCCAAAGTGTCCGCATCGTAGAGCCGCGCGATCGAAGGATGATTCAACTGCGCTAACATCTTCTGTTCCGTTGCGAATCGTTCCCGCCGCATCGGCGACAAAGCCGAATCCCGCAACAACTTGATCGCCGCACGGCTGCCCAGGTCCTCCCGCTCCGCCACGTAGACCACACCCATGCCGCCTTCCCCCAGCAGCCGTATCAGGCGGTATGGTCCAAACCAGTGTTGCTCGAGATTGGTCTGTTCTAACCCGCCAAGCTCGTTCAGCATCCCGGCTGCATTGCTGTCCAGCAGCGATCCTCCGCCAGAGTCCGCATCGAGCATTCTCATCACCGCATCGCGCAGGTCCTCATCGCCGCGGCAAAGTTCGTCAAGCAGACCCTGCCGGTCTTCGCCCGTTTCGTCCGCCACCCGATTGAATATCTCCTGCACCCGCTCGTATCGCTGGCTATCCATCACGCCTCATTGCTACAACAAAATTGTCATTCTGACACTGAGCCCCGCGAAGCGGAAGGGCCTGCGTTTTCGGCGATGCTGCGGGCCAAATAGTTGACCGCCTATCCTGCGAACTTCTGCGATCGCACCCTAGCAATGCCTCCGAATTTCCGCCCCCAGCCACGCCTTCGCTGCCCGCCAGTCCCGCAGCACCGTCGCCTCCGAAACATCCAGCAGCGCCGCCGTCTCCGTCACGTCCATCCCCCCAAAATACCGGCTCTCCACCAGCAGCGCCTGCCGCGGATTCAGCCGTGCCAACTCATCCAGCGAATGGTGCAACGCCAGAAATTCCCGGTCGCACCGCACCGGAGGCGATTGGTCGTCGAACGTCACAAAGATTGCCACGCCATCGCCGCCCCGTTTCTGTGCCCCTCGCCGCCGCGCCGCTTCCACCAGAATCTGCCGCATCGCCCGCGCCGCCGTCATTTTGAAATGAAGCACCGACTCGAAACGCAGTCCACGCGACGCAGCCAGCTTTAACCAAGCTTCATTGACCAGCGTTGTAGGGCTCAATGCGGCTTGCTGATGATCTCTCTTCACGAAAGCCGCCAGCCGACGCAACTCCTCATAAGCTGCGCTGAACAGCTCATCTACAGGTCCCGCTCCCTCGGGGGATGGGGAGTCATCTTGAAAAGGACTCATTTGCGCTGAATAAGGGAGAAAATTCCCCTTTCCAGAAAATCTTTGCCTCGGCATGACAGCCCCTGGTCGCCTTTGCACAGTTTGGAGTCAACAACGGCATTCGCCGTCGCAGCGCGATTTGCCCTGATAAGAAAATCAACACCGGAGTCTCTCAAGCCGTGCATCGGAAGGCGACACCCAAAAGAAGGGCGCGTCTGGAAGCCTGTAATATTGCGAGGTGTTTACACCTTCGCCAGCATAGTAACCGATCATGTTGTCATTTGGAATAACTTCTTGCAGGCATTGGGGTCGATTTTCCGGGATCGCACCGGCAGCTCAGCGGTAGCTCTCCGCCTGAACAGGTTCAGGTACCGAGACGGCAGCCCGAACGGAATCGACAATCGTGCTCGCAATAAAATCCAGCATCGCCTTCGTCAAACCCGGATAAATGCCGACCCAAAACACATTGTTCATAACGAAATTGGTGTTCGGCAACTCGCCGATGACGCGGAAATCGCGACTCTCATAAGCCGGCTGGCGCGCAAGGTTGCCGCCAAATAGCAGGCGCGTGCCGATCTTCCTGGCTTCCAGCGCGCGCGTCAATTCATTGCGCTTGATTGGCGATCCTTCCCGCACGCCGATGGCGAAGCCAAACCATGACGGATCGGAGTGGTGAGTCGCCTCCGGCAAAATCAGAAATTCTTCCACCGGTTCGAGGGCTCGCCGCAAGTGGGTGAAATTCTCCTTGCGGCGCTCAATGAATTGCGGCAGCTTACCAATTTGCGAAACCCCAAGCGCTGCCTGCATGTCCGTAGCCTTAAGGTTATAGCCGATATGCGAGTAGGTGTACTTATGGTCGTAGCCGCAAGGCAGCGTCCCCAGTTGCCACTCGAATCGCTTCCCGCAGGTGTTGTCTTTGCCCGGCTCGCACCAGCAATCCCGCCCCCAATCGCGAAATGACTCGATGAGCACCTGAAGCGCCGGCTTGTCGGTTAGCACCGCCCCGCCCTCGCCCATGGTGATATGGTGTGCCGGATAAAAACTCACCGTCGCGATGTCGCCGAATGTACCCACCTTGCGGCCGCGATAGGTCGAGCCGAGCGCATCGCAGCAGTCCTCGATCAGCCAAAGATTGTGCTTGTGTGCAAACTCCGTGACCGCGTCCAGATCGAAAACATTGCCCAGCGTATGGGCAATCATGATCGCTTTCGTCTTCTCGCTCCGGGCTGCTTCCAGCTGGCTGACGTCAATCTCATAGGTCGGCAGCGTGACATCCAGAAACACCGGCACCAGCTGATTCTGCAGGATCGGATTCACCGTAGTCGGAAAACCGGCAGCCACCGTAATCACTTCGTCGCCCGGTTGCAAGCGGCGATCGCCGAGTTTCGGCGAAGTCAGCGCGCTCAACGCAACCAGATTCGCCGAAGATCCAGAGTTCACCAGCGATGCCGAACGCACCCCGACAAACCGCGCCAGCTTGCTCTCGAACTCCTTCGCAAAGCGCCCAGTAGTGAACCACGCGTCCAGCGCGGAGTCCACGACAGCGCTGATGTCCCCGCTGTCGATCACCTTGCCCGAAACCGGCACAGCCGAGTGGCCGGGAATGAATTCTTTCTCTGGAAATGCTTCGACGAAATATCGGGCCGTAAGCTCTCGAATCTGTTCGCGCAAAAGCGCCGCTTTGTCAGCCATCGTGGTAACAACACCTGATCCTAGAATACACAAGCAGCTTATTCCACATAGTGTGGTTGACCGCCAGAAATGACACCCTTTTCGCCGCTATGCCTGCCGATAAAGGCGGTGTTTAGGGATCGCATACGTGACAAGGTCCCAGCCCTCCAGGAGATGCGGACGCAGGAAGAATGCATAGTCATCGCTGAACGAGCGAATCAGCAGCGGAATCTTCCAGAGATGGTTCTGAAGATGATAAGTGCAGATGGCGAGCACAGGAGAGTGTCGTTCGATTATCCTGCGCGCTCCAGTCAGCGCTTCCAATTCTGAGCCCTCAATGTCCATCTTGATATAAGTGGGTCGCGTTCCAGCAAGAATCTCGTCGAGCACGACGCACTCGACTTCCATATCGCCGGTGCCGACGCGGGACGCCTCACTGCCCTCGCCGGAAAAGGTTACGATCCCGGGCGTCGCGCCAACCGCCGCGCGTCGCACACTGATCAAGTCGCGCTTCGGCAGTAGCGACACGGTTTCCTTGAGTTTGACGAAGTTTGCAGGATCCGGCTCGAATCCATAAATGTGCGTGAAATTGTTTTTCGCTTCTTCAAGAAAGCTTTGAATGCTGTCGCCGTCATACGCGCCGCAGTCGACGAAGACCTCGGAGTCGGTCAGCGGACAGAGTTCCCGCGGAAAGTAAATAGTGTGCTCCACCGGATCGGGCATCGCATTGAAGTCGCCAAGCATGCGCCAGCGCAACTGCGCCAGGTATTCCCCGCGAGAGGCGTCGTCCTCCCACAGCTCGCCTGCCCGCCGAACCTCGTCCGCCTGCTGATGCACCTTGTGAGGAAGGTCGACAGCGTAGTGAGGAAGAAAAATCTCCGGATGCTTCCAAAATAGCGATTGGAATGTGATGACATGTTGACATCCGAGACCTCGCAGGGTCGCCTCCCGTTCTGGCATTCGATCGGCGCTCTTGCCCCTCCAGATCGTGACGATAAAGAGCGCCTGGTTACCATGAATGCGTGCAGCTTCTTGGGGGGAAAGAACCGGCACGCCATCAACCTTCATCTTCCAAAGTCGCGAGTTGTTGTCGATGAAGGCGATCGGCTCCACGCCCAGTCTCCGCAGGCCGGCTAGAGTGATGCGGCCCAATTGTCCAGCACCGAATAAGACAAGGGGCTTCTTTGTAAGCCCCGCCTCCAGGTCGTACGCAATGCTTTCACGGTCGCGCGCGCCAGCCTCGCCTTCGGCGAACAAGTCGTCGAGCGCCGTAGTCAATTCTTTCTCTGACAGTCCGTTTGTCGCTATTGCCATTCGTTCACCTCCGCATCGCCGCCTTTGCGCGATGCAAACATACCCTTACCAACAACTCCGTCCGCCGTCGATGACCAGGTTCGCGCCGGTCATGTACGACGATGCGTCGGAACACAGGAACAAAATCGCACCTTGATATTCATTGCTGGCCGCCATGCGTCCCAGTGGAATCAGGTTGGTCAGGCGCTCGACGAAATCCTCCGGTTGGCCGTTCTCGACGCCGCCGGGCGAGATGGCATTCACCCGGATATTGTGCTCAGCCCAGTACGTAGCCAGGTAGCGGGTAAGCCCCACCAACGCCGATTTCACAACGGAATAGGTGACCGGCTTGACCGGCTGCATGTGCTCCGGCACACCGACCTTCCTATAGATGCGTTGATCGGGGGCGATGAGCGCCAGGTCGGAGGCCACATTGACGATGACGCCGCCGCCATTCGCCGCCATGTGGCTTCCCAGCACCTTGCAGCACAGGAAAGCGCCGGTTATGCCCACGGCCAGGTCGGCATCCCACTGCGACAAGGGAAAGTTCTCGAGACGCGAGAAGTCGATCTCTCCGCTAGCCTCCATTTTAGGGTTGTTGGCCGCGTTGTTGATCAGGATATCGAGACGCCCGAAGCGGGAAAGAATCTCGTCCCGAAGCGATTCGATCTCCAGTTGCTTCGTGATGTCGGCGGCGCATCCAAATGCCGAAACACCATAGGTCCCGGCGAGTGCTTCAGCCTTCTCTCTCGCGCGCTGCTCATCGATGTCGACCAGCACTGGGATGCCGCCGGCAGCGGCTATCGCGGTGGCATGCTGCTCTCCGAGCAAGCCTGCCCCACCAGTGATCACCGCGACCCGGCCGGACAAATCGAAGGGGTTCGTAAGCTTGGTCATGCCTGCTCAATCCTCACGGCAGTTCTACCAATCTCCAGCTCCACCAGTCGCCCACTCGCAGCCGATTCCTTCGCAGCTAGTGCAAGACGCAGACTCTTCATGCCTTCATCCAGGTCTACCAGCGGCTTCTTCCTGGTCTTCACGCAGTCCAGGAAGTGCTCAATTTCGCGAATAA
>Ga0302325_10021008_pt1 | contig 13680 bp, 9 predicted proteins | sample Palsa_T0_2_FD_201948 | JGI IMG/M metagenome (GOLD analysis project Ga0302325, IMG submission 201948) | Peat permafrost microbial communities from Stordalen Mire near Abisko, Sweden - Palsa_T0_2 | ecosystem: Environmental > Terrestrial > Soil > Palsa > Peat permafrost | place: Sweden: Abisko... | reverse complement strand
AAATCCGCGCGATTCCACTTGTCCGGTAACGCGACGTCTCTCCATGCGGAAGTCTCGCTTTTGCGTCCCCTGGATGACGTAGCTTACGGCGCGGTGTCTGAGGCTGGTGCGATTCATTGGGCAAATCCCCGGATTTGTGGTTTAGCAAAGCCGGCAGCGTCCAATTGGGTTCGAAGGGTCCAACTGGCGTCCAAAACCATCGAGTTCTAGAGGTATTTCCAGCGACGCAGCCGCGTAAGGGCAATCGAGTCATCGAGGATTATGGAGCGGGCGATGGGAATCGAACCCACGTCCGAAGCTCCAGAAGCTATTGAATATACTGACTTCCCCTATCGGCATTGCGTCCAACTGCGTCCAACTTCAAAGAATCCGAAACGTCCGCCATCGCTTGCTCGGTTGCCCCCCCGCGAAAATGCGTATACCCGAGGGTCGTACGAGGGTTCGAGTGGCGCAGCTGCTGCTGCGCTACTTCGATCGAGTACCCGGCGTCTACGATGAAGGAGGCGACCGAGTGCCGGAACGCGTGGAGCCCGCACCGCGGGATTTCAAGCGCGTCGAGAATCGGCCAGAGTTGATATTCAACAACCTTGTTGCTCGAAGGCGGCCGGCCGTTTCGTGTCACGAAGAGAAAGCCATCGGGATTTGGCTTCCAATTCGCTTTGTACTCCGCCAAAACCGCGGAAAGCGCCGAGGGTAGCGTAATCGGCGCCGCGCTTCCTTTGCTCTTTGTGGACTGCGGCTTGCCGTACCACGCGGAGCGGCGGACGTGGATGCACCGGTGATCGAAGTCAATGTCCGCCCACTGAAGCCCCAGCGCTTCCCCAGCACGGAGTCCCGTCATGGTTAACAGGATGAAGAACGTGCGCCATGGATCTTGAGCCAGAGTGAAGATGGACTCGACCTGTGACCGTGTGAAATGAGCAGCAACGTGCGTCTTACGTTCGGGAAGCACCAACTTCCTCACTTCCACTCCCCGGCACGCATAGCCCCAGTCCTTGGCAGTCGTGAGCATTGAAGAGAGCGTGCTGAGTATATTGAGCACGGTTTTCCTCGAAGCGCCGGTGAGTTGGTTGACAAAAATCTGCTGGTTTTCCGCCCCGATTTGATCGAGACGGAGCTTTCCGAGTTGCGGAATGATGTGCGAGTTAAAGTGAGAGTTTGCGGAGCCGATGGTTGATGGCTTTCGCTTGGCGAGAACTTCTCCGCGCCAGCGGACAGCGAACTCGGCTACGGTTGCGATGCGGGTCGGCTGGTAGGAACGATCGTTGATGCGCGACAGAATTTCATCGAGTTTTCTCACGGCGAGCCTTTGCGTCGGCAGTTCTTTTTTCGTGCCGAGTACGACTTGCGGCCGCGTGCGGATGACGATTCCATCCTGTCGAATTGTGTCCTCCCGGTATCTTCCTAACCAGAGCTGACGGCTTTTGCTGAAAATAACGCTTCCTTTCTGGTATCTGCGTCGGGCCAAAGTTTCTCCTTGGCCTGTTGACGCAGTTGGCTGGAACGGAACGGTACACTCTCGTGGCGAAGGTGGCAACTCGGGTTTTGGAAGCGACGACACTAGAAGAAGCTCCTGTTGCACGGTCGCGTGCATGGCTTCGCATCGTGCACGCGTGACATGGCCGCACCGTGCATGCACGGAGGAATTACTGAGATTCCCTCCGTGCATGCAGGGGAGGCGGCGTGCAATCGAGAAGTTTTCACTCATCACTAATTCCTGCCGGGCGCTGCCGTTCTTCCTGCTCATGCACGATGAGTTCACGATTGTCGCGAGCGCTCGACCAAAGTCCGTTGTCGAGGTGCCATCCGCACTTGGCAGCGACCTTCGCGATTCGGTTCCTGCCGACGCTGGTTGACTTTTGAAGTTGTAATTTCGTTGCTCTGGGGTTTGCCGTGATTGCCGCGTCCAGTCGGGAAAATTCAGAGGGCAATTCCCTCGCTTCGTGTGTGAGCACCGCCATGTCACCAATAGTGTCAAGGTACGGATCGAGCTGGACACGAAAGTCTGCTACCGGAACGAAGTCGCGCGCCTTTACACAGCGCACTTCGAGGCGAACGATTTGCCTGCTTTCCTTCAAATAGGCTGCATTTCCGGCGAAGGATTCGGATCTCACCCCGTAAACGGCCGACGCAACTGCTCCTAGGTCACCGGTTCCACGTAGCGTGTTTTCCAGCGTCATTTCTTCGACCCGGGCGGTGTCCTTCGCGCGATGGTGAAGGCAGACCACGGCCCTCGCGCCGTTATAGATCAGAGAAAAGATCGCTCGCGCGAGTTCTTGGTTCTCTGCGGCGGAGTTTTCGTCTTCGGAGTTTGAAAATCGGATCGCTGTGTCGAGAAACACGACGGGTTGAAGTTCGCGGATCGCGGCTTGGAGAAGTGGATCGGCCAGATCAAGCGGAGCGCCATCGGCGATGGTCTGACAATGGAATCTCTCCGAGATCCCGAAGCGCAGGCATCTTTTCTTAAATGTTTTTGCAGACATCTCTGGACAGAGGTAGAGGACGTTGCGTGGCTCGGGAACATTCCATACTCCCAGGAACTTTCCGCCTTTGGTCAATGCACGGGACATACTCAAGGCAAGCCATGTCTTGCCCACTCCCGAGAGCGCCCCAAGGAATGTAATCCCTTCAGGGAGAATCTGGTCAATGAGGAAAATCGTGTCGCCCTCCGGCAGTTCACTCACGCTGTGAAACTTCTGACGCCAGCTTCGCGGGGCCTTGAGTTGAGCCAGTTCGTGCACGTCCGCGAGCTGCACCGTCGCTTGGAGAAGGAGATCGCCGGCCGTTCGCGAATCATCGAAAGCCGCGTCGCGTAGATTTTCCGAGAAGTGGATCACTCGCCGACGAAGCGACCGGGATGTGATGATTTCCGCGTAGTACGGAACGTTTGTTAGGCGAGGCAGGCCGTCTGGCAGCGTCGAAAGAAAAGGAATTCCGCCGGCGTTCTCCAAGTCTCCCCGGCCGGTCAAATTTTCCATGATCGTTACTAGGTCAATCGGTTGCCTCTGTTCGTTGATAGCCAACATGGATTGGAAAGTCAGGCGATGCTCGCGGATGTAAAAATCATCGGGCTTAAGTATCTTCGCGGCGATTTCAAGCGCGCCGTTGTCCAGAAGGATCGCTCCCAGGACGCTTCTCTCCGCATCAGCGGAATGGGGAAGTGCCCGGTCTTCAATATCGCGTTCTCGCGCGAACTTGACCACGGGCGAAGCGACATTCCGTTTATTCATGACTTTCTGCTTCTGCGGTCAAGTGAACCCGTCTTTTCGCTCGTGCGAATTGTTCGATCGCTCGTCGCGGGATGAGGGTGCGCCGCCCGACCTTCCGCACCTCGATCTCTCCCCTCGTTACGAGGTAGTCAAGCATGCGAAGACTAATGCCGAGTGCACGAGCGGATTCCTGCCGACTGACGAGGAGTGGCCTGACCTGGGATGTAGTTCGTGAGATTGTGACTTCTCTGTATGGCAGCATGCGAGCAACAATGCGCCGGAGTTCGCTTCCGTGCAGTCCAGAAATCGTGAGAAAAAAGGTAGGGCCGGATTTCGTTACAACTTAGGTTAAACGGAGTTTTTTCACCGCAACTCGAAGCCGGGCTCTGCGGAACGATCCGAGCGTCCTGTCGCCACTCTTTTCTCTGTCCTTGTAAAGCTGGTACAGACGTTTTCGGTTCATCCCGGCGTCGCCTGTTGCACCGTTCAAAAGAATCGCGAGTTCCGCCCAATGAGACTTTCCGGTTACCATCCGCACGAACTCGATTAGCTCAAGAATCTCTAGATTTTGGGGACTCACAGAGTGACGGAACGGGCGATCGGCAACATTTGCATTCAGCAATTCGATTTGCAGCTTTTCCGAATATGCGTTTAGCGATTGAACGGCTTGGACCAGATCGAGCGATGAAAGACGGGGAAATTCGGCTTCATTTCGAAGAGCGCGTTCTCCATCAACCAGCCGTCCAATAGCGGTGTGGACATTCTGGACTTGGCGACGCAAATCCTCGGCTCTGCCAGAGCACTTCTTTTGCTGGAGACGCATCCCTACCTCGTGCACCCTGGCCAGATGACGCAATACAAGCCTACGAAATTCCATTTTGTGAATGAACTTGTTCCGCGCTGCTTCCAGCTTGGTGAGAGCGCCGAGTTCTGGTTCTGTGTGTGGCTTGTACTGCCGCACCCCCAGAATCACGTCCTTCTTGCACTGCGTCAATCCAATCGCCTTCAATTGACGGCTTACGTCTATGCCGTAAAGCCCCTTGCCTCCGTTATTTTTCACCTTTTGTGACAATTGTGTCACTCGGAAGCCCCGGTGGCCAGCTGGGACTTCCTCAACATCGCAGTCTATATTGACCTTGACAGAGCTGTCAATGTACGATATAAATATCGCCGTGACTCAACGTCTTTACACTACGGGCCAGGCCGCAACAAAGGCTGGGATCTCGCGCCAGACATTACAAGCGTGGATCCTGGCGAAGAAATGTCAGGCTCCTGCTGTAGTGGGTGGCGTTAGAGTATGGACGAAAGAGCAGATTGCGAATTTGAAGGAGACGAAGTTGCGGGTCCACCGCGACTTTCGACCTGGGAAGGCGAAGCGAAGCACTAAAAGGTAAGCGGGACGCGCCGGTGCTGATACACCGACACGCCCCTAACCGAGTGACCCGTATAGGAGGCCACATGGCTCGTCAGATTTTACACGAAGAAAAGTCCCACACTTGCCCAGCTAGGACCGCGATCTACGCTCGAGTCTCCTCTGCAAACAACGGCCAAGACCCCAAGATGCAGACTCGCGAGCTGCGCGAGTATTGCGAGCGACGAGGCTGGAAGTTTGCCGGTGAGTACACCGATGAGGGAATCTCTGGCACTAAAGACAGCCGACCTGAACTGAACCGGCTTATGGCCGACGCCCACCGGCGGCGCTTCGACGCCGTAGTCGTCTGGCGATTCGACCGGTTCGCCAGGTCTGTTTCCCACCTTTTGCGGGCACTTGAAACCTTCAAAGCCCTGGGCATAGAATTCATCTCTCTTTGTGAGCAGGTGGACACAAGCACCCCTACCGGTAAGATGGTTTTCACGGTACTGGGGGCGGTTGCCGAACTGGAACGAAGTTTGATAGCCGAGCGCGTAAAGGCTGGTCTCCGTAACGCCCGGGCCAAAGGAAAGCGCCTGGGAAGGCCACGGGTCGTCGTGGACGCCGCCAGGATTGCCTCGCTGCGCACACATGGATGCTCATGGCGTCAAATAACAGCCGAGACGGGGATTAGCAAAGGCTCGGCCCAGCGAGCATTTTGTGGCTTGCCCAAAAACTCATGAACGCAAATGCGAAGGGAAGCGCTGACGCCGCCGCGCCGTCAGGTTCGTCGTAAGGTGGCGTGGATGCTGTCAACAATGTTATTTTCATGACCATGCCGAAAGGCGCTGACGGAAACTTCGGGCCAACGCTCGTATCTCTGTTCACGGGCGCGGGCGGACTCGACATCGGGCTCGAACTCGCGGGATTTAGGACGGTCGCAGCCGTCGATTCCGACGCGGACTGCGTCGCGACGATGCGCCTGAACCAGGAACGCTCGCGAATTGGCTCTGCCTCTCGTCTGCTGACTGAAACGCGGATACTTCATGCGAGCGTCGAAGATCTCGCACCAAGAGATCTGCGGCCAAAGGGAGCGAATGCCGACTGGTCGCTCGATCTCCTGGCCGGCGGGCCTCCCTGTCAGCCGTTCAGCAGTGCCGGCCATATGCTCTCGCTCAAAGACCCGCGCGGTCGGTTGTTCGAGCATTTTGTGCGGCTCGCGAAGGGCCTCAAGCCCCGGGTCATTCTCTTCGAGAACGTCCGAGGATTGGTGACAGCTCTTGGCCCGCATGGAAGACCCGGCGAAGCTGTAGCATTAGTGAGGAGCGCGTTCGAGTCGATCGGGTACGCAACGACCTTCGGACTCCTCAACGCTGCCGACTTCGGAGCGCCGCAGCGCAGAGTGCGGCTCTTCATGATGGCGACGAGAAACACTCGGTTGCCGTCATTTCCGGCACCGACGCACTCAGACCGCCCTGACACGTTGTTCGGCCAGCTATCGCCTTGGATCACCCTAGGCGATTTTCTCCAGACGATGCCGGCTGCGGATGATGCAGACATCGATCTGCCGAGCCCGACCCTGAGCGAACTTCTTAAAGAGATTCCTGCGGGATCGGGCCTGAAGAGCGCCGGGCTGAGGGAAGCTACGCGACCCGGTGGGCACTGGGGATACAAACAGGGCACCTTTATAGGTGATCCCTCGAAGCCCGCAAGGACTGTCACCGCCGCCGCCACACAGGACTGGGTTCGCGACGCAGGAGGCCGACTGCGACGCCTGACGTGGCGCGAGTGCGCCTTGTTACAAGGCTTCCCAGCCGGATGGGAATTCGTCGGCAACAAGGCGAGCCGATTCCGTCAGATTGGCAACGCGGTTCCGGCCGTCTTTGGCCAGGTTCTGGGCGCGGCGCTTCTCCGCGTGCTCCGTGAGGAGTGGCGCGTCAAAAGGCCCGAATCGGCACCATTCCCTTCCGAGTTCGTTGAGGCCATCGAATATACAAAACGCGAGAGGCGTAGGAACGGCCCGAGCAGAACAGCCGTGAAAGCCGCTCTTGCCGAGGGCCGAGCCACCGCGGCAGAAGCCAAAGGTCTCGGTTCCGCCGAGCTAGAACAGGAGACTTCTATACCTCGGCTATGACCCGCTCGGGAGCAGCGCTTCCCGTGCTTCCGCCCGCTCCGCCTGCTTCGTCGGGCGCCGTCCTGAGGCGTATGCGTCTTCAGCCGCGGAGCCACACGTCTTGCGAATTCGCTCTCAGGTCGGCACTCCATCGCCTTGGACTCCGATTTCGTGTCGATTGTCGCCCGATTCCGAACTACAGGCGTCGCGCCGATATCGTGTTCCCTCGTTTGCAAGTGGCCGTTTTCGTCGATGGATGCTTCTGGCACGGGTGCAGGTGGCACAAGACAACACCTGCGAAGCATCGAGAGTGGTGGTGCGTGAAGATCCATCGCAACCGCCTTCGTGACCGTCAGACGACAAGGTTCCTGCGGCGGCGGGGATGGACGGTAATCCGCGTCTGGGAGCATGCGAGCATCGGGAAGGCCACAAGCCGGGTCTTATGGGGAATCCGCCGCCGTGCTTAGCCTGGGGTGGGCCTCATAATCACCGGCAAACCTCTGCGCAACGCGTTCTCCGCCACTGCGACTTCTGCCTCGATGATACTTGGTTGTTCGCTGTGCGCCTGCGAGGGACGGAGCTCCACGTAGGGGATGACGCTGCCACTAGCCAGCACCTCGACGTGAGCGATGCTATCGCCGGGGAAATGTACCAACGCGCATCGATGGCGTGTGTCGCTGAGGAAGAAACGGTGGTAAAGCTTGCCGCCAGCGCCCGTCGCGCCATCACGCAGATAGTCGCGTTCCGCGTAGACGCGACCCTCGCGTATAGCATCGACCATCCGGCTGAAGCTCATGCAGTAAATTTCGTCGAAAAGGACTTGGAAAAACAACACCGGCTTGCCGGTCTTCTCCATCCAGCCAACTATCTTGTCCAGTTCCTCGTCTTTCACGGTAATCGACAGTCGGCCGACGTCTGCGTCATCATCAAGAATAACGTGACGTTCTCGACGACGAGCGAAATGCCACGTGCTGTTCTTCACCTCGATTCCGAATCGCGACTGGCGCACGACTTCACGGTCTTCATCTTCAAGAAGCCGATCCGGCCAACTTATTGCACGTGCACGTGCTTCGGCGCCAAGGCTCTCCCATACTGCGTTATCGAAAGCGATAAGATCTGGCCGTTTGCCCTCGAGTTTCTCGATTTCGGCGTAGGTCGTGACGACGCGACGGTGGTTCTCGTGGCCAGGCATCGCGGCGCCCGACGGCCCAAATGCGAGGAACTTGAAGTTCGGTAGGGCCATCGATAGGACCACCTGCTCGGCCCATCTCCCTCGAAGCTGGTTGTTCAGGAAGTCGCCGCCGCGTTGTGCGCCGGTGGATAGGATCGCTTTCGCGCCGAAGTCCAGGAATTCTCGGAGGAATATCTGATCCTTCGATTTGAGTTTCCGGCGCTGGCGGCGCCCAGATGCTCCCTGTGTGATCGTCCTAATCAACTGAGCGCGGGCACGGACTACGCCCGTCAGGCCAGTAGCCTCGAGGCGCTCGAGGTTGGTACGCTCCGAGGAGAACTTCTGTCTCACTGCGCCTTCCAGATCGGTATCATTTTCTGCAGACGATGTATTATTCGCCATCAGGCACGTCCCTTTGCCAATGAACTCCGATGTCGCATTGCAGCCCGGCCGTCGCAGGATTTATTGACAGACGCGGGTTCCACGCGAATGGGACGCTCAGTGACACGGAACTTAGCCCAGAATCATATGATTCTGGGCAGGCCGAATCAATTAATTCCAGTCTCGCCGATTCAAGCACTTACGAGGGCTGGAAAGTCGGGATTTTGGGCAGGCGCATAGGAGCACCGAAAGATGTGCTGAAGTTGCCGTTTGGATCGTTGCCCAGCACTCCTTCAGTACCTAATGTCACCTTGGCCGGTAGATGTTCAATTAGTCTTCTGGCGACTGATCGAGACCCGGAACGTTGATTGCCGGCTTGTCGCATCGCATTGCAGTCCAGTCCAGTCCGGTCTGTGCGATTTGTCGATGATGATCACGGAGAACTCGGGGCCTTTGTTCTCCTGTTCGCGTACATAGAGGGATTAACAGAAGTACGCAAACGCTACCGTCCTGCAGACGTATCAGAATGCGCCGCTGCCGACATGGATGCCGCCGGTGTGCTCGGGACAACGGGACGGATTACGGCCATGCTTTCGCGATCATGAATCTCACCGGCGCAGCTGCGAATGTGGATTACTATCAGGTCCCGGTCCTTGGAGCCGCGGCGAAGTTGCCGGTGGCCGATAACGCTTGAGAATCGTCCCTGCAGATCCGTGCTGCAGACAATCGCCGCCGTCGATACGATCGCGCCCAACATTACGGATCTCGCGGCCGCTTCTGCGGGCGGCCGTGTCCTTTTCCCTTTTTGATCGGCTTGCCACTGGTGGTCCAGGAAGGAAGTGCCGCGGCACGGGGCACCAGTCCGTAGACGTTAAGCTTGTCCGAAAATGTGGCCAGGTAGACTTTCCCGTTGGCAATCGTCGGCGGACAGTTTTTGGCGAAGCTGAAAATGTCTTCCGGAGTCTTCTTGTCCGTGCTCCATAACTCCTCAAGTGTGTTCGCGTCAAACACCCGGAGTGTACCGCGCACGACTTGGACCAATGCATCTTGATTCAACGGCGTCGTCGCCCAGACGAGACCGTCCCGGTTGCCATTGGCCGAGATCGATAGGAACCCGCCGGGCATGCCAGGCGGTGCTTTTGGACCAGTCATGACAGGTTTTTTCCGGAAATGCTTTACCGGATCGTACGCGTAGGCCTTAAGCGGTGTTTCCTCGGGCCAGATGAATACCAGTGGCCCGCGATCAGCGCTGTTCCAGTACACCGGTCCACCGTGAATGTGATGATAGCCGAACACAGGCAAAAGCCAGCTGATCCAGGTCAGCGTCCAATGGTTGGAAACGTGAAAAATCTGCAGCGCGGGGGATACCGAATGATTGGGTTGCAGTTTGCCCATATCGTCTCTGTTCAGAAGGTAGAACCATCCTTGCTTGCCGCCTCCTACCAATTGGTTTGAATTGGGAAGTAGCATCGGACCTGACGAGCCAATATCGACATCGTCATGAGAGAGTCTCTTATAGTTCGAAGGCGTAAACCAGTCGTGCACCTTTAATTGGCCGGTGAGACGGATAAAGCTGCTTCCGTACTTTGGATTTACCAATTCATGGTTGGCATCGAAAGCTCCATTCCCGGTCATGACGTACAGATTTCCTTGTGTATCCGCAGCCGGTCCGTTGCCCGCTTGCCAGATTCCTCCCTCGCCGTCTTTATCACCCGGCGTAGTGCAGAAAACAAACTTTTGTTCAAGCGTATCCTCGTCAAGAGCCACTACCCAGCCGTGATAGAAGCCGCCGTCCTGGTGCGAACCGAAAGCTGCATACACGAGTCCGTTGGCGCGCAGAAGTCCCGGTCGCTGTAAGGCGGTCTGGGCCTGGAGTTTGTCGTCGCCGTCGCCCGATTCGATTGGTTGTGATGTGCCGAGCACGGCGCCGGTCCTAATATCCAAGCAATATAGGTAGTAACGGAGATCTTCTTCGGAAATCATGATTTTTGCTACGACCCATATGCGTGCGGCGCTCGGATCAATGACCGGCGTGCTCGTAATTCCTATGAACGGTTTGATATTGTACTGCCCGAGCAGCGTCCCCCAATTCCAGGGGATCAATTTATAGGGGATGGGCCGGCCAAGATTCCGCTTCCATAGCGGACAATCTTCGTCAGGATGATCGGCGTCGAAGGCATAAACCGTGTCCATCATGGTCGCGACATAAACCACGTTGTGAGCACCTTTACCGGGGATATCGACACCATTCACGACGAGTGGCTGGGCGTAAATCTGTCCATCAACAGGCAGCGAAAATAACTTCCCGAAACTGCTTCTCACAGTGGCGGGCGTCAGCTGGGTTTCGCCGAGGTCCGCACCCGTGCGTGCCGGGTCGTTGTGTTGGGTCAAAACGTTCTGTGGGTAGGCGGGAGCTACACTGGAAATAATGAGAAGCAAAAGCTCCAACGATCGCATCGTGCTCTCCGTTCTTCCAGGGGTATAAACTACTGAGTATATTAGCTCGCGTCCGTTGATATCACGGCCGGAAATTCAATTCAACATAGGGGCACGGACGTGGGTTGAAACGAAAGCTAAGTTCGGTGAACATGCACGTCGCGAACGTCAGCCGGGATGCGATGACGCATTCATCTGTAGGTATAGTAGCGATTGTTCAAAACGCGCAGCAGAGGCTACAAACCCCGTCATGTAAGGCACTCGATCTGCGGCAACACTGCCACGAAATCGGGAAGAAAAGTCCTAGAGTCGTCTTCTTGAACTCGCCACTTTTACTTTAAAAACGTTACTTTGTGAGTTGTGCCTCGGCAGTCGTCCGAGTTTCACCCAGGATTTACCGAGCTCCGTTTTTCGTCGCATCGAGATGTGCTTCGACTCCCAATTTTTTCCCTTGGAGTGAGCATGGACCTGCGTGAGTTTCGGCTGGTAACTGACTCAAATCAGACCGAGAGTCCTGAGCGGCGTTCGTTATAGTTCCGACAGGAGAAGGGTATTTGCCGGAAGTCGCATAACCATCTCGATTCGAGATGGATTAAGATTGTCGGGGAGTCTGATACGCCATATTCCGCGACCGAACGTAGCCGCGAAAAGATATTCTCCGTCGGTCTGCAATACTAAGTGGCTAACCTGGACGTTGGGCAGTCCTAGGCTGTGGCCCGCATCTCCCCACGTTACTCCGCCATCTTTAGTAATGAAGATGCCGATATCGGTACCCACATAGTAGATTTGTTCCGGATTTTTGGGGTCAATCAATACTGTATTAGCTGGAATATTAGGAAGCTTCCCCATGAGCGAGCCTGAAACGTTCTGACATTTCGGACGTTCCGAAATCTTCGTGCATTTCCATACGTGGCCTGGATGCTCGCCAACCACGCCCTCTGTGCCCGACAGGGTAACCAAGATAGTGTCGGGATCTGTCGGGTGAACCGCAATTTGTGTTATCCAGAATCGCGGGAGACCCGAAGCGCCTGGGGCGATCCGTTTCCACGTGCCTTTCGCGCCCGCTCCGGTCGAGACCCAGAGTTGCCCGGTCTGCGACCCTGTATAGATCCGGTTGCTATCACTTGGTGCGATCGCGATAGTCGTTAGAACGTCGGCCTGTTCTATCGGACCCGCCGGATTGGAAGCTCTCGCTAAGAGTTGAGCTCCGAGATGTTTGGACCAAGTTTCGCTGGTCTCATCCCACCGCCAAAGATAGTTTGTGCCAGCGTAGAGAACATTCGGTTGTTTGGGATCTAAAGCGATGGGCGGAATGAAGGACGTCGGGTCACCCCCCCAATCGGCATCGTCGCAAGGAGCGGTGTTCCTGCAGGTGATACAGCAGTCTTTTGCATCGATGTTCCACTTTCCCCACTGTTTCTTCGTCCGGTAGATTTCTAGGCCCTGAGTGGTCGCGTACTGCGTCTGAGGAAAGAGGGGATTTATTGCAGTATATCCGCCATCGCCGCCGCCCACGTTAATCCATTCTTTGACATCCCCAGTTGATGCCGGCGATGCGTTATCTTGTGCGCCTCCGAGTAAAATCAAAGGATCAGTTGGGTGTACAGATAGTTTATAAAATTGCGTTATGCCCAAATCAGCATTTAAAGTTGTACCGAAATTCCATGACGAAGTTTTAGGATCAAAGGTCGCCGAATATATGCCGCCGTCATTCCCTAGCAGCAACCGGCTAGGATCTCTCGGATTTACTGCCAAGGTGTGCTGATCGTTGTGTGTGAGTGCGCTGTCTTGATACGTATTTGCAACTGACACCCACGTAGCGCCCCCGTCCACTGATGCTACGAAATCGATGAGGCCAACGTAAACGACATCGTTGTCGGATTCCGGATTCTTCGCGGTTTCGATATAACAGTCATAATCACTTTGACTCCAATTATAATTGGGTGTGCTAAAACTCGCCGCTGGAAAGTCATTTGTAATATTGTTCCAAGACTCTCCGTGACTTTGACTCTTGAGGATGATTTGATCGGCGCCTGATAAAAGATAGACAACCTCGGCGTCGGACGGAGAAACAGCAATCGCGAGCCCTTTCTGATAATTAGCGCTGAGCGGGGGACTTAACTTCTCCCAGTGGACTCCGTGATCTGGCGACCGTAGCACCTCGCCACCGTCAGAGTCACCGACCGCATAGCACCATCGCCTGCCCTCGTCATTTTTTGCTCCGCATTTCAAATCTTGCCATTCCGCAAATCGAGTCGCCAAATTAGTAGAAAGGAGGGGTTCATTCCAGGTTTCTCCTCCGTTTTCAGAACGCAGTAATTTTCCGTGCGCTAATGGATTGCGCCCAGATGCCACAGTAACGATGTTGGAGTCATCCGGATCAATAAGAATTCGACTTACAGATAGGCCCTCCAGCTCTTTTCCGGCTCTTGTTGTCCAGTGAAGTCCTCCGTCGGCCGTCTTTTGAATCCCATATCCATATACGCTTCGTCCTCCGTCGAAATCGCCGGTTCCTACGTAAACAGTGTCGTGATGAGCGGGATCTATCGCAATACTGCTCGTCATAAGGTTTTGCCAATCATCGCTTAATGACGCCCAAGTCGAACCGCCGTCTGTCGTTTTCCAAAGTCCCCCGCCAGGGGTCGTGGCGTAGACAACACCCTCTACGGACGGATCAAAAGCTATGCCACTGATACGACCGCTCATTGACCTTTGGCCAAAGTACTGGGAGTAGGGAATGGGTAGATCTCTAGGTCCGACAAACTCCCACCGCGGTTGAACTAACGAAGGGGATTCGAGCATTGCTTTGAACTGCACCGTCGGCATCGAGGATCGCTGCAAGAACGCGGCACTGTAAGCCTTCGAGCTTACCGTGTCGTTTGGATAGGCTCTCTGAAGCAACCAGAATAGATACGAATCCTTATAACCCCATTCCCTTCGTTCCTTCGCGGGCTCCGATTGAATGTATTTCTCCAGCTTACTCACCGAGAGGAGCGGGCCCGCGACGACGGTAGTCCCT
>Ga0302325_10021007_pt1 | contig 13681 bp, 17 predicted proteins | sample Palsa_T0_2_FD_201948 | JGI IMG/M metagenome (GOLD analysis project Ga0302325, IMG submission 201948) | Peat permafrost microbial communities from Stordalen Mire near Abisko, Sweden - Palsa_T0_2 | ecosystem: Environmental > Terrestrial > Soil > Palsa > Peat permafrost | place: Sweden: Abisko... | reverse complement strand
CCCCGCGGGTGCTCGTCGTGGGCGAAACGCCGATCGCGGGCGCGGTCCTGCGGATCGGCGCCGACCTGGGACTCAACGTCGTCGCCGTGGACGGCGACGTGCTGGATCCTCGCCCGGATGATCTCGCCCTCGTCGTAGCGGCGCATGGGCGAGACGAGTTGCACACGCTGCGCCGCGGCCTCGAGTCCGGGCTGCCCTACGTCGGTCTGGTGGCCAGCCGCAAGCGCGGCGACGGGGTGCTCGGCGAGCTACGCGGCGACGGCGTGCCGAAACAGCTGCTCGATCAGATCGACGTGCCCGCCGGCATCGACATCGGTGCTCGCACCCCGGCCGAGGTGGCGCTCTCGATCCTGGCCAAGATCGTTGCGGTGCGGCGCGCCCACACTCACGGCGACACGGACGCCCACGGTTCCGCGCACGAGCCCGCCGCGGCCAGTGGAAGCGATGACTCCGTGTCATCGACGATGGCCGTCGACCCGATCTGCGGAATGACGGTCGCCGCCGTGTCGAGCACGCCCGCCCTGGAGCACGACGGCGAGACGGTGTATTTCTGCTGCGAGGGCTGCAAGACCAAGTTCGAGGCTCAGCACGACCATGCCGTCGCCGCGGACTGATCCGTTCGTCACCGGGCTGGTGCTCGGCGCCGGCGGGTCGAGTCGGCTGGGGCGTCCGAAGCAACTCCTCCCATACCGGGATACAACGCTGCTCGGGCACGTGGTCGGCACTGCCCGAGCGTGTGGGTTCAACCAGATCGTGGTGGCGATCGGTGGCGCCGCCGACGAGGTCCGCACACACGTGGGCCTCGGGGGCGTCGACGTGGTGGTCAACGAGGCGTACGGGGCCGGCTGTTCGTCATCGATTGCCGCGGCACTGGGCACCGTGGACCAGTGTTGCGATGTGATCGTGCTGATGCTCGGGGACCAGCCAGGAGTGACCGCGGCCGCGGTCGGGGCGCTGCTCGAAGGACGAGGCGATGCTCCGTTAGCGCTCTGCCGCTACGACGAGGGACGCGGGCATCCGATCGCGTTCGCGCGCAGCACATTCGCCGACCTCGCGGACCTGCACGGGGACAAAGGCGTCTGGCGCTTGCTCGGGCGGCGCGCCGACGAGGTGACCGAGGTTGAGGTCCGGGGCCAGATCCCGCTCGATGTCGACACCCCGGAGGACTATCGCGCGGTCCTGGCGCAAGCCGGGCTCGAGGAGTCGGCCGGCGTCCACGGCGCCGCCCGGACCCTGGCATGAGCGCGATTCAGGTCACGGGCGAGGCGGCCGGCGAGATCCGCTGGCGGGTCCCCGACGTGGAGGCGTTCGCGCGGAGTCTGGCCGAGGTTGACTATCTCGTCGACGAGGGCCTGGCGACGTCGATGTTCCTCAGCCTGCACCTGCCCCAGCCGTTACTGCTCGAGGGCGAGGCGGGCGTCGGTAAGACCGAAGCGGCGAAGTCGCTCGCGCTCGTGCTGGACACGCCGCTGATCCGCCTCCAGTGCTACGAGGGCATCGACGCGGCCGAGGCGCTCTACGAGTGGAACTACCCGCGCCAGCTCCTCAGCATCAGGCTCGCCGACTCCCACGGATCGACGCTCGGCGAGGAGGAGTTGTTCGGCCCGGATTATCTGATTCGCCGCCCCCTGCTGCGCGCGCTCGAGCACCCCGGTCCGCGTCCGGCCGTGCTCTTGATCGACGAGATCGACCGAGCTGACGACGATTTTGAGGCGTTTCTGCTCGAGCTACTCGCGGAGGCGAGCGTCACGATCCCGGAGATCGGCACGATCCGCGCTACTCATCCCCCGATCATCGTGCTGACCTCCAACCGCACGCGCGATCTACACGACGCGGTCAAGCGGCGCTGCCTGTATCAGTGGATCGACTACCCGACCCCTGAGCGCGAGGTCGAGATCATTCGCCGCCGGGTCAAGAACTCCTCGGAGACGTTGGCGGTGCAGGTCGCCAACGCCGTCTCCCGTATGCGCGACAGCGACGTGCAGAAGCCGCCCGGCATCGCCGAGGCGATCGATTGGCTGGCCGCGCTCAACCTGCTCGGCGTCGAGCGCCTCGACCCCGCCACCATCGATCTCACGCTCGGATCCGTACTCAAGTACAGCGAGGACCAGGAGGTGATTCGCGCGGCTGGCCTGGAGCAACTCGTGCACGGCCGTGACTGATTCCAACGCGCGCAGCGGTGAGTTCGGCGTCGAGACGGTTCACCTCGACCTCCCGGCCCTGGTGGGGGCGTTCAGCCGCCGCCTGCACGATGCCGGCCTGCCCATGACCCCCGGGCGCTCGGCCGCTTTCGCCCGCGCGCTGACGCTGGTCAATCCAATCACCCGCCGGCGCCTGTACTGGACCGCTCGCGCCGTCTTCGTATCCGAGCACGCCCAGGTCAAGGCCTTCGACGCCGTCTTCTTCTCGGTCTTCGGCAGTGGCGAGGAAGCTGAGGATTTCGACCCGCAGGACTTGCAGACGGTCGCCTCGCCACCCGACGAGCGACCGCGGGCCGAACACAAGGCCTCGCCGCACAACACGATCGGACCCGTCCCGAGCGCCGCCGTGTCGTCGTCGCCGCCAGGCGGAGGCGACCAGGACGAGGACTTACCCGAGGCCGAAGTACCGCTGGCGATGGCCAGCGACGAAGAGCTGCTGGGGCGCAAGAGCTTCGACGCGCTCGAGCCGCACGAGCTGGCGCACCTCTACCGGCTGATGTCGCGTCTGCAGCTGGCCACTCCAATGCGCCGCACGCGCCGCTACGAGAGGGGCCGTCACGGGCAGCACATCGACATGCGCAGGACGTTGCGGGGGAGCTTGCGCACGGGCGGCGATCCGATCCGGTTGTCACGCCGACACCGCCGCGTGGTCCGCCGACGGCTCGTGATGCTGTGCGACATCTCCGGCTCCATGGAGCCCTACGCGCGCGCGTACCTTCAATTCCTGACCTGCGCCGCGGGCAGCGGTCCGAACGCCGAGGCGTTCGTGTTCGCCACGCGACTGACCCGCGTGACCCGCGCGCTGGCATCGCGCAGCCCGGAACGAGCGATTCAGCGCGCCGCCGCGGCAGCGCCAGATTGGTCCAGCGGCACGCGGATCGGCGACGCGCTGAAGGAGTTCAACGACCGGCACGGACGTCGCGGCATGGCGCGCGGGGCCGTGATCGTGATCCTGTCCGATGGCTGGGAGCGCGGCGACCCGATGCTCGTGGGACGCGAGATGGAGCGGCTGGCCCGCTTGGCCTACCGGATCGTGTGGGTCAACCCGCGGGTCAGCGCCAGCTCCTTCTCGGTGCAGGCGGGCGGCATGGTGGCCGCGCTGCCCCATTGCGACGCGCTGGTTAGCGGTCACAGCTTTCAGGCGCTCAGCGAAGTGGTCGAGGCGATCGGGGTCGAGTCGTGGGACCGTCGCGTCTCCCCGGCCGCCCAGGCCCGGACGCTGCCGTTCCCCGAGGACGAGGAACCCGAACCATGGGCCAGTGCCACCCCCGTCGCGGGCAGCTCAGTGGCGATGCCCAGCGGGCACGGCCCGAGCCGGGGGAACACCACCCCCGGATGGGTGGTCGATGAGAACGAGACACAAGGAGCTGGTGAGTGATGAGCGAGAGCTCGATCAAGATGTGTATCTACCCGGGATGCGGGCGACCCGCAGTGCCTCCACACCCGCTGGGCGGACCACAGCCGTCCTTCTGCGAGCTGGAAGAGCACAACGCGCTGACCGCCCACCAGGAGCGCCAGCGGCTCGCCGACCCGAGCCCGGTCGGCGCGGTCAACGGCAAGCGATGATCGCTCCCAACCAACCAGGAGGTGACTGACCATGGCTGGCGAGGCTTACCGAGCAGTGTTTCTCCGTGTGCACCCCACCGGCAAGATGGTGCTCAGCCTGACCACCGAGTCTGATGGCAGGGAGGCGGAATACGCCCGTCTGATCGCCGCGGAACTCGGCGTTCCGGCGCTTGACGTCAAGGTGGTTCCGACGGACACCGACCGGTTCGGCGTCGGCCACGGCTACAACACGAGTCCATCGAACGGGACCGCGACGGCGATCGTCAGCGCGACGGGCAAGATCCGGGACAAGGCTCAGCTGCTTGCGGGCGCAGCACTGGAGGCTCCGCCAGAGAGCCTCAAGTGGTTCAACGGTGCGTGGGTGAACGGCACGGGCGACGATCCCACGCAGGTGAAGACGGTCGAGGACATCGCGCTGTACGCCCACGGCAGCGGGGCGCTACCGCCCGGGGTCGAAGGAGGGCTGGATGCGCAGACGGTCTACACCGACTGATCGGGGCCGCTGCGACGCGGTGATTGCGACCTCGGCACCGCCAGGCCGGTCGCCGGCGGTCGCCGGGTCGCCGGCGGTCGTCCGGTCGCCGGGTCTCCTAGGTGGGCGGCAGGCTGGCGTCGAGCTCGAGCTCGACCTGGTCGGCGACCTTCAGGGCTCCGAACAGAGTTGAGTACGGCTTGATTCCCCAGTCGCTCTGTTTGATCACGGCGCTGCCGGTGAGCGCGCCGTCCGCGTCGACTTCGAGCTCGAATTCGACCGGGCGGGTCTGGCCGACGAGCGTCAGCTCGCCCTGCACGGCGATCCGCTGGCCGTCGGCGTTGAACTGCGCCTCGGTCGAGCGGAATGCGATGTCCTGCCGTTTCAAGACGTCGTCGTCGATCGACTTGTGGATGCTCGCCTTGTCATCCTCGCCGAGTGCCTGCAACCCGCCCGTTCCCTCGCGCACGCGCAGCGAGGCAGCGTCGGCGTCGAGCGCAATGACGACGGTCTGCGCAGGCCCCTCGCCGACCTCGAGCGTCGCCTCCCACGAGGTGACATGGATGACCAAGTCGTGTCCGGCCTTCGCCGCAGCGCCGGTGCGCTTCGTCTTGACCGACAGCGTCCCGTGGCCGGGGCCGAGTTTGTATGTTCCTGGCCGGATTGACATGCACGCAGTCTATATGACTTCAGTAACACATAGACAAGATCCCAATGATGCGGGCGGTGGTCCGACAGTCTTCTATCGGTTCGAACCTTTCGGTTCGGAGCTCACCCTCTCTCGTGACACACAACCTTCGATCAAGGAGCAGCTTCGTGGCCGTCATTTTGGATAACCCGTTCTCGACGACGAAATCGATCGACGAGAGCTTCCAGTCGATTCTGGATCTGGAGCGAGTTGTGCCGTGCGTCGAGGGCGGCAGCGTGATCGAGCGGATCAGCCCCGACGCAGTCAAGGCCGAGATCAAGGTCAAGATGGGGGCGATGTCGATGAAGTTCACCGGCACGGTCGAGATCGTCGAGCAGGACGCCGCCACCCATCGCGCGGTGCTGACCGTTAAGTCCAAGGAGGCCGGCGGCCAGGGGCACGCCAACGCCACGGTCGAGTTCACGCTGACCGACGGCGGCGGAACGATCCATACCAACGCACAGATCACTGGCAAAGCCGCCTCCATGGGTGAGGGCGTCGTCGTCGGGGTGCTGGACGCGCTGATCACGGATTTCACCGGGAAGCTCGGCCAGATCTGAGCGGCCAGACCCGCGGAACGCGCTCAGCACTATGGCGACGATCACGATGAGACGAATTCGCGATGGAGAGGTGCCGTTCGACGGCGGCACCGCGGTGCAGGAGGACGCTGACCGGCCGGTGTTCCGGGGCAACGGACCCGATGACTACGTCTGCGTCGAGTGCGGCAACGTCCTCGCCGTGGCGATGCAGCCGCTGCAGATGACGTTCAAGGTCCGGGTCCGCTGTGGACGGTGCTCAACGGTCAACGTCGCGGTCACCGACGAGCCGGAAGCCAAGAGCCCCCGTCGCGCCCACTGAGTCAGGCGCCCAGCAAGGCCCACAGTCGGGCCCGGTGGCGGCGGTACGCGGCTGCCCCATCGCCATCCACGGCGGCGATCCGAACCAGAGCCGGATGACCCATCGCCGGGGTGGCGAGGTCGCGCAGCGCATCGTGGTAGGCGAGCTCGCGCGGCCGGCCGCCGAATCCGAACCCCCTGGCGGCCAGCGCACGCTGCAGGCCGTCGCTGCTGGCACACCAGGCGCGGCACAAGTCCTTGTACTCCTTCAGGTCGAAGCCGAGGACCGCATCATCGGGATAGAGGTCGAGTGCAGCGAGACGGAAGGAGGTGAAGTGCGGTGAGGAGTCCACCTCGACCACCGTCCCGGTCGGCTCGTGCATCAGATCGACCGGGAGCAGGAGATTTCCACGCGCCGCGTGCAGGACCGAGATGTCGCCCTTCAGGCGGGCGTAGATCGCGCCCAGCGGCTGGAGCGCCGCGATCACCGGCCGCACCAGCGCCGGGTCGCGGCGCTCCTGGGCGACGCGTTCAAGTCCGACGTGGCCCTGCTCGGACAGCCAATCGAACGACTGACTCCCGAGCCGGATGCCGTCCTGCGCCGCTGCCTGCGCGAAGGCCACGTGAACGTCGCCGGGCGCCACCGGGTGGATCTTAGGGTTCGTCAGCACCTGAGCCGCCGCTCGGCGCGACGGTTATCGACGCGCCCTACCTGCTGATCCTGGCGCACGCCTAGCACCTCTCACCGGCGGGCCGTTGCGCCACCAGGCTCGCGACCCCCCTCGGCCTCCCCGAGCGATCAGCCACACCCTCCCAGTAGTGCCGCACGTCGAGATCGGGGAACGATCGCAGCAGTTCGTTGCGTTCAAGCACGAACCGCTGATCGAAGCTCTGGCCCAGCTCATCGATATGGGCTCGCGTGACGGTCTCGACGATCAGGATGCCGCCCGGGGTGAGCGCTTGAGCGAGCGGCCCGAACAGGTCACGCTGGAGATAGTTGATCTGCACAATGACGTCGTAGCGTTCGACCGGGAGCAGGTCAGCTTCGAGGTCCATCTGGTGGGGGGAGACCGCGAGGTCACGAGCCAGCGCCGCCGCTCGTAACGCGTCGATCGCCACGTCGGAGACATCGACGGCGTCGACGTCGAATCCACACCGCGCTAGGTACACGGCATTCCTCCCATCCCCACAAGCGACATCCAGCGCCCGTCGGCCGGCTGCGGCGACCACGAGCGACCGGTTCTCCAGCAGCCACCGCGACGGCGCGTCCGGGAACGGACGCCAGTCCTTTTCCAGGTAGCGCCGATTCCACTTCTCGCGCGCGGAGCGATCGCCGATCGAGGCGTCGCTCACGTCACTGCCCGGACCCAGCGAAGTCCACAGCGCAGTTTCGCACGGCATCGGACCTCGAGCTGCCGATGAGCGGACGGCGGAATCCGAGCCAGTCGTAACAACGAGCAGCCCCACGCCCCGCCCCACCTTGAGGGCGGGGCGGGGCTTGCCGAAGCGCAACCGACGAGACGGCGCCGGCTGCCCGGTCCGGGCTAGTGGAGCAGCTTCAGGGTGTTGTCGCCATCATCGACGAAGTACACGGCGGTGCCGGCCGGATTGACGACGAGGCCGAACAACGATCCGGCCCCGGTCTTCTTGTCCGCGGTGCGCAACAGCAACTGCCGGCCGACCGGAGTCGTCTCGACGATGTTCCCGTTGCCAGCGTTGGCGGTCAGGATGTTGCCGTTCGGCGCCAATGTCAGCCCGAGCGGCTGGCTGAGCCACCCGCCGCGCGAGACGGTCGTGCCACCTCCCCGAGCCGGCGTCGTGCGCGTCAGCGCCTGCGGGATCGCCGCGATCCGGTTCGAGAGCGTGTCGGCGAAATACAACGTTCCGTTCTTGGCCAGCGCCACCCCGGTCGGTCCGATCACGAGTGCGTCTGGGTCATCACGCCAGGGGATCCGGTTCGCGACCACCTGCTCGCCGAGAACCTTCGGCGGCTGGCCCTTGCCCGACTGAACGCGGATTCGTAGCACGGTCGAGTTGTTGATCGTGTGCACCCCCTTGGCCGCACCACCGTTGAGAGCGTTGCTCACGAACAGGTTGGTCACGTTGCCCTGTGTCGCCGCCGTCATGTCCCACGGGCCCGCGATCTGGGGACCCGAGATCGTGCTCACGGGCTTGCCGTGACTGTCGACCACGATCAGGCAGCCGAGCTGCGCGGTCGCCGACTTACCGTTCGTCGTAGGAAGACTGCCCACGACCACATACCCTCCCGGCAACACGCTGAGCGCGGTTGTGAGTCCGACCCCTCCGGGGCAGCTGCCTGGCAACGCGTTCGCGCTGATGGTCGAGAACAGCGAGCGCTTCCCGCTCGGGCTGATCTGCACGATCGTCGTGCCGGTCCCCTGGTTGTTGGCCTTGTCGTTGAAGTTGCTGACGAGCAGATCGCCCGCGCGGAGCGTGCCCGTCGTGCCCGGCACGATCACGATTCCATACGGGTTCACATCGCCGTTGGCCGGCACCGTGGAGGCGAGGGTTGACACTGCGTGCAGCGGCGCGAGGAACGCGGTGCTGGACGGCGCCGCGGCCGCGGTGCTCGACGTTGCCGCTGCAGCGCTGCTCGTCGCCGCCGCCGCGTTGATGGTCGTCCGCGCGGAGCTCGACGTGCTGGTGCTTGAGCTACCGCATCCGGCCAGCGCCAGCAGGGCAAGCGGAGCCGCCCCCAGGATTAATCTTCTTTTCACTTGATTCCCCTCAGGATCTCGACAGGACAGTGCGCCGCGGTTTCGGCCGCGTATAAGCGATGACGCTGATAGCGACGGGTTCCTTCCCGCGCGCGAGCGTCAATGCTGCAGCGCGAGCGTGAGGTGCACAGCGGTGGAGATCACATAGGTGAGACCAAGCAGGTTTCGGGACCAGTTGACGCCGTGGTGTTGTGCATTGGGGAACTGGACGATGGGAAAGTTCTTCGGCCAGCCGAACTGGGTCAGACGCTTGAACGCCACCCACCAGGCTGGGCCGGTCGACGGCGGTCGCGTCGGGCCGGGCGCCTGCGGTTGCGTCGGCGCGGGCGACGGCGCTACGCCGACTGGCGCCGGGGCTCCCATGGGCAGACCTCAGTACGAGTAACTGCCGCCGCCCGACGCCGGAGCCGGGGCGGCGGTTGCCGGTGCCGGGGTTGACGCCGCCGGCGTCTGACTCGCCGTGGCGTTCGTGGTGACCGCGGTCCACGTGCCCACATCCTTGATGCCCTCACCGGTGACCTGACCGGGCTTCACGTCCTTGACAAAGGTGTACAGCGGCAGGCCCTTGTAGGTGACCTGGATCGCTCCGTTGGGACGCTTGACGGTTCCGAGTGATCCAACGCTGCCCTTGAGCGAGACAGCAGCCTTGGTGGTGAGGGGATGCCACGCAGCCACGCAGGTGGCGCTGGTGCAGATCCACTTCCCGTTCTGTTCACCAGTGAGGTGATACAGGGTGAGGCCCTGCGAATTGACGAGAACCGTGGCGCCAAGCGAGGAGTTGGAGGCAGTCTTCACCAGCGACACGGCCACACCACCACTCGCCGGGGCCGCAGCAGGCGCGCCGGCAGCGGACGCACTGCTTGACGTGCTGCTTGCACTGCTTCCGCACGCGGCGAGCAGTAGCGCTGCTGAAAGTGAGGGAAGAAGAAACTTTGCCATCTGGCGCATACTGCACTCCTTACAAGAAAGGTCATTCGGCGAGTGCGGCTCAGTGCCGCTACTGCCAGAGACGACATCACAGGCACAATCCTTCCCCGCCGTCACCGGCGCGCCGGACGATCCGACCACTGGGCCGGCGCTGCGAACCTACGCAGGGGCCTGTTGACGCTGGCCGCGGACCTGGTGAATGCGCGCCTGGTAAAAGACGGTTTCCGGATCGCGTGCGGCGCGCTCGACGGCGGCCCGCAAATGGGTGAGCTCAGCCGGGGTCGCGGCGCCCGCGGCCACGATCGCGTCGCGCATGCCGTCGATCAGCTCGGCCAGGAAGAGCTTCTCATCGACGGTCCTCATCGCGTTGGTGACCGTGTGTTCGTGAATGTTCTCGAGATTGGTCGCGGCGAGGAGTGCGCGCAAGCGTGGTCCGATGGTGGGATCACCGCCGTGGTCCCGTACAGTCGCGCAGTACACCTCCTGCAGCCAGTCGAGTGCGGCCGCGGGCGGGTCGGAGCGCAGTGTCCCGGCGAACAGATCCTCGATCGCGACCACTCCACTCGGGTGCACCGAGTCGCGCATGGCTTGCAACACCGACAGCGGGTCGGTGAGATGGCTCAGTACCAGCCGCGCGTAGGCAAGCTCGAAGGCGTCGGGCTCCACCACCTGCGCAGCATCGGCTCGAACGAAGTCGACCGCGAGGCCCGCCCGCGCGCTCTGCAGCCGTGAGAGCTCGAGCGCCTCGCTATCGATGTCGATACCGACGACGCGCCCTGTGGGGCCGACGGCTCGAGCCATCGCGAGTGTCACCTGCCCATCGCCGCAGCCGACATCGAGGCACGCCCAGCCCCGAGACACGCCGATGTCGGTCAGAAAGGCCTCGGTCGCGCGAGCCATGACACTGGCCTGGCGCGCCAGCCGATCAGCGTCGCTCCTGCCTCCCCGAATCGCGTATTCGGGCTTGCTCACATCCACGGCTGAAAGTCTCGCAGCCTGGGACTCGGTCGGCGGGGCCGTGGGTTGGTACGCGCCGGGCAGGGTCTTAGCGGGGTTGTAGAACCTCGCACGATGCGCGTCGGCGGACCGCGGCGGCGGGGTCGCGGGAGAACACCCTGGCCAGGCGTCGCCGCGGACGCGGGGGAAGCATGATCGCGTCGCAATCGAACTCCTTCGCGCCGTCGGCAAGCGCCCGATGCAAGGGCCCGAACAGCACCGTGAGCTCGGCCGGCGCTTCCACCAGCCGCGCTGCCCGTTCGAGGTCGGCGCGCGCTCGGTCAAGCAGGACGTCATTCCAGACGCTGGTCAGTCGAGGCCAGCGCATGACCCACCGCATCGGCTGCTCCAGCACGACCACGACCACAATCGTCAAGCGGGTCTGATAGCGGTGGGCCAGAAGGTCGGCCGCGACAACGGCCTCGTCTCCCTCGGACGTCCCGTCATAGGCGACGAGGAGGTGCCGGTAGGCCATGACGGGCAGCGTAGCCGCGGCCGGGCAGGGCGGGATCAGTGGGGGGTCAGTTTGCACTCGTTATGCTCGGCCGGTGGCGTCTCGGGATGTTCAGGCCTTGATCGCCGAGCTGTCCGATTGGACCGCCGCCCGGGGCGGCATGCCGCAAACGCACCGATACGGCAGTGGCCCCGAACACCACGCCGACCTGTTGATGCCTGATGACGGCGGTCCGCATCCGGTTGCCGTGCTCCTCCACGGCGGGTTCTGGCGGGCCCGCTTCACGCGAGCGATCATGGCGGCGCTGACCGTCGATCTCGCAGACCGAGGCTGGGCGAGTTGGAACGTCGAGTACCGCCGCGTGGGCAACGGCGGCGGTGTGCCTGAGACACTCGACGACGTGCGCGCCGCGATCGACGCGCTGGCGACCGTCGACGCTCCGCTGGATCGCGCTCGGCTGGTGGTGATCGGCCACTCGGCCGGCGGCCAGCTCGCACTGTGCGCGGCCGGGATGCCCGCGGTCCCCGCGGTCGTCTCGCTCGCCGGTGTCTGCAACCTCCAATCAGCAGCGCGGGAGCGGATCGGCGACAGCGCGGCGCTCGAGTTCGTCGGCGGAACGCCGGCTGAGCGGCCCGAGGCTTACGCGATGGCCGATCCGACTCGCCTGCTGCCGAGCCACGCGGCGGTGCTGCTCGTGCATGGGGACGTGGACGACCGCGTGCCCGTGCAGCAGAGCCGCGGCTACGCCCGAGCCGCCCAGGCCGCCGGCGATCAGTGCGAGCTGCTCGAGCTCGCCGGGGTCGACCACTTCGCGCTGATCGATCCTCGGACGCAGGCCTGGGCGACCGTCGCCGCGCACCTCGACGCGCTGCTGCCGTAACGCGCAGGCGCGTCGACCGTCTGGGCGAGCCAGCGCCATACTGGCGGGCCGGGCGTGGCGCCATGCGGGCGGCGGATCGATGCGACCGAGACAGTGGCAGTGCGTAAGCTGAGCCGGTGCGGAGCACCGTTCTCGTTGTCGGCGGCGGAATCGGCGGGCTGGCGGCGGCGCTGACCCTGCACCGACGCGGCTTTCAGTGCCGGGTGTTCGAACAGTCGCCGCAGATCGGCGAGCTCGGCGTGGGGATCAACACGCTGCCCCATGCCATTGGCGAGCTCGCCGAGCTCGGGCTGCTCGAGCGACTCGACTCGGTCGGCCTGCGTACCCACGAGTTGATCTACACCAACCGCTTCGGCCAGGAAATCTGGCGTGAACTGCGGGGCCTCGACGCGGGGCACGCCGTCCCCCAGTTCTCGATCCACCGCGGAGCACTCCAGCGCGTTCTGCACGACGCCGTGATCGAACGGCTCGGCGCCGGCGCGATCTCCACCGGTCGCCGTCTCGCCGCCTTTGACCAGGATGCCGACGGCGTCACGGCCCAATTCGTCGACCCGTCAGGCGCGCCGGTGGAGGCAGTACGCGGGGAGGCACTAGTGGGCGCTGACGGAATCCATTCGACCGTGCGGGCATCGCTGACGCCCGGCGAGGGACCGCCCCGGTGGAACGGGACGATGCTGTGGCGCGGCGCGACGGACTGGCCCACGTTCCTGACTGGGCGGTCGATGATCATCGCCGGGGGAATGGAGGCGAAGGTCGTCGTGTACCCGATTGCCGACGCCGCCGCGGGCAAGCGCCGGCTCACCAACTGGGCGGTGATGGCGCGGACGGGCGTCGAAGGAACGGCACCGCTACGGCGCGAGGACTGGTCGCGCGCCGGGCACCTCGACGAGGTGCTCCCTCACGTCCGGCGGTTCGCCATCGGTGACGTGGACGTCATTGCGCTGATCGAATCGACGCCTGTGTTCTGGGAGTATCCGGTCTGCGACCGTGAGCCGCTGGCCGCGTGGTCGCATGGGCGCGTGACGCTGCTGGGAGACGCGGCACACGCGATGTACCCGGTCGGCTCCAACGGGGCCAGCCAGGCGATCCTCGATGCGCGCGCGCTCGCCGACGCGCTGGCCGACACACCCGACGTGAGCGAGGCGCTGCGCCGATACGAGGCCGCGCGGCTGCGCCCCACGGCGGAGATCGTCTATTCGAACCGCAGCGGCGGTCCCGAGGGCGTCATCGATGCCGTCGAGGCGCTCGCGCCGAACGGTTTCGACGACGTCGAAGCGGTGCTCTCGTACGAGGCGCGCGAGGCGATCGTGCGCGGTTACGCCCGCAAGGCGGGCTTTGCCGCGCCCGCCCCCGACCAGACAACCACCATCAGGAGGATAGGAATGGCCCCGTCAACCGGTCCAGACATCATTGGCGCCAAGGCATCGATCGATGACATCGAGTGGAACATCCTCGGACAGATCTATCGACCCAAGCAGCTCAACGAGCGCTCGTTCGCGTGGCACGCGACCTTCCCCCCCGATACCTTCGTGCCCCCGCATGTCCATCCGACCCAGGACGAGTATGTCTATGTGCTCGACGGCGCGTTGACACTGGTCGCCGGCGGGGCCGATCATATAGCGGGGGCGGGCGATCTCGTGCGCCTGCCGATGGCCGAGCCGCACGGACTATTCAACCGCTCGGGCGCGACGACGGTGTGCCTGTTCTGGGTGACGCCGAGAGGTCAGCTCTACGACTTGTTCGTCGCGATCGACGCGCTGGCGGAGCAGACCCCCGACGCCGTCGTTGCACTCGCCGGCGAGCACGGTGTCGAGTTTCTGCCACCGCCCCCGGCCTGATCGCACATCGTCAGCGGCCAACGGCTGCGGCTACGGCTACGGCTACGGCTACGGCTACGGCTACGGCTGATCGTACGTCATGCCA
>Ga0302325_10021006_pt1 | contig 13681 bp, 17 predicted proteins | sample Palsa_T0_2_FD_201948 | JGI IMG/M metagenome (GOLD analysis project Ga0302325, IMG submission 201948) | Peat permafrost microbial communities from Stordalen Mire near Abisko, Sweden - Palsa_T0_2 | ecosystem: Environmental > Terrestrial > Soil > Palsa > Peat permafrost | place: Sweden: Abisko... | reverse complement strand
ATTCGCGCGGCGCGCGAATCTACTTGCCGCGGATTCTCGTGCGGCGCATCTTGCGCAGCCGTGACTTCGCCTGATGCGGATCGCTCTTCTTCTTGCGCGCAAGCTTTCGGTTGCGCCGGTTTCGCTGTTTCGAGGCTACCTTCATTGCTTCTCCTACTGACTATTGGATGGCGGTGCGGCGGCGTTATACGCCTCGCCCGCAAATGTATGCGGCGGAGTAAACGCGATCGGGCTTATCGCCATCACTTCGGTTGCCGCCTGTCCCTCGTCCTGCGCGATCACTCGTCCAAGCGGTTCGCCTGTAGTGACCGGACCGTCAATCGACGGCGCCACATCGTACACCAGCCTCACGCCAGCGGCATCAGACTTCCGCACCACCAGTTTGAGCTCGCTCGCCGCAACCGGCTGAATCGTTGGCCCCTGATGCACCTGCACCTGTACCGGAATCGGCTGTCCGGATCGCAGCAGCGACACCGAGGTAAACTCGTCGAAGCCCCAGGTCATCAGTTTCGCCGCCTGCGCAAAGCGCTGCGGGTTCGACGGTGCCCCGAGAATTACCGCGACCAGCCGCATGTCGCCGCGCTTGGCCGTGGTGGTGACGTTGAATCCCGCCTGGTAGGTGAAGCCGGTCTTGAGTCCGTCGCATCCTTCGTAATGCCCGATCAGATGATTAGTGTTATTCAGGATGGCGACGCCGTTGTCGAAATCCATCTTCTCCTGCCCCGACCACATCAGCAGGTTGGTCTCGCGGATGATCGCGCGCGCCACCGTGGCGAGGTCGTAGGCCGTCGTGCGATCCACGTCATGGCCCGGGCGCGGCGGAAGTCCGTCGACGGTCTGATACAGGGTATGCGTCATGCCGAGTTCCTGCGCCCGCGCGTTCATCATGCGGACCATCGCTTCGACCGATCCGCCGATTTTCTCGGCCACCGCGACTGCGGCATCATTGGCCGATTTGACCAGCGCCGCCTTCATCAGCTCGCGCAGAGGATAAACGTCGCCCTCTCTCAGGCCGAGGTGAGTGCCCCCCGTGTGCGCTGAGCGTTCAGAGATTCTGACCGGGTCGTTGCCGCTGAAACGGCCCGCGTTTATCTGCTCCTGCGCGACCAGCAGATCCATCATCTTGGCCATCGAGGCCGGCGGCCATTCCATGTCGGCGTTGTACGCCATCAGCACGCGGCCGCTGTCTGCATCCTCGAGTAGCGCGCCCTTGTACATCGGCGCGGCCGCCGCGGCGGTGTGCCGCGCATGGACCGGCCGGTGGCGGCGCGATTGCGCGGTTGCGCCCGCGGGCGACGATGCGAACACAATCGCCACGCCCAGCATCAATGCCGCCCCGAACCACGCTGCCGATTTCAAATTAGTGACCGCGACGCGCCGTCTCGACAAATTCCACCGCTTCCCCAAATCCACCACCTGCCTTCGTCGTCTGCCGTAGTTCGATTGGCCGCGCTCTCAAGGATTGCGGATGAAACCGCTTGAGTCCGGCGCACTCTTCGATCCGCTGTTTTCGACCTGCTGCAGAATCGCCAGATTGGTTCGCGCCGGCGTGTAGTCGGGAATCTCGCCGACCAGCTCGTTCCATTCCTCGCTCGCTCTCACGTACTTGCCTTCCTCGGCGTAAATCGCGCCGAGCGTGTTGCGCGCATCCGGTTGACTCGGATCGATCCGTAACGACAGTAGCGCTTCCTGCTCGGCTTGCGCGAGAGCCCCGCGCCGCTCGTAAGCGAGCGCCAGATTGAAATGCGTCTCGGCCCGCTCCGGTCCGAGCAGAGCAGCCAGCCGCAACACTTGCGTCGCATCCTGCGTCTGCCCGCCCTCAAGATAAAGCAGACCCAGGTTCAGGAACAACTGCCAGTCGTCGAGACCAAGGCTGATCGCCTTCTGATATTCGGCGAGTTCCTCCCGATGCTGCCCGACGACGCCGTAGGCGAACCCAAGATGGTAGTGCGCAAGCGCGTTGGTGGGATCGTCGTTGATCACGACGCGGTGGCGGCGGATGGCCTCAGGGTAATCTTCCATGCCCAGAAAGTAGTCGGCCAGGGGATCGCAAACCTGCGCATCGTTCGAATTGTCGGTGGCGCTAGCCCGCGCGCTGATCGGCGACTGGAGTACCAGCGCGATCAGAGCGAAAAGACAAATGCTCCAACGCCGACAGCTCAACTTGGTTTCCCCCGCGGCTTTCTGGCGCCGCAGGAAGAATCTCGATCGTAGCAGGAATCTTGTTTTAAAAAAAACGCGCGACGTGCTTTCACGCCGCGCGCTGAAAAAAGGCGTCGTGCCTGCCGTGCGCCGGATGAATCCGGTTGCGCACGACGACCGAACGCCGGAGGCAAAGCCGACTCTGCCCCCCGACCCTGAATGGATCGAAGACCTTTAGCTGATTCGAAACAGGGCGGCCGCCATTCGCGGCCGCCCCGTCGAAATATCCGTCAAGCTTACTGCGGATTGGCAGCAGGAGCCGCCGCTGCCGGCGAAGCTTCTGCCGCCGGTGACGCCATCGAGCTGTCGCTGCTCATCGCAGACGACTTCTTGTGGTGATGATGATGATGATGCTTGGTCGTCGCGGGTGACGCTTCCGCCGCCGGGCTCTCCATGGCCGGGCTGGCGTCTGCTGCCGGCGACGCGTCCTGGGCAAAAGCCGGCATCGCCAACGCTGCGGCGAAGAATGCTGCGGAAAGAACTGAAAGGGTGCGCTTCATACTCGTGGATCTCCTTGATCTGGGCGGACCTTAATGGACCGCAATGTGACTATTAAGGGTATTGCTATACCTGTGCCATCGGGGTGACGGCAAGATCCTCGCGCAAGATTGCGGCGTTTTCGCCGTCGCCGCCGCCGCCCGATGACCCAATCGGTCTACCGTATATCCGCTTTGCGTATGCGCTGTATCTGTTCAGGACGGCCCCGAAACGCCCTGGCCCGCTCCCGCGCGCTCGGCTCTAAGCTCGCGATACAGTGCTATGAGCTCCTTAAACGCCCGTGCAACGACCTTAAGATTCGCCCCGGACTGCTCGCCCGCGAGCCGCGGCAGATGCTGCACGTCAACTTCCTTTACCTTTGCATCGCGGCCGGCCACCCGCGCCATCAGCTCAGTCGAAATCATCGCGCCATGCGCGCGCAACTCCATCCCGTCGAGCTTCTCACGCTTGAAAAGTTTGAATCCACAGTCGATGTCAGTGATCGTGATACCCAGCAGAACCCGCACCAGTGTCGTCCACGCCTTGCCGTTGATCCTGCGCATCAGGGGATCGGCACGATGCGCCCGGCGTCCGGCAACGACGTCATACTCAGGCACGAACGGGGTCAGGCGCTCGAGATCGGCGGGATCGAATTGCCCATCGCCGTCACAGAGCAGGACGTAGGGCATCGTCGCAGCCCGAATTCCGGAAATCACCGCCCCGCCGTAACCGCGGTTCACGGGATGCCGTACGACCTTGACGTGCGAGTCTTCGGCGGCCAGGCGCTCGGCAATCTCGCCAGTGCGATCCTTGCTGCCGTCGTCAACCACGATCACTTCGTAATCGTCGGCGACGCGCGGCAGCTCGGCCAGGTAAGATCGCACGACGCGCTCGACATTGCCTTCTTCGTTATGCGACGGCAGAAAAACGCTGATGCCGGGCACGCGGACAATGGAACCCGGATTAGTCGCCAATCTCACGGTAGCCGCCGCGATAAAAAAGCAGCGGCTTGCCCTCGTGCGGAGTTTCGGCCTGCTCGATCTCGCCGATGTAGATAGTATGGTCGCCGCCGTCGATGGCGGTCGTCACTTTGCATTCGAGGTAGGCGAGCGCGCCGTCTAGAATCGGCGCGCCGTTGGCGCCGGCCTTGTAGCTCACGCCCTCGAACTTGTTGCCGCCGCTCACGGCGAACTTGCGCGACAACGCTTCCTGATCGGACGCCAGCACATTCACCGTAAAGACCTTGCTCTCCTCGAAGCACGGGTAGCTGTCGGCTTTCTTGTCGACGCACACCAGCGCCAGCGGCGGCACCAGCGAAACCGAGGTGAAAGCGTTGGCGGTCAGGCCATGCATCTCGCCCGAAGTTCTCAGCGACGTGATCACGGTAACCCCGGTCGCAAAATGCCCCATCACACGCCGCAGTTCATTCTTTTCAATCGCCATTCCGATCTCTCCCCACGCGCAGTTACTATAAGAGGATCTCACCAACCGTTAAAGCGTTCGCCTCAGTCCCATCCCGCGCGATCGCGTGTGACAACTTGCTTGCCGCCGAGATAAACGTAGTCGAGCTCGAGCGACGTCAGCGGCCGATCGTTGGCGTTCAGGCGCACGCCCACCGGCGACGCGACGAAAATCGTATGATCGCCCGCGACGTGGCTGTCAACTACGCGGGCTTCCAGAGCCGTCATGGCGAGTCCCAGCCAGGGCACCGCCAGCACTGGCGACAGTTCGAACTCGAATGCGTCAAGATTGTTGTCGCGCCGCGCGCGCGCCGAATAGAAGTAATCTTCCAGTTGTTTTCCGCGCCGCCCGACAATGTTTAATCCGAACGCGCCGGTTCTCGCGAGCACCGCGTTGCTGAAATGCGCGTTGTCGACCGCCGCCGTCAACAGCGCCGGCTCGCCCGAGACTTGCGCCACCCACGACGACGACATGCCGTGGCATCGTCCGTTCTCCTGCGTCGTCAAAACGTATATTCCGGTGGTGAGGCCGGCCAGCGCGCGTGCGAGGTTGTTCTCCATCGAATGAATTCTCCGCCGATTACTCGCGACAAATCGCGAAATGACGCTACTTTAGAATTGACCTTGGCTCCAGCCATTCACACAATAGAAGACGTGATTGCTACGCTGGAGCTTTGCTGGATCTGATGGGCCGGAGTCAGTTTGCAGGATTGATCGCCACCGCATTGACATTGATTGGTGCGGCAACATTAATCACCACCGCGGCCGCGCCCGCCGTGGCCGGACCGGCTGCCGCGATCGCACGCGAAACTCCTCCTGCCATCACCGGCGGCGACGCCCAACGTGCAGGCATGCTGCCGCCCGCTCCGCGCCTCGATCCCAGCATCAAATACATCGATCCCGGCATGCCGACGCCCGAGCCGGTTGATTTCCGCGCCACTCCCAGCGCGACCCCAACCTCGACCCCAACTCCTCTGCCGCAGGTGCATATCGACGGCGTGCGAACCGATCGCGTGCCCACTCCGGGTCAACTGCTGTTCGACAAAACCCGCGACATCGCCTTCATGGATCCGCTCAACTGGTCGGTGTCGATTTACAAAAAACACCACCAGCTTGTCGTCTACTACAAGAGCCGCATGTTTAAGACCTACCATGCTGTGTTCGGGCGCAGCTTCGAGCCCGGCACCAAGCTATGGGAGGGCGACCGGCGCACGCCCGAAGGCGTCTACGCGATCATCGGCAAGCATCGGAGCGCCCGCTGGAACTGGTTCCTCACTCTGAACTATCCCAACGAGATTGACCGTCACCGCTATGATCAACTGGTCAGCGACGGCGAAGTACCGAAAGAAGGCGGCCGCCCGGTGGACATCGGCGGCAGAATCGGCATTCATGGCACCGACGAACCCGAGCTGAACAGCGGCGACATAAACTGGACTACCGGCTGCATCTCGGTTGACGACGACGATATCGACGAGCTTGTGCGCCTGCTGCCTACCGGCACCGTCGTGATAATCAACCCCTGACGCCGACAATTGAACGCACCCCGCATCGTCATCGACCCGCATCCACCCAGGCCCTGGCTTGAAACTGTCCAGGGCGGACTGCGCAACTACAACACGGCGGCTACGGGAATCGTTGACCTGTATCTCGTGGGATTCATCATCAAGGACGCCACCGACGCGATTGCCGGCGGTCTCCTCGGCGACATCGCCGGCGGATGGCTGCACGTGCGCTCGCTGTGGGTTGATACGATGTGGCGCGGGCGTGGCTATGCTACCGCTCTGATGGCTGCGGCCGAGCGCTATGCTCTCGCCAAAGGATGTATCGCGGCGATGTTGCAGACCGGCAGCTATGAAGCTCGCCCGCTGTACGAAAAGTTGGGCTACCGCGTATTTACCGAACTCGGCGACCATCCTGCAAAAGGCCACCGTCGCTACTTCATGGCAAGGCAGCCACTTGCGGGAATCGACGCCGGGCGCCGCGATCTGAAAGATCGCGCGACTCTCACCATGCAACCCTATGCTTCCGATGACGTGCAGGCAGTGATCACGCGCGGAATCGACACTCACGCCAGTGCGGCTATAGGTCTGTCGGAACAGTCCTATGCGAAGGCTAATACTTTTCTCAAGACCGACGACGGCGAGATTGTCGGCGGTGCGCTCGGCAACACGTGGGGCCTATGGCTCTACGTCTCCGATGTGTGGGTCGATCCCGCGCTGCGCGGAAAAGGCTATGCGACGAAACTGATGACCGCGATTGAGAACTACTTAATCCGACGCGGATGCGTGAATTCCTTTTTGAGCACCTTCAGTTTTCAGGCCCGGCCATTGTACGAAAAGCTCGGCTACAGAATTTTCGGCACGCTCGAGAACCATCCGAAAGGCCATAGCCATTATTTTCTGAAGAAGCGGCTCGCCCTCCGGACTTGAACAACCAGAAGGGCGATCTGCTCTCGTCCTAGAAGGCTTTCAGGCGCGGGTCGTCGGTCGACACGCACATCGCTCCCTCTTGAACCTGCGTTGCCATCCGGGCCGCTTCGCACGCGGGCGCCTTGTCGAATGACTGCGTATTAGTCCACATGACGAGCGGCGCGTTGCTGTCCGCGCGCGGCGCTCCTATCCACCAGAACCTGGTTTGCGGCGGCATCATCAGGTACCAACCCAAAACCGCGACGGCGACTGCAGCATGTCCTAATTTCAAAGTTCTAACCTGTCCTTGTAAAAACGATCGAATGAGGTAGTAACAATCGAAGGTAGCTGTGTCAGTGTCGCTCCGCCCGCGCCCGCGTCACAAGCAAGCGGTCGCCGCTCCGGTACTCACCAGCACCAAACAGACGGCATTCGGAAACCAGGAGAGAAAACCTTGAACAAAACATCGGGCGAATATCATTTCACGCGCCTTGAGACCGTGGTCTTCGGCGTCGGCAAGGTTGAGGCGCTCGGGCGCGAACTGTCGCGGCGCGGCTCGAAACGCGCGCTCATAGTCACCGGCAAGACGCTCGGCCGCTCCAAACTGCTCGACCAGGTAAAGACTGCCGCCGGCGGCGCGTTGGCCGGCGTCTTCACCGGCGCCGCACAGCATGTACCGTCGCAAACGGTGACCGATCTGGTCGCCGAGGCGCGGCGCCTCGAGGCCGACGCGATGGTAAGTTTCGGCGGTGGCAGCCCGATCGACACCGTCAAGAACGCCGCGTGGCAGCTGATGGGCAAAAGCGACGGCGCGCGCACCATCGATTTCGCCGAGGGATCCAAAGACGCCGCGAGCGCCGGCGCGATCCTGCATATCGCCATACCAACCACCTTGTCGGCAGGCGAGTTCACCCCCGCCGGCGGCGTCACCGATGAATCAACCAAAGTGAAGGGCGGCGTCGCCGATCCGCGCCTCCAGGCCAAGGCCGTAATCCTCGATCCCGCGCTAACGCTCGAGACGCCGTCGTGGCTGTGGGCATCGACCGGCATGCGCGCGCTCGATCATGCGGTCGAGGGTTCGTACTCGACGCGCCATCAGTTGGTGACCGACACGCTCGCCGCGCGGGCGATTGCGCTGCTGGACACGCATCTGCTGCCTTCCCTGCAAACCCACGGCGACGACGAACTCGAGCATCGGATGCAATGCCAGCTCGCCGCATGGCTGTCGATTTTCGGCATGTCGAATACGCGCGGCGGAATCTCGCACGCGCTTGGACATCAGATTGGCCCGATGTGGAACGTTCCGCACGGCGTTACCTCATGCATCACGCTGCCGCATGTGATGCGCTTCATGGCTGGAGTCGCGGCCGATCGCTTCGCGCCCATCGCTGAAGGCTTCGACGTGCGCTTCGACGCCCACAGTCCGCATTCCTCGGCGCTCGAATGCGCCGATCGCACGGCCAAGTTTATCGGCAAGTTCGAAGTGCCGTCGCGACTGCGCGACGTCGGCGTGCCTCGCGAAGAAATTTCGCGGATCGCGGGCACCGTCCTCGAAGAGGTAAAGCGTGCAAACACCGTCGGCGCCGAAGTAACGCTCGATCAGTTGGTGGGAATCCTGGACGCCGCCTACTGATGTAGTGCGGCGGGCCGCCGTGCCCGCCTTCACTCTGTCTCCTCTCCCTGCAAGGGAGAGGATGAAGGTGAGGGTCCTTGTACAGCGGGCTATTACGCCCGCGATTCAAGATTCTGCTCTTCTTAATCTTGTTCCCCTTACCGCGCGGGAAGGGGTGAGGGATTAGGTTCCGCGTCCTCGCTCCCCTCTGATGCAGGTATTTCCCTACGGGCCAATCGGCCCCACGTCATGCGAGTTCGGGGTCAATTCCTGCACACCCCATTCCGATCCGGGCGAAGTGGGCAAGGCCGGCTCGTTTGGCCCGTCGGGACCATCCACCGTTATCTCGCCGCCCCCCGGAATTGGAATCGTCACGCTATTCGAGTTGGAGAGATCGTCGGCCGGGGGCGTTGGCAGGTCGTTTGACGACTGATAACTATCCGCATTGTCGCCGTAAGACGAATCGGGAATCGGGGCCGCGTCATCCTGTGCGCGAGCAACCGCCGTGACGAATATAAGCGCAGCCGCAATTGCGAACGCTATTCTGGCATGCGCTAATGACATCGCGATAAATTCTCGCATGCGCGATGCTCGAATGCAGCCTTACGGCGGCCGCCATCGCGATGGCAATAACCTTGACCCGACTGGATAACTGGAGGGAACCACGATGATCAAACTATATGGGTCTGCGCAGTCGCGCGCCGCTCGATGCTTGTGGGCGTTGGAAGAGGCCGGCCTGAAGTACGAACAGGTGCTGGTGGCATTCGGCAGCGAAACGCGGGCGCCGGCGTACCTCAAAATAAATCCCAACGGCCACGTGCCGGCGCTCGATGACAACGGGACGATTATCTGGGAGTCGATGGCAATAAATCTGTACGTCGCGGAAAAATATGCGAAAGCGCTATGGCCGTCGACGGTCGAGAGTCACGCTGCGTGCTACCAATGGAGCCTTTGGGCAATGACCGAAGTGGAAACGCCGCTGATCAACATCCTGATGCATCGGATCGTGATGCCGCCTGAGCAGCGCGACGAGAAGGTGGCGCAAGCCGGCGTCGAAGCGCTGAAGGCGCCATGCAAGGTGCTGGACGATCATCTGCGGAAGTCCGCGTACCTGCTGGGCGAGGAATTCACGATCGCGGACCTGAACGTGGCGTCGGTAATCGGCCTCGCGCAGTTGATTCAATTGGATCTTTCGGCGGCGCCAAAGGCCGTCGAATGGTTGAATAAGTGTCTCGGACGTCCTGCGAATCAAAGGGTGGGTACGATGAAATAGCTTCGAGCCGCAAATCTGACGTGCAGTGAATTTTTGTCAGCGATATTGACTTTGCGCGCCCCGGCTGTAGCTTTCATATCTGTAGATTAGTCGGTTTGGCTTGTGCCCCGCCGCCGGGCAATGACGGGGTGCGTGAGTTCGGATGGTAGCGGGGATAATCGCGGGGAACTCTTTTACGGATTCCGCCAGGATTTGGGATGAGGCCAAGGTGATCTGATGCCTGCGTGCAGGCAATGCGGCAAAGATAACCCGGAGGGCACTGTATTTTGCGGGTACTGTGGGTCTCCGCTGGCGAGGGCTGGGGCTAATCCCGCATCGCCACAGCCGAAGCCGGGTGGCAATCCGGCTTCCGCGCCATCGACGCGCCCCTCGTCGCCGCCGCCTAAAGCCACACCGCCGCCCAACCCGTTCAAGCCCGAAATTCGCACCCCCATAATTCATTCGGCGCCCCCGCCTCCTCCTCCCATCGACTTCGGCGGTGGTAGCGGTGGCGGCAGCGGCGGCAGCGCCAGGAGCAAGAGCGGCGGCGGCGGATTCGAACTGCTCCCATGGAGCGAACTCTCTCCAGGTCAGCGCGTGGGACGAGCGGTCGCCGCGGCGGCCGTTTTGCTTTTGCTCCTTTTCGTGATTCGCACGATCCTGCGCAACCTCGGTCTCGGGTCCACGTCATCGAATACCGCCGCGCCGGCGGCCGAGAGTTCTGCCGCGCCGATCTCCGATGCCGACCGCAAAGCCGCAATCGAATCGCTGTGCAAGGTGTTCCAGATCTATGGCTTGCCCAAGAACGACAGCGATGCGGCCGAAGACGCGCGCAACGCCGGTGAGCTCGCTGGCAGTCAGTCGCCTGAGCGCAGCGCGTACATCCTGACCACAGTCGTGGCCGATTTCCGCGGCAACAAGCTCGGCCAATCCGACTGCTCCGATGCGGGAGCACCCCTGCCAACCAACGAAGAAACCCCGGACACCTCCGCCCCCGACGTCCAAAGAGACAACGGCCAGCAGTAGCTCGGTCCCCAGCCACCCCGACGTCGCACCCATTCAGGGGCGGAATCCCTCAGGACTTCGCTTTCTTCAAAGGTTTCGATTTGCCAGAGATGTTGAGGGCGAGCGCTTGGCGAACGAGCGCCTTGAAGGCGCGCTCGTCAATTGCTCCACCTTCGTGGAGGTCGATTGCGCGGCGTACGTTTCCGTCGAGACTCGAGTTGAACAGACGGGCCGGATCCTTCAGCGACGCGCCCTTGGCGAAGGTAAGCTTCACGACCTTCTTGTAGGATTCGCCAGTGCAGATGATGCCATCGTGCGACCAAACCGGAGTGCCCCTCCATTTCCACTCCTCGACGACGCCCGGGTCTGCTTCCTTGATGAGCTTGCGCATTCGGTTGAGAGTTTCCCCACGCCAGTCCCCGAGTTCGGCGATTCTTTTCGAGATGAGCTCCGACGCCGACTCGCCATGGCTCGCGCCCGGCTTTTTCATGTTCTCAGTTTAGCCTAACCGGAGCGCGGCGGGCTGTGGTCCAGTAGTAAATCGGGACTCCGCTTAACGCTATCAACAATCCCGGCCACGTAAAGCGGGGTTTCATGATCAACAGATCGATCATAAGGGCCGAAGCTGCGACCACGTAGAGCGCGGGGACGATTGGATAGCCCCATGCGCGGTACGGCCGCGGCGCGCCGGGGCGCTGGCGGCGCAGCACGAACACGGCCGAAACCGTGAGCACGTAAAACATCAGCTGCGCAAAGATGACGTAGTCGAGCAGTTCGGAATACGTACCCGATAAGGTCAAAACCGCCGCCCATATTCCCTGCATCACGAGCGCGACGGCGGGCACGCTCGCCCGATTGAGGCGGCCGGCGGCGGCGAAGAAGACGCGGTCCTGGGACATCGCGTAGATGACGCGCGCGCCCGTCAGGATCAGCCCATTGGCACAGCCGAAGCCGGAGATCATCACGAGCACCGCGGTTATCTTCGCACCGGCGCCGCCCCATACTACTTCCATCGCAGCCGCAGCGACGCGATCGCTGGTAGCGTGCGCGATTCCACGTCCCACCACCGTCGCCGCGTCAGCACCGCCCGACGCCGGCAGCTCGCCGAGGTACGCGACGTTGGTCAGAACGTAGAGCGCGATGACGACGCCGGTTCCGAACGCGAGTGCGAGCGGAAGATCGCGTTTGGGATTGCGGACCTCGGCGGCGGCAAAGGTCACACTTGCCCACGCGTCGGCTGAGAACAGCGCCCCGACCATCGCGGCGCCGAACACGCCCGCGCCGGCAATCGACCCCGAAGATGGGCCGAAGAAGGCAGCCGAGCTGCCGAAGTTCGCATGAATCGCGGCGGGATTCGGCATCAGCACGCATCCGACAGCGATGATCAGACATAGCGAAAGGATTTTCGCCGTAGTGAACGAGTTCTGCAGCCATTTGCCCATGTTGAGGCCGCGCAGATTCGCCGCCGTGAGAACTGCGATTACGATGATCGCGCCCGCGCGCTCGCCCGAAAGCCCCGCGCCGCTGCCGCCGAACCACAGCGTCGAGCCGAGCACCGGCCAGATGACGCCGGCGAAACGTGCGAATGCAACCGCGACGGCCGCGATAGTGCCGGTCTGAATGACCAGCAAGAGTGTCCAGCCGAACATGAACGCCCACATACCGCCGTAGGCTTCGCGCAGATAGACGTACTGGCCGCCGGCTGCCGGCATCATCGCAGCGAGCTCACCGTACGCGAGTGCGCCTGCGATCGTCATCACGCCGGCGACCAGCCACACTGCGAGCAGCGCGGCGGGGGTGCCGACCTGGCGCGTGATGTCGGCGGAGACGATGAAGATCCCCGAGCCGATCATCGAGCCGGCTACCAGGGTCACGGAATCGAACAGCGAGAGACCCGGCTTCAGATGTTCGGAAGATGCTGCCGGTTGGGGAACGCTCGCCATTGCGAACGCATGGTAGCAGCAGGGACCAGCGGCCGCACCTAATCAGACGCCCGACGCGGCGAAGTCGGCCTGAGACGTGACGAAGTGATGGATGACAGAGGGCTGGCGCGACCCCCGGAAGTCGCGGGGTCAGCGGATGTCCCGCGCGCCGACGGCTCTAAACGGCGCGCGGGATCCCGCCCAGGAAACTGACTGGATTACGGCGCAGCCGGGCTGGCCGCAGCACTTGCTGCATCGCTGGACACAGCACTAGCCGCAGCGCTGGCGGCGGCGCTTGCAGCGTCGCTGGCCATAGGAGCGGCAGCGGACGCAGCGGCTTCGGGAGCAGCAGGGGCAGTCTCATCGGGATGGCTGCAAGCCGTGGCGAAGAACATCGCAATTAATGACAAAAGCAGGACCTTGCGCATCGCTTTCTCCTTGGTTGGTCGGTGCTCAATTGAACGCGAAAACTTGAAACGCGTCGAGGATACGATAGGCGAAGCATAACTTCAAGCGCGCAGCGATCGCCGCGTCCAACAGGCCGTAGGCGGTCGAGCGCGACATGTCCGCGCGAAATTTTTTGACTAACCTGTCAACATCTGTATCATTCGATCATTATTAGTTGGCTGGTCAGGGGCGGTTGAGGTGGAGGTAGCAGGGTGGAAGAGCGGCGCGACATTTTCGCGAGCATAAGGCTCGCAAATCGACATAATTCCAAAATCGTCGAGCACGAACTCGACATGGTTCGAAGCGCTGAGCGTCCGGTTGCGGCCATGTCGACGATCACGCGAATCATCAACTGGCTGATGCCCGCGGGGCGGGTGATCGGTCCGCCGATGCGATCGGTGGCGCGGGAACTCGAAGAGGCATACCCCGTGCGCGATAGCTAAGCACCGCCGCCCTGCGCCCCGTGTCAGCCGCAGGCAGGAGATTACGATGAGCGCGATCTCGCGAATCTCGACCAACACTCCGTGGGAGCCCGTCTTCGGTTATTCGCGGTTGGTCAGGGCGGGCGACATTGTCGCAGTCTCGGGCACCACGGCCACCGACGAGCGTGGATTGATTGTCGGTGGCGGCCAGATGTACGTGCAGGCGCGGCAGGCGCTGGTGAACATTCGCACGGCGCTCGAGCGCGCGGGGCTCGCGATGCATCAGGTTATTCGGACGCGGATGTTCGTCACGGACATGACGCGATCTGCGGAAGTGGCACGGGCGCACAAGGAAGTTTTCGCCGACTCGCCGCCAGCTTCGACGATCGTTGAAGTGGGCCGGCTCGCGCATCCCGATATGATGATCGAGATCGAAGCTGACGCATACGCAGGCGCGGCGAGTAGCCCGCCAGC
>Ga0302325_10021004_pt1 | contig 13682 bp, 16 predicted proteins | sample Palsa_T0_2_FD_201948 | JGI IMG/M metagenome (GOLD analysis project Ga0302325, IMG submission 201948) | Peat permafrost microbial communities from Stordalen Mire near Abisko, Sweden - Palsa_T0_2 | ecosystem: Environmental > Terrestrial > Soil > Palsa > Peat permafrost | place: Sweden: Abisko... | reverse complement strand
TTTGTCAATGGAGTAAGACTGCTCACATTCCGAGATGCTCCAGCCGTCGAGACATTTGGTTGCTGAGCTGGCGCGCTGAAGACCGATGACACCGCGCTTGTATGTGAACTCGCCGACCCGACGCCATTCAGGAGGTCTCCTTGTAAAGATTCGTTGTCTTCTGTTTGAGGGGGAGCAGCATCTTGTGTATACGACGTGCCATCTCCGCCCCCACGCGAGGTACCGATATCTTCAGGTCGAGAATTTGGTGCCGCGGCCCTCGTGTCAGCAACCGGTCGTATGCTCGGTGAATCGATGCTCATTGACTTGGACTTCTCTCGCTCCTTCGCCTTGTCCTTGGCAGCTCGAGGAGCCGATGGAAAGAACTGCGCGAAGCTCGCTCCGGGCGCGCGAGACATCGTGACACAGTAATCGCTCTACCTCTCTCTGGGGCTGCCAACCATCATCTCTGAGCCAGTATCTAGTGTGCGACTGCATCCATTCAAGCAGCGATGGCGAGGCCTGTACGCGCAACAATGAAAGAGGATATTCACGCGCTTCCTAGCGGCCGAGGGACAAATGTCTTGCGCTGCGCTGGGAATGAGGGTGAGGACCCTTCACCAGTCGCAAAAGGTGAGGCCGTGATGGGCGTGATGTTGATGGAGTAATGCACTCGTGGAGAGGAGGATAGAGGTCGTGACGGTGGTGGTTGAGGAGGGTTGTTGTCGTTGGAATGGGAATGCTTGAAGTTCGATCTCTCGTCAAAAGGCCTTTAGCCAAGGTGGCTACCGAAATGCGGTTAGCGAATTTTCATTGGCAGTCCACACTCAGGAGTTAGCCATATGCGTCACGAAACGATCATCCACCAGTCGAACTCAATATATCGATTCATTCTCTAACTGTATTCATAGGCCACTTCAATTGCTGGATTAGATTGTCCTATTCATCGCGTTCCCCATGCTGGTCTGCGGCTGTTGAAAAGGTACAAGTACATTGGTAAATCCAGGATTTGAACTGATGTCTTGCGTCACTTCCAAGCGAAAGGTCCGCAACGCGCTGGTATCACGAAACTCTTGCATTGTTGATATCAAGCCGTCGAGGCGACAGGATCATACAGAGAAGTTGAGAAACTTTTGGATAATTTTAATCTTTGAGCTGATTGGCTTTCTATTCTTTGCCCCCTTTTTAAGCCCTTTAAAGGCGGCGATTTTTTTCGAAAGTCTTTGCGCCGAATTGGCCCCTGAAACCCCCTTTCAAGCTGAGCACGTGCATCTTTTCTGCCAGTGTCTTCCCACTCTGTGTCGACTTTTACTCTAGAGGTAGCTCTCTATGGTCATTTACGAGGTTCCTTATGACTTCTTAGGCCCTCTTCGGAGCCGTCAAATTTCTCCTTCAAGCGTGCTCACGTGACTACTCACGTATTGGTAGAGTGTGGTCTCGCAGAGGTTCTGGTATGCCCTTTTCTGTTAGCTGAATCCATATGATATACACCTAAGCTTTGATTCCTGTTGCCCTTAAAATTGGCTAAAGGAAGTGGTCCTCGACGAGGGTTCCATTGTGGGAGTGTGAACACGTGATTGCCTCGCTAACCGGAAGGCCGTCCTCAAGGCTCCGTCTCCTTCCCCTCCTTCCTCTCCATCCGGCTTCACCCTCAGCAACCACCAAAGCAGAACTGACGAACAAAACCAAGGCTTTAGCAACGTAAATCGCGTTCATAGGATCTCATTCATCTCACATAGACACAAAATTCACCATGAGGCTGCTCAATACAAGCCTCATCAACAATAAAAACCCGGGGAACCCAGTGAAACTGGAGGAGTTTTTCGGCTCTCAAATTCCACCGTATGCTATTCTCTCTCACACCTGGGGCAAGGATGAGGTTACATTTCAAGACATTACATCTTCAACAGGGCCTCCTTATGACAAGGCCGGCTTTTCCAAGATTCGAGGCTGCTGCGTCAAAGTCGCAGATGACGGCTACAAATATGTGTGGATCGATACTTGCTGGTATTATATTCTCTTCAACTCAATGATGATCCTTTGCTAACAAGGCGCAATGTTGGCAGTATAGATAAAACGAGTAGTGCCGAGCTCTCAGAGGCAATCAATTCTATGTACAAGTGGTACGAGCAGGCGGACATATGTTACGCGTATATATCAGACATTGCAACTGCCGAGAGAACCTCGCGAGTGCAGACCATGGCATTCAAAAACAGTAAATGGTTCACCCGAGGATGGACCCTCCAAGAGTTGATAGCGCCACGCTCAGTTGAGTTTTACGCAAGGGACTGGACTGATCTTGGCACTAAGTCTAGCCGCCAAGACGAGATATCTATCATCACTGGTATCGATGTTCGCATTCTTGACGGAGAGGATCTGGCCATATGCAACGTTGCCGAGCGACTTTCATGGGCAGCTACCAGGACAACGACCAGGATTGAGGATGCTGCATATTGTCTGCTTGGACTCTTCCAAGTCCATATGCCCCTGCTTTACGGAGAAGGGGAAAGGGCGCTCATTCGCCTACAAGAAGAAATTTTAAAGACGACGGAAGATTATACTCTACTTGCTCGAGGAGCCGCAGACAACATCATCCACGGAGTTAAGAACAAAAATGCATTAGCCAGTAGCCTATCCGAGTTCAACATGTCATTTGCACGGGATTTGAGGTATGCCGACCTCGTGCTGGACAAACACACCTGGACCGATGCTTCCCTTCGCCAAAGCTCCAGCTCCTTATTTTGGGAGCAGTTGAAGGTTGCGGCTGATGTTACTCCGACCTTGACTGCCAAAGGGCTCCATATATGTCTCCCCTTGCTCGAAGACTCCAGTGGCGGCTTCCACGCATACCTCTATTGCCGCTCGAACTTGACTGGCGAGCTACTGTGTATTCCGCTGAGACGGGACCAAAGCGAAGCGCCAGAAGCAAATCGATTCGAGCGCATATGCTCGGAAACCCGGAATTATCGTACTCATTACTTTCTTGCAGCTACTAAACTCGAATCCTTCACCTTAACAAAAATATTCATTCACCAGAAACGAGAAGCAGCACCTTCTCTACTATCACCACCTCCATCAAAGGTCATCTTACAGGCCAGCGCAACCATCTGCTTCGTACATTCCCAGAATTGTAGCATTTTCACTAGCTGGGGCAGCACAACACAATCCCTACCCTGGAAGACAGAAGTCATGAAAATGCAATCTTTACATGGCAGGGTTTTATTCCACTTCGCAGACTTGGATTTTGGGGGCGAATTCATGGTAGCATTTGGTCGTAAAGCTGGCAAGTATTGGTGCTGTATTCTTCTCCAGGACGAGCCGTCTCTTGAAGTCGCTAGCCACAGACTATTAGATCCATGGCATGCCTGGAAACCATATGAAGACTTCGTTCCTATTAGGTTCGTTGATCGTGCTACCAGAATCGTCCCCATAGGTGTGGTCAACGTTTCCATCAGAAAGGCCACGTCGCGAGTGATCGTCAAGGTGCATATTGATGATCGGTCAAGCATTGCGGAATTACCGTTGGGTCTCTAGTCGTTGACTCAATAGCCATATCTACGATGCCGCTCGTTTTACTTTACTCATATCCAACTATCGCCCCCTCAGCAAGGTGCTCACATGAACGAAAACCATGAAGCCTTCCAGCAACCTCCCACCAACCCATCGTAACCAACCAAGAATCTGCGATCCGCCTGGATGTCTTCAACTCTAACTTCAACATAAGCAACTATGCCAATCAGACCAGTGCAGACAAGGGGGGATAATCGCAGACACGGCCCCATGCCAACCTGTGAGCTTGCACGGTTATCTCAGCTCACAACCTCATCCCATTATGAAGCCCGCCGAACTCAAAGTCTCTTTTGAGTGCATATCGACAATCCAAGCTCAATCATGACTTGGATCTAGCCTCGATTTGGTGTTCGATACTGTCGAGTGTCTTGTTCAATGAGTGGTCATTACTTTTCGAGGTCAGAAGGAAGCCGGAACGGCCTTGCCAGTCGTTTTTCCTTCCAAGGGGAGTGACTGCAGACTCGCCAGAGGCGGGCACTGGAGCAGCACGGGAGCGGAAAACATGACTGCTGAAGTCTATCAAATGACCTAGAGCATCCCGATACTGTAATCTTACACTTCCTAATCGTAATTTGGATTTGAGTATCGAGGTCCGCCTCGCCTCGCCTCGCTTCAGGGCAACTTCGGACACACTCTCCACCTTTATTGCCCTATTCTCCACACACTATTGGGATGATGGAATGTACTCGGACCTTGAAGATCAAAAAGCCAGGCCATGGCCATTAGAGCTGATAAGTCATCATATTCTTACTCGCCAACGAAGTGCGAGTATCTTGCATATCTGTCTAGTCTTCACGAAAAAACATTGTACACACTCAAAAGTGCATGTGATAGTATCCTCGACGCCCGATCTACCTGAAGCGGCACGTTTTTCGCCCTGCGGATTTTGAGAATCTGAGAAAGTGATTGCGCAAATATGTAGCCTTGCTGAGGTCAGCGTCTTATTTTCTAGAGAGGCATGTGCCAGTGCCCTTCAACGCCCGGTTTATAAGAACCTTTGCAACCTTCAACGTGCAGATTCTAACGTTTTGGGAAATTTATGCTGCAGATCTCTGCAATCCGGCTGAAGTAACGTCTTATCTGCTCAGGGGTCCATGTGACAACATACTTGACGCCCGAGATGGAGCACGGTACTTTTCTATATGAATCCCAAACTCGACAGCAACACCCAATTCTTCTAACTCAGCTCGAATCTGAAAATACCTCTGCCATTCTCACACAATATACTGTTTCACTACTGAGAGTAGACTGCCGCCATACAATTTCTTGTAAGGACCACCTTATCTGCGTTTCAAATTACTCTTACTTCATTCTATGAAGACCCCAAGCTTAAAAGAAGACGCATTCTAGCTCCAGAGAACGACAAAACTTCTACAATGGCCAATAATAACCACGGTACCCCTGCCGACGGATTATTACCTGGAACCAATGATTCTGGGAAGGATGAGAAGTATCATGAGATGCAGAAAGGCATTGTTACTCAAGAAACACAGCAGAACGAGGAGGTAGAGTCTTTCACATTACAATCAAAATTTGCTTTGGAGGCTTACACAAAATCATCTAGGATCAAAACGCGTCCGCTTCACCCAATGGTCATACAGGTGGTCTAGTAAGCGATCGGGCAGTTTCCGGGGTTCGGTTTTCGTGCAGGCTTGTAAACGATACCTAAAGTAGCTAGGTAGAGTTGTTGGGGCATCAAGATCCCTTACCACTACTTTTACCTTATTGGGACTGTAATGAGAACTCAACCAAATTTTCTCGGATGGAATGAAGAAAAGGTACCGCTAGAAAACAGAGAAAAAGGGAACGTTTATCTTGCTTCATAGTTAATTTTGAAAATTTGATTTAATTAGGTTCGAAGACGTTCATGTAGCTTCCTTTTACTTCAACACTCTTGTGTATGAAAATACCTGGTGTACTATTCGAGCAAAAAAGCTCAACTTTTGCCAGCAGTGCACTCTCTGTTCGTGTCCCCCAGTTTCATGCTTTGTAAGCTCTCCTCTGTGCCATCTACCGCTTACTATTCGTCCTGAGTTGCCCATTTCCAACGTCCTTCACCTCCATCACAAGCCTAGCATTCATATCCTCAACTTAACTCATACACATAGTAAATGGGTAAATGGACAAACCACTGCGCTTGTAGTACACCGTGCGATAACAGTATCAAATCCATGAGAACGCAAGAACTGACCACTGAAAAAGTGATCGTGCCTACAAGGATATGAAACACGATGAGGACTGCATATGGCCAGCAAGGCGTGCTAGACGAATAAATCTATCTATGGCTGCATTTCTGCCAAATTAGTCTATTTCAACTTAAAGAATGATACACGACCTAAGTTATAATTTATCTATAACCTGGCGAGATGTAGGTCGATACTTGCGGTGCTCGCATAGGAAAGGGGCAATTTTATACCCGATATTCGCATTTACGTGTGAGCGGCACACTTACTTCAGCGTCCCACACAATTATACACAAATTGCTCCATCAAAAATACATGATAACTTTTTTCTCTTTTTCATTCGCATTATACTTAAGTTTGAAAAGGTTTTACCTTGCGTATATCCTTCGAGCATTAACTTTCACCCTAGTTTGTTTACACCGCTAACCGGGTTCGCATGCGCTCGCTAACCCTGACCCCACATTTTGACGATCTACACTGCACAAGTGGATCTTGCCTAGACATCGTGCTAAGTACTCGGCCAGTGCAGCATCATCTGCTCCTTTGTCCATCCGGTAGCTTTGAGCGACAGGAAGCTTCCTATTGTGCTAGAAAGAACAATATTTGTGTAGCATGTCAGAATAAAAGGGTAAGTAGTAAAAGGGATTGCCTCTCCGGAAGATTGGTTTGGTGCCGGCCGGCCAGACGGTGAAGGTTGGAATGTAAGCAAAAACTGGTGCAGCAGATAAGATGTAGTTGTTCTGATGTAATTTGGGTCTTCGTGCTGAATATTTATCCAGCCATTTAAGCTTTCAATCCTCGCAAGGTGCCAGAAGATAGGTTTAAAGTTGTGCCGTCTAGACCTTCCGCTGGAAGTATTTTGTTCTTCCACGATGCCAAAAACAGGTGTAACAAATTTCTGTGAAAGAGGAGTGACTCCGGGAGTGGGGAATAAGGCAGTCAGTCAGCTAACAGCAGATGGCCTGCTCCCTACGAGCTACCACTTGAGTACCAGGCCTCATTTTCATGAATGCTGTCTATTCCTGTCTTAGTTATATGTACAATACTAGTCCCCCTAAAATATAAGGTATCCACCCATGATCTTTGGTCCCCAAAGCAATCCACACAGCAAAGTGGTGCTGCGGTGTACCTAAAACAGTACACCTATCTCAACACCGGAACGCCATGCCGTACCATATCAAGCCAAGTCAATACTCGAACAGCCCTCTAGTCCTTCGTCTCAGTCAACTTCAACGTCATGACAAACTCCTCATCGTCGTCATCCGCCCTTAAACACTCCGGCATAACACCTCTCAATCCCGGCTCCAAGTCCTCCTCGTCAACCTCAAACGCCTTCAAGAACGCCGGGCTCTTGGTTTCCATCTCGCACTCCATTGCGAATCTCTCGGGGGTAATAGTCAGGTCGGAGCCTTGGCTCAAGTTGCTGATGCTTCTGGTCATACCACCACGTTCAGGCTTCTGGACTTGGCTGATTGCGGAGCGACCTTTGGTGTAGCCGATTGTGGATCGAGAGGCGGCGGTTGCAGCTGCGTGGCGCATGGTGGAGGCATTGCTGGGTATCGTGGGTGTTTGAGTGGGCTTCGCTCGGGAGAGGAAAGACGGCTTCGCAGTTGGTTTCGTGGTTTTGGGTGGTGCGGGAGCTGATTTAGGAACAACGGATAGAGCGCTGGCCGCCTTTCTCGAAGCAATTGTTGCTGGTCCTTTGCTAGGAAGAGCAGGTATCTTATTTAATTGTGTTTTAATAGCTGCTCTCTCTTTTATTTGTGGTTGCTTCTTCCGTAGGTGTCTGAATGTCTCTGGTACATCACCAACTGTCCAGTCTTCCTCCATCATCTTGCGGATCTGTTCTTCAGCCTTTGCCGCCGACTTCTGATATGCTACCTCATTTTCTCGGTCCTGTCTCGACATGCCGTTCTCGTCGAGGTCATTATAGTATTTGTTGTAGATGCCTCGCATCAAATTGCCTTTCTTGAGAACATCGTAGTTGATGCAGCCATCGGGAAAGTCTTCGGATTCGTAAGGGAGGTCTTTGGGCTTCGGAGGGCAGTATTCGACGTCTCTTTCAGCCAAAGGACTTTCATCTCCATGTACCTCCAATTTGACTGCATCGGCATGGATGACTTTCTTTGGTCGGCGGGTACTCGTCTGCTTGGGTTGTGTCTTCTCTATCTCCTTCTCGAGAGCGGGGCCGGGGGTTTGAAAAGCTTTGGTCTTTGCATTTGTTGTCTTCATACCAAGAGGTGCTCTTGTACGCGGACCTGGAACATCATTAGCTCTGCCATTGCATTCACGCCTGGTAAAGCCGAGAAACGCGTACCCATAGGAGTGACGAAGGCATTCTGGTCGAAAGTCGTGCTCTTCTTTCCTGTCATCAAATTCTCCAGACCTTTACCCTTCATTGACTTTCCAAATGCCGTCGGCGCATTCTCATCGTTCAGAGGTATCTTCAATGGCGTCTTTGGATACTTATTTCCAGGCGTCTTAGGCTGAAGACCTCTCGTGCTCTGGTTCAGCGGCTTTGATGCAGCGGCCTGGTGAAGGCCATGCACCAAATTCTCCTGATCGCGCGCAGCCAACATCTTCGTAATTATTTGCCACAATAATTGATTGATGGATTGGGTATATTACATTGAATGTGGAGTCGAGGTTTTCACGGCTTGGAAAGGAGACAGGGGAGAAGCTTTGAGTGGTTCTTGTTTAGGTGCGTTCCTCCAGCAACGGCTTGAACGCCAATTTAGTGATTGGCTTGCAACGGCCCGCACGAAGCGACCCCTGCAGCAGGAGCAATTCGGCTGGCTTCTGTCTCCAAATCCGACACGGCAACTTCCTCAAGAAAGCTCATGATACTTCAACTCCTGCTCCTGTAACAGCATCACGACCGACGATATTCCAGTTGCACTTTCTCCCCACTTGCACACACTCCAGATACCGTTTATTAAAACATAGCAGCCATTATGGATCGCATCAAGGAAGTGAGTTCATCCCACTAGGCAACCCCGCCATTTGGGCGCCCCTTCAGCAAAGCTTCCTCTATCACCAAACTGCATGCGCTTTGTCTCCATTCGAAGCATACTGACTAAAAGCCCGTAGAAAATGAACTCTCTGCGTATCGAGGCCGACGAGGCTGCTTCCAAGGTCGAAGAGCTCCAGAAACAAGTCAAGGCACTCGAGCAAGAGAACCTCCAGAAGGAGCACGAAATCACATCTCTCACGCACAAGAACTCTGGACTCGAGGCCGAGGTTGACAAGTTGGAGGGTCAACTCAAGGAGGCGAAGGCGTTGGCTGAGGAGGGTGGTCAGCATGGGACACAGAACGAAACTCTTCAGCGGAGACTGCAGCTCTTGGAGGAAGAAGCCGAGGAGGCCGATAAGAACCTGAGAGAGACTAATGACAAGTAAGTTGTAAAAGTCAGCGGGTTGATCCATTCTCCTGCATCTGAACCCAAATCCTAAAGTACGCGTAAGCTGACAACCATAGACTCCGTCAAACCGATGTCAAGGCCGGCCATTTCGAACGCAAAGTCCAAGCTCTCGAGCAAGACCGTGACCAGTGGGAGGCGAAGTACGAGGAGATGGCCAAGAAGTACGCCGCTGTGCAAAAGGAGTTGGAGGATTTCCAGGCAGAGATTGGCAACATTTGATTTACTTTCTGGGAGTCTGCACTGCAAGGTGTGATGGTTTAGAGAGTGTTTATGATCGATGGAGGATGACGAATGCATGGAATAGGTACGCCATACGGAGAGGCATATTCAATTGGTAATGTGCTCTGGTTTGGTGGTGCACAACTTCTCTACGGAAGGCTCTGGCTTTGCTTGTTAGGTAGATATCAATGGAGGTCACATATCGCAATTGTCCTTTGACACCAATTGGGTATATTCAGCCACTCCCCTTCCTAGCATCAGCTCTTGCCTTATTTCCAGCCTTTTGCTTTCCCCTAGTGAACTTCCGCTCTGCCTTGCTCTCATACCGAAACTTCTTCTTCTTCTCCTTCTTCGGCCACTTCTTCTTCTCTTTTCCGCCATCATCCTTCTCAGCAACTACAAGCTGCGGGACCTCCTCATCCTCTTCGTCTCTAACTTTCTTGAACCCATCTTTTGAGATATCGACAGCTTCAACCGTAACAGTCGTCCACCGATCTTCATCCACGTATTCCTCTTCCCTGTCCAACACTTCCTCCACTACATTGTCCTCGTCTTCGTCAATGCCGCCCCATACCTCTCCCTCCTCATCACTGTCCAGCCCAGCGCCCACGCTAGAAACTTCTTTCAGTATAGCATTAACAGCAGCAACATGTTCTTCCAATTCCTGTTTCCTCTCTTCCCTCAACTAAACACCATTAGCCACCATTCAATCCTCTTTCAAGAAAGGATACAAACCTGCTTCCTAACCACCACTCTCTCCTCCCTCATCTTCTTCTCCGCCTCAGCCTTCGCCCTCTTCGCCCTCTCTACCTTCCTCTTATGGAACCCCGTCAGGTAATTCTCCCGTGCCGTGTCATTAAAGGAGATCTCTTCTACTTTATGCTCTGTTTTTCGCTTCTTGTTCGGACTGGGCAGTAAACTCCTTTTCGGTCTTGGATTATGGAAGATCCCTGGTTCGAGCATTGAGGTCGCCATCCTGTTGTTTCCTCCCTTCTTTCCTCTCAAATAACTTTTGTGGAATTGGCGCAATTATTCGTACTCGCAGAAAGGTTATCGAGGAATTGAACATCGGAAACTTTTTGGCGGGGAAGATTTAAATGCGGAACTTGCCGAAAACCATCGCCTAGGATCTCAGCTCCTATCAACCTCGAGCTTCTCCAGCTTCACAATCGAGGAACCGCATCGATGACAGCAATGATGAAGTGCACGATTCTCGTGCTCGCGGTTCTAGCTGCCACAGCGCAGGCATTCAAAGACACCTCGCCGTTCCTGATAGTGTCCTCCTCACCGTACGTCTTCATGTCCCCCTGTCCCTTTCCCACCTACCCTGCCAATCCATTGCAGATTCCAAGAGACAAGCTAACATCACCGCAACAGCCTCCCCAAACTCGACTCCTCAACCGGCGGTCTCGGTCTCGCGCCCGAAGTCCTCGAATCCACACGCTCCGTACTCTCGCACTGCACAACCGACCTCTACATCCTGATCTCGCAACCCTCAATGGGCATCCCAGATATCGCGCACTCGCCGTTCCTGCGCTCGATGGTGGAGCAGAAGAAAGCTGGGAACGCGGGCGTCGTGATGCGGGAAGTGCTTGGGTTCGAGGGAACGGAAGGAGAGGATCTGGTGCGGCATATACAGCAGCAGTGCGGTGCGGTTAGGAGTAAGAGTTTACCGAGTGTTATGGGGGAGGGCGTGGGCAGGTTGGCTGTTGTGAAGGAGTTCCCTGCTCTGGCGGGAACTTTGGAGGAGAGGGAGAAGATGGTTAGGGACAATGGTATGTTTTCCACAAGAATCTTTGGGAGGAGATAGAGATCCTAACGGGAATAGATGTCGTGCTCCAACAAACCCTCTCCCAACTCCCGCAGGGCAAATCGTTCACGCTGCTGTTCCTGAGCACCGCGCCGCCATCCTCGGTACCTGTTCCTCCACAATCGACATCTACATCCGAGGACGTCCAATATGAACCATCCTTCGAAAACGATGCCGTGCATATGGATCTCAAGCGTAACCTCGCTCGCGCTCCGAAAAGAGGGCCCGGACCGTACAGTGATCAGAGACCGCTGTTCGAGCAGTACACATTCTTTAATCCGGGACTGTTTATGGGGTTGCTGGTGGGCTTGGTATTGATTGCTATTTTGGGGGTGGGGATGAGTGCGTTGGGGAGTTTGAAGGTTAGTTATGGGGCGTTTGATAAGGAGATGGGTCCGGCGGCTCAGAAGAAGACGCAGTAGTGATTGAATGGTGAGGGGGGAGTGTATGATGATTGTTTGTATAAAGTATGCAGTGGAGGTGGCTTGTACTTGCGAGTCGCTAAGATATTGCTGGCTGGCTAGGTTTGGGGTGGGAACATAGATAGGTTGGTATTAATCAAAGAAGATCATTCACACTCATACTCTGAACTCTGGTCTCTTTTGATGATTTTCCTTTGCCCTTTGCTGAAGCAAGAGTTTATGGAAATCTATGCGGTATCGAAACCTTTCATCCGGTCTCTTCCAATTTGGGGAATACACCATCTCTGGTCTAGATAACCCTGAGGGCAGATATGAACCCATGGATACAAGAAGATCAAACGCCATAGCTTTCTTCAGCCATTCCCAACCCAAAAACTCCACAAATGCACATTTTCCCTCCAGAACGCCAATCCATGCACCTCTCTCATCCCTCACCTCCAAATCTATTTCTCAGGTGCATCAGGTAGTCTCTCGACAACCATCTTTCTACAACAGAGTCAGTACACAATCCGTATCACATACACGATTCTAGAGGCCAAGGAGATATTTAGGATGGAGAGAGACTGGGAAATTGGGAAGGATGGACGGCTTACCCTCTCGCCACGGAGATTATGGGTACACCAGGTACTTTCCGCACTCTGCGTTTCAAATCCCTATCGTTGGTTCCACTGGATGAGAGGTGAGTTAGCAGCTGGTTAAGTTGGGGAATAATATGGCGGATGGGGATGGAAAGGAGGGCGAACATACACGAGGTAGATCTTGCTTTTCATTACTCGGTCCACGATACAGTCATCTGCGTATGTACCTTTATGGTCGCATTTTAACCTCTCCCATCGCTCGTCTCTGGCTATGCGGAGGGCGATGCGACTGTATTAGATGAGGGGTTAGAAATTGTGATTGCATTGGTAGAGGAAGGGGAGATATTGGGGAAAGTGGGACTTACTACTTAGGGCCTAGTTTTTCGAGCTCGGCCATTACACAGGAGGTTATTATGGGAATGCATTTTGCGTATAATGTGTCCCTGTCATCTTCATCAGCATGGTTGTAGGAGGAATTGATGATGCGGACGTGGGGAATGAATCGGGCTTGTAGGGGGGGAAGACATACATCAACGTCTCCAGCAACGGTAATTTCCTCTGCACACAATGACTCAAGAAATTCGTGTCTATCAGGACATTGTATGGCGGGACGAGAGCAGTGTTATACTACCATCCAGTTAGTATGACTGTTTTCTGGTGTACAAGATGAAGTTCAAGGCCCAAGAGCCAAGCTCGAAACAGATGCCCACGCCCTCTCCCGGAAAACCTCCCGGATCCAGCCTCCATATAAGAGAAGAAAAAAGCAGAAGCATACCTGGAAGAAGAGCGCGGAGGAAACTTGTGGTCTGCGGCAAATCATGAGCAGGAGGAATTGTAGGTTGGGAGGTAGATGTACACTTCGCGAACTATCTCTGCGCCCTTTTCCTTTTTCTTTGATTCGATTTCGCCCTTGGCTTGGTTCTTCTTGAGGCGTGCGTCGTTTTGCCCGATTATTCTCTTGACCTGGTGGGGTATTAGCTTTGAAGGAGGGGGCAGAGGGGAAAGAATGCTTACGGCGCCGAACTTGCGGGTCTTCTTTGCGACTCCCATATTGAGTATACGCTGTCAACTATCAGAGTGGGCATTCGAAGTTGTGCAGATCGAGCTGTGGTTGTCGTTGTCCTCTGCTCTGCGGCTCAATAACTTGATATCAAAATCTCGAAATCTTTAAAAGTTCTGGAATAAAGTTCTCCCGCCCCACTCGTTGTCCGGAGTAACTAATTATAGCGGTGGCGCTGTAGGCTAGTACATATTGGGCAGTAGTTTGAGAATGCAGGAACGGCAAATAGGAGCAACACGAGAAAGAGAGCGGATCGCCAGACCGCGCCAGCAGAGAACTTCAGAGACAGCCGACAAACCCTCCCTTTAGCCTTTACGAAGTACGAACTCTCAACACCAGCAGGATTTGTCACTCTCCTGCCCACGCTCGTTACGCTAAACTAGCATCATTTGGAGCATTGCATCTTCACGATTATCATCATTCGCTTTTTCGTTGTCTA
>Ga0302325_10021003_pt1 | contig 13682 bp, 11 predicted proteins | sample Palsa_T0_2_FD_201948 | JGI IMG/M metagenome (GOLD analysis project Ga0302325, IMG submission 201948) | Peat permafrost microbial communities from Stordalen Mire near Abisko, Sweden - Palsa_T0_2 | ecosystem: Environmental > Terrestrial > Soil > Palsa > Peat permafrost | place: Sweden: Abisko... | reverse complement strand
CCTAGATTCATCTTTGCTCCGCACGGACACTTCCCAAAATGTAGTCAGCGTTCAATCTGTTGAGATCAATCCGCTTACGGTGATCGTCCAAATAAGCCCTACCGCCCGCCGACTTCAACGCCCCGATGCAGCCTGAGCGACCTTGCATCGGGCGATGCGGCGGAAAGCCTTGTGGGACAGGCGTTAGCGTGACGTGCGCGGTTTTGCATCAGCATTTTGCAAAGCGCCGGAGCTTGGGGCGCCTCACGCGCGTTGGCGGAAACCCTTATCCCACGGGGCTTTGCGCGTCGGGCAGCGGCGTCCGGTTTTAGACCTCTTCCTCTATGCCCGCTACGCAGTGACTCCGTGGCAGCGCTTGAACTTCTTTCCGGATCCGCACGGGCAGAGGTCGTTGCGGCCGACTTTGTCGGCGGCGCGGGCGGGTTTGCGCGGCTCGTCTTCCTCGCGGTTCGTGTGCAGCTCGCGCTTGCCATTCGTTCCCGGCGCGGGCCCGAGCAGTTTCTCGGCGACGGCGGGGTCGAGACGCGCGGGCTGTGGCGTGAGCGAGCCGGTGGGAATCTCGGCGAATCCAGGGCTGGCGGGCGCGCCGTTTCCGGGAGCCATTCCGGCGACTGCCGGGAGCGGCGGCGGCATGCCGCCCTGCGGCGGCTCGCCGTGTTCGATGACGACGCGGAAGACGCTCTTGAGCGCCTCATCCGCAATGTTGTTTTTGAGATCCTCGAAGATCTCGTACGCTTCTTTTTCGTACTCGACGCGCGGGTCTTTCTGGCCGTAGCCGCGCAGCCCGATGCCCGTCTTGAGCGCGTCCATCACGTAGAGATGGTCCACCCACAGGCGATCGATCAGCGGCAGCATGATGTACTGCGACTCGATCACGCGCATGAGGTCGGCCGTGACCTCCGCTTCCTTCGCATCGAACGCGTCCTGACCGAGCTTCTGCAGGCGCTCCTTCATCTCGGTGCGGTCGAGCTTCTCGAGATCGGACACGGCGATCTTGGATTTTACGGGGAAGATCAGCTCGATCTCGGTCAGAATCTCCGGTAGGTCCCACTCGGAGGGATGCACGTTGTCGGGCGCGTTCGAGTTGACCGCGTCGGCGATCTTCTGATTGAGGGTCTCCAGCAAAAAGTCGCGCGTCGGAAACTCGCTGCGCAGGATCGCGCGGCGGTCTCCGTAGATCACCTCGCGCTGCTTGTTCATGACGTCGTCGTACTCGAGAACCGACTTGCGGATCTCGTAGTTGTGGTTCTCAACCTTGCTTTGCGCGCGCTCCATCGAGGCGGTGATCATCTTGGCCTCGATCGGCGTCTCGTCGGTAAACCCAACGCGATCCATGATCGCGGTCAACCGCTCGCCGCCGAAGAGGCGCATCACTTCGTCCTCGAGCGACGCGTAGAAGCGCGTGCTGCCCGGGTCGCCCTGGCGGCCCGAACGGCCGCGGAGCTGGTTGTCGATGCGGCGCGACTCGTGCCGTTCGGTGCCGATGATGTGCAAACCGCCGAGCTCCGCCACGCCATCGCCGAGCTTGATGTCGACGCCGCGCCCGGCCATGTTGGTCGCGATGGTCACCGCGCCATATTGGCCCGCGTCCTTGATGATCTGCGCTTCTTGCTCGTGGTACTTCGCGTTGAGTACGCTGCACTCGACGCCGCGCCGGCGAAGCATCGCAGCAAGCCGCTCGCTCTTCTCGATCGAGCGCGTGCCGACCAAGACCGGGCGTCCCTTCGCATGCTCGGCGATGATCTCGTCGACGACCGCCTCGAACTTCGCGTTCTCGCTCTTGTAGACGATATCGGCCTGGTCGCGGCGCGCAACCGGCCGGTTCGTCGGAATCACGACGACGTCGAGGCCGTAGATGTCGCGGAACTCACGCTCCTCGGTCTTCGCCGTACCGGTCATGCCGGCGAGCTTTTCGTAGAGCCGGAAGTAGTTCTGGAAGGTGATCGTCGCGAGCGTCTGGTCCTCGCTGCGGACCTTCAGGCCTTCCTTCGCCTCGATCGCCTGGTGGATGCCGTCGGAGTAGCGCCGCCCGTACATCAGGCGCCCCGTGAACTCGTCGACGATGACGACTTCGCCGTCCTTGACGATGTACTGCTGGTCGTTGTGGAAGAGGTGCCAGGCCTTCAGCGCCGCGTTCAACTGGTGCGTCAGCTCGAGGTTGCGCTGATCGTAGAGGTTCGACACGCCGAGCATCCGCTCGACCTTCGCGACACCCTTCTCGGTGATCGGCGCGGCATGCGCCTTCTCATCCACCGTGAAGTCCTCGTCCTTCACCATGCGCGGGATGATCTGCGCGAACTTGTGATAGAGGTCGGTAGCGTCTTGACCCTGCCCGCTGATGATGAGCGGCGTCCGCGCTTCGTCGATGAGGATCGAGTCGACCTCGTCGACGATCGCGTAGTACAGCTCGCGCTGCACCATATCCTCGAGGCGCCACGCCATGTTGTCGCGCAGGTAGTCGAAGCCGACCTCGTTGTTGGTGACGTAGGTGATGTCGGAGTTGTAGGCCTCGCGGCGTTGCTCGCTGTCGAGGTCGTGCTGGATCACACCGATCGTGAGCCCGAGGAACCGGTACAACGGCCCCATCCACTCCGCGTCGCGCCGCGCGAGGTAGTCGTTGACGGTGACGACGTGAACGCCGCGGCCGAGCAGCGCGTTCGAGTAGACGGCGAGCGTTCCGACGAGCGTCTTGCCCTCGCCGGTCTTCATCTCGGCGACCTTGCCCTCGTGCAACACGTGGCCGCCCATGATCTGCACGTCGAAGTGGCGCATCCCCAAGGTACGCTTCGAGGCTTCCCGCACCACGGCAAACGTCTCGGGGAGCATCGAATCGAGCGGTTCACCTGCAGCCAGCCGGTCCTTGAACTCGACCGTCTTTGCGGCGAGTTGCTCGTCGGACAGGGCGGACATCTCGGGCTCGAGCGCGTTGGTCGCGACGACGGTGCGGCGCAAGCGGGCAACTTCGCGCGCGTTCCCGTCGAAGACAGACTTGAGGAAGGCCATACCTAGTAGCAACCGTTCGGCGGGGCGCCGGGTTCCACCCGGCCGCCGGCTTCGGGCGGCCGGCGGCTAGTGACCGGCCGCCGTCGAGCGCATGACCACCAGGAACACGCCGACCAGGACAATGGCCACGAGGACGGCGACGATCGCCACCGTCCGGAGCCGCGCCAGGTCGCGCCGGGGGCCGTCCGTCTTGATGATCCGCCTACCCATGCGGCCTCCTTCGGCCGCGCGAGCGGGCGACACTCCTTCGCACCCCCCGGGCGCCGCGTTCCTCAGACGGGGTGGCGTTCGGGATGATCGATGACCGAAGCCGATGCGCGCCGCAACAGCTCTCCGACCGTCACGAAAGCGACCCCCGCGCGCCGGAAGCGCGCCACGACCGTGGGTAGCATAGCGATCGTCGCGGGTCGCCCGCTGTGCAGCAGGATGATGTCGGGGGCAGTGGCGCTACGGGCGATGTGCGCCCCGAGCTCGTACTGGCCGACCGATCTCCAGTCGCCGGGGTCGTCGTTCCAGAGGATGACGTCGTAGCCGGCCCGCTGCGCGATCTCGACCGTGGCGACCGTGAAGCGCCCGTGTGGTGGCCGCATCATGGTCGCGATCGCGGACCGGCCCGGCACGAGCCGGGCGAGCGCGGCGCGGCCGCCGGTGAGTTCGGCCAGCACGGCCGAGCCATCCAACTCGTCGAGGTTCGGATGGGTCAGCGTGTGATTCGCGACCTCGTGGCCGCCGCTCGCGATCCGGCGCGCCAGGTCGGGAAACTCCTCGGCGTCGCGACCGATGAGGAAGAACGTCGCCCGGACGTGGAGATCGGCGAGGACGTCGAGCAGCAGCGGCGTGGAAACCGGATACGGACCATCGTCGAACGTGAGAGCGACCAGCTTCGGCCAGCTGCGCCTGTCGGCCGGCGGGCGGTCGTGGAGGAACCGGTCGATGCGTGCGGGGAGGTCGCGCGCCAGCGCGCGCCGTGCATCCATCGAGCGCGTGATGACGGCCGGAATCACGGGCGCCTGCGCGTGAACGACGATTCGGTACACGGCGTAACCGAACAGCGTAGCGGCGATCAGCGCGACCAAGCCGCCGCGCGACCTCATTTGGTCGTGGACGCCTCCCGCTGGTCGGACGCTTGGTAATCGCTCCCGACGATGACCGTCACATCCGCGCTCGCCGCGCGAGCCTGTCCGTCGTTCGTCACCGTCACGCCCGTTAAGTGCGGCAACGCCAGGCGGACGCGTTCGCCCGCCAGCGGCCGCGCAGCGGAATGCACGCGCACCTCGGTCGCGGTGTAGCTGAACGCGTCGGCGTTGGCCACGGTACCGATCGAGAAACCCTTGGCGCGCAATGCATCCGCAGCGCGCTTTCCGAGCCCCGGGCGCCCACTGCCGTTGAGCACGTCCACCCTGATCGACTTCGCGGGGATAGCCGCGACCGCCGCGAGATCGAGCGGCGCCGGCGGTACGGCCGGGTCGAGGAACATCTTCCGAACGAGCCGCTCCTTCCCGGCGTCGTCGGCGATCAGCACGTTTCCGCAGCACGCCGTATCCTTGTCCCCGCTGAAGGGTACCTGGGCGGTGCGCACGTCGTGCAGGTCGAGGTTTGCAAAGGCGTTCGCGAGCGCTAGCTCTTCTTCGGGCCGCAGGTCGGTCGTCACGTTGTGATTTGCGACGGCGATCAGCTGGCGGATGTGCAAGAGATCGTTCAACTTGTCGTTGCGCAGCTTCGCGACCATGATGCGCATCACGGCCTGCTGCCGCTTGACCCGGCACGGGTCGCCGCACCAATCGTGGCGGAAGCGGCTGTAGGACACGGCCTGCTCGCCGTTCATGTGGTACTTCTTGCCGCCCACGAAATGGATGTGCAGATGGCCCCACGTGTCGTCGTAGTTCATCGTTTGATCGGGAACGACGTCGATGCCGCCGATCGCGTCGATCAGCTGCTTCGTCGCATTCACGCGCAGCGTGATGTAGCGGTCGAAGCCCGGGACTCCGAGGAACTCGGCGATCGTCTTCTCGGCGAATTTCGGGCCGCCGTCGGCATAGGCCGCGTTGATCTTGTCCTCGTGACCGTTCGGAAGAATGACGTCGGTGTCGCGCAGCACGGAGAGCACGTTGATCGACGGCTTGGGACTCGCGTCCGTCGGGAGATTCAACGAGACGGCCATGATCGTGTCGCTGCGCGCCCCCGCCGAATATTCCTGGTCCTTCGTATCGTAGTTGTAGTCGATGCCCAGAACGAGCACGGAGATGCGGTCTTTGTGGAAATACGTCTGTGGCTTCGGGATGAAGTAGCCCGAGATCACGCTGGCCGGCGACGCGCGCCGAACGATCGACTGCACGCCGACGAACCCGGCAGCTCCGACGATCAGCGCTAGGCCGAAAGCGAAGAGCAGCTTCAGCGGATGCGTCACGACCGGCGCGGTTTTCCCCGGATCCTCGTGCTTAAACGACACCAACCACCGCCGGCTCGGCTACTGGGCTGCGCACTCCATAGAAGTCGAACGACGTGGCACCCTCCAGCGTGACGCGCACGAAGGAACCCACCGGCGCGTTGGCAGTGAACGCGACGCAGCCGTCGACACCGGGCGCCTCGCCCATCGAACGGCCGACCGTAACGGAGGGAGCGCCGAGGGCCGAGCGTAGCGGGTCGCCCGCGCGCAGCGTACGCCGCGCTTCCACCAGCACGTCGACGGCACGCCCGACGCGCCGGGCCCGGGCTCGCTCGGATGCGCGCCGCTGCGCGTCGCGCAAGCGCAGGAGGCGCCGCCGCTTCACCGCGTCGGGAACCTGATCGCCGAACGTACCGGCCGGCGTCCCCTCCTCCTGGCTGTACGCGAAGAACCCGACGCGGTCGAGTTCCGCGCGCTCGATCCACTCCTCCATGGCATCGACGTGCTCGTCGCGTTCGCCCGGGAAGCCCACGATGAACGTGGAGCGCATCGTGATCTCGGGGATACGCCGACGGAACTCGCCGAGGATTTCGAGGTACCGTTCGCCGTTCGCAGGGCGCAGCATCGCGCGTAACATCTCCGGGTGCACGTGCTGCAACGGCATGTCCATGTACTTGCACACCTTCGGTAGCGCAGCAATCGTCTCGACGAGCTCGTCGTCGATCGTGGCCGGATACAGGTACAGCAAGCGAATCCACGCGAGCCCGTCCAGCTCGTGCAGGCGCCGCAGTAGGTCGGCCAGGCCGCCGCGGCGGACGCCGCGGTCGCGCCCGTACATCGACGTATCCTGCGCGATGAGAATCAGCTCTTTGGTGCCACCGTCGACCAGCGCGCGCGCTTCGGCCAGAATCGACTCCGTGCTGCGGCTGCGGAACGCACCGCGCAGCTTTGGGATGATGCAGAACGTGCACGGGTGATCGCAGCCCTCGGAGATCTTCAGGTAGGCGGTCGCCCGCGGCGTCGTCACGAGCCGTGGCAGAAAATCGTGTTCCGGCTCGGAGAGAAACTCGAGGCGCACTGGCGCCCCACCGGCGCGCACGTCCTCGAGGACCTCCGCGATGCCGGCGTAGGCACCGGTTCCGACGATGCCGTCGATCTCGGGGATCAGGTCGCGCAGCTGCTCGCCGTAGCGCTGCGAGAGGCAGCCCGCGACGATCAGGTGCTGGCCGGGGCGCTTGGCCGTCGCGTGCGCGAGGATCGTCTGCGTCGATTCCTCCTTCGCCGGGTCGATGAACGCGCAGGTGTTGACGACGATCGCATCGGCCTCGCTCGGCTGCGCGGCGACGCTCCAACCGGCCAGGCCCAGGCGCGCGATCATCACCTCGCTATCGACGAGGTTCTTCGCGCACCCGAGGCTGACGAACGCGACGCTACGCCCCGGAGCGGCGGTGCCGTTCGTCATCGGTAGTTGACGAACTGGACGGCGAGATCGGTGTCGAGGTCGCGCAGCAACTGCTGGACCTTCTGCAGGTCGTCCCTACTCTTCGACGTCACGCGGATCTGCTCGTCCTGATACTGCGCCTGCACCTTCAGCTTCGCGGCCTTGATGGCCTCGAGGAGCGCCTTGCTCTTGTCCTTGGGTATTCCTTGGCGAAGGGAGATGACCTGACGCACCGTCTGCTGCGCCGCGGGCTCGACTTGACCGTACTCGAACGCCTTGAGCGAGATGCCGCGGCGCGTGAGCTTACTCTGGAGGATGTCGATGACGTTCTTCAGCTTCAGCTCGTCGTCGGTCACGATCGTGATGGTCTTGTCGGTCGTCTCGATGCTCGTCTTCGAATGCTTGAAGTCGAACCGGCCGGCGATTTCCTTGCGCGTCTGGTTCAGGGCGTTGTCCAACTCTTGGGCGTCGATGCGCGACACCACGTCGAATGAACTCTCGGAAGCCACGGTCTCCTACTCTTGGGCTAGCGTGAACGTGCGCTCGACGACGTCGCCCGGAGCGCCGAGCGGACCGACGTCGCGGCCGTTCACGGTGACGTCGACGCCCGCAGCATTCCCGGCACGAACCGTCGCCGACTTGCCGTGAAACGTGCGCGTGGTGCCCGGATCGAAAATCCCCTCCATCGGCACTGCCCCGTCGACGGCAACCCGAACCCACGACCGTGCAACGACGCGAACGACGACCGCGTTCGCACCCGCTGCAGCCGAGCGGGCCGCGGCGGGCGGCGCGCCCGCGCGAGCCGGGGCTCGCTGGACCGGCAGCGGCGGCGGCGCGGTGGTCGCCGTGCCACCGCCCGACGGGACCGCCTGTTGGTCGCCCTGCAACTGGAAGTAGTTGTAGCCGACGAATCCGACGAGCACGACGGCCACGGCGGCGGCGATCCACAGCCACACCGACGGCAAGCGCCTGCCGGATACTCCCTCCGAACCTCTTCCCGAGGCCGACGCGACGAAGACGTCCGACCCGGCGGTAGCAGCATTGAAGCGCTCGACCGCAGCCTCGGCATCGAGTCCCAGAAATCGTGCGTACGTGCGCAGGAAGCCGCGAACGTACACCGGGGCTGCGATCGCGCCCCAATGCTCGTCTTCGAGGCTTTGCAGATACACGGACCGTATATGAATGCGCTCGGAGACGTCGGAAAGCGAGAGGTTCCGCGCTTCGCGCGCCGCGCGAAGCTCCTCCCCGAGACCGGCCATGGCACTTGAGTTAGCGTCGATGTCCGGTTATCCTGTTCTTCGCCATGCAGCGTGTACTTGCCGCGATGAGCGGCGGCGTGGACTCCGCCGTTGCGGCCGGCATACTCGTCGAGCGCGGCTACGACGTGATCGGCGTGACCATGAAAATGTATGCGCCGACGCGGCCGGCGCACGCACGATCGTGTTGCGGTGCGGACGACTTCGACGACGCCCGCCGCAGCGCGTCGATCCTCGGAATCCCCCACTACGTTCTCGACTTCGAAGCGGCGTTTCGCCGCGAGGTCGTGGATCGGTTCGCCGGCGCCTACGCCGCGGGGCGAACGCCGAACCCGTGCGTCGACTGCAACGCCTTCATCAAACTCGGCACCCTTCGCCGGTTCGCGCAACGGATCGGCGCCGCGCGGGTGGCGACCGGGCACTATGCGCGCCTGGAGCGCGGCCCGGCCGGCGCGCGCTTGTTTGCCGCCGCTGACCTGGAGAAAGACCAATCCTATGCCCTGGCCGCGTTGCGGGCCGACCAGCTTGCCGAGTTGCTCCTGCCGCTCGGAGGCAGCACGAAGGCGCAGACGCGGGCCGACGCTCGCCGGCTCGGGCTGCCCGTTCACGACAAGCCGGACTCCCAGGACATCTGCTTCGTGGAGGGTGGCGACTACCGTCAGGCGCTCGCCGACCGCGGAGTCCCCGCCGGTGCTCGCGGACCCGTCGTCACCACGACCGGCGAGGCGGTCGGCACGCATCAGGGGATCGCGCACTACACCGTCGGCCAGCGGCGCCTGCTCCCGCCGACGCATTTCAACGACGGGCCGCGCTACGTCGCGCGGATCGACGCGGCGACGAACACGCTCGTGATCGGCCGATCGGGCGAGCTCGGCTCCGGCGCCCTCGTCGCGACCGGCGTCAACCTGCTCCGTCCCGAGCGCTTCACGGGTGCGACCCCGGTCCTCGCCATGACGCGGTACCGGGCGCCGCTCGCACCGGCTACGGCGACCGTGGAGGGCGACCGCCTCCACCTGGCGTTCGCTCGGCCCGAGCACGCGGTCGCCCCGGGCCAGCTCGTGGCACTCTACGACGACGCCGGCGAAGTGCTCGGCGCCGCCACGATCGCGGAGGCCTGCTAGCCGGCCGCCGCTAGCGGCATCTCCGGCCGCAGGTTCCAATACGTGTCCCGGATGACCGGGTTATAACCTGCGCCGCGGATGAGGCCCTCGAGCTGCGCGCGAGTCGCCTCGTTGGTCGAGCCGGCGTCGTGAACCACGCGCTCCTCGAGAATCGTGCCACCCATGTCGTCGCATCCATAGAACAGCGCGAGCTGCCCGAGCTTGAGGCCCGGCGTCAACCAGGATGCCTGGAGGTGCGGGACGTTGTCGAGGTAGAGCCGCGCGAGCGCTAGGACGCGCAGGTATTCGGCGCCGCTCGCCTCGCGGCCGCGCAGCGGCGTCTTGTACGGCACGTAGTACCACGGGATGAACGCGGTGAACCCGCCCATCTCGTCCTGCAGGTTTCGTACCACGTCCATGTGCTCGACGCGCTCCTCGGACGTCTCGATCGAGCCGAACATCATCGTCGCGGTCGTGGGCATGCCCAGGCGTTGCGCCTCGCGCATCACGCCGATCCACTCGTCGGGTTTCACCTTGCGCGCGCTGATGCGCTTGCGCACGCGTTCGACCAAGATCTCCGCGCCCGCGCCAGGCAGCGATTTCATCCCGGCGTCCCGCAGCCGCACGAGGACCTCGCGAACGGGAATCGCCTCCACATGCGCGAGCCCGACCACCTCCGAGACCGAGAGCGAGTGGATGTCCACTCCCGGAAACTGCGCGCGCACGCGCCGGAACAGCGCTTCGAACCAGTCGAGACGCAACTCGGGGTTCACCCCGCCCTGGATCATGATCTGCGTCGCACCCTGGTCGACCGCATACTGGACGCGGGCGAGCACCTGATCGTGCGACATCGTGTACCCGTCGCGATGGTGCTCGGGCCGGAAGAAGGCGCAGAACGTGCAGTGCACGTTGCACACGTTCGTGTAGTTGATGGTCGTATCGATCACGTACGTCACATCGTCGCCCGGGTACATGGCGGTCCGGCGCGCATGCGCGGCGGCGCCGAGCTCGTGCAGCGGAGCGTCGCGGTACAGCTGCACGCCCTCCGCGTAGCTGAGGCGTCCGCCGGACGCGGCCCGATCAAGGAGGCCGGCTAGCGACATTGCAGCACCTCGGGCTCCACGCTGCAGGCGCGTTCGAGCGCACCGATCGCGACCGACTCGGCGATGAACCGCGCCAGGCCCGCTCGCGCGCGGTCGTCGAACGCGAAGTTCAGCGTGCGATAGTACGCGGCGTAGAAGCCGGCACCCCGTGGGCGCACGGCCTGGGCCGCAGCGATCACGCGGTCGGGATGCTCCACGCCCCATGCCTGCGATTCGCGCAGCGCATCGAGGGCGCTCGCAACGAGGTCGCCGCGTTCGCGCAGGACGTCGCGACGCACGGCCCAGACGGCGTACACCATGTCCGCACCGGTCCATTCGTGCCACAGCGACCCGAGGTCGTAGACGTGCTCGGGCACGACGCTGCGCTGCACGTCGATCGCGCGGTCGCCGATCAGGAGAGCGGGCTGGCCTGCGATCGCCGCACCGAGCGGATCCGGGTGCTCGGCGAACGTCGCGCGAACTCCGAAGCGGCCCTCGAGCAGCACTCGTAACAGATTACGCCCGCTGGACGACTCGGTCGTGACGGCGATCCGCGCGCCGTCGAGCCGCGCAGGCGGGACGGGACTGACGAGGATCACCGACCACACTTGGTCGCGCGAGCCGATGCACAGGCCGGGCAGCAGCGCGAGGCGATCCGCGTGCTGCGCGTAAAAGTGCGCGCTGACCGGGCTCAAGTCGAGCCGCCCATCGTGCAGCCGCGCGTTCAGGGCGGTCGGCACGTCCGAGATGAGCTCGCCGGGAAACCGGACCGCGCCCTCGTCGAACGCGCAGTAGATCGGCAGGTCGTTGGTATAGCTGATACGCCCCGCTCGCAGCATCACGCCTCCACGGCCTGCGGGGCGCCAGCGCCCGGCGCCCAGTCGTGGTCGAACGTCTCGTACGTCGAGTTGCGTCGAACGGGGACGAAGCCGACCTCCTCGATCAGGCGCCGGAACTCGCGGTCGTCGACGTGCTGCCCCGACTGCGTGCCGGCGGCGTGGTAAATCCGCTCCTCGTCGGTGCTTCCGTGCGTGCCGTCCATGTCGTCGGCGCCGAACAGGAGCGCGAGCTGGCAGACCTTCAGCCCCTGGATCATCCAGTAGGCCTTGATATGCGGGAAGTTGTCCAGCATCAGGCGCGCGGTCGCGAACATCCGGATATCGTCGAGGCCGCTGGTCCACCCATGGTGGCTCAGCTCGTTGCCGTCGGGGTGGAACGCTAGCGGGATGAAGGCGTTGTAGCCGGGGGAACGGCGCTGCGATTCCCGCAGCATGACGAGGTGTTCCGCGCGCTCGGCGAGCGTTTCGACCGTCCCGTAGAGCATGGTCGCGTTCGTCGCGATCCCGACCCGGTGCGCGACCTCGTGGATCTCGAGCCAGTGCGCCGCGTCGACCTTGTTCGGGCAGACCAGGGCGCGGAAGCGCTCGCTGAATACCTCGGCCCCTCCGCCGTTGATGTTTTCCAGGCCGGCGTCCCGCAGCCGCACGAGGACGTCCTCGTACCCCAGCCGGTGCCGGCGCGCCAGGTAGTCGATCTCCGCGGCCGTGAACAGCGAGAGCTGCGCGTGCGGTACGGCTTCCTTTAGACGCCGCATCAGCGGCAGCCAGTAGTCCAGCGACAGCTGCCTCGGATCGTGGCCGCCGACGATGTGGACCTGGTTGAAGTTCGGCCCCGTTTCGAGGACCTTGGCCAGGACCTCGTCGGACGACATCCGCACCGCGCGGGCCTTCTCTTTGTTCTCGTCGACGGCGAACGAGCAGAACCGGCAATTCGCATAGCAGACGTTCGTCGAGTTGATGTAGCGGTTGAGGACGTAGTAGACCCGGTCGCCGCTGTGCCGCCGCTTTGCCTCGAGCGCTAAGCGGCCAAGCGCGTGGAGGTCGCGGGTCGAGAGCAATGCGACGCCGTCGGCTACCGACAGCGACTCGCCGTGCCCGATCTTGCGCTCGATCTCGAGCAGCGCCGGGTCACGGGTGGGGACATTCGCGATCACGTCACTTCCTTATGAGCGGGGTCCGGCTCACCATGAGGGGGTCTGCAGCTCACCGAGCCTCGGCTAAGACTAGCGGTCCGCGTCGCCCCCCGCAACCACCTCGAGCGTCGAAACGTGCGGGCCGACCAAAATCTGGGAGAAACATTAAAAAACGATTAGAGGATGCCGAAAACCGAAGCTTAAGCCGGGGCTAAGAAGGGGCTCATCTCCAGTGCGCCGGAAGGGCCACGCGGGGCCAGCGACCGGCGGTACCTCGAAGCGGTCGTTGTTCGCGTGGTCCCGTCGTTGCCGCTTGGGCAGCACTCCTCGCATGCCCGCACCAAGCGTCTCGTCGATCTCACTCCACACGAGGAACACCATGAGCTTCCCAAACAAGACTTTGGCGAGCCTTCTTCGGTTCGCTCGGTTGTCGCTTGCCTGCGCGGCGGTGCTCGGCATCGTCTGGGGCAGCGCGCTCCCGGCCCTGGCCGCCGGCGGCCAGAACGGTAACTTGTCCGGTACGGTCATCGACAACGTGACCAAGGCGCCCGTCGCCGACGCAGCGGTCAACGCCGCTGCCCCGACGGGCTCGTACACCGCGAGAACGGACTCGCACGGATCGTTCACCATCCTCGGCATGGTCGTCGACACCTACACGGTCTCGATCCAGGCCCAGGGCTACGATCCCGTCAGCACCCCCGGCGTGACCATCCAGGGCGACCAAACGGTCAGCCTCGGAACCGTGACCCTCTCGAAGACGCTGCGCACCATCGGTCGCGTCGTCGCTCGTTCCGCCTCTTCGGTCTTCCAGCCGAAGCAGACGGTCGACTCCTATCAGGTCTCCGGCGAGCGGCTGCTCCAGACCACCGGTAAGGCAGCCTCCACGAACGAGAACAACCTGCTCCTCGCCGTCCCCGGCGTGACCCTCAGCGACGCCGGCAACCCGACGATCCGCGGCGGTCTACGCACCGAGGTCGGGTACCAGTACGACGGTGTCGACTTCACCGAGCCGTTCTTCGCACAGAGCGGATCGAACGGTAAGTTTAGCGGCATCGGCTCCGTGCAGGTCGTCGAGGGCGCCGGCGACGCGACGCAAGGCAACGTCGGCGGCGGCGTGGTCAACCTGATCCCCAAGCGCGGTACGATCCCGCCTTTCGGATTCGTCGACGTCGAAGCCGGCGGCCCGAACTTCTTCCATCAGTTCGCATTCGAGTACGGCTTTGCGTCCAAGAACGGGCGCTTCTCCGACTACATCTCGTACACGGGCCAGCGCGACAACCCGTACGAGGGATACAGCAATGCGAACGCGGCCGACTACAACAACTTCTACGCGCCGTCGTACGAAGCCAACGACGATTTCGTCAACAACTTCGTCTACAAGTTCGGCAAAGAGAATAGCCAGTCGCTGCAGATCCTGTACCTGAACCGCAACCTGCAGCAGT
>Ga0302325_10021001_pt1 | contig 13683 bp, 14 predicted proteins | sample Palsa_T0_2_FD_201948 | JGI IMG/M metagenome (GOLD analysis project Ga0302325, IMG submission 201948) | Peat permafrost microbial communities from Stordalen Mire near Abisko, Sweden - Palsa_T0_2 | ecosystem: Environmental > Terrestrial > Soil > Palsa > Peat permafrost | place: Sweden: Abisko... | reverse complement strand
GTTCGCGGCCGCGATCTGCAAAGTAAAATCGACTGGCTGCCGTTGGCCAAGCGCGGCCGCCACGGAATTATTCTGCTGGGATTCGAACAGGTCCGCTTCCACTTTCACCGTATAAGGACCGGGCTTGAGCTGCGGAAAGTTGAACCGCCCCGCATCGTCCGTCATCGCGGATCGCGCCAGACCGTTATCGGCGCTGGTAATGGTTACCTTGGCCCCTGGAATGGCAGCGCCTGTTGGATCGATCACCGTGCCTACAATGGCGCCGGTTGTTTCTCCCTGCGCCCAAAGGCCAGCGGCCATCAGGGGCAGAAGCATTGATTTAGGCATACCTAAAAACATGCTTCAGCTTACCATAGCGCGCGGCGAAAGGCCGACCTGGCAATCGGCCGCCGGTTGCCAACCGGGCCCCACACGGATTCCACTCCGTTTGGCTATACTAAATTTAGTGCACCCTAAACCTCATTGGCCCTCCACCACCGAGGCGGTCGACGACTATCTGAAGGCAATTTTGGAGTTGAGCGGACCCGAAGACCGGCGCGTGACCAGCAACGCCCTGGCTGCGCACCTCAATGTCCGCGCGGCCTCCGTCACGGGAATGCTCCAAAAACTTGCCGGGCAACGGCCATCGTTCGTAAAGTATGAAAAACGCCATGGCGTGCGCCTGACCGGGATAGGGAAGCGCCGCGCTCTGGAAATCTTGCGTCATCATCGCTTGCTGGAGCGGTTTCTTCACGAAGTGCTCGAGTTCTCGTGGGATGAAGTGCATGACGAGGCCGAGCGTCTGGAGCATTACATCTCGGAGCGTTTAGAGGACAGAATTGCAGCCAAACTGGGCGACCCGGATGTCGATCCGCACGGCCACGCCATACCCGAAAAAGACGGCGCCATCGCGGTGCGCGAGGAGGTAGCGCTCTCCAAGTGGCCTTGCGGCCTCCCCGGGGTGATCAGCAGCGTCTCCGACCGCGACCCCACAGCGCTCCGCGAGATGCTGCGTTTGGGATTGACGCCGGGGACCGGACTATTGGTCGATCCGGGAGCACGGCATGCTTCCCTGTTGGTCCGTATCGGCGGAAAACCGCCTTCGCGCCTGAGCTATGAACTAGCCGCGGGAATTCTGGTGGTTCGCGGATCGGTCGCCGCGTCGGCCCATTGATATTAGGGTTGCCTAAAGAAGTGCCCGCCTCAATTGCCGCCGGAAATCCAGATTGCGCCGGTTGCAATGAAGTCTTCCGGGGTGGTCGCTCCCTGATTACCGAACGCTAGAGTGAAGCCGGCCTCTTGCGTGCCGGAATTGGGAACCGCAATGCCCGAGGGCAGCCGCAGGTTCAGTTGCACCATCCCCGCGGCTAGTATGGGCGCGGAGCCCGCGTAGACGATGGGCACATTAGCGCTGGCGCAGCAAGCGCTGCCGGCTTGCGAGAAGAGCGCGGTCACGGTCAGCGGCAGAAAGAGTAGCGGGCCAAGCCCGCCGCGCTGTCCATCGACCGGCGGCGGGTTCAGCAGACCTGCGCCGCTCACAAAAAACGTGATGATGGTTCCCGGAATGGCGGGGTTCTGCAAGGAATTGACCGTCCCATCCTGGTTGAGGGCGAATGAATTAGGGTACCCGTTGGCGACGAAGACGCCGCCAACGCTCGACTTGAAAATTTCCGGGTCGGCGCCGTTCTCCGGCAAGAATGCCTCGTTGCTTTGCACGCCATTGACCAGCAACATCACACTCATCGATTCTCCACCTGGAACGGCGAAAGGCACGATGGCGTTTACTTGCTGGTTCCCTACATACAACAGCGGCGCAGGGATGCCGTTGAGATACACGGTCGTTCCACCCAGGCTCTTGGGAAGCGTTCCGGTGGAATCGAATGCCGCCGCTATGCCGGCGCCGGGGCCGAGATTCACGCCATAGATGCTCACCAGCTCGCCGGGCGCAAGGCCGGGGCTGACTTGCAAGCCTGCCGCATTGGCAACGCCAAGCACGGTGGGGGACGCGGCGGCCGCCGGGATGAACCGCGTGATCTGCGTCGCCCGGTTCGGGTAGTTGCCGGTCAGAGCGCCTATAGTCACGAAGCCTCCACTGCCATCCGCGAGTATATTTACCGCTGAGCCGTTCGGCAGCAGCGTAGCATAAAGGACGGAGCTATCGGCGATGCGCACCATGGCGGCGAACGCCGTGCCATTAGTGAAGGCTCCGGGCGAAAGCGGAAGGCTACTCGCGGCGTTGGTCCCAGTGACCAGTAAGTTACCCTCGCCGTCAGGCGTAAAGGCGATGGGATATCCGCCCCCAAAAGTGATTGTCGTATTGTTCAAAGACCCACTGCCTGATGAATTGAGCGTAATCGTTCCGATCACGGTAGGCGTATTGGTCGAAGATGGCGCCGTACCCGGCGGGTACGGCAGATGCATCACTGTAGCTTCCAACCCCGCGTCGACTGCGATGTTGAGAAAGGGGGGAAAGGGGCTTAGCGCAAGCGGCGGGGGAGTCATGAAAGTCGAATAAGACATCTGGCCGCTCGATGTAAGTTTCACTACGAAGAAGTTTTTCTTGCCGCTGGCGCAGTTACAAACCGTGATCATCGCGCCGGCAGACGTCGGAAAAGCGCTATCCTCGGTGGTGCCGGCCACATAAGCGTTCCCCTGAGAATCGACGGCTATCGCGATAGCGTTGGTGTTAGGCAGCGCCGAGACTGAGCTTTGCTGCCGCCCACTATCGAGAAAGGTGGAATAGACAATCCCAGTCCCTTGCGGGTTCACCTGCACCACATATGCGTTGACTTGATTCGGCGCGGCGGCGCTCGCAGTCACATAAGCTCCTGCAGTGGTCGCCAAGCCCAGTGGAGAATCCGAGCCGATGAGGAAAACGCTTCCCTGGGGGCCCACGGCTATGGCGGCGGCGCTCGATTGGCCGAAACAGATATCGGGCTGCTGCGGCAGGCTGAATGAGTAGAGCGTATTCCCATTGGGATCAAGCTTAGTCATCAGGCACTGCTCCGCGTTATTTGCCGCCACTAGGGAGGTGAGAGCATAAAGATTCCCCTGAGCGTCGGTGGCAAATGGGCCATACGCAGCTACCGTCGTGCCGGCCGGATTCGGGCTAACCTGGTAAACCCCGCGTCCCTCCGCATCCAGATGAGTGATCTGCGGGTTGGCGCCATTTACATCGAAAGCAACGAAGTAAATGCCGCTGGCAGCGTTGTAGATTGCATTCCGGACATCATTGCCGATGGTAACTTCGTAGTGCGGAGCGAACAGCAGTGCAGCCGTGAGAAAGAGCATAGTCCAACCTTGCCGGCCAAACTAAACCCGGCTTCCAAGCGTACCCTATTAGTTATGTAAAGAGATATGCGACACCTGCGATCGAAGTACTTAGACTGACCCGAGGCGCCGCCGCGGAGGACTTATTCGTACCTAAGCACTTCAGCCGGAGCGATCCGTGTAGCATTTCGGGCTGGATACAGGGTCGCCAGGAAACTTACCAGGATCGCTGCCGCGGCGATCCAGATGCCATCGGTCCACCGCGATTCAAATGGTACGAAGCTCATGGAATAGACCGATTCATCGATCCTGAGCAGACGGTATTTTTCGGCGAAATGGCAGAGCGTATATCCCGCCGTCAGGCCGATGGCGCTGCCCACGGCCCCGATGAGAACTCCCTGCAGCATGAAGATGCGCCGGATCTGTTGCTGCCGCGCGCCCATCGACATCAGGATGGCGATGTCGCGATACTTTTCCATCACCATCATCACTAGCAAATTCAGAATATTCAACGCGCCCACTAACAAAATCAAGCCGATCACGATCATGGTGACGATCCGCTCCAGCCGCAGCGCGCTGAAGATCGACTTATTCTGCTCGGTCCAAGGCGTGGCCGTATAGCGCGGCGCCACCAGCTTGTCGATTTCCTTGGCGATTTCCGGCGCGCGGTCGGCATTATCCACGTCCACTTCGATGCTGTTGACCACGTCCGGAAGCGAGAACGCTTTTTGCGCCGTCGCCAGCGAGGTATAAGTCCAGCCATCGTCGACGTCGTAGAAGCCGCTTTCGAAAATGCCGCAGACGTTAAAGCGGTGGGCCACGGGATCCGGTCCGTAGGGCGTCGGTTCGAGGATGAGGGCGCTGACCCGGGAATTGAGCAACATGCCGGCATCGGTCGCCAAGCGGGATCCAATCAGGATTCCGGGAGGGTTGGCCTCGGGATTCTTCAAACGGTCAAGCGCGCCTGCCTTAAGATGGCGCAGCGCCGGACTGATGAGTTCTTCGGAATCGATATCGATGCCTTTCAATTGCACGCCCTTCGATTGCAGGGGGGCGGAGAGCAGCACATATTCATAGAGCTCCGGCGCAACGGCTGTCACGTGTGGCACTTTGCGCAGGCGCCCCGCCAAATCGCGCCAATTCTCAATTCCGTAAAGCGGCTGGCGCTCTTCGACATTGATGTGCGCCAAGGCTCCCAGCAAATTCCGTTGCAGCGTGTTATGCATACCGTTGGTCACAGCTAGCGCGATCACCAGCGCCATGACTCCCGCGGCCACGCCGACCACGGAAATCGCCGTAATGACGGAGATCACCGCTTCCTTACGGCGCGCGCGCAGGTAACGGTTGGCGATGAAGAGCTCGAAGCGGGACGCTGCCATTTTATTGTTTATCCAGCGCGCGCAGGTGCTCCATGATCTCGATGGGCCCTTCCGGCCGCAGCAGCGGGAAGAGAATCACGTCGCGGATGGATCGCGATCCCGTGAAGATCATGGTGAGCCGGTCGATGCCGATGCCTTCGCCGCCGGTGGGGGGCATCGCGTAGGCCAGCGCCCGCACGTAGTCTTCATCCATCTGGTGCGCCTCTTCGTCGCCGCGTTCGCGCATGGCGAGCTGCATTTCAAAACGCCGCCGCTGCTCCTGGGGGTCGTTCAACTCGGTATACGCGTTGCCCAGTTCCATGCCGGCGGCGTAAATTTCGAACCGCTCCACAAAGGCCGGGTCTTCCGGCTTGTTTTTCGAGAGCGGCGAGGTCTCCACCGGGTAGTCGTAGATCATGGTGGGCTGAATCAACTGGTGCTCCACGCGGCGTTCGAAGATATCGGCGAGGGCTTCGCCGGCGGTATGCTTGCCGGAGTGGCGCCGCAACCATTCGGGGTCGGCGACTTCTTCCAGGGAGGGACGCCCGTCGCCTTCCCAAAAATGCACCACCGCTTCGCGCATGGAATAGCGCCCGAAGCTGGCGAAATCGAGTTTGTGCCCTTCAAATTCCACTTCTGTGGTCCCCAACGCATCGCGCGCAGCCTGTCCCAGCAGCTCGGCGGAAAAATCCATCAGGCCCTGGTAATCCGTGTATGCCTGATAAAACTCCAGCATGGTGAATTCGGGGTTGTGGTGCGTGGAGAGCCCCTCGTTGCGGAAGTTGCGATTGATTTCGTAGACGCGCTCCAGGCCGCCCACAATCAAACGCTTCAGATAAAGCTCCGGCGCAATGCGCAGATAGAGATCGATATCGAGCGTGTTGTGATGCGTGACGAAAGGCCGCGCGGCGGCGCCGCCATAGAGCGGCTGCATCATTGGCGTTTCCACCTCGATGAAACCGCGCGCTTCCAATTGGCGACGCAGCGACGAGATGATTCGCGCGCGCGTCACGAACACGTTGCGCACCTCGGGATTCGCGATCAGGTCGAGATAGCGCTGGCGGTAGCGCGTCTCCACATCTTCGAGACCATGCCACTTCTCGGGCATGGTGAGCAGCGTCTTGGAAAGAAATTCCAGCTTCTCGGCGTGGATACTAAGCTCGCCCGTGCGCGTGCGGAACAGGTAGCCTTCCACACCCACGATGTCGCCGATGTCGATGAGCTTGAAAAGCTGATAATCGCGCTCGCCCACGGCGTCCTTCTTGACATAGATTTGAAGCCGCTCGCCATTCTGCTGCAGGTGCGCGAATCCGGCCTTGCCCATGTGGCGCAGCGTCATCAGGCGTCCCGCCACGCGCACGCGGACTTCGGGCGTGAGATCTTCCGCGCTCTTCGCGCCATAGCCCGCGAGGATCTCGGGAATGGCGTGGGTAAACTCGTAGCGGCGTCCGTAGGGCCGGTAGCCTAGCGCCTCGATTTCGCGGATGCTGGCCGCGCGTTGCTTCAGCAACTCGTCTTCCAGGGACAAATGGGGCTCCTCAGGGGAAATCAGTTATTATAAAGTCTCGTTTTGCGCAGATCTCTATCCATTATTATCCCCGCCTTTAACGAAGCGAAACGGTTACCGGCTACTTTATCGCGGATTCAAGAGTATTTGGCCGCGTCAAACTGGGAATTCGCCGAGATCATCGTGGTGGACGACGGCTCGCTCGACGGCACCGCCAAGGTGGCGGAAGCGTCGGGCGTGCGCGTCTTGCGCAACCCCGGCAACCGCGGCAAAGGCTACTCCGTCCGCCACGGCATGCTGGAAGCCAAAGCCGAATGGGCGCTATTTTCCGACGCCGATCTTTCCGCGCCCATCGAAGAAGTGGAGCGTCTGTGGGGCGCGTCCGAGCGCGAGCACGCGCCGGTAGTGATCGGCTCGCGCGCGGTGGACCGCTCGATGGTGGGCGTCCACCAACCGTTTTTTCGCGAAGCCATGGGCCGCTTCTTCAACGTGACCATGCGCGCCGTGACGGGCTTGCCGTTCCACGATACGCAATGCGGCTTCAAACTTTTCGAAGCCGCGGCGGCCCATGAGATTTTCCGCCGGCAAACCATCGACGGCTTCGGCTTCGACGTGGAGGTGCTATACATCGCCACCCACCTGGGATATCGGACGCTCGAAATCCCCGTGCGATGGAACGACGTGACGGGCACCAAGGTCAGCATGTGGCTGGGAGCCAAGGGATTTTGGGATCCGGCGCGAGTGCGCTGGAACGGCGTGCGCGGCAAGTACCGTTAGCGGTATAGTTATGGCTAACTATGCCAAAACTATGGATCCTCGTTTCGTTCTCAGCGCTCGTGGCCGCTCCATCGTTGGCGGCCGCCGGCGCGCCCGCAGCGTTCGACGTCGCCCAGTACGGCGCGGCCGGCGATGGCAAGGCGCTCGATTCTCCGGCCATCAATAAAGCCATCGACGCGGCAGCGGCGGCCGGCGGCGGGACCGTCTACTTCCCGGCCGGAACCTTTCTTTCCGGCTCGATCCACTTGAAGAGCAACGTCGCGCTCTACCTGGAACAGGGCTCGACTATTCTGGCGACCGACGATCACGCGGCTTACGATGCGGCCGAACCCAACGAGTTCGACAAGTTCCAGGACTTCGGCCACAGCCACTTCCACAACAGCCTGATTTGGGGCGAGAATCTGGAAAACATCTCGATCCTCGGCCCCGGCCGCATTTACGGCAAAGGCCTCATCCGCAACACCAGCCAGCCCACCGGCAACAAAGCCATCGCCTTGAAGCTGTGCCGCAACGTGACCATCAAGGATATCTCGATCCTGATGGGCGGCTGGTTCGCCATTCTGGCCACGGGCGTGGACAACCTGACCATTGACAACATCAAGATCGATACCAACCGCGACGGCATGGACATCGATTCCGACCGCAACGTGCGCATCTCGAACGTCAGCGTTAACTCGCCCTACGACGATGGAATCTGTCTGAAGAGCGATTACGCCTTGGGCTTTCCGCGCGCCACCGAGAATGTGACCATCACCAACAGCCAGGTGAGCGGCTATGACAACGGCACGTTTCTCGACGGGACCTTCGGCCGTAAGCAGGTATATAACAACGCCGGCAGCAACGCCGGCCCCACCGGCCGCCTGAAGTTCGGCACCGAATCGAACGGCGGATTCAAGAACATTACAATTTCGAACGTGGTGTTCGACTACTGCCGCGGGCTCGCTCTCGAGACCGTGGACGGCGGCTTGCTGGAAGATGTAACGATTAGCAACGTGACCATGCGGGATATCTTCAACTCCCCCATCTTTCTCCGCCTGGGCAGCCGCATGCGCGCTCCCGAGGGATTTCCAGTCGGATCGCTGCGCCGCATCAATATCAGCAACTTCGTGGTCTATAACGCGGACCCGCGCTATGGCTCGATTATCAGCGGTATTCCGGGACACGATATCGAAGACGTGAAACTCAACAACATCCGGATTTATTATCAGGGCGGCGGCACCAAGCAGCAGGCCGCGCTGGTTCCACCCGAGGACGAGAAGACCTATCCCGAGCCACGCATGTTTGGCGATATTCCAGCTTACGGTTTCTTCATCCGCCACGTAAAAGGGATCGAGATGAACGACGTTCATATAAGCTACCTGAAGGAAGATCTGCGGCCGGCGATCCTGGTGGAAGACGTTCAAGGCATGGAGTTCAACAACCTGAAAGCCCAGCATGCCGATGGCGTTCCCGCGTTGGTGCTGAACAACGTGCAGGATTTCATGATTAGCCAATCCCCCTCAATCGCCGATGCCAGCCTGAAGGCCGTCAAGCACCAGGAGTATTGAAAGTGGCGCGGGCCCATGGCCTGCGAGGCATGCGGCTGGAAGCGGCCCAGCAAGGCTTCGGCTAAATGGCCGGTCCCGCGCCTGGATCCCCGCTAGCAAACGGGCCACGATTGACCCGGCAGTTCGCTGGGTACGAACATGGGTTATGACGGTTCAAACGGAATCCGAAAATGAGCGGACACTCGAAAAAATCGAGGCCCTCATGGACAAGGGCGAGAAGCGCAGCCCCGAGGAGGACCGGCTCTTAGAGCTATTGGCCAAACTTGTGGAGGACTTCGAGGCAAAGGCCTATCCTCTCGGCAAATCGACGCCGGGCGACGTACTGGCCTATCTGATGGAAAAGCGTGGACTGAAGCAGGCGGACCTAGCGCCCGTCCTGGGTTGCTCCAAGAGCTTCATGTCAGACATGGTCAGCGGTCGCCGGATCGGAATAGGCAATGCTAAGAAGTTGGCCGTATTCTTCGGCATGCCGGTCGAGTTATTTATCTGACCTGTGTCATCATTGATGAACTGTGCAGGCCGTGAACTCCGAACAAGCCAGTCTCCGCAAAGAACTCGGCCTGCGCGATCTCGTCCTCGCCCAGATTCTATGCGTCGTCGGCTCTGCCTGGGTCGGCATCGCCGCCAAGCTCGGCCGCTCGGAAGCCGTCTTCTGGCTGGTCGCCATTTCGCTCTTCTACCTGCCCTTGGCGGCTGTCGTGATCTATCTCAACCGCCTGATGCCGCTAGAAGGCGGGCTCTATCAATGGGCCAAACAAGGCTTCGGCGAAATGGCCGGCTTCCTCACCGCGTGGAACCTTTGGGTCTATGCCATCGTCAGCACTGCCGCGATCGTCTTCGTCGTCCCCACCGATATCTCTTATATGGCCGGTCCCTCCGGCGCCTGGATCCCCGCCAGCAAACTGGCCACGCTGGCGCTCACCGGCCTGGTGATGGCGGGCATCGCCTGGGTAGCCGTTCGCGGCCTCGATATCGGCAAGTGGCTGCACAACATCGGCAGTATACTGATCCTGCTGGCTTATGCGATCTTGCTGGCGCTGCCGCTGTGGGCGCTGTGGCGGGGACGCATCCACAGTTACACGCCCTTCCCCTGGCAGATGCCCAAGCTCGATTGGTTCGGCGTCGCCATCTTCGGCCAGATCACGGTCGGTGGACTCAGCGGCTTCGAGTATGTCGCCATCCTCGCCGGCGAATGCCGCAGCGCCTCGCGCACCATCGGCCAATCGGTGGTGATCTCGGCGCCCATCATCGCGCTCATGTTCATTTTGGGAACCAGCTCGGTACTCACCTTCGTCGGCGGCCAACCCATCAATGTGATTGGGCCCATCCCCCAAACCTTGCGCGCCGCCGCGGGGAATTCCGGCGTCGCGGCATCGGCCGTGCCATTCGCCATCGCCCTATTGGTAGCCCGCGCCATCGCCGCCGCCAGCCTGCTGCTCACCGGCCTGACGCGACTGCCCATGACCGCCGGATGGGACCATCTGGCGCCGGCCTGGTTCGCACGCCTTCATCCGCGATGGCGGACGCCGATGAATTCCATTCTGTTCGTGACAGCCGTGGTGATGGCGGTGATTCTGCTCAGCATGTTGGGCGTGCGCGAGCAGGAGGCCAGCCAGTTGCTCCTCAACGCGTCTATTGTGCACTACGCCATCGCCTACGTGGCGCTGTTCGCGCTGCCGGTTTTCGGCAGCCGCAACTTGCGCTCGGCGCTGCCGGGCTGGTTGAAACCGGTTGCGCTGGCAGGCATGGGCGCGAGCGTAGTGGCGTTGCTGATGGCGGTTTATCCCGTGGTGGACGTAGTCAGCCGCGCGTCGTATGCCGCCAAGATTTCGGGCGTGGTGGTGTTGACCAACATAGCCGGCGTGGTTCTTTACCGCGCCGGTAAGCGGCGATCGGTCTGATGTGGCGCACGCACTCGTGCGTGCAGCGTTCACACTCATGGGAACGCGCTTCGGCCCGCGCGCGAAATTGGCCCAACGGGCGCAGGGCACACATAGCCCCCGCCCGGATAATCTTCCGCCACTGGGAAGGGCAAAGGGCGAACGCATGGGGGAATTCAACGACCAGGCTCGGCCGCCGGATCGCGGAAGGGACCATCAAAAGGAACTGTTCAAGCTCATCGGCGGACTCGCCTGCCGCCGCAGCCAGTGGCAAGTCTCTTCCGACTTTGCGGAGATGGCCGCGATTTCGATCAGCAACGCCGTGGACATCGGCCCGCGCGAGAAGCGCGAGGGCCGTTACATGGAGATCTTCAAGCGCTACCAGCCGGACGAGCTGCAGAAATTCCCGCAGATGTTCTGCGATCTCACCCTTGCGCTCAAAGACGAGCCAAGCGACGTTCTCGGCAAAACCTTCCACGACCTTGAGCTGCACAACAAATGGGCCGGTCAGTTTTTCACGCCCTATGTCCTGTGCCGGATGATGGCCAAGGTGACCATCGGGAATGCGGCCGAGCTCGAAGCCAAGATCGCCGAGCGTGGTTTGTCACCGCGCAGGAACCCGTCGCCGGTTCCGGCGCGATGGTGATCGCCCTCGCCCAGGAAATGCGCGACGCCGGCGTCACTACCAGCGGCACCTTCACGTCACGGCAATCGACGTTGACGCGAAATGCGTCCACATGGTATTTGCAGTTTTCGCTGCCGCACATCCCGGCCGTCACATTCACGGCAACAGCCTCCGCCTGGAGGAATTCGCGCACTGGCACACGCCCGCGCACATCATCGACGGCTGGGACTGGAAGTTGCGTCGCAGTTCGGAAGCGGCGCATGAGATGGAAGCGCCGCCCGGCGAGCCGGAAAACGGCCCCGCGCCGGAGAGGTCAACGCCGACGAAACCGTTCAAGCCGACGCAATTGGCGCGGTTTTAAGGTTTCTTCGGTTTACTTCGGTGATGGCTGAGGGGCTCTTCGCACTTGCGGACTATCTGCCTGGTGACCAGATCAGTGACTTCCTTGAAGTAGCGGTCATTCGCCCGATCTACGATCTGAACCTTTTGCATCCACCGTCCAGTATTCCGGTGGAGGTCATCACCGCTGAAGCCTTCGAGGACAGGCCGCCCTCCATCGCTGGGCTTGAGTTTGTATCGAACGCTGTCGCGCATAGCAAGACCGTCGTCGGGCCCCCGACACACGACTTCCTGGGCCACAGTTGCATAAACATCGCGTGCGGTAGCCATGCTTCATCATAGCTGACGGGGATGCAGCGCCGAGATGCTTTACGAGGGCAGTTTCACTTGCCTCTCCTTGCTTTTTTGGCTTCCAGTCCTTTCATGTATTCTGCCTTCATAAAGACCCTGGGATCTTTCCAAAAGTCTTTCTTAAAAAGTTTTAGCCAGTCTGACCACATTTCGGGATCATCAAAGAAGCAACGCCAGATTATGAAACAGGCTACGAGCACGTAGGGTGTTTCTCTGTGCAATGGCGTTAGAATCATAATTTCCTCTTATTGCCTCCGCCTCAGACCGGCGAGCGCAGCCGAGTAGTGGAAATTGGCACTACAGATTGAACATGCCGGTTACCCACGGAGGAAACAAGGTTCACTTCAGTTATCGCCCTTCCCTTCCCCAACGGTTGGCCGCTATGGCCTGCGAGGTGGCTGTCACCGCTGAGGACAAACCGGCGGACAAGAACGCTGAGATTAACTGGCGGGCCGAGATCAAGGCCTCTGAGCTCCGCACGTTTTGGCTTCCGCTTTCTTGAATTTGCTTAACGGCATTGTGGCGTGGAAGCTGCGCTTTTTCACGTCCGATAATCCGACATTACGTCAACCCTCCGCCAGGGGTTGAACTGTTCCGCCATCCGTCCGGCTCTAATCGAGCCGGCGGCTGGTCTCGCGCAGAGTAGCTGGGCATTGATACCATGAGCTGAGGGCGCCATCATGACCGCGGAACCATTACAGCCCGAGTTTGAGAGCCTGTATCACCGCGCCTTTGCGGATTACAGGCTGCGGGCGCTCTGGAACGTGCGCGAGATCGAACATCCTTCGGCCGAGGAGGCTATAACCATCGCCCGGAATTTGCGGGTTGAAGGGGATTTGAGCGCACGCCGTCTGGCCGAGCACATCGAGCGAGCCTGCCGTGCCGCTCTCTAAGATCCAAAGCGACGTCCTCCGCTTGTTGGCCGCGCATCGCGACCCGGAAAGTTACGTCGGCGGCGCCACGCCGCTCAATCGGGATGCCCCGCGTTTTTCGGCGGAGATCGACGTGTTCCATGATCGTCAGGATCGCGTTGTTGATGCGGCGCTCAACGATGCCGCCGTCCTTGAGGGCGAGGGGTACAATGTCGAGTGGCTTCGACAGTTGCCCTTGATCTACACCGCCGGCGTGACCAAGGGCGACGACGGCACGCGTTTGGAATGGGTAGTCGATAGCGATTTTCGGTTTTTCCCGACGATGCGGGATGAGGTTTTCGGCTATGTTTTGCACCCGGTTGACCTTGCGATGAACAAGGTGATGGCTGCGGCCGGCCGGCGCGAATTGCGCGACCTGGTCGACCTCGTGACGATTCACGAAACGATTCTGCCGTTAGGCGCGGTCGTCTGGGCGGCGGTTGAAAGATCTCCCGGTTTCACGCCGGAAGGCCTCATCGCGGAAATTCGGCGCAACTCAAACTATCCAAAAACCGAATGGCTGAATCTCATCAGCAGCGAACCGCTTCACCCCAAAGACATCATGGGGCGGCTCCGTGGAGCCTTGGACGAAGCCGAGGCCTTCGTTGCGCAGATGCCTACCGGGAAGGCCGGGCTCCTGTTCCTGAAGGACGGCCACGTTGCGCAGCCCGATCCTGGCCGCCTGGACGTTTATCAGACCCATGCCGGACAGCGGCGCGGGGGATGGCCGACCAGCGCCGAAATCTCCGCCGCGATGTTGGAGCGGTACAAGAAACCTCCGAGCCCCTAGCAACGGTAGTTCTAGCTCGGCGATCGCCCGCCGCCGCCCCCTCCTCAAACCCCGTCACAGCCCTTCCAAATATATTTTCCGCCCGCAACCCACTCCATCCACACCGCTTAGACCGCGAACCACCCGCCGCTTACCCCAATCCCCGCACCGCCGCCCGATATGCTCAAACCAGAAAGGGCCGCCTTCGCGACGACCATTCGCGAGCCCAGCCCTTTTCCACGTTCCCAGCACCCAAAGGATTCCCAAATGTCTTCGCCAGCTCAAGCCGCCGCCTCCATCGCCAACTCCAAGCTCTCCACCGGTCCGTCCTCCGACGCCGGGAAGCAAACCGTGTCCTCCAACGCGCTCA
>Ga0302325_10021000_pt1 | contig 13683 bp, 10 predicted proteins | sample Palsa_T0_2_FD_201948 | JGI IMG/M metagenome (GOLD analysis project Ga0302325, IMG submission 201948) | Peat permafrost microbial communities from Stordalen Mire near Abisko, Sweden - Palsa_T0_2 | ecosystem: Environmental > Terrestrial > Soil > Palsa > Peat permafrost | place: Sweden: Abisko... | reverse complement strand
GCCGCCTGTGAACGCGGTGCCTGGCAGGGGTTGGCCGCTCAGGCGGCGCTGCTCGGGGCTCGGCCGGTGCTGAATGAGCTCATGGCGGCGGGCGGGCAGGCCTGCTCGGCTCTGCGGCTGGCCTTGTCGCGCGCGCTGCGGCAGGACTCGCCGCAACGCGCCACGCTCGAGCCGACACTGCTACCGCAGGCCGAGGCGGAGTACGCGCTGCCGGCGCGGATCGGGGACTACACGGATTTCTACAGCTCGATTCATCATGCCACCGCCGTGGGCAAGCTATTCCGCCCCGATCAGCCGCTGCTGCCGAACTATCGCTGGCTGCCGGTGGGCTATCACGGCCGCTGCTCATCGATCGCGGTCTCGGGCCAGCAGTTTGCGCGCCCGCTCGGGCAACGGCTCAGCGCACCGTCGCAGCAGCCGACCTTGGGTCGCAGCGAGCGCCTGGACTATGAGCTCGAGCTCGGAGTGTTCGTCGGCGCGGGCAATGCGCTGGGCGCTCGCATCGCGATCGATGAGGCCGAATCCCATGTCTTTGGCCTGTGTCTGCTCAACGACTGGTCGGCGCGCGATCTGCAGGCGTGGGAATACCAGCCGCTGGGACCTTTTCTAGGCAAGAATTTCGCCACTACGATTTCGCCCTGGATCGTCACGCTCGAAGCACTCGAGCCCTATCGCCTGCCGTGGTCGCGCGAGGCACCGCCACCGCTGCCTTACCTGGACAGCGCACACATGCGCAGCGCCGGCGCAATCGATATCCAACTCGAGGCCTGGATCGAGACGGCGTCGATGCGCGCCGCGGGGCAGGCGGCCACGCGGCTGTCGCATAGCAGCTTCCGCCACGCCTACTGGAACATTGCGCAGATGATCACGCACCACACCATCAACGGCTGCAATCTGCAGGCCGGTGATCTGTTGGGAACCGGCACGCAGTCGGGGCCGAATGCACAGGAGGCGGGCTCGCTGCTGGAACTCTCACGCGGCGGCAGCCAGCCCCTGCAATTGCCCGACGGCGAGCTGCGCAGTTTTCTCGAAGATGGCGATGACATCATCCTGCGCGGCTATTGCCAGCGCCCCGGGGCCGCACGCCTCGGTCTGGGCGAGGTGCGCGGGCGAGTGCTGCCCGCGCAAGCCTGAGCCAGCCATGGCAGATCTGCGCCTGTACACGTATTTTCGCAGCTCCGCGGCCTATCGCGTGCGCATCGCGCTCAATCTCAAAGGCCTGGACTACACGGCAGTGCCCGTGCATCTGCTGCGCGGCGGCGGCGAGCAGCACGGCGCCGCGTTCGCCGAACTGAACCCGGCAGGCCTGGTGCCGGTACTGCAGGACGGCGCTGCGACCCTGACGCAGTCGCTGGCGATCATCGAGTATCTGGAGCAGATGTATCCGACCCCGGCGCTGCTGCCTGCCGATGCGGCGGCACGCGCACGCGTGCGTGCCCTGGCACTGAGCATCGCCTGCGACATCCATCCGCTGAACAATCTGCGCGTTCTGCGATTTCTTAAATCCGAGTTCAATCTCGACGATGCGCAGCGCCAGCTCTGGTCCGTGCATTGGCTGCGGCGCGGCTTCGATGCGCTGGAGCACATGCTCGCCGGCAGCAGCCAGACCGGCAGCTATTGCCACGGCGAATCCCCGACGCTGGCCGATTGCTGTCTGGTGCCGCAGATCGCCAACGCGCAGCGCGTGCAGTGTGCGCTCGATGCCTATCCGACGCTGATGCGCATCCACGATCGCTGCATGGGGCTGGCGGCCTTCGCGCGCGCCGCGCCCGGCGCTCAGCCCGATGCCGAATAGCATCCGGCGCACACTGCGGCTGCAGGAGTATCTGCCGTATCGCTTGTCGGTGGCGGCCAATGCGGTCTCGCGGCTGATTGCGCGCGCCTACGAGGAGCGCTTTGGTCTGAAAATCGCGCAGTGGCGATTGATCGCAGTGCTGGCCGACGAGGGCGCGCTCACGCAGCAGGCGCTGTGCGGACGCACGGTCATGGACAAGGTTACGGTCATGCGTGCAGCGCAGGGGCTGGTGCGGCGAGGTCTGGTGCGCCGGCTGGCCAACAATGCCGATGGTCGTTCGCACCGTCTGGCGCTGACCCGGTCCGGCGAGCGCATGTATCGTGACATCGTACCGCTGGCCTTGGAGCATGAGGCACGGCTGCTGCGCGGCCTCGGGTGGCAGGACATTGCGCAGCTGGATCGGCTGCTGCGGCAGCTGGAACAGACCGCTCAGGGCCAATAGCCCGGATTATTAAAATCCTTTAATCTTCCGCACACCCCAGCTTAATCGTCCGGCCCGTAGCTTAGGCGGATGGCAACGCGAGACAGGGCCAGCCCAAGGTGGCGATGGGGAATCTGCGCGCCGCTGATCCTGGGTGTCACGGCCTGCAACCTCGGTCCATCGTATCACCGACCCGATGTGCCTCTGCCTGTCGCCTGGCTCACGCCGCCGGCGGATGCTCAGGCCGTCGGGCCCGAGAGCGACTGGTGGCGCGGTTTCGGCTCCGTTGCGCTCAACGACTACATTGCCCAGGCGCAGAACGCCAACGATGACATTGCCGCCGCCGTGGCGCGGGTTCAGGAGGCCGACGCGCAGGCGCGCATCGCCGGTGCCGCACTGTTGCCGAGCCTGACAGCCGGCGCTTCGGCCACGCGCCAGCGCACACAGCCGTCCACCGGTGGGCCGCTGCAGACCTACGATCTCTTCTATCCGGCATTAACGGCCAGCTACCAGCTTGATTTCTGGGGCCGCAACCGCGATTTGCACAATGCTGCACTCGCCACCGCCAAGGCCAGCCGCTTTGACCGCGAGACCGTGGCACTCACGGTCGTGACCAGCGTGGCCATGAGCTATTTCGAAGTGCTCGAATTTCACGATCGCCTGCAGGTCGCGCAGCAGAATCTGGACAACGCGCAGATGATACTCAAGGACTTCGAATTCGAGGCCAGCGTCGGTACGGCCACGGCGCTGGATGTGGCTCAGCAGGCCACGACCGTGGCGACGGTCAATGCCACGATACCGCCACTGCAGGAGCAGCTGCGCCAGAGCACCGATGCGCTCGCCATTCTGATCGGTCAGCCGCCGGAGAAGATCGTGCCCGGTGAAGACAGTCTCGATGCGCTGACGCTGCCGGCAGTGGGGGCGGGTCTACCCTCGCAATTGCTGGCGCGGCGCCCGGATGTGGCGGAGGCCGAAGAGCAGCTCGTCTCCGCCAATGCCAATATTGCGGCGGCTCGGGCCGCGTTCTTTCCGAGCTTCGACTTGACCGCCTCGGGCGGTTACGAGAGCACGGCACTGGGCGCCTTGCTTTCGCCCGCGACCCGCGTGTGGGCACTGTCGGCAAGCGTCAGCCAGACCATCTTCGACCACGGGGCCTTGAGCGGGCAATACCAGTACAGTCGCGCGCGCTATGACGAGCTGCTGTCGGACTACCATAAGACTGTGTTGACCGCGCTGGGTAATGTCGAGGACGGACTGGTCGGCGTGCAGCAGACTGCGGAACAGGAGCTGCGGCAGCAGGACGCGACCGACAAGGCGCGCCGCGCGTTCGAATTCGCGCAGCTGCAATTTCAGGCCGGCACGACTAATGTGTTGACCATGCTCAACACAGAGACGGCTCTGTTCAGCGCGCAGGACGCACTGGTGCAGGGAAAGTTTGCCCATATGCAGGCGCTGCTCAACCTGTATCAGGCGCTCGGTGGCGGCTGGCGCCAGGAGCAGGCACCGTGAACGCGCTGCTGCGACACTGGCGCGGCCCACATCGCCGGCTGGCGCTCGGCGCGTTCGCGCTCACCGCCTTGGTCCTGATCACGGCTTGGTATACACATACCTCGGCCACGGCAGCCGCACCGCCCAATGCGCCCAATGCGGTGGCGGTCGAGACCGCCACGGTCGAGCGCGTGACCGTGCCGGTCTATCTCGAAGGTCTGGGCAACGTGCAGGCCTTCTACACCGCGAACATCACCGCGCGCGTCGATGGCGAATTGCAGCGCGTGGCCTTCGTCGAAGGCCAGACGGTAAAGAAAGGCCAGCTGCTGGCCCAGATCGATCCGCGCCCCAATCAGGCGGCACTGGATCAGGCCATCGCGACCGAAGCCAAGGACAGCGCGCAGCTCGATAGCGCCAAGAGCGATCTGGAGCGCTATGTGAAGCTGGCACCGCAGAATCTGGCCAGCCAGCAGACACTGGACACGCAGCGCGCGCTGGTCGCGCAGCTGCAGGCGCAGATCAAAGTCGACCGCGCGATCATCGACAACGCCCGCACGCAGCTCGCCTACACCAGCATTGTCTCGCCGATCTCGGGACGCACGGGAATCCGCAAGGTCGATCCCGGCAACAATGTGCATGCCACCGACACCGCCGGCATCGTCGTGGTGACGCAGATGCAGCCGATATCGATCGTGTTCACGCTGCCCGAGGACGAGTTGCTTGCAGTGGGCAACGCCCTCAATGCCGGCGCGGTGCGCGTCACGGCGCTGTCGCGCGATGACAAGACGCAGCTCGATACCGGTACCCTGAGCTTGATTGACAACGAGATCGATCCCAGCACCGCGACCATGCGGCTCAAGGCGACGTTCCCGAATCTGCAGAACACACTTTGGCCTGGCCAGTTCGTCAATGTGCGCGTGCTGGTGCGGGAACAGCGCGACGCGCTGACGTTACCGTCGGCTGCGATCCAGCACGGACCGGACGGCCTGTTCACTTTCGTGGTCAAGCCCGATTCGACCGTCGAGATGCGGCCGCTCAAGACCGGCGAGGACAGCGAGGGCCTGGTGGTCGTGACTGATGGGCTGTCCGCGGGTGAGCGAGTGGTCACCAGCAACCAATACCGTCTGCAGCCCGGAACGCATGTGAGCCTGCTCGCATCCGCCAAGCCGGCGCCGAGTGCGAACGATCCGCCAAAGATTGCGCAGCGCGCTGCGCCATGAGCATCTCAGCGCCGTTCGTGCGGCGACCGATCGCCACCTCGCTGCTGATGGGCGGCATTCTGCTGATTGGTATCGTCGCCTGGCCGCTGTTGCCGGTGGCACCGCTGCCACAAGTAGACTTCCCGACGCTGGTCGTGACCACGAACCTGCCCGGGGCTAGTCCGGAAACGATGGCGACCTCCGTGGCGACGCCACTGGAGTACCAGTTCGCGCAAATTCCCGGCCTGTCGCAGATGACCTCGACCAGTATCCTGGGCAGCACGCAAGTCACGCTGCAGTTCGATTTGGATCGCAACATCGATGCCGCGGCGCAGGATGTGCAGTCGGCGATTGATGCCGCCGGCGGCCAACTGCCCAAGAACCTGCCCACTCCGCCCTCGTATCGCAAGGTCAATCCGGCCGACGCCCCGATCGTGATTCTGGCGGTGCATTCCGACGTGCTGCCGTTGACCCAGGTCGACGACTACGCCGAGAACGTCATCGCGCAGCAACTTTCGCAGATCGCCGGCGTCGCCCAGGTGTCGATCGGTGGCCAGCAGAAGCCTTCGGTGCGCGTACAGGTCGATCCGGCCAAGATCACCGCCCTGGGCATCCAGCTCGAGGACATCGCCGGCGTGATCGCCACGGCCACCGTCGATGCGCCCAAAGGATCCATCAACGGCACGCTGCGCAACTTCACGATCTACGACAACGATCAGCTCGACAAGGCCGCGCCTTGGAACAACGTGGTGATCGCCTACAAGAATGGTGCGCCGGTCAGGATTCGCGACATCGGCACGGCGGTGGACGCCGCCGAGAACAATCAGATGATCGGCTGGCAGAACGACAGATACGGCATCATGCTGCAGGTCTTCAAGCAGCCGGGCGCCAATGTCATTGCCACCGAGCAGCGCGTGCAGGCGCAGTTGCCCAAAGCACTGCTGTCGGTGCCGCCCTCGATCCGGATCGATCAGGTGGCCAACCGCACCACCACCATCAGGGCATCGGTGCGGGATGTCGAATTCACGCTGCTGTTGACCATCGTGCTGGTGGTGCTGGTCATCTTCCTGTTCCTGCGCAATGCCTGGGCCACGATCATTCCCGGCGTCACAGTACCGCTGTCGTTGCTAGGCACCGCGGCCCTGATGCTGGCGGTGCACTACAGCCTGGACAATCTGTCGTTGATGGCTCTGACCATCGCCGTCGGCTTCGTGGTCGACGACGCCATCGTCATGCTCGAGAACATCTACCGTCACATCGAGGATGGGCTGTCCCCCATGGAGGCGACGCTCAAGGGCGCCGGCGAGATCGGCTTCACGATCATGTCGATCAGCATCTCGCTGGTGGCGGTGTTCATTCCCCTGCTGCTCATGGGCGGCATCGTCGGACGATTGTTTCGCGAGTTCGCCATCGTGCTGACGATGACTATAGGCGTCTCGGCATTCGTCGCCCTGACGCTGTCGCCGACCATGTGCGCGATCTTTCTGCGCGACGAGAAGCACGTGCAGCACGGACGCGCGTACCTGTTGATAGAGCGTGCCTTCGATCGGCTGCTGGACGGCTACCGTCGCGGGCTGGACTTCGTACTGGCGCACCAGCGCGCGACGCTGTTCACTTTTCTGTGCACCGTGGCGTTGACGGTCGTACTTTATATCGTGATCCCCAAGGGCTTCTTTCCGCAGCAGGATACCGGCATCATCGTCGGCCTGTCGGATGCGCCGCAGGACATCTCCTTCAGCCAGATGGTGCAGCGGCAGCATCAGCTGACCGACATCATCGCCCGCGATCCGGACGTGCAGAGCTACGCTGCCTTCATTGGCGGCAGCAGACCGGTCAACACCGGTTTCCTGTTCATTGGACTCAAGCCGCGCGATGATCGCAGTGCCAGCGCCGACCAGATCATCGTTCGTTTGCGTCATAATATCGCGCAGGTACCGGGCGCAACGGCGTTCCTGCAGGCGGCGCAGGACCTGAACGTCGGTGGCCGTACTACGCGTACGCAATACCAATACACGCTGCAGGATGCGGACATCATGGAGCTCAACGAGTGGGCGCCGAAACTGCTGCTGCAGCTGCAGAAGCTGCCGCAGCTGCGCGATGTCGCCACCGATCAACAGACCAATGGCACCATGCTGTCGCTGGCCATCGATCGCGATCAGGCGGCGCGCTTTGGCATCCAGCCCTCGCTGATCGATCAGACGCTCGACGACGCCTTCGGCCAGCGGCAGGTGACGCAGTATTTCACGCAACAGAACAGCTATCACGTGATCCTGGAGCTCACTCCCGCGCTGCAGACCGACCCGCAGACGCTGTCCAAGATCTACGTGAAGTCCCTGACCACGGGACAGATGGTGCCGCTCTCGAGCTTCGTCAAATTCGACACGCGACATGTGACATCTCTGTCGATCAATCACCAGGGACAGTTTCCGGCGGTCACGCTGTCGTTCAATCTTGCCCCGGGCGCCGCGCTGGGCGATGCGGTCGATGCCATCAGCAAGGCGGCGGCGACCATTCGCATGCCTTCGACGATCACCGGCAGTTTCCAGGGCACGGCGCAGGCATTTCAGAGCTCGCTCAAGTCCGAGCCGTATCTGATCCTGGCGGCGCTGGTCGCGGTGTATATCATCCTGGGCATGCTGTATGAGAGCTACATCCATCCACTGACCATTCTCTCGACGCTGCCTTCGGCCGGTGTCGGCGCCTTGCTTGTGCTGCTGCTATTTCACTTCGATCTGTCGGTCATCGCGCTCATCGGCATCATTCTGCTGATCGGCATCGTCAAGAAGAATGGAATCATGATGGTGGACTTTGCCATTCAGGCCGAGCGCGAACAGCACCTGCCGCCCGAAGCGGCGATACGCCAGGCATGCCTGCTGCGCTTCCGACCGATCATGATGACCACCATGGCGGCGCTGCTGGGCGCACTGCCGCTGATGCTCGAGCACGGCACCGGCTCGGAGCTGCGCCGGCCGCTTGGATTCACCATGGTCGGCGGGCTGGTGCTGAGCCAGGCGCTGACCTTGTTTACCACGCCGGTGATCTACCTGTACCTGGATCAATTCAGTGGCGAACGCCGGCGTCAACGCGCCAGTGAAAAATCCCGGCTGGCGGCGCAGCCAGCGGGGGCGCAGTCACCGGGCCACGGGCTCGCCCAGGGGGCCTCATGAAGGTGCTGCTGGTCGAGGACAACGAGCGTGTGACGCAGTTCGTCGTCAAGGGGCTCAAGGAGTCCGGTCACACGGCTGATCACGCCGGCAACGGCCGCGACGGCATGTTCCTGGCAGCCAGCGAACCGTACGATGTCATCATCATGGATCGCATGCTGCCGGGTGACATAGACGGCCTGGCGATCATCGAAGCGCTGCGCAAATCCGGCAAGCGCACGCCGATATTGATTCTGAGCGCCTTGTCCGACGTCGATGAGCGCATTCGCGGTTTGCGCAGCGGCGGCGATGATTATCTGACCAAACCCTTTGCCTTCGGCGAGCTGCTGGCCCGGCTGGACGCGCTGACGCGCCGCGCCCAGGGTGAAGGCGCGCAGACAAAGCTCGAGGTCGGGGACCTGCGCGTCGATTTGCTGACCCGGAAGGTCACGCGCGGGGAGCGCAGCATCGTGCTGCAGCCGCGCGAGTTCAAACTGCTGGAATACCTGATGCGGCACGCCGAACAGGTCGTGACCCGCACCATGCTGCTCGAGAACGTCTGGGACTATCATTTTGATCCCCAGACCAATGTGGTGGACGTGCACATCAGCAAGCTGCGCCAGAAGATCGACGCCGACTTCGAGCGGCCATTGCTGCGCACCGTGCGCAACGCCGGCTACACCATGACGGCGCAGGATTGAGTGGCGCGGCCATGAGCGTTTGCTGTTTAATCGGTAGCACATGTACCCCTTCATGCGCTCCTCGGCACTAACCCTGGCGGTCGGCTATATCTGCCTCGGGCTGGCTGCGCTGGCCCTGTTTGCGACCCCGCTGTGGTATGCCTGGCGCGTGACGATCCAGGACGGGCGCACCGAAATTCTCGAGGCCGACGCACAGCGACTCGCGGAAGTGTTCCGGCGCCAGGGTCCTGCCGGACTGACCAGCTATATCATCACCCGCATCGACATGCAGATTCCCAATGAACGCTTTCTGCTGCTGACCGATGCGTCCTTCAAGCCGCTGGCCGGAAACCTGACAGTTTGGCCGCGCAATGTACCGGCACAGTCCGGCCGATACACCTTCGACGTCGACCTGGGAGGCCGGGTGACGCGCGCCGACTTCGCGCGGGTGGCGCTGCCCGGGGGCTATAATCTGCTGGTCGGACGCGATCTGGCGCGCTACACGCCGATCGAGCATCGCTTCTGGTATGCCCTGGCAGGCGCCGTCGGCATACTTTCAATCGTCGGGGCGTTCGGCGGCATTCTGATCCGGCGAGCCCTCATGCGGCGCATCCACGGCATACGCCAGACGGTATCGGCGATCATTCAAGGCGATCTCAGCCGCCGGCTCGCGACCAGCAGCAGCGGCGATGAGCTCAATGTGCTCTCGCAGACCATCAACGGCATGCTGGTGCAGATCGAACAGCTGATTCATGGCGTGCGCAACGTCTCCAACGCGATCGCGCATGACCTGCGCACGCCGCTGGCCGAGCTGCGTTCGCGACTGGAGGAGCTTTCGCTCACCAAACCCTCTCCCGAGCAGACTTTCGCCGAGCTCGAGGCCGCCGTGGCCGATGTCGACCGCGTCATCGGCCTGTTCAATGCACTACTGCGGCTGGCCGAGATCGACAGCGGCATGCGCCGTTCAGGCTTCGTCCCGCTCGACATGACTGAGGTGGCCGCCGCCGCGGTCGAGTTCTACCAGCCTGCCGCCGAAGTCAAAAACTGCACCTTGACGATGGCAAGCAATGGTCCGGCGCCGATACGCGGGGATCCGGTGTTGCTGGCCCAGGCGCTGGGCAATCTGATCGACAACGCGCTCAAGTACACGCCCGAGGGGGGCAGCATCAGCGTTGAAGTGCGGCGCGGCCCGGGCCATGTGGTCGGGGTCAGCGTGGCCGATACCGGCCCGGGCATTCCTGCGGCGGAGCAGCCGAAGGTCGTCGAGCGCTTCTACCGCGGCGACGCCAGCCGCGGCACGCCCGGAGTCGGTCTGGGCCTGAGCCTCGTGGAGGCGGTGGCCCGGCTGCACGGCAGCGCGCTCGCATTCGAAGACAACAAGCCCGGGTTGCGGGCCTTCGTGGTGCTGCAGCAGGATGCGCCGCCGGGAGTGCGGGGGCCCGGCATCTCAGCCGCGCAGCAGCCCGCTGACGCCGCGCTACTGCATTCCACGGGCTGATTTGGCACTCATATTGCCGCAGCAGCGGCGGGGCGTTAGGCTGAGCGCATGCAGCGTGCGTTGATCACCGGTATCACCGGACAGGACGGTGCCTACCTTGCCGAGCTGCTGCTCGAGAAGGGCTATGAGGTCCACGGCATCAAGCGGCGCGCCTCCTCATTCAATACCGATCGCATTGATCATCTTTATCAGGATCCGCACGAGCGCGGCGTGCGACTGCACCTGCATTACGGCGACCTGACCGACGCCAGCAATCTGATCCGCATCATTCAGCTGGTACAGCCCGACGAGATCTACAATCTGGCAGCGCAAAGTCATGTCGGGGTGTCGTTCGAGACGCCCGAATACACGGCCAATTCCGATGCCCTGGGGACTCTGCGCGTGCTCGAGGCGATCCGCATCCTGGGATTGGGTGGCAAGACCCGCTTCTATCAGGCCTCGACCTCCGAAATGTTCGGCAAGGTCCAGGAAGTGCCGCAGCGGGAGACCACGCCGTTCTATCCCCGCTCGCCATACGGCGTCGCCAAATTGTACGCCTACTGGATCACGGTCAATTATCGTGAAGCCTACGGTCTGTTTGCCTGTAACGGCATTCTGTTCAACCACGAATCGCCGGTGCGCGGCGAGACCTTCGTGACGCGCAAGATCACCCGTGGGCTGGCACGGGTCCATGAAGGGCTCGAGGGCTGCCTGTTTCTCGGCAATCTCGATTCGCTGCGCGATTGGGGTCACGCGCGCGACTTCGTGCGCGCACAGTGGCTCATGCTGCAGCAGGCCGAAGCCGAGGACTTCGTGATCGCCACCGGCGAGCAGCATTCGGTGCGTGAGTTCGCGGACCGTGCCGCACTGGTCCTGGGCATGCATCTGGAGTGGCGCGGGGAAGGTCTCGAGGAGCGCGCGATCGATACCAAGAGCGGCCGCACGGTCATCAAGATCGATCCGCGCTACTTTCGACCCACTGAGGTCGAGACGCTGCTGGGTGATGCCAGCAAGGCCCGCGACAAGCTGGGCTGGAAGCCGGAGATCGACTTCCAGACACTGGTGCATGAGATGGTAACGGAGGACTTGCAGCTGGCTCAGCGAGATGCGCTAATGACGCGCGAGGGTTTCAAGGTCTTCCAATACCGAGAATGATGGGTCCGTGTACGACGCATCGATCTTTGTCGCAGGACACCACGGACTCGTAGGCTCGGCGATCGTTCGCGCATTGCGCGCCGCCGGCGCCAGTCGCCTGCTGTTGCGTACCCGTGCTGAGCTGGATCTGCGCTCGGCGGCGGCGGTCGAGCAATTCCTTGGCGAGCACCGCCCGCAGTACGTGTTTCTGGCGGCGGCCAAAGTCGGTGGAATCGAGGCCAATCGCAGCCAGCCGGCCCAGTTCCTGCGCGACAATCTGCAGATTCAGACCAACCTCATCGATGCCGCGTATCGTCACGGTACGCGCAAGCTGCTGTTCCTCGGATCGAGCTGCATCTACCCGCGCAATGCGCCGCAGCCCATGCCGGAGGAGTGCCTGCTGACCGGGCCGCTCGAGCCGACCAACGAGTGGTATGCGATCGCCAAGATCGCCGGCCTGAAGATGTGCCAGGCCTATCGACGCGAATTCGGTTTCGACGCGATCTGTGCCATGCCGACCAACCTGTATGGGCCGGGCGATAATTTTGACCTGCAGGGCTCGCACGTGCTGCCGGCGCTGCTGCGCAAGTGCCACGAGGCGAAGCTGCTGCAGGCGCCGGCGGTGGCGGTGTGGGGCACCGGCACACCGCGGCGCGAATTTCTGCACGTGGACGATCTGGCGCAGGCCTGCCTGTTTCTGATGCAGCGCTATACCGGCGAGGCTCCGATCAATGTTGGTTGGGGCGAGGACGTCAGCATTGCCGAACTCGTGCGACTGATCGCCGATACCGTGGGGTTCAAGGGAACCACGCAGTTCGATCCATCCAAACCCGATGGCACGCCCCGCAAGCTGCTCGATACCTCGCGCCTGACCGCATTGGGATGGCGGCCATCGATCGCGCTGAAGATCGGCTTGGCCACTACATATGAGTGGTACCTCTCACACCTGCAGCAACTGCGCCGGTAAACTAGCGTAGCCCGCAAGCGGCAATTGATTCACCACACTGAAGGATGAAGCACCAATATGAAGTTCAACCTCGCGGTCCTCGCGGTTCTGGCCGCTACCCTTTCCGGCGCCCCGGCGATTGTCTCGGCCGATACCCTCACCGGCAGCGCCGCTGCCCCGGCATCCCCCCTGTTGACGGCCGACAACGGCGTGCACCACAGGCACCATAGGCACAGCAGGCACCGCCGGCACTTTGGAATGAGCGCTGCAGCCGGAGTTTGATGGGCAGTTGCCGTGGCCGTTGCTGTGCGGGAGGCACCCTCACGGCAACGCCACAGCGCGCGGTTCAGCTGCCGGCGCCCTGAAGTTTCGCGTGCAGCGAAATCTCTGCGCGCAACAGCCGCGATACCGGACAGTTGGCCTTGGCATCGGCCGCGATCTGCTCGAATTTCTCGGCACTGATGCCAGGAATCCAGGCCTCATTTTCCAGATGAATCGTGGTAATGCTCCAGTTGCCCGCCACCAGCTCCAGCGAGACCGTGGCCGATGTGGCCAATCGCTTGGGGGTAAATCCGGCGCTGCCCAGGCTGGCCGACAGCGCCATCGTGAAGCAGCCGGCGTGCGCCGCGGCAATCAGTTCCTCGGGATTGGTGCCCTTCGCGCCCTCGAATCGAGTCGCAAAGCTGTAGGAGGTCTCCTTGAGCACCCCGCTGTGCGTCGATAGGGCCCCGGAACCATGCTTGAGATCGCCAGACCAGATAGCCGATGCGGTTTGCTTCATGGGACACTCCAACAGGTTAGCGCGCTTAGGTCAGCCGCGACTGTAGCGCCTCGGCTGCTTGAGCCGCTAGCGCCGCGAAGCCTGTAGATTCTGCCGAGGAAACCATGAACGAGCCGGCCTGGCTACTGTGGGCGCGTGAGCTGCAGGCGATCGCGCAGACCGGCCTGACCTTCAGCACCGACCCCTACGATCTGGAGCGCTATCGTCGCGTGCGCGCCATCGCCGTCGCCATGCTTTCGCAGGGCTCCGGCACCTCCGTGGATCGCATCCAGGGCCTGTTCGAGCAGGATCTGGGTTACCCGACGCCGAAGGTTGACGTGCGCGCTGCGGTGTTTCGCGAGCAGCGAATCCTGATGGTGCGTGAAGTCAGCGACGGCGGCTGGACGCTGCCTGGCGGCTGGGCCGACGTCAATCAATCGGCCAGGGAATCGGTCGAAAGGGAAGTGCGCGAGGAATCGGGATTCGAGGCCCGTGCGGTCAAGCTCGCTGCGGTCTACGACTATCGACGCCAGGGGGACGTGCGCGCGCATCCCTACTCCATATATAAGCTCTTCTTCCTGTGTGAGCTGACCGGCGGGGAGCCGCGCCCCAGCCTCGAAACCAGCGCCGTGGACTTCTT
>Ga0302325_10020999_pt1 | contig 13683 bp, 14 predicted proteins | sample Palsa_T0_2_FD_201948 | JGI IMG/M metagenome (GOLD analysis project Ga0302325, IMG submission 201948) | Peat permafrost microbial communities from Stordalen Mire near Abisko, Sweden - Palsa_T0_2 | ecosystem: Environmental > Terrestrial > Soil > Palsa > Peat permafrost | place: Sweden: Abisko... | reverse complement strand
GAACCTCGGGAGCGACTGGCGTTGTGGCGTTGTGGTCGAAGTAGATATGCCGCACTTACATGCATTTTAGCAATGCGACGACCGATTCTTACTCTCACCACGGATTTCGGCGCCTCCGACCACTACGTCGGCGCTATGAAGGGCGTCATTCTGCGCATTTGCCCGCAGGCGCAGATCGTGGATATCTGCCACGATGTGACGCCATTTCAGATTGCCGAGGGTGCGTACGTAATTGCTCAGGCGTATGACTGCTTCCCGATGAAAACGGTGCATGTGGTGGTGGTAGACCCGGGTGTGGGCACGGCGCGTAGGCCGATCCTGGTGGAGGCCGCGGGGCAATACTTCGTCGGCCCGGACAACGGCGTGCTCTCCATGGTGTATGCGCGCGGGAAACACAAGGTGCGGCTGATTGCGAACGACCGGTACTTCCGGCAACCGGTGAGCGCCACGTTTCACGGCCGCGACATCTTCGCGCCAGTGGCGGCGCACGTGGCGGCGGGGATTCCGCCGTCGCGCATGGGCAAGCCGATTGAAGATTATCTGCGGCCGGAATTCGCGAAGCCCGTGCGCAGCGGGGAGCGCACGTGGAGCGGCAGCATCCTGAAGATCGACCGCTTTGGCAACGTGGTGACGAACTTTCATGTGCGCGATTTCCCGGAACTGTACCGGCAGTTGGCAGGCGAAAGCGCCGTGCATAAACAGAGCCGCGCACGGCATAAACAGAGCCGCGCGCGTGAGCAAGCGGACGACAGCTTCGGCGCCGTTGGGGGTCCGCTCCCTGACGGTCGCGGCTCTGTTGCGGTGGGTCGCGGCTCGATTGCGGTGGTTGTGACCGTCGGGCGGCGAAAGATCGCGGCGCTGGCGCAGCACTATGCCGAATCGAGGCCCGGCGCGCTATTTTTGATTGTGGGCAGCTCGGGGTATCTGGAAATTTCGGTGAACCAGGGATCGGCAGCGAAGCAGATCGGCTGTAAGACCAGTGAGCCGCTTAAACTCACCCTGGGGTGACGGCTACGCCACGCTATTGCGGATACTGACTACCTTGTTCGCCGAGGTGTTTTCCACACCGCGCAGCACGCGATCGAGCTCGCTATCCTGCACTGGCTTAGGAAGCACGTACCGTCCTTCGCCCTCGAAATCTGCGGAAAGCTCCGCATCGTAACTTTCCGAGAGCAGGATGAAGCCGCCGACGCGGGAATGCATCCGTTCTGAAAGCTCCACCCAATTCAAGCCAGGGGCGTGAACCGAGCAGAACGCCGCGTCGAAGCGCATGCGCTGCGCCAGTTCCATGCCAGCATCGGCGTTGGTTACCGGCACCACGCGGTAGCCGCGGGTTGAAAGCAGCGCCAGCAACTGCCGCTGTATGGCGTCATCCGGTTCGATCACCAGCGCGGTCCTGCGGCGGCCGGTTTCCTCGGGCGCGGACGCCGTAGATGCGCCGCCCAAGCGGTCCTTGGCCGCCACCGGCAGTTCCACTTCGAAGCGCGGTTCGGTATTGGGCTTCTCGATGAGCCTGATTTCGCCGCCATGGCCGGCGATCACGCTGCGCGTCACGCCCAGAATGGCCGCAGTCCCTTCCGGTTGGCTCGGTTCGGGTGGCGCAGAAAACGAAATCTCAATCAGCAGCCGCTTACCCATCAGGCTGGTGCGGATGGTAATGATTTTCTTCGGCGACTCGGCCAGCGACTGCTCCACGTGCACCAGCAAATTCAGGAACACCTGCTCCAACTGGCCCTGCGAGCCAAGCACATGCAGCGGCTCACGGCTGATCATTTCATGCAGCTTGATGCCACTGGCTTTCCAATCGCCCTCGCGGAATTCGATCAGGTTGCGCAGCAGCGCGCTGATGGATACCGGGCGCGCCACCGGTTGTTCTGCGGCGGCGAATGAGACCAGCCGCGCCACCATCGCGGCGGCCTTCTGCGCCTCCACCGCGATCGCGGCCACATCGCGTTCCGCGCTGCCCAGCTTCTCCCGCTCGAGCGCCCGGTTGGCCAGCTCGTTGATGGAATTGAGCGGGGTTTGCAACTCGCTTACCACGCCGGAAATCAGCCGCCCCACCGCCGCCAGCTTCTCCGTCCGGAACAACTGCTCCTGCACGGTGCGCTGGCCCAGCAGCCGCAGCGCGGCGCCAATCTGGTTGCCCAGATGCTGCGCCAGCGCCTGCTCATCGGCGGAGAAATCGCGCACGCGGTCGTCCTGGTCGAGCTCCATGACGCCGATCACTTCGCCTTGCGCCATCATGGGCACGAACAATAGCGATTTGGGCGTTTTTTCGTCCGGCGTCGCAATCGGGAACGGGCTGCGGCCAATGTCGGGAATCACCAGCAGCGTCCGGTAATGGAAGCAGGCGGTAGCTCCGGATTGGGTGCCCGCGGGCGGAGCGGAAAGTGAAATCGAGACCGCTTCGCCGGTTTGTTCGATGACGCCATCGAGCGTCTTCGCGGCGCGGTTGTACACGTAGAGGTGGACGCGCGTGACGCCCAGGATGGATGGCAGAGCCTCCGCGATGCGCTTGAGAACCGCCTCGGCCGACGAAGCGCCCAGAATCTCCTCGCCCAGCTGGTAGGTCTGGCGCAGCCGCTCGCGCTGGCTTCGCAGGCGCCGCTCGCGGCTCCAAATGAAGAAGGCGACGAGCAGAATACCAGCCAAGCCAGTCCCTATCACCAACGGCGGCAGGTACAAGCTCCGTTCCAGGATCCGTTCCTTCCTCAGGACGCTGGCGGGGCTATTCACCAGGATTTCAAATCCGCGATTGAAGGGAGGGCGCGGGCTGTATTGGGCCACAATCCCCGTCACTTCCACCACCGCGCCTTTTTCGACGAAGTTGAATTCGGTTCCCTTGCTGCCCTGGGCGCTCGGCAGGAACACCCAAAAAGGGTCGGGGGCCGCCAGTGTTAGGGACGGTCCCGAGACGGTATCGTTCATCGCAGCCACGCGCCCTTCGGTATGCACCAACCGGCCTGAATAGCGGAAGCTTTGAAGATCCCGGAGGGAAACGGCAATGGGAGCCGGAACCGGCTTTTGGCCCAGCAACTCGATGCGCTCCGGAACCACGGTTACGGTACCGTAATGCAGGGTGACCGTGCCCTGGACGCGAATCTGGTCGCCGGGGCGTCGAATATCCAGCTGTGTTTCGGGCGCGGACACCCAGAGCAGCGTGCCGCCGGTTCCATCGTCTATGCCCAGATAGCTATAGTCCGGAAAGTGGAGCGCGGGCGCGGAAACCACGCCTTGGATCACTACCTTCTGTCCGGCATAAACCGCTGAATAATCGGGGGCGGTACGTGAATTCAGTTGCTCGAGGGTGAGTTTGACCTGGGCGGAAAGACCAAGGGGTAGCAGCGTGCCGAGCAGTAGCGCCCGGCGGAGACGTGCTACCGTTCTTCCCGGTTTTCCGCTGCCAACCATTCCTGTAATTCCCTGCTCCTAAAATTATCTATGGTTAGTACTGTACCAGGCAAGTAGCCAAAGGTAGTACTGAGGGCGATAACACTCATTCCCGCGGCCCGGCCGGCCGCGACTCCCGAATGCGAATCCTCGAATACGATGCATGCCGCAGGCTCGGTTTGAAGCAGCTCGGCGGCCAGCAAGTAGATTTCCGGGTCCGGCTTGGGATGGCTCACCTGGTGGCCGTTCAGCACCACCTGGAAGTATGGGCGAAGCCCCGTTTGTTGCAGCAGAAAATCCACATTGGCGGGTTCGGCGTTGGAAGCGACCGCCTTCGGCGTATCGCGATACCGTTCCAGAAACTCGCGGAAACCCGGAACCAGCATGGATTCCACCCGGTCAGCAATCATTTCCCGGTAGAGAGCCTCTTTGGCCGCGCCGCGCGCAGTCACCTCTTCGTCCGTGAGCCCGCCGCCAAAAAAATCCCGCACAATCTGATCGTTGCGCTTGCCGTACATGCGCTGCTGCATGGCCTCGGTGGTTTCCAGGCCATAGCGCCGGTTGAATGCTTCCCATGCCAGCCGGTGGTACGGATTGGAGTCGGCAATGACTCCATCCATATCGAAGAGAAATGCGCGCTCTTTGGACAAAGGCACTATTCGGTCCGGAGGCTCCCTTCCAACCAGTTCAGGTATGAGGGCGCGCCGGCCAGCACCGGCAGCGCCAGCGCCTCAGGCAGCTCGTAGGAGTGCGCTTCTTCGAGGACCCGCCGCAGCGGCTCGAACAACTCGCGCGAAGTCTTGACGATCAGCAGGCACTCTTCGGCCGTTTCGATGGCGCCCTTCCAGCGATAGACGCTTCGCATCCGCGGAACCAGGCTGACGCACGCAGCCAGCCGCTGCTCCACCAAGAGCCGCGCGAGTTTCTCGCCTTCCTGTTCCGATGCGCACGTGCTTAGAATTACGATCTTGTCCGTCATCTGTAAAGAATGGCGAGCAAATTCCGCCAGCGATGTTACTATTATGTTCCAGGGCCTGGGTGAGATGAAAGCGCCGTTCGCACGTATTGCATATTTGGCAGCGTTTTTAGCGGTGCTGAGCTATGCATTTTTCACGTTGCGCGGCCCGCACGGCATTCCCGGCCTGCTGGAAAAGCAGCGCCAGATTCGGGACATGCAGCAGCGCAATGCGGAGCTGGACAAGGAAATCGAGCGCAAGCGCGACCACATTAAGCGCCTCGCGGATAGTCCAGCGCAGCAGGAATTGGAGATCCGCGAGCGCCTCAAGCTGGTGAAGCCCGGCGAAAAGGTGTACATCACCGGCGATCCGTCGAAGCAGTAACGGGGCGCTACGCGCCCGGCGCTGAGCTTGCCGCCGGTTAGCTTGGCCCCCCAGTCGGCGCTACTATAGAATCTATGGCGAAAAGGATCATGGTCGCAGTGGTGGGCGCGGGGATTGGCTCGCTGGCCGGGCTGCTGTTCTCGTTCCTGGGCGCCGGAAACCCCGCGCTAATCGTCGGAGCCATCATCGGCGCCGCGATTCCGCTGCTGGTGCTAGGCTCGCCCGGACACTGACGCCGTGGCGCGGGCCCATGGAAGACGCACGCGCGCGTTTCGCTGACGGTGCGGAACCCGCACGCCATCCAACTTCAAGGCATCCGGCTACTTGGGATGAGGAACAATTGCCGCGATGGCCTGCCGCTTCGCAAGAGCCCGCGGACTCGGGGCTTTCGTGCGGGCCTGGGTGTTTGCGTTGGCGCTTGCGTTACTATCTCTCACCTCGGACGATGAACGCCACTGTCGAAGCATGGTACGCAGCCCGCGATAGTCGATCGCCCGGACACGCCCCTCCAGGTATTCATTCGTTTCGAAATGTAGATGATGTCCGTGCCCGGGCTGTGACGCGTTTAACCCGCTGTGTCCAACACTCCCAACGGTTTGGCCTGCTGCCACAAGTTCTCCGGCCGATACCTGCACCGTGCTCATGTGGCAGTAGCGATAGAAGCGATCACGATCGGGGTCGAACACGATTACCGCGTTGCCACCCTTGCGGGAAGTGGTCGAGAAAAGGCTAGCCGGGCTCCAGTCCCGGTCAGCCAGAACCACCATGCCCCGGGAAACTGCGTAGACCGCAGCGCCCTCAGGCGCGAACAGATCGATCGCATACCGATGGCTTTGGCGCCCTCCGCCCGATGCCGAGTAGGCTACCGGCTCCGCCGATCGCTCCGGGGCCGCCGGGTCGGACTGTGCCCAAACCTCATGCAGCAATCGCATAAAACGCGCCTTACCTTCCGGAGACAGCATATTACCGATCTGCCCGATGATGCGCCGCTCGGGGTCGGCGCTGCTCCGGTCCACCGGGAAACCGCTCAGGAAACCGTCGTGGTAATAAATCGCGGAGACCAGGTACGGGCTGGCGAAGAGGTTGTCTGTATTCAGGTCGTCGAGAATTCGTCTCGCCTTCGCGACCTCTTCCGCCACCTGCGCTTCAATTTCCGGTGTAGGCTGCACGTCCAGGCTCAGAGGACGCGACACAGGATGGCGGCGAGCCGTTCGGTAGGCCTCGGCTGATTGAGCGGAGCAGGCAGCCACTGCGATGAGAACTGCCAGCTTGACAATTGGAGTCGAGGTCGTCATGCCTCTCGGTTCCGCGCCCAGGCGCCGTGAGGTTGCCTGGACTGGCGAACAAACCCTTCCGGGGTGCGACTGCAGAACGCTTCGAACATGCCACCTGCCTTCCCCATTTTAGCGTGTTTTCTCACATTCCGCGAAGAGAAAGATTATAGGCTCTACCGCCGATGACTCCCTGGCGCACTACTTGCGGCCACGGCTGGCGATGACACTGGCGCCTTGGATAGCATCTAGCGCGTTCGTTGCTGCCCTATGGTCGGGCCGGGGACCGTGCCGGATTGCTGGAGTTGGAGGGCCGCGGCGCGTCAGGCAAAGAGTACTTTCTCAACAGGAGAATTCGGCGATGTTGTCCAAATACGTTTTTCTCTCCATGCTGCGGACATACCCGACAAGCTGCCGTCTTTAGTCGACTTCAAAGCGGGACAGAGAGAGGGCGTTCCGGAATACAAAATGCTCAAGAACGCACTCCAGAAGAAAACGGCTGGCGGGCAAATGGCTGTGAGCATCGAGGCCGAATTCGATCAAGACAACGTCAAAATGATTGAGTACAACACCTGGATGGTTTCGCAGAAAACGCATGCTTACCTCTGCGCGAGAGTTCGCGTACACGATTTCGCGAGCGTTCAGCCGCGGATCGATCTGATCCTCGCCACCTTCTCCGTTCCCTAACAGAAGCTTCGGCCCTCCGGACGTGAGCCGCTGAACCGCGCAGACGTGGTGGCATGCGGCCAAATCGCTAACGCCCTCGACAAGGCTGTTTCCGGCGCGTCTGGCATCAGCGCGGAGATGCGGCGCCTCTCGCTTGAGCCACGTGTACAATAGCGGCATGCGATTAATGCTTGTCCTATTAGCGCCGTTGGCCGCGTTGGCTCAACCTCAAGCTCCGAGCGTCATCCCGCCGCCACTCCGGCAGGCAGTGGGCCTGATCAATGATTTTGGCAACACGCGACGCTACGCGGCCGAGAACAGCGCCGTCAAGCCGCCCGCCGTCGGCGAACAGCGCGTCGTCTTCATGGGTGATTCCATCACCGACAATATGCACAATACCCAGCGCTTCGGCCCATTCTTTCCGGGCAAAGCCTATTTCAACCGCGGCATCAGCGGGCAGGTTACCGGGCAGATGCTTTTGCGGTTCTACCAGGATGTGATTGCGCTCCAGCCGAAAGCTGTCGTGATCTTCGGCGGCACGAATGATATCGGCGGCAATATCGGCCCTGTTCCGTTGGAATCGACAGAGAGCAACCTCGCCGCGATGGCCGACATGTCGCGCGCCAACGGGATCAAAGTCATCCTGGCTTCGCTCACGCCGGTGTGCGACATTCCGGGCAGGCCGCCGATGACGCCTGGGCGGCCGCCAGAGAGTATCCTTACGCTGAACCGCTGGATCAAGGATTACGCCGCCACCCATAACTTAGTGTTTCTCGATTATTTTTCCGCCACCGTGGACAACAAGGGAATGTTTCGCGCCGAGCTTACGGAGGATGGTCTGCATCCAACCGCCAAGGGCTACGAGATCATGAACCCGCTGGTGGAAAGCGCGATTGCTCAAGCCCTCGGCAGATAACGCAGACGAAGCCGGCTCCAAGACGGGTGCGTTGGCCTGGCCTTTGTCGTTGCGAATATGCACTCTTATCGGGCCGTAGCGCCCTAAAGACTCGGATCCGCGAGGCTCGGCCGGCACAGGAGCTCCTGTTTTGGCCCTAATTTACCAGACAAGGATTCGCCCAGCCCCTCGATCTAGCCGGTCCGAACAACGCATCTCGCCCTCCAACTCCTGTCACGATATATTCAATTCAGTGCGCTATTTTCTCACCGGCCGCCAACCCGACGTCTCTTCCATCCTCCTCGTCGAAAGCGGCTCGCGCGCCATCGTCGAGCGCGTCGCCGGCATCCTGCGCCGCGGCTACGGCGACGGTGTCCGCATCGATCTGGTATCCTGCTACGCCACCCTGCCTGCGGGCTTCGGCGACGGAACGCGCATCTATCGCGTGTCCGATTACCGCGGACACGAGGGGCGCCGCAAACTATACCGCGAGCTGATCGGCAACCGCTATTCCGCCATGGGCATTGTCTGCTCCAACGAGCCGCTAATGACAAAATGGAAATGCGCCATCGGTTATCAGGTCCCCGCCAAGATTTTCGTCATCAATGAGAATGGCGACTACTTCTGGCTGGACTGCGCTCACGGAAAGCAGATCCAGCGATTTGTACTTTTACGCGCAGGACTCTCCGGCGCCGGAGCCGTTCGCACCCTGGCGCGCACCATTTCGTTTCCGTTCACTTTGTGTTATCTGCTACTCTATGCATCGGCTGTGCACGCGCGAAGAGCCCTGCGCAGGGGTTGAACCATTACGTACGAGTATGAAATCCATCCAAGTGAAGGAACATGGCGGTCCTGAGAAGTTGCAGCTTGTGGAATCGCCCACGCCGCAGCCCGCCGCCAGGCAGGCACTGGTGCGAATCGCCGCCAGCGGCGTGAATTTCATCGACGTCTATTTCCGCACCGGTCTGTATAAAGCCGACCTGCCTGTGACGCTGGGCAACGAGGCCGCGGGAACGGTGGAGGCGGTTGGCTCTGAGGTCACCGAAGTCGCGCCAGGCGACCGCGTCGCTTATGTCATGGCGCGCGGATCGTACGCGGAGTACGCCGTGGTTCCCTCGGCGCAGCTGGTCAAGATTTCCGATCATGTGGATTTTCAATCCGCGGCCGCGGCCATGCTGCAAGGGATGACGGCGCATTACCTCACGCATTCCACTTACCCCTTGAAGAGCGGCGATACGTGTCTGGTTCATGCGGCGGCGGGCGGCGCAGGCGGCCTGATCGTGCAGATGGCTAAAATGCTAGGAGCGCGCGTATTTGGTACGGTTTCCACCGAAGAGAAGGCCGTCATTGCGCGTGAGCATGGCGTGGATGAGGCCATTCTCTACACGCAACAGGATTTCGAAGCCGAAGTGAAACGGCTCACCAATGGCCGCGGCGTGGATGTGGTTTACGATTCCGTCGGCAAGACCACTTTCGATAAGAGCCTCAATTCGCTGCGGCCGCGCGGGCTAATGGCGCTGTTCGGCCAATCGAGCGGTCCCGTGGCGCCATTCGATCCGGGCATTCTCAACGGCAAAGGCTCGCTCTTCCTTACCCGGCCCAGCTTGGCGCATCATGTCGCCACTCGCGAAGAGCTGCTGTGGCGCGCCGGCGACGTGCTTAACTGGATCTCTGCCGGCAAACTCAAGCTGCGCATCGACCGCGCCTATCCACTAGCTGATGCCGCGGCAGCGCACCGCGACCTGGAAGGCCGGCGCACGGCCGGAAAGCTGCTGCTCACCATTTCCTAGGCGGCATGAACCTTCAGGCCAAGCTAACGCTGGGGGCGGTCCTGCTGGAGACGCTGATCGTGGGGACCATCTCCGCGGTGGATCTGGGCAATTCCATGCAGATCGAGTTCGATGGCGCCCGCAAAAGCGCCGGCATGGTGCGCCTGCTCGCAGGCGACTACGTGGCGCAAACACTGAACCGCATGCGCGATAAGCCGCTGCGAGAGGCGCTGCGCGACCCGGCGCTCTCGCAAGGCCTGAAGAATGTAATGACGGATTCCGAGGAGCTGATCGAGATCGCCGTGGTGGATACGCACAACGAAATTCTCGCCGATTCAGACCCCTCGCGGCTGGGCGTGTTCGAGCCGCCGTATCCGGATTTCGAGACGTGGGTCGCGGGCCAAACCTGGCTCGAAAAGGTGAACCTGCTCGCCAGCAGCAAGAACAGCCTCTACCAGATGGAAAAGGCGCTCGGAACCCCTGCCGGCGAAACGGTGGTGACCGTGCGGGTAGTGGTGGATGCGGCCCTCATCCGGAAGCATGTCTGGCCCACTCTCACACGGAGCGCGCAGGTGGCGCTGCTCTTGTTCGCCGGCGCCGTGGGTCTCACGTTCCTGGCATCCGCGCTGGCGTTCCGCCGCCTCGGGGAGCTTGGACACATGCTCGATCTGGTGGCCAGCGGCGAATACGCGCCGGGCAAAGACGGCGCAGAAGAACTGGGCAAAGACGAGCCGGGCAAGGACGAGCTGGCCATTATGGCTTCCAAAGTCAGCATCCTCAGCGAGCGGTTGCGCGGGGCGCAGTTTGAAGTGTCGGACCTGCGCGGCAATATCGACCGGCTGCTGCAAGATCTGGAAGACGCGGTATTCATCTTCGACCGCGAGCTGCGGCTGGTCTTCGCTTCGGGCTCCGTGGAGAAGTTTCTGGGATCGGAACGCGCCGGCTTCACAGGCAAATCTCTAGCTGACATTTTCCCGCCGAGTACCACGTTGGGGCTGATGATCGCCCAAGCCGCCCAAACCGGGCGCCCCATTCGCAACCGCCGCGCGCCTGTCGCCATGGCCGGTCAAACTGCCGCCACGGCGGTGGTGATGCTCTCAGTGGATTTACTCGAAACCTTGCCCGGCGGCGCCACCGGCTCGGGCGTGCTGGTGCGGTTGCGCGATCCGGAAGCGCAGCGCAAGCTCGGCCGTGAGTTGCAAACGGCCGACCGTCTGGCCGCCATCAGCCGCGTCTCCAGCGGCGTGGCGCACGAAGTCAAGAACCCGCTCAACGCCATCCTGCTGCATGTGGAGGTGGCCAAGGCCAAGCTGGCGCACGGCGACACCGACGTGAGTCCCCAGATGGAAATCATTTCGCGCGAAATCCTCCGGCTGGACCGCGTAGTCAAGACCTTCCTCGATTTCACGCGCCCCATGGAACTAAATCTTGCCACCATTCCGGTGCAGAGGCTGGTGGATGAAATTGTGGATCTGGCGCGGCCGCAAGCCGAGGCGTTGAAAATTCGCGTTACCGTAGGGCAAGCCGCCGAGGGCGTGGATGTTCGCGTGGATGGCGACCTGCTGAAACAAGCCATGCTCAACATCGCCGTGAACGCCATGCAGGCCATGCCCGATGGCGGCGAGCTGCGCTTCGAATCTTCCGCCACCGCGGATGTGGCCGAGATTCGCATCTCCGATTCGGGTCCGGGAATTCCGCCGCAGCTGCGCGAAAAGATCTTCACTCTGTACTTCACCACCAAGAAGGAAGGCTCCGGGATCGGTCTCGCGATGACGTTCCGGATCGTCCAATTGCACGATGGTACAATCGATTTCACAAGCGAGCCAGGGAAAGGCGCAAGCTTTTCCATTCGCCTGCCAATTGCGCTCTGAGTCACTCCCATGGCACGCGTAGAAGCAATCCTCGCCGTTGCGCTGGCGCTCTCGATGGCCGGTTGCGTATTGAGCGGCAAGCCGAAGACCGCCGCCGTGGCGCCACAGCCTCAACCCGCGGCGCAACCCAAACCTGCGCCTCCGCCGGAGCCGCTTTCCATACCTCAAACCCAGGTGCAGTTGCCGCCGCCGCAACCGGTCAATCTGGAGGCGCTCGCCGTTCCCGCGCCGCCGCAACCGGTCGAGGCCGCACCGGCTCCGAAACCGGTGCGCCGCGCCGCGGTTGGCTCGCCGCCGCCGAAGGTCGAGGTTGTGGCGCCGGCGCCCCCGCCCGCCGAGCCGGTGCGCGAGCCCATCCAGGATATTGTTCCACCGGATGAGAAAAGGCGCTATCAGGAATCGGCCGATGCCAGTAAGCGGGAGATCCAGCGGTTGTTGGAACAGGTTAGGGCGCACCGTCTCACCACCGATCAGAAAAAGATCTTGACCCGCGTCCATACGTTTGTGGCGCAGTCCGACGATGCGGAAAAACGCGGCGACATGCGCCAGGCCGACGCTCTGGCGGAGCGCGGCCTGCTATTGGCCAAGGAGCTTGGCGGTGGCAAGTAGCGAACCCGCGCGCGGCAACTCAGATCAGAGCCACGACCGTAACGGAGTGTTTTCCAGCAAGCGCACGAAATCAGGTGGTCACGGCGCTAGCGAACCCGCGGCCGGTAGCGAATATGACGCGCGCCGCCAGACCGTGGCCGCGGGTCTGGCGGAACGCAAACTGGACGCGCTGCTGGTGGCCTTCAGCCCGAATCTGCGGTATCTCTCCGGTTTTACGGGAAGCAACGGCAACCTGCTGCTGACGCCCCGAAGGTCGATTCTCTTCACCGATCCGCGCTACCGCATTCAGTCCGCGCTTGAGACCACCTGTGAGGTCCGCATCGTCAAAGGTCCGCTGGCTGCCGCCCTCGGAGCGGCCATCGCCAAACTGGGATTAAGGCGCATCGGTTACGAGCCGGCGCGCATGACTTGCGATCTGTTCGATTCGCTCAAAGAGAAGCTGCCGATGAGGGCTTCTTTGGAGCGCACGGCGGCCTGGATTGAAGAGCTGCGGATGGTGAAATCCACCGCGGAGATTGAACGCATCCGGCGTTCGGTAGAGACCAACTCGCGCGCATTCGAGCAAGTTGTGGCGCGCGTCAAGCCGGGAATGAAGGAATCCGATCTGGCCGCCGAGCTGGAATACCGCATGCGCCGTCTGGGGGCCGAGAAGCCGTCATTTGAGACCATCGTGGCCGGGGGCGTGCGCTCCGCATGGCCGCACGCGCAGCCAACTGCGGCGCGCCTGCAGGCCGGCGGCCTGGTAGTGGTGGACATGGGCGCCATGCAAGAGGGCTACGCCAGCGATATGACCCGCATGCTCTACCTGGGCGTGCCGGGCGCGAAGGTGAAGCGGACATACCGCGCGGTGCTCGAAGCGCAACTGGCCGCCATCGACGCCGTGCGCCCTGGAGCATCCACCGCCCGCGTGGATAGGGCCGCGCGGAAGGTATTGCAAGCGTATGGACTCGACCGCGCGTTCATCCACTCCACCGGCCACGGACTGGGTCTGGAGATCCACGAGCCGCCGCGCATCGGCAGGCGCGATAAGACCAGGCTGCAGGCGGGCATGGCGATCACCATCGAGCCCGGCGTGTATCTGGAGGGATTCGGCGGAGTTCGCATCGAAGATACCGTAGTGGTGACTCAGAGAGGCTGCGAAATCCTGACGCCTACCGGTAAGGATCTGCACCTGATCTGAACCTCTTGTGGGGCAGCCAATCCTGGCTGCAGCCGGCTCTCAGCCGGCTCCTGTCGCCCCGCGATGTGTCGTTTCCACCGTGAGCACGCATGAGTGCGTACGCCACGTCTCACTTCGCCTTAGCGGCGTTCCAATCGATAGGTCCCTTAGCGAAGCGATACCACAACTGTCCGAGTAACTGCGCGTTGCCCTTCGCCAGATAGTCATACGCGTCGTCCCACTCTTTGCCTTGCTTCCAGCCGGATTGCGTCAACGTCACACGCGTTTCAGCGCCGGCGGTTTCGAATTCGAAGAGCGCCTTAGTGCGCTCGCTGCGCACTGTGGGAAACTGCTCCGGCGCCATAGCTCGCATCTCGACGCTGCGCAACGGGACGAAGCCGACGATTGTGCCGCCTCCCGTCTTGCCGCCTGGATAGTGCACCGTCCATTCCCCGCCCGCGCGCAGAGCCACCGTGCAGTCGGACCATAGCCAGGTGTTCAAACCTGGACCGGTTGTAAATGCGTTCCAGACATCTTCTAACTTACCCGGGACTGTTACTTCAATCTTGAGGGCCTTTTCGGGTCTTTCCAGGCGTGTTACCTTTACCGGCGCGGCTGGTGGATCGGCCGCGAATAGAAGCGGAGCGATCAGAAGCCCCGCGAGAGCGATTCGACGTTTCATGACTTCTCTCCTTTTGCAGATACTCGAAATA
>Ga0302325_10020998_pt1 | contig 13684 bp, 14 predicted proteins | sample Palsa_T0_2_FD_201948 | JGI IMG/M metagenome (GOLD analysis project Ga0302325, IMG submission 201948) | Peat permafrost microbial communities from Stordalen Mire near Abisko, Sweden - Palsa_T0_2 | ecosystem: Environmental > Terrestrial > Soil > Palsa > Peat permafrost | place: Sweden: Abisko... | reverse complement strand
TCCGCTATCTTGGAGCCTATAGCAGTTCTTTGAACAGGTCAAAACCCGAACGCCAGGCAAAATGGGTTCGGGTTAAAAAGGGGTTGGTAGGTATTATCCATTTGGGTTGGGGATGGCGGGGATTAGTGATAAGGCGATCAAGACGAATTACGCGACTAATAAATTCCGGTATAACGGGAAGGAGTTGCAAAATCAGGAGTTTAGTGATGGGAGTGGATTAGAAGAGTATGACTTTGGGCCGAGGATGCAGGACCCGCAATTAGGGGTTTGGCATGGGATTGATCCGTTGGCAGATAAATCGAGGAAATGGTCCCCGTACAGTTATGCATACGACAATGCTGAAAGGTTTATTGATCCAGATGGTATGGACCCTGTAGACCCTGATGATCATCCGGATCTTAGATCTGTAAGTGAAGTATTAACTGATAACTATATTTCGGTCGGAGGTTACCTTGTCAATGTTGGTGGAAGTGATGGAGGAGGAAAAAATGCTGGCGGAGGGGGTGGTTTTCCTAGTGGTAGAACTGGGGCGCTCATTGCCAAACATGTCTATGGTGGACAAGCAGCGGAGGACGTGGGAGACGTAATTGGGCCAGAAGGATTCGCCAAGTCCACACTAGAAGTTGATGGAGTTAATTATAACGACCCAATATCCGGATTTAAATCTCAACTTTATGAATCAACTGAAAACGGGGTTACGCAATACGTTTATGCTTTTGCGGGAACTGAGGATTGGCGGGATTGGATTGCGGACGGCTTGCAATTGCCAGGACAATCTGAACAATATGCTGAAGCAATAAATAACGCTAAATTGATCAGCAATACTGTTGGAGTTGATAACCTTACCTTTGTTGGGCACTCTTTAGGCGGAGGACTTGCGCAAGCAGCCGCCTTGGCGACAAACGGAAGGGCAATGACCTTCAACCCTGCTTGGCTTTCAAATTCGACTATTGAAACATTTGGCTTAAATACTTCCAATGGGAATATTCAAAATTTTGTAATAAGTAATGATCTTTTAAATAGCCTTCAGACCACGAGCCAAATGTATACAAGTCGGCTTCAACACCTAGGTCAAGATAACTTTATCACGAACATGAGCCCGAGCGTGTTACTGAATCCTCTTAAAGCACACATGATCGACAGTTTCCTTCATGGTTGGTTTGTTCGATAGCCCAATTAAAACTTGATTTGGTATAAAATGTACAAAAAGACTATAGTAATTTGTTTTTGGATGGTAAATATTACCGGCTGTCGGACACAAATTTATTTGCCGGGTTTCGATTTTGCCTTATTTTCAAACAGCCCAGCAAAAAAGCTAGCAAAGGCCGTCGAGAGTGAAGATACCACAGGGATCAACGCTATTTTGAAGGAGAATTATGTCGATGTGAACTATTCTGAAGCTAAATTTGGCAATACGCTGCTCACCCTTGCTGTTGTTAACAATAAGAATTTGTCGGTTCTAAAGTTGTTAGAGGTGGGGGCGGATCCTAATAAGCGCGCCAATGATAATAGTAGCGCACTTTTGAACGCTTGTGCTTTTGCATACGATTTAAAGGATCCTGAAGAAACGTTGAGGCTGCTAATTGAGCACGGTGCGGACGTAAATTCGATTCGAACTGATACTACAAACGATCAATTTGGGAATAAGAAATACTTTCGCACTACGCCTCTGCAGTTGCTTTGCATGTACGGGACACTTTCGGAAGTTAAATTAATAGTTGAGTACGGCGCAAATTTGACTTATTTTGGTGGCTATGAACATAGTATATTGTCTACAGCAGCATTGGCGGAAAAATGGGATATTGTAAAGTATCTTTTAATTGAAAAAAAAGTGCCTGTTCCCGACTATGTAGTGGTTAGACAACCTGGTACCAGATCAGAGAAAAAAATAACGCTAGCCGACATATTACAAGAGCATGATTATAGCAAAAATCCGGAACAACAAAAATTAAAAGAGGAAATTCTTAGATATTTGGCTGATCTCGGGAAAGCCTAAAGCCTGATAAAAGGCCTAATGTAGCCGAATTGAAGGAGCCTTGTAATGAACTAAATTTAAAAGTTCCCTTTTCCTCAATTCAGCTAAGCGATCCATGAAATGATTATTTTGACCATATGCTCTAAAACTTACTGCGGTCAACAATACTCCTTTTTTGCTTCCACTTCCATAATTAAAATACTGATATTTGTATGCATTCCATTCGACAGTATAGTCAGACCCGGTTCCTTGGCTAATCACAAAATCTAAAATATATTCTGATTTATCGCGGTTGTTAAAAGATTGATAGTTGACAATATCATCTATTGATCTTCTTTTTTCAAGTATCGCCATTTGAGTGGAAACCAGTCGTTCGATTTTTTGCGTATCGGCAAGCGCTTGAACAAGCATCATTTCTTCGAAATGAGACAATGTTTGTTTATACGGAATATATTCTTGTATGTAGAGCGCTTCAGTCGGATGAGCGCACCAAGCCAAATAATAAGATGTGCTGTCAAAAGTAAGCGGCCCGGGCAAATCAAACTGATCTTTTGTGTTGTTTTTTCGATCAGTTTGTGCATTTAAATGGAAAATTGGCAAAAGCGAAGTGAAAATAGGTAGAGTAACTATTATGGCCAGATTTCCCCGAAAAATCATATAGACCAAATTTATGCATTTTTATGGATTGCAAAAAATTGGGCTCCCAAAGAGTTTGAGTAATATGATGCTCCCCTTTATCAGGACAGGTAAAGCCGTTTGTTAAGATAGCATATCGACATTCCGGATGGTCATAATTATTCCGAAGGAGCTTGGATTTGTGCACATGAAGGGCAAAGGGAATATTGTCTATACCTATGACGCGACAGGGGATAAGCTCCTGAAAACGACCACGGACAGCACGGTAGGGTTGACCACCACCACGCTGTACCTGGACGGTTTCCAATACCAGCGGCGGCCGCCGATGGCTACGCCAACGACAGGATTCGATACGCTTCAATTTGTTGCGCATGAAGAAGGGCGGGCAAGGTGGGCTTATCACATCTATACAGGCACTGTGCCACCGGCCTATGGGTGGGAGTATGATTTTTCGGAGCGGGACCATTTGGGCAATACCCGGGTGCTGCTTTCGCAGGAAAAGGATACGGCACAATACATGTGTACCCTTGAGCCGCAGTACCGGGCGACGGAAGACGCTTTGTTCTATAACATCGGTCCATCGAGTTACCCGGCGGCATCCGTTCCCGGGATCTCCGGTGGGTTTCCGGCGCCGCCAAACGGACCGGCCACCAACGACAGCGTCATCCGCTTAAATGGCAATGGTCCAAATACGGGGCCGGCGATCATCCTGAAGGTGATGGCTGGGGACAAGATCACTATGGGGACATACTATTACTATGTCGCTTCGACGGCCAGTAGTCCAACACCCCTGACGCCGCAAAACTTGCTGAACTCACTGGCCTCGGGTCTGGAGTCGTTGTCTTCGATCGGTGGGGAAGGCGCTTCCACGCTTGGTAACACAGCCTCGAGCCCGTTATTGGCGGCATTGACCTCCTCCATTTCCAACGAGGACGTGCCGGGTACGAGCAAGCCGCAGGCGTACCTGAACTGGATGCTTTTGGATAATCAGTTCAACTTAGTCCCCAATACCGTTAGTGCCAATCAAAACGGCGCTCAACAAGTAGGTGCGGCCGGACTCAACGGATCGGCCCTTCAGTCGCCGCTGGCGGAGACAATAACGGCGGCGAAGAGCGGATATTTGTATATTTACCTCAGTAATACCACGCCGGGGTGGGATGTGTTCTTTGATAATTTGAGTATAGCGCACTACAGCAGCCCGCTTATAGAGGAAAACCATTATTATCCGTTTGGGTTGGGGATGGCGGGGATATCCGACAAGGCGATTAAGGCGCAATATGCTACCAATAAGTATCGTTACAATGGGAAGGAATTGCAGAACCAGGAGTTTGGTGATGGGAGCGGGTTGGAGGCGTACGATTATGGGGCGAGGATGCAGGACCCGCAATTGGGGCGCTGGTGGACAATAGATCCATTGGCGTCTAAGAATAGAAGGTGGAGTCTTTACGCTTATGCAGTGGACAACCCCATCCGATTTATCGATCCGGATGGAATGGATACCTTGGGATCCCAGCCACATAGAATGGTGATGGCTTCCCGACCTGATGACTGGGTTCATTATCACGATGAGCATGGGGATGCTCATACAGACTGGGTGAATGAGGTCCATGATCAAAAAAGCGCAGACGCATGGGCAAAGAAAGGCGGCCTAGACGCTAATGGCAATCAAAAAAACACGGATGTCAAATACGTTGGTAAAGAAGGTACGGTAACGAACGGGTATACTGAAGACGGCCAGCCCAAACAAACATACAAGTTAAACTCCAACGGGACGGCAACGCCGTTGGGCGAAGATGGTAAGCCGAGCACAACAGCACCTACGGCAGAAGGTGGCGAGCCTGGCGAAGGAAACCCGGATTTGGAGACGGCAAGTAATTACGCTCTTGTTGGCGGTACCATGTCCGCGACTGTTGATGTCGCTATGGAAAAAGGAATTACGGCAGAAGAGGAACTTGGCGCGCTTGGAAAGACTGCCGGCAAATACATGAAAGGGCTTGGATATATGGCTGCGGGGATTGCTGCACTTCAAACGATTGATGATATTCGAAATGGCAAGACTGGAATGGCCGTTGTTCATGGTCTTGATGCAATGATGGGTGTGGTGGGAACTTTGGGACCAATCGGGGCTGGAGTCTCAATAGCTTGGGGAATCTCAAGGGCCTTTTGGGGTAATTAAAATATACTAAGCGTTATTGATCCAAAGAATAGAATGAAAACTTTTTTTTTGCTTATTTTTTTTAAGATGTACGCATTCGCAGAGTTTTGCTCTAAAGATGGGCTTTATCAATATACAGCTATGTATTTGACTTCCCTCCTCTTCTTTTTTAACTTTATAACAGCATTAGTCTATTGCGCCTATTTCTTAGGTATTTATATAGGGCACGGGAATAGCATATTTCCCTCAAAATTTATTTTAATAGTACTACTCTTCTTATTTGGCTTTGTGAACTACTTGGTCTTCGTCAAGGACGACAGATATAAAGTTTTAAAGGAAGAATTTGAGAAGCATCGTAGACTTGAGAGTTCTTTTGGGACTTTCCTTGCTGTGTTATACATCGTTCTTACATTTGCACTATTGATCAGCCTGATATGGCTAAAGGCTGCAAAGACATAATTAATTGTGAGAGCAGCTGATCGAGGAGAATCATTATTATCCTTTTGGGCTCACCATGGCGGGGATTAGTGATAAGGCGATCAAGACGCAATATGCGCTAAATAAGTATCGTTACAACGGTAAGGAGCTGCAGAATCAGGAGTTCTCGGATGGAAGCGGGTTGGAGGAGTATGACTTTGGGGCGAGGATGCAGGACCCGCAATTGGGGGTTTGGCATGGGATTGATCCGATGGCTGATAAAAGCAGACGATGGTCACCTTACGGCTTTGCGATGGACAACCCGCTCAGGTTCATAGACCCCGACGGGATGGAGGACCAGCCGGCAAATTCGGGTGACCCAAAAGTGACCTATGTAGATGTACAGGACAAAGACGGCAATATTACACATATTATAACAGGCAATGCCGACGACGGGGCGAAAGATAGTTATACGGATTTGACAGACGAGAATGGCGATGGTGTTTCGATGAATCTGATCGACAACAAAGGAACGATGATTGCGAAAAATAGTGGGAGTCAAGACGTTTACATGATGGACAAGTCAAAAATGTCGTATGTTGGTCGCATTGGAGAAAAAATTGATGGGTCAGTTTTCATTCCAAATTTGTTGGCCATAAACAAGGCACGATCTCTATTCATGGATGAAAAGGAATGGGTGGCCCACGTACTCCTACACATGGAATGGGACTACAAGAACAACACAAATACAATTTTCGGTGTTGCATGGGCCTACGATTTGCAAAAGGCTCCTGGTGATGAAAACACAGAATTTACTTCAAACGAGAGAGATTATGACGATGCTGCGCAGTTTGGTAATTTTAATGCTGGATATACTGGAACATATGCTGGAGTTTCGGCTTACCACCAGTATGTGTATGCAGGCTTGGGAGAGATTGCAAAGCAGCGTAGTCCTGGAGATATGGCAAGTCGATGGGCGCAAATAGTACTCGGAGTTCCGCCTTACGGAGATGAAGAAAATGACTATAGATGGAATACAAGGGGAATGCGGGCAGCTCAAAAGAACCAATAATAGATCAAATTTTGTTCAATATGAAAATACGAAAATTGCTATTTTTATCAATTGCTCTGCCGGTTCTGTCATGCGATCCTGTTCACATAGCTACCACAGACTTAGGTGATCACATTTATTTGGAATATTTTGAAATTAACCCGGCTGGCGTTCAAGAGGTGTATTTGACCGATTCAACTAATTTTAGAATTACCGTTGGAAAGTATGACACTGAACATGAAAAGATTGGCGGCAAAATCGCGGGAGATTCAATAATTGTTTTCAAAAACAAGGCTGGTAGAGACAGGGAAAGAGTATTGGTGAACCAGGCAAGATTATCAATAGATTCTTTAAGGAAAAATAAAATAAATAGTTCAATTCCGTTGTTTGAGTTTAAGTAGTTGAGAGTTAAGGCCTCTGGAATTTGTCGTTGAGATCCAAGCAATAGCAAAGTGAAAGAAGTTGATCTATTCGGAAAATAGTTGAAATTGCACCGCAAGACTCATGCGGCCGCATTACAGCAGCCCGCTGATAGAGAAAAACCATTATTATCCGTTCGGGTTGACAATGGCCGGGATTAGTGATAAGGCGATCAAGACGCAGTACGCTACCAATAAATACCGGTATAATGGGAAGGAATTGCAGAATCAGGAGTTCTCAGATGGATCAGGGTTAGAGGAGTATGATTATGGAGCGCGGATGCAGGATCCACAGTTGGGGGTATGGCATAATATTGATCCTAAAGCAGACAAGTTTAGACGAATGAGCCCGTACAACTATGCAGCGGACAATCCGTTGAGATTTATTGATCCGGATGGAATGGCTCCGACGGATGACTATCAACTAAAGAGAAATGGGTACCTTCAATTGATTAAGAAAACAGATGACAAAACTGATAAGATTTACGCATCAAATTGCAAAGGGGAAATTGATAAAAGCAAAAGTATCACAGTTAGTAAAGATGTAGTTTCTTCAACCAAAGAGACTAATAAAGATGGAAAGGTTGTAACCCTTCTACAAACTCACAACAACCCACAAGCTGGTAGAGGCATTTTTGAATTTTTTGCCAAAAACTCAGACGTTGAATTTGGGGCCGCCTTTTACCAAAATAAGGACGGTCATACAGGTTCCTATATTTGGACTTCTCACGAAAACGCCCATACTCAAATCGGTGTTTTGAGTGGCCTCGTAGATAAGAATATTACTTTGACAGAATTGGATCATAGTCACCCGGGGAATAGTATTACTAATTTTACTCCATCGGGGTTTGATCCGAGTGATAATAAGCCGCTTCCAATTTTGAGCGGCGACAGGCAGGCGGCAGGTCTTATACAACAAGTGTTCGGCAAGAATGTGGTTCAAAAAGTCTTTGTTCCTGTTGCTGATGCTTATAGACAGTATGACTCTGAAAAAGTGTATAATTAGTAAAAGAATTTCATGAAATATTTTCTTTTTTTGACCTTGCTTGTTTTTGGATGCCATAGTCGTCAGCCAGCCGATATAAAAATTAAAAATAAGTTGCTGTATCAAACGCTCTTAGGATATATACAGGAAATATCAAAAGCGCCTGATTCTGTGAAAGTTATAACTGTTTCTTTCAAAGCAAGGCAGGATACAATTTTTGTTGCTATTGCAAATTCCTTCCCAGATCTCAAATTAGCTCATTTTAATGGGTTGACACTTTTGAAAGGGTATCAAATTTGTTTTGTAGGTAGCTACTTCAAGAATAGTTTATATGAGCGTAATGCCAACAACATCGACATTCCGAAGAGCATCCAGGAAGCAAATAGCAACTATTGGCATATAACAAATGCTTCAATAATTAGCGAGCCGATTGTTTGGTATCTAAAGTTTGTTAATGGTACATTGGTGTATTATTCACCAAAACAAGACTTTATTGAAAATGTTCCAGCCCTTAGATAATTTTGAGATTTTTTGGTACGGAAAAGATCGCCTCGTTTGGCGACAAGGAGCCATGAGCCGCAAAGCGGTCAAGGCCTTACTACAAGTTTTTTAATCTGCCCAGGAGTTCTTTATCGGTAATGTTCTCCGCTTCGGACTTGTCATAGATGGAGAGCAGAAAGATGTGTTCTTTGGTGACCTGTACATGGGTGATCACCCTTGCGCCGCCGGACTTGCCTTTGCCTTTGGCGGTAATAGCCATGCGTATCTTAAAACAATCATGCCCGAGCGGTGTACCCATCTGGGGTTGTTGGACGAGCTGCTGGGCCAAAGCGGTGATATCCTTTTTAATGGGTATACCTACGGGAAGTTGAGAAGGAGATGTTGTTAAAGCGCTTAATTTTGCCTTAAGGCCTATTCTTTTTCCAATAGTGAGGCAGAAGCTCCTTGATTTTATTAATGTGCATTTCTTTGATATCGCGGCTTAATACATCTTTTAACCACTCGTACGGGTTGACATCGTTGAGTTTGCAGGTTACCAGTAAGGAGTATAGCAAACCAGCTCTTTTGGCCGCATCATGTGATCCGCAGAACAGCCAGTTCTTGCGTCCGACAGCCACCTGGCGCATGCAGCGCTCAATCGCGTTATTATCGATGTGCAGATTTCCGGTTGTTGCATGCAGGCTCAGCTTGTCCCATCTTTTGATGCTATAAGCCATCGCCCTGGCGATCGGTGTTTTGGGACGCAGCAAGGTATATTCTTTTGTCATCCATTCTCCTAGTGACTTTAATACGGGGATAGCATCTTTTTGACGGATGGCCTTGATCTGCTCGATCTTCAATTGCTGCTCCATGCACGATTCCTCTATGGCATTTACTTCATTTTTTAGAAATATGTTGTCAAATGAGGATTCTGGTTCGTCAATCAAAAGTGCATCATATTGCAAGGCGTCGCCGATTTCGTGAAGCAGATTGAATTCTGCGCGTTCGCCTCCGGAAACCTGAAACCCATGCTTGTTTAATGTCTTAAACTCTATACAAACGAAATAACGATAATACTCAGTTGGTGAAATTGATTCAATGGACTTGAGCGCAGACAAAAAAGTGTATGGCTGTTGGTATAGATCAAAGGCTTCAACAAGGCTTACTCTTGTTTTATGCTTTTGTTTCATGTGTGTGGCGTTATCGAATGGTCGTGCAGACGCCACGATTTTAAAGCCTTTAACATCTTCGCTGTATATTTGCCGTTCAATTTTTAAATAGCTTGTAAGCTTACTAAATTTTTCAGCCTTCCTTTTCTCAATTAGGATTTTATAAAAGTCGAGATCTTTGGGTGGAGTGATTGTGCTTTTTGATTGCAGAGTGCTCTGTACGTCGGAAATTAACCCATTAAGCCATTTAACTTTGGCATTTTGCTCTTTAACATTACGAAGCTTTTGAATCAACTCAACTGCTAGGGCTTTCAGCGCTTCAATTGATAAATGCTTTTCAACTATGTTTTTATTTTCGGTATTTTCAATTATAAGAGATACTGCGTCGATCAATTTTTTCAGCCCATCGACATTAGTCTCGACAAAGGAAGTCTCACTAAAAAGCGCGGATCGGGAATATGAGTCTTCTCGATCATGTTCAGATGCGTGCTTTAGTAACGTTGATATGTAAGTATCCAGATCAAGCTCATTTTGCTTAAGGTCGATCTTATATACCTCATCAACCGTGTCTTTAAATTCCTTTAGGAATGTTTCGGACACGCTCCCTTGTCTGAGACTTGTAAGTTCATCGAATTTTGCACTATCATCCTGCAGTAGAGAGAATTGTTTTATATATTTTACGCTTCCCAATTCTGCAGATAGTCTATTTAATGTATGTGTTTTCCCGGATGATCGCTCGCCCAGCACGACATTCAGTGCTGTTGAAAGCATTAATCCATCGTCTGTAGCTTGAAAAATTTCGTTGCCATCCTCCTTTGATAAAAAGACTTTCGTCCGATCCGCTAAACAGGACTTTATGCCCCTCAGAGATACATCCTCCAAATCAATCCAGGTCTGTCTAACGGAAAATGTTTCTAATTCTTGAAAGAAGCGTGTATCACTAAAAAGGACTGGAACAAGCTTCTCTGAGTCCTTCATACAAGAAATAAATTTTTTGATGCTGGCAACTTCACCTGCCTTAATGTTTGGAGCTAACTTAGCGAGGGTCGATTCAGGGATTACAGGTTTCTTGTCATAATGGGGGATTAGCAGATACCCTGATGATTCACCGAAGATTTGACATAGTTGGTCGACTGTGATAAATTCAGTAGCAATGTTTATAAGGGTGTTTACTTGTTAGCATTTTGTAGCAAAAGAATCCAGATCTGCATTGTCGGTGATTAAAAGAAGATGTCCTCCTTCAAGGTTAACCTCGATGCCAGGTAGGACAAGTATGTTTAATTGGGCGGATATTTGGCGATATTGGTCAATATCGAACGCGTTGTGGTTCGTTATGGCGATGCAGTCAATTTCCATTCGAGTCACGTACTCCTCTAGTTTCGGGAGACTAAATTCAAAATAGCTATCGCTCAAAGTCGCTTTGGTATGGAGGTGTAAATCAATTTTTTTCATTGGCTAAGATCATGTATATGTGTTTTATTTAATATTGACAATCCTCAAACATTGATATCACTAAAAGAATATGTAAAAACTATAGTGTTGCAATTTCCGAATTTTTGGCGGGAATCTGATACCGTAAAAACACCCTAAATATATCAGCACAATATAACTTGCCTATAAAGGGCAAAATAAACCCAATCAGCCATCCTTTAGCTATGTAAATAAAAAAGCCACTCAAGTGAATGGCGCAGTCCTTAATCTGTTTGCTTCATTTTAAAAGCTAATAATGCCTCTTGGATTTGGGAAGCCCGGTCGCGTTGAGCATTTCGTTAGCCATGTGCAACATGTCCTTAAAAAGAGCCATATCTTTGTACTTGTCAATGGAGTTGTCAATTTGCACTTTGCTTTGATTTACCTCTTTTATGTTTATATGAATATTTTATTCACTATTTCGAATCTTATTTAAATGGATTTTTTACCATTAGTTTTTCCTCTATAACCTGCCCATCGTGCATATCTTCGGAATAAAGGACAGCGCAGCCGCTTTCCAAAGCAGCGGAAATAATCAGACTGTCATAGAATGAAAACCCATACCGTCCAGCTATTTCGCAAGCCTGTAAAACGGTATCTTCCGTATTAATGTGGAGACTATTATTTTGGCAACTTTCCTTTATAGCGATAGCTGCCTGTTCATAGCTGAACTTAAATTTGCGGGTAACAATATTGCACAATTCTTGTAAAACCTGTGTGCTGATGAGGGAATTGCTGTCCGCGATCAATTAACGGGCAATTTCCTGTTTTTGTATTTCTGAGTTGGAATAGGAATATACCAGGATATTGCTATCCAGGAAAACATTATCGCTCATTGGCTTCGTCCCTATTGAATTTATATCCTCTTGTGTCAATGGACAAGGCATTAAAGGTTACCGTCTTCTTTGCGGACTGTTCTTTTGTAATGCCTTCCCCTTTTGCAAAGGCAATTACTTCTATTTGCTTTCCTACATAGTCTTTGGGAATATCAAAGGAAATAATCGGCTTATTGGGAGTTATGGTAGTATGTATCATATTTCTGAATTTATTTTTTCTTTTCGCCCACCTGTTTTTTCAGGGCGTCAATTTCTACGTCCTTTTCTTTTAATAACCGCTCATACAATTCAACCACTTTGTCAACTGGGTTGAATGATGGTTGATACATGAACAAAGAATTGCCCGTGGCATGATCATTATTATTGATGGTATTGGCAACTATGGTAATCGCCGCATCTTCGTCAAAGTTTCTTATGGCCTCTACCGGTATTTTCAGAATTTTTGATACCTCGTCAAGAATTGCTGGATCGATTGTGTCCTTGGCCTCCAGGTGAGAGACCTTTGATTGGGTCCAATCATCCCCCAATTCATGGGCAAGGGACTCCTGTTTGATGCCAAGCATTTCCCGGAACCGCTTGATGTTTTGGCCTTCATGTATCTTTTTGCGCATATCGGTAGTCATCATGATGCAAATTTAAATCTTTATTCACTGGTAATATAACCAAAATTCCGAATAAAATACCAATAAAGCATCAACTGCAACCGTTAAAATATGTTTGTATCAAGTTGAATATCAGGTATATATTACGCAATTTGCTTTCGTGTTTTTAAACTTTCAAACATAGAAACATGGAACAGCCTATCGAAATATCCGGCCAATCACAGTTTAACGAAGAAGCCTGGCTAAAGCTGGTATTTCTACTCAATGATACCCAAGACTGGCTAAATGAAATGGTAAGTGGCGCTGTCATGCAATTACCAATGAATAACAAGAAACGCCTATTCCGTAAGACCTATTATATCACCATTTCATCACTGGCCCACATCCTGGAAAGGCATTATTATAAAATTCCAAGGCACCCTGATTGCGGCAAATTCAACGTACCCATACCCGAAATCCTGTCCCATCTGAGGGATATAGCGTCAGAACCGGGTACACCGATCCCTGGCTCCCTTGATCTCCGACGAACGGTCAACGTCAATAAGACTGTCGGCTTAGACAGGAATGGGCTACCCACTACTTATATCTCAGTGCTAACGGATAGTGGGGGCAGGATCATTACGGCTTTTCATGGCATTTTCGTGCCAAGACCGATCATCGTTAAGCAGCCATAATCTAAAACGTCATTTATGAATCAGGAACATGAATACCTTGAAACCTCCCTTTGGTACAGGGAAGAAATAACAGACCCCTACCAAGTGATTGCGGAATTTTTCTCCCACGCGGATGTGGCATCCCATCGGAAGGTGATCCGGGACACAATAAAGGCCGCCTGTTCCGATTACATTTCTAATAAAAAGAATCCTGGGGATGTACTGTTCGACTTTAAGATACTGGAATCTGTCATTAACGCGGCCTTCCTCTTAAATAAGGAAAAAAGGAAAAGCCCGCTTTCTATTAACAAGGACAATTTGTTTGACCCTAACCTATATTGTGGATGGCACGCTGGCCTTACCGAATGGGATTTCTTTCCCCGTATGTTATCGCTTAAAGAGTATATTAATCCGTATTTGGTTTTTAAGCGATTTTTCAAATATCTGAAGCTGGCCGAATGGAAACGGGAATTACAGGATTTATTAGATCATGCGCTGTCCGGGACTAGCCTGTGGGAATCGGGAATAGACTTCGATACCCTTCCCATATACTTGCACCTCACAAAATTGGTGGAAGCCGCACACTTAATAGATGTGAGGGAAATCACGCATATAGGGGGTCATATAAAAAATCGGCTTAAAAAAAGACGGTAATAAATTCTTTCGCGCCCAACTTTGGCGCATCAATAAGAGGGATAGAGGGCAAACACCTTCGCATGGGGTATATTATTGCCTTTTACTGAATTTGACCATCGCGCTAATGACCATGTTCTTTGCGGTGCCGATCGAGGGACAGGGCCGGGGCAATGATATACCCCATGCGAAGCGCCAAAGCC
>Ga0302325_10020997_pt1 | contig 13684 bp, 7 predicted proteins | sample Palsa_T0_2_FD_201948 | JGI IMG/M metagenome (GOLD analysis project Ga0302325, IMG submission 201948) | Peat permafrost microbial communities from Stordalen Mire near Abisko, Sweden - Palsa_T0_2 | ecosystem: Environmental > Terrestrial > Soil > Palsa > Peat permafrost | place: Sweden: Abisko... | reverse complement strand
CCAGCGCCCCGTTGGCCCAAATCGGATCAACGCCCCACTGCGAGAACAGCCCCTTGTACTGTTCCCGCGCGGCGTCGCTCGGCTGTGGCGATGCGGCGGCCCACAGGATGACTCCCAGCAACTCGTCCTGCCCGGACGAATACCACCCGCGGTTGAGATAAACGCGCAGGCCACCGCCCTTGCGGACGATGCTCTTGACATTGCTGGTCTGCTGCTGCTCCCAGCCAAAGGTCGGAACCACATAGTTGACATCCGGTATGGCCGGACGGGCGGAACTGGGCACGTCCACCACGAGCGCCTGGCTGCTCCGGGTGAAATCCAGCCCCGTCTGCGGAAAATATTCCTTGAACCGCGAGGTCGCCACCGCGGTATAGGCCACCCACCGATGCCGCGTATCGTCGAAACCATGCACCGGGGCCGCCGGGGCTGAAGCCGACGGGTTCGACACGCCTTCCAAGATATCCATCGGCCCCGAAAACCACAGGACATCGACTTGAGGAATGTAAACAGCCACCATCCGGGTGTTGGTGGCGTCGGAATAGATCGGCCCGCCGCCGAGGTTCGAGAGGTCGATTTTTTCCACCTGCTGCGTCGCGACGGTTTCCGTGGGCGCGGGCAGCGAAGGGTCATCGGAAACCTCCAGCCAGCACGATTGCAGATCAATTTGCGCGGTGCTGCCGCCGTTGATGCTCAGGCCGCCCAGCAGGACGGCCTGGTGGGACCCCGGCGATCTCCACGCGGTAATCGGGGTGAACGAGTTGCGCAAAGCGGAGGCGTAAATGGGGGCGGACGGCTGGTGGATGACCGGCAATTGCAGAAAGGCCGGCACTCCCAGCGGTTGCTGCACAGCATGGATGAGCGTCAACGTGCGCGAGGGCGTGATCATGGGATGCCCGCCTTCCAGCGTCAGCCGCGTGATTTGGGCAATTTCGTCGCTGGTCGGGACCAGCGCCGCGTCCGCGCTGGGGTTCTGCACGCTGCTCAGTTCGGCCGCCTCGAAGCATTGGCGCAACCAGTCCCACACGCCCATGATTTCCAAGTCCGTTGGCGCAAGGTAACTGCTCAACGGAACGCTGGCCGTGCTGGCTTTGGATAACGACACCGTCAGGACTCGCGCGGCGGCGTCCCACTTGGGAGCATTGCCGCCCTCGACCAGGACCAGCCGGAAGGCCGCGGCATTGGGCCAGGGCTGCGCGCCAAAATCAATGTAAGTGACAGAGCCGGGGCGAACATCAACGTCCGGCAGAATCGCGTAAGACAAACTCGTATTGACGATGCGGCCGTTTGTATTGTCCGGCGCGTTGGGCAGGTTGCGCAAGGCAGCCCCGCGCGCGATGGGGTCTGGCAGATACCCCACGTTTAAGGTGGGATTTGGCTCCATCGGGACCTTCTCGGCATTTTGGGGAAGCTTGTAGCTATCCCGCCCCGTTGCCATCGTGTAGGTGGATTGGCTTCCGTCAAGGCGGCCGTTGGTGTCCAGCATTCCGTGTTGTTCGACCATGCGCACCGCCACGCGCGGGGGCGCGATGTGCCGCGGATCGCTCTCCGGGGTTGGGACGCTGTCCAACGAAGGGTCCGAATTGAGCGAGCGAATGACCAGACGTTCGAGCGAACCGCCGGACTGCGGAGTTTGTTGCAGCAACACCAGCGGTGGCGAAACCGGTTCAAACCTAAGGTACGGCATGAGGCGCCCGCCGGCAGGCGCGACAAAAGCGTTTGCGGCAGGAGCGTTATACGGAAGGCTGTTGCCTGCCAGATCCACGGTGCGCGCGCGCAACCGATATTTTGTGCCGAAACGAAGTTCAGGCAGCGACCCGGCGGCGGCCACGAACGACGCCGTCATTTTGAACGGCGTCACCGGATCACCCATCGTAGGGTCCGGGTTGGTCGCCAGCGTGGGATCGGCGCTGCGGTTTAATGCCTTGCCAGGCCGCGCGACGCTCAGGCTCCACCCGTTCCATCCCGACACACGCTCGTGGACATGTACATCCGTGCCGGGTTGGGGGATGTTGTTTTTAGTGGCGACCGCGTCCGGCTTTCGAGTGGAATCCTCGGCCGGTTGCGCGGCCGCCAACTGCGTGAACCCTTCCTCTTGCACAACTTTCTTGATCGTGCCCTGCGGGCCGAAGCCATAGGTCGCCGTGCGGGCATGGAGGGAATGCCAGCGTCCGGTGCGGGAAGACCAAATGTCAATTCGGTAGCCCCGGACAAGGTCCTGGGCGTTGAAAGCCCGGGGCGCGGCTCCTTTGGAAGAAGCGAGCGATTGGTTGAAGCTTTTGTTGTTCAAGATGGACTGCAGTAACTGAAGCCCGCGCCCATCGGCCATGAGCGAGAGGCCGGACGAACGCAGCGACGGGAGCGTTTGATCGTAGGCCGAGAGGTTGTCCACATCCATGAGATTCTGGACATTGTCCGCCAGGCCCATGGCCTTGAGCAAGGCGCCGTCGAGATCCACTTGCGACAATAAAAAATTCTGCGGCGAAAGCGCCAGGAAACCATTGAATACGTCGCCCGGCACATAGCTGCCGGCGGCTTGTTCTGCCGGCGCGGTGGCGGGAGCCGCGCAGAACCCGCTTTGCGCCCGCCAATAGGAGGTGGCCATGAGGCTCATCTGCGGTTTGATCTGCCATTTGAATCCCGGAGTGACCTTGGAGACCGCAATGGAACCGTAGGCGCCCGCGGCGGGCGAAATGGGGCAAAGCGAAACCGGGACTTCCACATCGAAAACCAGCCCTAGCGCGCGCAGGAGCGACGGATAGGAACTGAGGGCGGTCAACGCTTGGTGAAAATCCATGGTCTTCGCGAATCCCGCATCCGGCACCGGCAGCGGTGGACGATTGGGCGCCGGCGCCAGATGATGAAACAAGGCAAAGCGCGTGATCATGTCCTTGGTCGCCGGGAGGCTCGGACTTTGCAGTGTCGTCGGAATGCCATCCGGGGCCGTGGCGACGGGGAGAGCCGCGACCGGGGCCGCACTGGACCCGGCGCCTGCCGCGCCTGTCATGGCCGCTTGCTGCGCCTTCCACATTGTTAAGCGCATTTCTGACATCGCCTCATTCATGAGCCACTTCCCTCCTTGTCGGAAGAACATGCCCTCAAACACCCCGCCACGCTCCGCATCGTCCTGGTTGCCGCGGTTGGTTCCCATGGATTGATAGGCGTACTTCAGAAACGTCAGGGCGTCGCGGACGGGATAGGAAACGATGAGCTGACTGTCGAAATTGGGAAATTGATACGGCTCCACATAGGTATCCGGCGCGAAAATGGCCTGCCAGATATCCGGCCGTAACGGGGTCGTGGCCGTGGCTGTGTCGGCAGAGACGGCGGCCTTGGCCGCGCCGCAGGCAATTTGGAATTGCAAACCATGTTCGAGGATGGATTGCGGCCAGTTCAGGAAGTCCGGAAACTCGGAGAGCGTGGCGCCGCCATCAAGCCGAGGCGTGAGATAAAGGGAGAGTTTCAGAGTGTTGTTCGCGCCCAACCCGTTGGGTAACGGCACAAAAATGAGTGTTTGACTGGGCATGTTATGTCCCTCTCAAGACGCAAAGGCGAGAGCGTAATCGTTCCAGTCCTGGGCGCTGATCACAGCTTGCATCGCGGGGTCTCCCGACCCGTTGCCAAAGCTCCGCTCAACCGATAGCTGCACCGAAATGCTGAAGAACAGGACGCTGACGGATATGGTCAATGTGGCCCGGCCCTGGATTTTGTCGCCGGCGGGCGTGTGAATATAACTCAAGCTCAGATTCAAATCGATGGAAATGGAAATGATCCCCATGACCGAGACCTCGCCGCCGATGTCCACGAACCCGGTCAGCGTGGTGCTGCTGCCCGCGAGTTGGAAGTAGATGCCAGCCATGATGTGGACGCCGCCGGAAGCCACGCCCAGATCCAGCGAAAATTCACCGCCAAATTCCAGGGACCCTTCCACCATCTGTATCCCGTTCGCGTTCAGGAGCAGATGCACGAAGCCGCCGCCGCCCAGACATTCCACTGTCAGCAGGAACGGGCTGCTACGGCTGGCAAAGGCAAATTCAAATCCCGGCAACCCATCCAGGTAAGGCAGATCAAGGCCGGTGGTAATCGCGATATTTTCCAGGGAAAACACGCCGATCGAAATGGGAGGCAAGCCCAGCGTGTAGGATACTTTGATTTCGGTGGAGGTGAGATCAATGGAAGGCCCCGCCCCGCCAAAAATGCCCGGCGGAAGCACGTTGGCCAGGGTTTGGATGAAACTGAGCGGCCCGATAAACTGCACAGGGTTTTTATCGGCCAGCTTGGCCACCACGTTGGTCTTGGAGCCATTGTTCGACGTAAACGTGATGGACGTCACCTCGACCCCGATCACTCCCAAGAGTGTCAACATGAAATTGCTGAGTTCTCCCTGGATGCTGGACTGTGATGGCGAGCCATTTAGCATCCGTGTAATGGTCGCCTCCAGCAACAGGTTGGACTGCTGGCCGTTGCTGTTAAACATGATCTCAACAGGGTTTAGCGTAAAATCCTGCAACTGCGGCTGCCAGTGGACTTTGGTCACAATCTGGGTTGGCTGGCGCGGATTGGGGATGGCCTGCATTCGGATTTCCGGCGCGTTTTGAGCCGCAGGCGCCTTCTTTGTAATGGCGTCAATGGGAATGAGCTGTTGCAGGGGGATCGTGCCGAACAACATGGATTGAATCTGGACATTGCCAAAAAATTCGGCGGGGTTGATCAATCCCTGGGCTGCGTCATCGGCCGAACCGGCCACCACGCCTTTTCGCGCGGACAACGCGGTCACGGTGAAGCTCGGCGTGGCAAAACCTCCCGCGCGATTGGCGCTGAACTGCACGCTGGGTTGCGTGGCAACGACAATGTCCGCAAAAACCCCGGCGTTGGAATCCATGCCGTTTTGCAGATAGGGCTGGTAATATTCAATCGTCACGGGAGTGCTCACACCCAGCAACTCCTCCAAGCTTGAGACGGCCACCGCAGCCTCGCTCAGGATCGGGATGAACGGAACCGAGGGGAATGGCGGCCCAAAGAGAATTTGAGTGTCGAAATACAGCCCGGTGGTTTTGAGCGTTGTATCTCCCGCGGAGGGATCCGCGAACGCCACTTTCTTGCCATTCACAGCGCAGACCCGCGCGGCGCCGGCGGCAAGGTAACTGCTTTGGACAGAGTTGGCGTCCGAGGTGTTCGGCGGCACGGCGCCCACATCAGTTTCGCTCTGGCTGACAAATATCAGCGGAGCCAGGAAGTCAATGCTCGCGCCGGCCAAATCCTCCGCCGTGACGTGAAATTGAAATTTCGCTCCGTTGACATTGATCCAGAAAGAGTTTGGCGTGCCGGTGGAACCGGACCCGGAAGAAAGAGATGCAGGTTGATCAATGTCCGGGGTCACAACGTCCCGCAGGCTGATTCGGTTGAAGAACGGCATCTCGCGGCCGCCGTAGGTGTAGGCGGAGGGAGTGTAGGACTTGGTTGGCTCGCGCACGACTATGTACATGTGCTGGCGGAGATACGCGGTAACTGACGAGGAGAACCCGGCTGCGGGCGGGACTTGGTCCGCCCCGACAAATTTCCGCTCCGTCACTTTGACCAAAGACGCGCGATGCCCGAATGGATAGAGAAAACCTTCATAGACTACTTTGACATAGTGATCGCGTCCTTGAGTCGCCAAATGGTCCCACTCGCCAAGGTCCAAAGATTCCACCGAGAAGGAAACGGAAATCGGGAGGGGGACAACCGGAGCCTTTAGTTTGGTGACGGGCGCCAGCGCGGCCTGGGCAGTTGGGGCTTTCACCGCCAAGGGTCGCGTCGGGCGAAGTATCGGGATGTTATATGACGGCAAGGGCGACCACCGGCCGGAGGAGCTTAACCAGCCGCCCAGAGCCGACAAGAAAAGCCGGCTGGCTTGAATCGGCGTCGGCGTCCACGGGGCGGCCTGGCCTTGACTGAGAGCCACGTAATATCCGCTGGCGCCGGACGTCAGAATGACGATTTGCGCCCGATCGCGAGCCGACAAGGCCGCCAAAAACGGCAGTGCGCTCGCAGCCGATGGCAATGCCGCATTTCCAGGAAAATCTGGCGACCAAACGGCGCGCAGGGGAATCGGTGTATCCAAGCTCGCTTCGACGAAAGTGTTTATTGTGCCGTGTGGCCCGGCGACTTTGACAATCCTGGCCAGCCGCGTATGCCACAGTTCGGTGCGGCCGGAGTGAGCGACCGGGCTTTGAGCGTTTACCCAGGCCACGCCCGCGCTTGGCGACAGAACGAGCCGGTAGGGAAGTTCCAGCGCGGTCTCCAGCGGACTGGGGGCCTGGATGGTCTTGCCTTGCGCGATCGGTGAAGTCACCAGAGTCAATTTGGACCAATCCAGCAGCGTCTCCACCTGGTACGGAATCTGCGTCAGACCCTTCGGCAATTGAAAGACAAGGCGGCTGGGACCCGACAACCGCGCTGGAACACTCCCGGCGGGAGAAAGCGTTCCGCTGGTTGTGCCGAGCGGAGGAGTGCCAGGCGGCGCCTGGTTAAACGTTGGCTGGCTCGTGATTGTGCCGGTTTCAAAGTAAGCCTCCTCGACGATGCTTTGTGGCGGAAAAGTGACAATCAGGTAAGCGGGTGCGGAACTTTGGCTCACGACCAGCATCGGCTTTTTCGGGTTAGTGGCGTCGAGCGAAAGATTCTGCGTCTCGATTGTCAACGCCAGGAGATCGTCTGGACGCAAGATGTCAATCGTCAAACCCATGTTAATAGGATTTTCACCGGTCCGAAGAGGATGGGTGTCATATAATTTCCCCGCCAGCCTGGTTCCTCATGCCAAAGTACTCCACAAACCATTCAAAGGAACGCTGCCGCTGCATCTCCAAAAAGCGCCGGCGCTGCCAGACATCGCTTTGCTGAATCCGGCGCAACGCTTCCGTGAAGAAGGACGGAAACGTTTGCGCATAGAAACGCAGCAGTTGCATGCACCCCAGTTCGCTCAAATACAGAAGGCCAAACCGAATGCAATTATACACCCAGAATGGACGCACGTTTCTGATAAACCTGGCCAGCTCCTCTTTGGATTTAAACTCGTGTTCCACCTGGAGGTCTTCCAGCACGAAAATCTCCGCTCCATGCAACCATGCGCGCACGCTGAACTCCGGTTCGCCCGCGCCGTACCAGAGCATTCCCGAATCGTATCCCCCCAGGCGTTCAAACAACGCCCGCGTCATGACTGTTCCGCTGCAGGCGGCCACGGGCACGTGCGCGGAACATTCCACCGGACCGCAGTTCCAGCAGGTGCCCATAAACGGCACCAGCAAATCGCAGCCGTAGCCTCGAAAATCGGAACCCGTCTGCGTGGTCGTCGCCGCCAGAATTCGGTCCGGCCCGATGTGCCGGGAAACCACCTCGTCCCACCCGTGGGAAAACCGCACGTGAGCATCCGTCCCGAACAAGATGTCCGCCGTGGCCATCGAAGCCGCATAATTGCGCGCGCGGTAGATTCCCAAATGTTCCTCCAACTGATAGACCCGCGTCTCCACGTTTCGTTCCTTCAGCAGTTCTGGAACCGCGGCGACCAGATTGGCGATGGTGTCATCGGTGGATCCGTCATCCACGATGATAAACTCAAGGCGCGCGTCCGTAGTCCGCGCGCGGGCGATGGATTGAATCGTCGGCGCGATTCTCATTCCCTCGTTGCGCGCCGGGATAATCACACTGATGTCGGCCCGAGACATAATATCATCACTTTTTGTTGGCCATCGAAACGATCGCCGTGATGCCGGTAATCGCCGTTTGAGCCGTCGTCGAGACTTGTGCCACGATGGCGACCATCGCTGTCAAACACGGGCAACAACAATCGGACCCTGTCATGCCGAGTGCGCCTAACACGCCGCCGGGTCCCGTCCCCGGTCCCTGGCCTTGGGTAGTTACACCAGGACTCTGCGGCGATCCAACAGAAGTCTGAGGCGAGGCGCCAGGACCCTGTGGCGAGCCTGCGGGGCTTTGCGGTGAAGCGGACGGGCTTTGCGGTGAAGCGGACGGGCTTTGCGGTGAAGCGGTTGGGCTTTGCGGTGAAGCGGTTGGGCTTTGCGGTGAAGCGGTTGGGCTTTGCGGTGAAGCGGTTGGGCTTTGCGGTGAGCCTGTTGGACTCGTGGGAGACCCCGTTGGGCTTTTGGGCGAACTTGTCGGACTTTGCGGTGAGGATGTAGGGCTTTTAGGCGTGCCGGTCGGACTCGTGGGCGCCGCGCTTATGGTCAGCGTGGCGATAGTACTCGTGGCAGAGCCGGCCGTATTGCTCACGGTCACGGAGTAGTTTCCAGCTTGCGTGGATTGCACTTTTGTCAACGTCAGGCTGGCTTTGGTAGCCCCGGTGATGTTGGCGCCGTTGAACATCCACTGGTAAGTCAAGGGCGCGGTGCCCGTGGCGACGACCGTAAATGTCACATTGCCTCCCGCGGATACGGTTGCGTTGGACGGGTTTGTCGTGATGGTGGGGGCCACCGCCTGCTTGGGTGACGGCGTCGAAGGGCTGCCTTTGGATGGACTGCCCTTGGACGGTGACGACGGTGACGACGGTGATGAAGGACCTGTGCTGGTTCCACCAGTGCCGCCTGCGGCCAAAGCCGCCACACTGAAAGCGGGCATGCGGGGAATTGGCTTTCTCACCAAACCAAAAGAACTGTGGGTCGTAGGGGTGGATACGGTGATCGTGGGAACGGGCTTGCGTACGGCGGCGCCGGGGTACTTCACGCCTCCCAGAACGCCCGCGGCGGCCGCCGGCTTGAAAAGCGTCGGCGCCGGTTTCTGGACGGGCTTGTTGATGGTCTGGGCCGCGCGCATGCCTCGGACAACGGCGGCGATCTTGGACGCAGGTTTGGTAATGCCGCCACCGCCGTGAGACAAGACCCCGGCGCTCGCAATGGGCTTGGGCACAGTGACCGCCGGCTTGCGCGGAACGGCCGGAACGGGCGGTTTCGGAGGTGTTTTTTTTCCGACGGCCACCGGGCTTTTCTTGTGTGATACCGGCCGAACCTTTGCAGGGAGCGTGTGAGTGACAGTGTGTTTGGTTCCAGAGTGTTCGATGGAATGCTTTCCTCGTTTAGTTGGCATAAGCGTGCTTTCTTTATTTAGTTGGGCGGCACAATTAGTCTAGTGTAGAGCCGCTATGGCGGTGATGGCGGTTATCGCCGTTTGGGCGGTGGTGGATACTTGGGCAAAAATGGCAAGCATGGCTAGCTCACTTGCGCAACAGCCGGCAGTCCTGGTCATGCCCGGAGAACTCCCGTAAACAGTTTCCGTATTCCGCTGAGCCTGGCTTGGGACGCCCGCATAACCATTGGGCGCGGGCGTCACAGTGGACACACTTTGGGAAGGGACGCCGGTCATGCCTTGATTCGACGGGGTTCCGCCAAGGACCGTAGTTGTAGGACTTGCGGTTGCTGGAGTGGCGTTTGAGGGAGAGGTTTGCGACGGCCCCTGGGATTTGGACGCCGGGCCAGGCCCGCCGGACATGGGGGCTGGATTTGGATTCGGATTCGACTGTGTGTTCGCGCCTGGGTTAGGGTTCGCGGTTGGGTTCGGAGCTTTTGTTGGGGCCGGACCTTTTGGGCGGCCGGAGGGAGCCGGCACGGTTGTGGTCGGAGAATTAGGGAACGCGATAACAGGTGGAATCTCGCCGCTTCCCGGTAAGCCGAATCCCTCCGGCGGTTGGAGAGTTCCCATAGGCCCGACAGAACCCTCTGTGGCCGCGGCATATTGGGACTGGCTGGTCGTCAGGGCGGGCCTGACGGCGGAAAAGCCACCGGCGCTCATCAAGGCGCGCACGTGCGCCTCGCTTAATTGGAGCGGCTGTCGGATGCGTGCCGGGTCATTCTGCAAAGCATTCAGAATTCCCTTGTTGCTGGCGGCTTGCTTGACCAACTCGGTGACTCGTGCCAACGCCATACTTGTATAGAACCAAATTTTCGCATCAAGAAAACATGACGCCCAAACTCCGTTGAGAGCGTTTCCCAAAACTGATGATGCTGAGTATCCAACAAAACTGCCCGCATTGTCAACGGAAATCTTTAAACTTCGCCAGAATCCTCGATCATTAGCGACTTCTTCGGGAGCGCGGTCGTCTCGACCGCCGCCGTCGGCGTCCCGCCGACGGAATCCTCCGACCGAGTCTGACCACCTTTTCGGTGAGTCAGCAAGCGCATCGCTAATGATTCGGGCCAGAATCAATTGCCGCGCCAATTCTTCGGGTAGTGGATGCGCCACGGCTCGCAGGCCTTGATGACCGTGACCATCTGGGAGTCATCCCGCATGATGTCCTCGTAGATGCCGCGGTCCACCTTGATGGGAGTCATCCAATTCGCAGGACGCGCGACGCATATAATCGGAATGTGATAACGCTGGCAGAAAGCGCCGAGTTGAGGGTCATCGAGATTCCTCAAAGGAAAATCTCCCAGCCCCACACCAATGCTGGGCGCGTGAAAGGCCAGCGTGCCGGTGCCGGCAAGATGCACGGGGGTATCTTGCGGCAGGGCTGCCCGGAATGGAAATGGCGTGCGTTGCGTGTAGTGGGTCAGATTGGGGTGCAAAATGTTCGCGTGCGCGCAAACGATGGCCTGCCGGTCGTAGCGCTCAATCGCCCTGGCCATTTTTTCGCAATAACTCGCTGGGTAGAGAATGTCATCATCCATCGTGAAATAATATCCATCCCACTCCTCGGCCAGGATGAACTTGGCCGAAGCCCCCAGGTCACCCGACGGATGCAGCCATGCTTCCACACCGGACATTTCAGCCAGCCAATCAGGAATGGTGTCGTAATCATTCAAATAAACGATGCGGCGGTCCAGCGGTTGCTGAATCATGGTCGCCAGCATTTGGCGCAGTTGTTCTTCCCGCCTTTGCTGGGTCGCCACGACGCCGATTTTTTTGACGCGACGCCATCTCCGGCGCGCTGACGGAACGGGTTCCAACACGCTGTGACGGCACCAGTTGACTACCGCCGACCGGTGTTCGAGAAATCTCTTCCGGCCCATCGGCGAAAGCGGTTTGGGCGCCGCCAACTCCTCGGTTGGCAAACGATAACCCAAATTCAAACGGCCGCTGGCATTCGCCACCACGAACGAGAGCAGGATATCCTCGTCATGCCCATTTTGGTTTCCCGGCAATTCCGAGTTAAAGCGCGAAGAATGGCAAAGGCAGCGGAAGCAGTCTGCCACCGTGGTCAAGACGCCGCGAGCCGGAACCACCTCACAGGGCCGAACGATCTTCCCCTTCGATGGCTTCGGCCGCGCCTGGCCATCCAGCACGCCGTGCAAAATCGCAGGGTCTTTTGACCAGCCTTTATGGAGTTCGCATAATGTCGCCTCGGGAAGGAAAATGGCCGCGTCAGTCAATAATACCGCCGGAAGCGAGGCCTGGGCCGCCACCGCGAAACGGCAAAACATCCCCAAGGCGGCGCTCGCGTTGACCACGATCACTTTGGAATCGGGGCGGTCCACTTTTTCAAGCGCGCTGCCGGCCTTGCTGTTGATCAGGAATATCTCACCGACCAACGGCATTCGATTGTAAAGTTCCAGCAGCCGATTCACCTTGGACACGCGATCCGACCCCAGCATAACGATTGAAATCTGCGCCGGCGGCATGGCATCGAGCATTTCCGGCGCCCCGAAATTCAGGCCCATGGCCGCCTCTCCCCAACCTTGCGGGTTGGCCGCGAGGCGGCCCTCTTTCAAGTTGCGGCGGCTGGCGGCCCGGTTGGTTTTCCACATCGCGCGCCGGCGATGTTCTTCTGACCGGGTGGCGGTGTCCAACTTCCTCGTCTGAATTGGCGCCGCGGGTCCGGCCGCCACCGATAGGCATTGCAGCCCCAAAGCTTCGGCCCGTTGGAGAAAATCGCTGTCGTGATAGCCTTCTGGCAGGAAAGATTCGTCATATCCTCCCAGCCTGTAAAACCAATATCGGGGGACGCAAATCCTGCCGCAACTTCCGTGGGCCTGGCCGTCCTCGATGTCCAGCGCCAGATTTCTCCGGCCGCCGGCAAAGCATTGGTTAATCAAGCGGCGAACTCCTTGGTTGCTCTGATCGGGATCAAGATTGACGAGCAGATCGCCCCGGGCCAGACGATGCGCCAAATTCCGTGCCTTTGGGCCATGGTAGCTTGCGGCCTCGGTGTGAGCATAGAGCAATTGGCCCCGTTCGATAGCCCTTCGGCAGCGTTTCGATGATTCCACGAACCGGCCCAACCCATCCCGGCTCCCATAATCCAGCAGCACTAATTCTTCATCGTCCCGCAGACGATTGAGGTTATCGAACAGAGTCAAGGCAAGCTGCCACAGCCGCCCGTGGCAGGCGGTACAGTAGGATACTTTTGGAACGCGAGAACTGTCCATTTGCAAATTGGGTTAGCCGGCTTTTTCTCGGTCGGGAACCATACTCTCGAACGCAAGCATTGCCGAAATCTCGTTATTTGTCAAACAGCCTGTGACATCGGTAGTGTCCTAATTTGAAATAATTTTCCGGTTGGCATGGATTCTGAGTGGTTATTTTTAGCCGCCCGAAACAATCCAAGCCCTAACTGCGTCCAATGGAGCATTGATCGGTGAATTGGCCACACTAGAAGCCACCGCCAAAATAGCCAATAAGAGCCTATCTGAATTGGTGAGAGAAAAGCTCATTTCTCGGACAGTCTAGTGGCCAACAGTTGCATAAAGTCACGGACATGCTCAAACACTTTTTGCGCTTCCAGTTCACCATATTTGGCTTCTGGCTTGTGAAAGGCTCGATTGCGCCAAGCATCTGCGAAATATCGAAAATGCAGAAATAATTGAGGATAAAACTGGCGCTTCTATCCGAGTTTTTTTGGCTTTGTTGCAAGAATCGTGCCCCATTTATCTTGAAAGATTTTAAGGTCGTTTCCCCATCCTTGGATTGAACGTGTTGCTCTTAACCCGTGCCCTAATGCGTTTAGGCCAGATTCAAGTACGCGCATTGAATGCATCACGGCAGCAGTATGCAGCCCAAGAGCAAAGCAATTACCAGCTTCACGAATGTCATAATCAGCCCCTGGAAACGCTTTTGCGACCGCAGTGCCAAAGGCTTCTGGCTGGTCATAAAATGCCATTTTTTCTGCCGGAATGTAAATGAATTTTATCAATCCGACTTCGTCCCAAAAGCGATTCAACAAATCTAAGAGAACGCTTAAGACTTTTTGTCTTGTAGCTGTTTGAATCGAGTCAATAAACCGATCCGCAGTCAATATCGTCATCCGCAGCCCTAACACCGAGGATTCTTTAGAAATATTGCGCAGAGATTTAATCAATTTATCCTTTTCTTCCGCCGACAATTGCTCGCGATCAAGGCCCGTAATTTGAACGGCTTGAATCGTTTCCATTTCGTGCCTTATTTCAACCAATTTGCGAGCCATGTAAATCATAAGCCGCATGGTAACGACTTTGGAGCCTCCTCGCCACGGCAATTGTGTGGCACAAAAATCAGGTTTTTTTTGGGCAAAATTTGCCGGTTCACCCTCAAAATCGAAATTAGGACACCACCGTGACATCAGCTTATGATCGCGCGTCGTTCTCACCGACACCCGCGTAATAGATGACCTTGGAGAGGTGGACCCCAAAAACTAGACCAGTGGTTAAGATAGACTTTTGTCAGTCTGCTGTAGATAAGAAAGAGCAGACTTATGAAAGGAAAACGCAAACGGCATAGTGCGGCC
>Ga0302325_10020996_pt1 | contig 13684 bp, 14 predicted proteins | sample Palsa_T0_2_FD_201948 | JGI IMG/M metagenome (GOLD analysis project Ga0302325, IMG submission 201948) | Peat permafrost microbial communities from Stordalen Mire near Abisko, Sweden - Palsa_T0_2 | ecosystem: Environmental > Terrestrial > Soil > Palsa > Peat permafrost | place: Sweden: Abisko... | reverse complement strand
ACTTGCAACTTTGCTGAGTCTGATACATCAAACACCTGGATACCCGGCTTTCAACGAGGATTCCCATGATCGCCCACCTGCCCGCCCGGCGTCGGTCTGATCGAGATCGCATATTTCCCATTGGCCCGGCCCATTGGGTGCTGGAGCGGCTGGAACCCCGGACGTTTCTTTCCGCGACTCCTGAGCAGCTTGTGGCGCAGGCGAACAACGAGTTTGCATTCGATATGTATCAGGAATTGAAGCAAACCGACCCCGGAAACATCTTCTTTTCTCCGTATTCGATCGCCACGGCACTGGAAATGAGCCTCCAGGGGGCGAAGGGCCAAACCGCTGACCAGATTATTCAGGCTCTCCATCTTCCCAGCAGCGATCTCGCCCAGGCGGGGATTTCGGCGTTATATCAGTTGTTCCAGGCCAATCCCTCGACGGCGGGATACACGCTTTCGACGGCTAATCGTCTTTGGGTCGATGACAATTTTCCCCTCCTGCAATCGTTCCTCACCAGCGAGCAGACCGAGTTTGGCGCTGAGCCGCAGAGCGTGAATTTCGCTGATCCAACAACCGCCGCCAACACCATCAATACATGGGTTTCTGACCAGACGCATGGAAAGATTAAGAATCTAATAAACGCCGGTATGTTGAATCAGTACACGGCGTTGGTAATCACCAATGCGATTTATTTTAAAGGAAGCTGGCAAAGCGCCTTCAATGCCGACCTGACCCAAGCAGCCTCGTTCAATGAGGGCTCCGGGCAGTCGGAAACGGTTCAAATGATGGAACAGACAAACGACTTCGGCTATTACTCGCAATCGGGGCCGAACGGTTTCCAGGCGCTGGACCTTCCTTATCAGGGCAACGAATTGGACATGCTAGTGATTCTGCCGACCAGCGACGACATCGATAGCTTTGATTCAAATCTGACACCGGCGATGTTTGACCAGATCACCAACAATCTGAGTTCCACAAACGTCGATGTAGATCTGCCGAAATTCACGCTAAGCGAAACCTACAACCTTGTGAATCCGCTGGAGGATTTGGGAATTACGACGGCATTTGGGCCGGGAGCGGATTTTAGCGGCATTTCGCCCGATCCGTTGAATATCAGCTTCGTGGTCCACAAGACCTTCATTAACGTGGACGAAACTGGAACCGAAGCCGCCGCCGTCACTGGGATAGGCATGGTGACTATAGGGGTTGCCGTAGTGCAGGCACCCCCGATCGCATTCGACGCCAATCATCCGTTCATCATTGCCATTCGAGATCGCTCAACTAATACCATTCTGTTCCTCGGCCGAGTTACCGATCCGGGTGATGACACCTCAGCCGATTCAATGCCGCCCGCGTCCGATCCGGGAATCCCCAATGGTCCCCCGGCCAGTCCGGTGGCAGCGGTCGCGCGGTTTACTCCCGCCAGTTCGTTGTTCGCAGGCTCCACGCCGATCTCGGCGGCTCAGGGCGTATTGCAGGCAAATTCCGCTTCGACAACCGGAGATAATTTGCTGGATGCCATTAATGGTGCGACGCACACCGCGACGGATATGATCCTGTCTTAATGACGGCAATCGAAATCCAAGAACTTCTTCGCGCCGGCGATTCGTTCGCGGCGATTGAACACATCCAGCGGCAGGGCGATTCCCTGGAGATCGCCGCGCGATACCAATCGCTGCTTTCGGAACTCTATTGGAAAGCCCACGACCTGCCGGCTGTGCTTGTCGTTGGCCACGCGGGAATTCTGCATTGTCTCGGCCAATCGCTGATCGCTGGAACATCTGCCGAAAATATTGAAAAGCTGCGCTCCATCGCCAAAGCATTGGCGTATGACATCGGCTCCTTCACCTGGGCCGGCTGGGAAGAACCTGGTATCGATCCCACGCCCGATCAACTTGCCGTAGGGCTGGATTGTGCCGAGTTGAATTTGCGATTGGCAATTGAATTGCGAAAGCCGTCGAATCGCCTCGCGATGGCCCATTGGCTAGTTGGGGCGCATGCGTTGGCGGCGCGCGATGCTGACATGGCCATCACACATTTTCAGTTGGCGCGCGCAGTTTTGCCGGTGAAGGACGATGCTTCTAAAACGCTGGACCTTTGCAACGGCGGATATTTGGCGTTGGCGCGTCTTTGCAAAAATGCGACAGATGCTTCGTTGCAGGCGAATTTCAATGAAATCATCGCGCAATTGAATGCCTTGCCTGACAAGGAGGTGTCGTTTTATGTCTCCCAACTCATGACAGCCCGCCGCCTTTTTTGCATGCCCCACTCACCGTGATCTAACGATATTGCCCACCTCAAGTTAACTCGGCCACACGTCTTGCCGAATTTATTTGCTTGCGCCAATGGTCGAGGTAAACTGTAGTCTCAATCGTTGCCGTTTGGTGCGCATTTTTCGGCGGGTGTGGAAATGGGTCTTGAATCCGCAAATCAGAGTGGGGGCTTGGCCCAGCGTTTCATTCTGGAACCTCTCGAGCGGCGGCTGATGCTCTCGGCCAGTAACAATCGAGTTTTGGCCCCAGCCGGTACCGAAGAGGGTTCACTTTCACTTTCCGCCACCATGGGTCAACAATTCAATGGCGTTGTCGCCGAATTCAATACCAGCGATTTGGGTTCCCTGTCCGGTGACACTCAGGGAATCTATGCGGAAATCAATTGGGGCGACGGCTCGCAACCAGACTTTGGCGTTGTTGAAGTTCAGGGCGACGGCACCATTGATGTGTCCGGCCAGCACACCTATCAATTCGACGCGGGAGCCTCGCAGGTCAGTGAGAATATTACCGTTGCTTTAGGAGTTGCTTCGGTCACTCAGAATCCAGCGGCGCAATTCACTGACTACGTTTATAATAAGGTAAATATTGCCGTCCCAAGCCCAGACCCGAATTGGATGCCGCAGGCAATGTTGCCGCTGGATTTTTTTGACCAACCCAGTACGGGAACCGATTTCGACGTTCCGAGCAGTGGCCAATATTCCGGCATTGTCGCCGTGAGTCCGCCCTCGGCGTCCCCTTATCTCAGCTCCAATGCCTATGCTGTGATCGATTGGGGCGATGGCACGGTTCCCCAATTCGCGGTCGTGCAAAGTGATTCTGGTTATGGCAGCGATGTTGTCGGCAGCCACGATTACGCGCAGCCGGGTACGTACCAGGTTCGCGTGACTGTTTTCACTTATTCCGCGCAACTGGAAAATCCCTGGCAGATTGCTTACGACGTTTACGAAGACGCGATCTATTCCGCGCCAAGTCCCGCTATCGCAGCAGCGGGCACGTTCGGCAATCAGGCATTGTCGATCAATTCCATCGCATCGTCAGGTTTCAACATCGGCTCGTCTGCTGCCGATCAGAATCTGCTTGTCAGCGCGGAAAGTTCCAATTTGCTCAATTCCTGAGTGAGACAACAAGTCTTGAATTAAGAACCTTTGGGACCGCAGATCAAAACCTCCAGGCTGTGTTTGCGCCCCTGGCACGAAAACGATTGGCCGGCCTTCGCAGCGCTGAACGCCGATCCGCGTGATGGAATTTTTTCCCAAAACTTTGAGCCGGGATGAAAGCGATGCGGTTGCCAACCGAATTGCCGGGGCAATCGAAAGCCGCGGTTTTGGATTTTGGGCCGTGTCGGCGATTGGTGTCGCGGACATCATCGGATTTGTTGGATTAAGCGTGCCAAGGTTCACCACTCACTTTACTCCCTGTGTTGAAATCGGTTGGCGGTTGACGTTTGACCTTTGGGGCCGCGGTTACGCGACAGAAGCGGCCAGGGCAGCGCTGGATTTTGGATTTGGGGAATTGAAGCAAGATGAAATCGTGGCGTTCACCGTTCCGGAAAACCTCCGATCTCGTCGGGTGATGGAACGGCTTGGAATGACACATTTCCCAACCGATGATTTTGATCATCCCAATATTCCCGAAGGCAACTGCTGCCGGCGACATGTTCTCTACCGATTGTCGCGCGCCGCCTGGAATCCGCGGTAGGTTATTACTTCTCTTCCATCACCAGCAGATGCTCGCCCAACCGTTCCAGCGTTTGTTTGCCGCCTTCGATGGCGCCGTATTCGCGGACAACCATGTCGCGGTTTTCTTTCGTCGGGAAGACCATGTGAATCGTCACCTTGGTTTTGCTGCCGCCATTCATCGCATCGAAGCTCCAGGTTGAGATGAATCGCACATCCGGCCCGCCCTCTCGGTGGCCGCCATGCGAGAAGACGATCCGCGCGGGCTTGACGATTTCCTTGAAGATGCTGAGGTTGGGATAATCGGCGCCATCGGGGCCAAGCATGGTGTGTCGCCAGTGGCCGCCGGGGCGGAGGTCCATTTCCTCGATCGTCGTGGAAAATCCGCGCGGTCCCCACCAATGGACGACATGTTTCGGATCGGTCATCGCTCGCCAAACCAGTTCGCGCGGGGCGTCGAAGATGCGTGAGACGATGATCGCGCGATCGCTCTCATCGGCCGATTCTTTCAGAAGACCTGCCAGGTCGTCGAAGCTTTGCGACCAGCCTTCGTTCATGCCGATCTTCACGAAGCCATCGCGCATCTCAGCACTTTGGAATCGCATGTGCACGGTCATCGTCGTCTTGCCATTATGTTCGTCGAAGGTGACGGTGGTGACCGGGCCATTTTTAGGATCGGTGGTGGCAAACCGGCCGGTGGGATCGACCATTTTGTGCCAGGCAGCGGGGTGCTGGGAACAATCGTTGGTGTAAATCAGCCGCTCATTTGGAACGACTTCGCGATAGACACCGCGGAACGGAAACTCGCTGCCATCGGGCGCGCGCATGACGATGCGAAACGTCCCGCCGGGGCGGACATCCATTTCACACACGGGGTTGGTGAACGTGCTCGGACCCCACCAATTTGCAAGGTGCTTTGGATCAGTCCACATCTGGTAAACGAGATTTCGCGGGGCGTCGAAGACTCGCGAGATTACGTAATCGCGTTCATCCGCCGATTTGGAAATAAGCTCTTTATTCATTGGCGATCTCCTTTGGTCTGGGCAAGATAAGCATCCAGCTGATCGAACGTTCCGCCCCAACCCATGTTCATGGAATCGCGCCCGGCATCGAAAGTCTTGTTCTCCACGTCGGTTGAATTGATCGGAATCCAACGAAGTGTTATTTCGGTCTTCCCATCTTGCTCGACAAAGGTCACCGTCGTCAGCATCTGCAGTGGCCAAGTGGGACTCAAGGGATGGCGCGTCATTCCGCCCTCCTCATTTGAAAATGAATTGACGAACACAAGTCGCCGCGGAGGGACAACCTCGCGGATGACCCATTTGCCCCACATCTCTCGCCCATCGGGCGTTTTCATACAGCTATGAAGAACACCGCCTGGCCGCATTTCCATCTTGGCCACTCGGATTGTGCATCCCTTGGGCCCGAACCATTGCGCCAAACGATTTGGCTCAGTCCAGGCGCTAAACACGAGATCACGCGGGGCGTCGAAGACGCGCGAGATGACAAAATCACGTTCATCGGCAGAGCCGTATTGTGCCGCACTATTGATGTTGGATTGCATGGGATGTTCCTCGTCGTGTCGAAACTATTCTCAGAAGTTCATGATTCTCGCCGCTATTTCTCCGCGATTGCCTTCAGATTGTTCAGACCGGCCTGGAAATCCTTGCCAATCATGGTGTCCATGTTGATGAAGACATGAAAGATCCTCGCCACGAACGGCGCCGGACCTTGCATCGACCAGATGATCTCCGTGTGGCCTTCCTTCGGCGCCATAACAAACTCGGCGATGTTGTGTCCCTCAAACGGTTTGATGAAATCGAGCTTGATGGAAACCCTGGCGGATGGGGATGATTCGAGAATTTCCATTCGACCCTTGCCAGCCTTGCTGTTTCCCTCCCATTCATAGATCGCGCCCTTTCCGCTGGTGTTGCCTCTGAAGGTTCTCTTCATGCCTGGATCCAGCTTTTCGTAGGGGGACCATTCTGCCCATTTATGGAAATCGTTGATGTATGGAAACAGCTTATCCGGCCCGGCATTGACGTTCGCCTGACGCTGGACGCGAAAAATACGAGGCTTAGTGGCGGCGAGTAGAAGCACGACCACAATGGCCAAAACCACCAGCAATACAATTGCGACTGCGATATACATTCGGGTCTCCGTTGTTGCTCAAATTCTATCGGGCTTCATTTTTTAGGGGCATTTTTGCGGTCCTTTTTCTGAAGCTCTTTCAGATATTCATCCAGACGATCAAAACTCTGCTCCCAAAACCTGCGGTAATGCTCGACCCAATCGGCCACATCGCGCAGCGGGGTTGCCGCCAGTCGGCAGGGCCGCCACTGCGCCTCCCGGCCGCGCGCGATCAGGCCGGCGCGCTCCAGCACCTTCAAATGCTTAGAGATTCCCGGAAGCGTCATGTCAAACGGCTGGGCCAATTCGGTGACAGAAGTTTCCCCTCGGGAAAGCCGCGACAAAATCGCTCGCCGAGTGGGATCGGCTAGTGCGGAGAACGTGAGGCTCAGTGCGTCGGCAACCATTTGTATTGCACCAATCGGTTAATTAACTGAATGGTAAAATACAATGACCGTGAATGGCTGTCAAGCATTTTCCTGAAATATTTTTTTAGAACTGATAAAGGGGAGGTGGGTTTGGATCAGGCTGCCCCGCGGATTCGTTTCAGTTGCAATCGCTGCATGGCGGCGCTCAATTGCTGAAGAGACTTTCGGGCGAGCACATTGTTTCGGGGAACGAGAAATCCGTAACGAAATTTTCCATCCGGCCGCTCACGCATGGTCTGCACTCGCGCTGGCGCTTCCAACGCGTGGCCCTCGCCGTGCAGCTTGATCGGCACTATCGATCCCAGGCTCACCTTCTTGGACGTGACGGCGGCGAATCCTTCGGGGCTAACATCCAAAACGGCACAGGCCGATTCCCGTCCCACGGCCGCACTGATATCCGACGCGGCCACGTTGACGCGATACGTCTGACGGTTCTCCGCTGATACGACCTCGCCGTTCCGTCCAAACGCGATCACCACAGGCAATCCAGCGCGGATTTCTCGCACGATCGCCCCTTGCTGATAGAACTGTCCATTCACTTCGCAAAAGGCGTTCACATCGCTGCCCACTTCCGGAGCAATCGCATCCTCAAACTCCGCGGCGAATCTCGTGCAATCCGATTCGATCACCTTGCCGGGATGAAGAAATTTCGTCTTCGACGGAGACGGAATCAGCAGAAACATGGATTTACCAACTGCAAGCATCTTGATTTCCTTAATATTGCCCATTCAAAACGGCCCGGCAATGGAGCAGCGGGCGCGATGTCAGAGTGCGATTGTCCTCTTTTCTCTACGCAACATAGATCATGTATCGGCAATGGCATATTCATGCTACAGTCGAAATCCACACTTTTTGCGCAACCCATGCTCATGCGACGATTTGCCGCAATAACAAGTTTAATCACGAAAAATGCGAGGGACCAATTCATAATCAGCCGCTTGGCGATTTTGCGGCAGGATTTCATGACGAAAAAGCGCAAGCCGTTTAATTCCACCGTCTTAGGAATACATCGTTGGTCTGGCGCGGCTAATGGACCTTAATTCCCCGCCTGTTGCATCGGCGTCCAGGTTGTCGACTCGTTGCTTGGATCCTGGTTGGGGTTGTAGCCCGCATCGTTGTTCATGATGACGTTCCCGTCAGCGCCTTGCCATGCGTAGCTGTATGCGGTGGGAAGTTTGACGGTCGAGCCGTCGCTGCTGGTCCACGGGCTGACTTCGCGCTGATAATCCGCCTCCTCGTCCGATTGCTTGTCGATGTTGGCCATGTGCTGGTCGAATGCCTGATCCTGCTGGTCCTCCTGGGCGTGTGTGTCACTGATTCTCTGTTCGGTTGCATTGAAGCTGGCGGTGCTGTTGGCAATCGATTGTTTTTGAGCGTTGAGGATATTCTGCTGGCGTTGCTGGCAAAAGGCCGCCACTTGCTGGTTCCATTGGGGGTTCCTCTGCAGGGATTGAAGCATGACGATGCCGATCGGTTTGAGCTGGTCAAACTGGCCTTTGGGAGCGCGTTTCGATGTGCCGGAACTAACCGTCCACCACTGCGTGCCCTGGACAGTCCCAATCGTCACGAGGGCAGTGATCACTTCTTGAACCGTCTGACCCTTCAGGTCATATTCAAAAGTCTCCGCGCCCGCCCCGACGGCGATCGGATAACTCGGGTCCGTATTAATCTTATCATGAACCTTCGTCGCCCAATCCGGCATCTTCTGCTTGTCCACCACCTTCGCCTTTGCCAGGTCCGGTCTGAAATAACGGACGATGACCTTATCGATCGCATCAAACTGATCGGTCGGCGTTTGCTGGACGACATCGCCAAGAGAAACCTGGCCTATCTTAATTCGCCCGCTACGAACCGCGTTGGGACTCCAGACGAACTTGGTGGTCGGATACATATCAAACGCGCAAATGTCCTGGGCATCACCCCAATGAATTCGAATCATGCCCGGCGCGTCCAGGTTGGGGTGCCAGGTCATGGCCCCTTTCATGTTCCAGTCCACCGGCATAACACCCTGAAGGATTACCATGCCCTGAAATTTTTGCGTGTCGGTGATGACATATTTTTTGAAGATCATCTTCGCCGGCATGGTGGTGGGGCCGCCGGCTGCCGGGGGTGCACTTGCACCAGATGGATTTGCCGCCTGCCCGAGTGCCAGCGGCGCCGTCGCCAGAATTGCCATGCAGGAACAAAATGCCGTTCGCAATAAAAGTTGAGATGAAATCCGCATCGCTGTAGTTCCTTTCCGAATCGAAATGCCAGCCAACCATCTCATTGAAAGATACCCACAAGTTGCGGTTTTGACAAAATATTCCGGCGTTCGAGTTCCCGTGTGTCGGATCGCCCAACCCGTTATGCTTGCAAACGATCTCTTGGGAATGCCGGGCATGAAGCAGCGACACAATATCGCAAAATGGGTGATTCTTTCGGGGATTTTGCTGATCGCTTTGGTGGAATGTGCCTGGCGCGCCTGGGGCCGAACCGGGCAACGGCTTTACGATTTTGAATTGCTCCGCGCATCGGCATTGCTCTGGATGCATGGCGCCAATCCGTTTGCCCTTCCGCCCGCTTCACTTCTCAGCCAGGCCATCGCCGTCGAGCGAACGCCGATCACAATTTATCCAACAACGCTGCTCCTGTTGTCGCCGTTTGCGATGGTGCCGCTCGCGCTGGCGATGAATCTCTGGTTCGTGTTCTCAATCGGGATGGTTCTGCTCCTAATCGTTTCGTTGGTGAAATTGGCGCGATGGCCGTGGATCAGCCCCGCAACCATTATCTTTTCGGCGTTCGTATTGGCCTTTGGTCCGATCCAAAGCGGGCTCGTCGCGGGTCAGCCTTTAATACCGGCTGCATCGCTGGTCATGCTGGCGCTGTGGGCGGTGAGCCGTCATCAAAATATTTTGGCCGGCCTCCTGCTTGGATTAGCCATCGCATGGAAGCCCCAGGTCGGCGGCCCGTTTCTGCTCTATCTCCTGTACAAACGGCAATGGATGACCGGAACTTCGTCCCTCCTGCTCTTGGCGATTCTATCAGTGGCCGCGATCGCACCGATCCAACAGCGCCATCCCGAATGGCCCCAAACCCTGCAAAGCAACGTCCAATTCGTCTTCGCCCCCGGCCATTTGAATGATTTTGAGACTTCCAATCTCACGCGCGATCACATGCTGAATCTGCAATTACCGGTGTATGCGATCTGCCCAAGTCGCGCCGTGGCCAACGTCGTTGCCATTGGAATCACGTTGGTGCTGCTCGTCATTTTTCTGTTCGTCGCCAGAAAATCAGATGAAAGGATGATGCTGCTGGAATACAGCATCGTCGCCTGCCTCTGCTTATTGCCGGCGTATCACCGCTACTACGACGCCACATTGTTGACGCTGGCCATCTGCTGGGCGATTGACGCCATTAAAAACCGTTCCTCGAAAATCGCCTGGATCGTCCTCGCCCCGATGACAACTTTTTTCGCCCCCGTCGGCTTGGCTCTGACGATGGTGAGAAACGGTCGCATTCCAATGGACGTGCAATCGAGCTGGTGGTGGAACACGATCATCATCCCAGCACATTCATGGATTCTACTTTTGATTTGCATTCTGCTGATCGCCGAGCGAATCAGGATTGCGAGGCCCCAGAGTTCGGGAGCCCCCCATGGCGATTGAGAAGTTCTATAGCAACTTTCGCCGTGTTTCGGCTGGCGCCCGGCTGATTCATCTTGCTGATCACTTCCCGCAATTGCGCCCGCTGCTCATCCAAAAGCTGCGAGTGCTCCAGATATTCCAATGCCTTGTCCGTCACCGGCTGATTCGAGCCGTACCACGGAATAAATTCCGGCACAATCTTTTCCGATCGCGAACTCAGCAGATTCACCAGCGAATATGTCCGCGTGTTGATAAACCATCGCGCCCCAATATTCCACACGATCGGGCTGAGCCGATACACCGCGATCATCGGCACGTTCAGCGCCGCCGCGTGCAGCGTCGCCGTGCCCGAAACCGCCAGACATAAATCACATTGCGGAATGAATTCATCAAAATAATTTTTGTCATCCCGGCTCAGGCCCATCGTCCGTGGCCCGATTTTCTCGAGTCCACCCTCGACAAATTGCAGCGTCGCCCCCGGCTTCCACAGCAGCCACTGCTTCACCACATCATGCGTCGACGGCATCGTCGGAATGAGAAATCGTGCCTGTGGAAATTTCCGCAGGATTCGCTCCGACACATCCAGAAGCTGCGGAAAATTCCGCTTGGCAACGTTCTTCCGAGAACCCGGAATCAGCGCGATCACCGGCGGCTGATTGGGAAACCGCGCCGAAGCCGGCCGTTCATCCGGCACATGCAGCGCATCAAACAGCGGATGCCCGACAAACGTCGCATTGATCCCGTGATCCCGGAAAAACTTCTCTTCAAACGGCAAAATGCACGCGACATGGTCCACATACCGCGCCATCCGTTTCACCCGACCCGGCCGGCTCGCCCACACCTGGGGGGCGATGTAATACAAAACCGGAATTTTATGATCGTGCGCCAGTTTCGCCCAGTGCCAGTTCATCATCCACGAGTCGATGCAGATTTGCAGATCGGGGGGGTTGCTGGCGAAATATTTGGCGCACCATTTTAATATCGCCCGAATCTCAAAATATCGAAAGATGGTCTCCAACCCCATCGCCGCCCGCGTGACCGTGTCGTGATGAACCGTCGCCCCAGCCGCGCGCATGGCAGGGCCCCCGACACCCTCGATAATAAGATCCGGCTCCAGCGCGCGCAGTTCACGGATCAACTGCGCCGCATGCTGATCCCCGCTGGCCTCCCCGACGCTGATGAAGATCCTCCGCGCCATGTGAACAAAGAGTTACGCTGTAGCGGGGGAGTGTCAAGGGAAGGGAGGAGGCACAAAGGCAAGTGGGCATAGGGAAAGGAAAGACGAATTGGATCGGTGACGATTCCCGCGCCGACGAGGATGCTCTGGCTCGAATGGGTGAGAGGGCTGCCGCCGTGAAGCCCGCTGGCTGGCCCGATTACGTTCGCGGCGGCATTTTCGATGGGACAGAGCAGAGCGAGGATCCCGCCTGCGGCGGCCGGATGCGAAGGAGTTTCGCGCTCAAGCGCGACCTCAACCGTCCGATGCAGCCCCGCTCGTCCGACCTCACCTCGCAGATTTCCAAGCATCGCTACCAGCGCGCATCCAAGCGGAGGTCGGACATTGGGGCGTGAAGGACGGTTGAGGGGCGCGCTTGAGCGCGAAACTCCGCTGGTTCGGTCGCCGCAGGCGAGAATTCTCTTCGGTCCCATCAAGAAGCAGCGCTCGACCGTCGCCGGGCCAGCCGGCGGGATTCGCGGCGGCAACGCATGTCCATATACGAGTCAACGCATCTACGTCGGCGCGGAAACTGTAACCGATAAAAATTCTTCTCCTTCTAAATTCGAAAATCTCACCGACATTCTCTTGATTCATTCGCCGCGCGTGCTACCCTCGCGTTTTCTCATCTTCGCGAAAGGATGGTCAAGGATGGCCAACAAAAAGCGCAGGGCGGTGCTGTTCGATGTGATTCATCAAGACAAACGGTTTGCCGGCAAAAGCGGGGCGGCCAAACCGATTCCGATCACCACGCCGCTGGTCGGGCAGAAAGCAAATCCATTTGATTTCAATGCATTCAAAAAAACGCGCGATGCGCGCTTTGCCGCGCGAATGGAATTGCTCCAGCATTTGCGTTCCATGGCCAGCCGATGGCGACCCGTGTGGGCGAACATCCGCGCAAAACTTGCGCCACAGTCGCCGATCATCGCCGGAGTGCTCGCCGCGCTGGTGGTCATCGCGAGCGTCAACACCGCCCGGCATTTTGTCCAGCGCTCGCGCGGATTCACATCGCTGGATGACATCCGATTGGCCAGCGCCCATCCGGAAGTGCTCGATGTCGCCGCCATTCAAACTGCCGCGAATCAGCCCGACTTAAATCCCGCGGCCGGCGATCCATCCGAGCCTGCGGACAATGCCTCCCAACCCGCCGCCGACCAAATAGCCCCGACTCGCCAAATCAATCTGAATTACGTACTGGTCCAGGCGTATCGAGACGAATCCACCGCCACCGAGGCCCGCGATTTCCTCACCACCAATGGCATCCCCTGCACCATCGAGCGCGGCGTGAAAAATTGGCGAAAGGATTTCTATCTCGTCATCGGCCTTCAAGGCTTCGTCCACATCAGCGGCCCCGACTACCTCGCTTACCGCGCCCGCATCCAATCCCTCAGCCCCGACTTCGCCGGCCAAGCCCCCGCCTACCGCGGATTTGCCCCGCAGGCGATTAAATGGGATCGGGGGAATTGAATTGATGTCGAAGAGTCCGAAAGAGATGAACACTCCATTTTAGCCGCGTCGCTTGTCGACGCGATCGTCCCGCCAGCGCGGAAGGAGAAGACAGATAAGCGAAAGCATCGCCAGTGAACTTGGTTCTGGAAGAGACGTCGGAGAAAGCAGGAACGCATCAACGTGACCTGCTGGAGTCCATCCCCACCCAACGATTTGCCCCTCATCGTTAATAGCGGTCGCATCTCCCAAATACCATCCGGCCGCCTGAGCACCAGTAGGGAGAAGGCTATTTAGGTTGATCATCTGGCCATTGCTATACAAAAATGCGGTGTACGCATTATAGGTCGAATAGCCAACGACCTCGCCCAGATCATTTACGCCTTCTGCGTAACTCCAATCAGTAAGTTCGTTCGTGCCGATTGTGCCTAGGTCGGTAGTGGTCCCGTTACTGTACAAAAAGCCATGCACAATATTCCCGCCCTCATTCATTGCACCCACAACTTGGCCGCCGTCATTGATTCCCGTTGCACTAAATGCAGTCCAGTTGGAGTCAGCTGGCAACAGGTTATTAAAATTGATCATTTGGCCGCCGCTGTAAAGGAACGCAGCGGTGCCGGTAGAGGTTTGGGAAAAACCCACGACCTCACCGCTGTCGTTTACGCCGTATCCACGGCTGGAAGCTCCGCCCAGCGTGCCCAAATCGGTCATATGCCCGCTGCTATAAAGAAAGGCGTGGTCACCTCCGCTAGCATTGACCGAATCACCCGTCGCCTGACCATCATTGTCAATTCCGTTAGTCTCGGCCGAACTTCCGCCCAGAGTGCCAAGATTGGTGGTTTTACCGTTGCTGTACAAATAAGCGGCAGTATTTGTAGTCACGGTGTTGAAGGACGTGACG
>Ga0302325_10020995_pt1 | contig 13685 bp, 14 predicted proteins | sample Palsa_T0_2_FD_201948 | JGI IMG/M metagenome (GOLD analysis project Ga0302325, IMG submission 201948) | Peat permafrost microbial communities from Stordalen Mire near Abisko, Sweden - Palsa_T0_2 | ecosystem: Environmental > Terrestrial > Soil > Palsa > Peat permafrost | place: Sweden: Abisko... | reverse complement strand
CGAACTTCAGAACCTTCACCTGGATCTCGTCGCCGACATTGACCAGATCGCGAGGGTGGGTGAGACGGCCCCAGCTCATGTCGGTGATGTGGAGCAGGCCATCGATTCCGCCCAGGTCGACGAACGCGCCGTAGTCGGTGAGATTCTTGACGGTTCCGGTGAGCACCGCGCCCTCGCCAAGTTGCTCAAGGGTGGACGAACGCTTTGCGTTCTGCTCTTCCTCGAGTATCTCCTTGCGGCTGACAACAACGTTGCCACGCTTCTTGTTGAGCTTGATGACGCGGACTTCAATCTTCTGGCCGAGATAGCCGTCGAGGTTGCGGACCGGGCGAATCTCAAGCTGAGAGCCGGGCAAAAAGGCTTTCAGGCCGATGTCGACGGTGAGCCCGCCCTTGACGCGGCTGACCACGGTGCCAATCACGGGAGTCTTGTCGTTGGCGGCCTTCTCAATGTCATCCCACACGCGCAGGCGCTGTGCCTTTTCGTAGCTGGCCAGGTAGCCGCCCTCGGGCTCTTCGCGCTCGATTACGACGTCGATCACGTCGCCGGCGTTGAACTTGACGGCTCCGGTGTGATCGACGACCTGATCGAGGGGAATCAGCCCCTCTGACTTGAGACCCACGTCGACGACCAGGTGCTTGTCGGTTGCCTTGATAACCGTGGCAGAAGCAATCTTGTCACCGTAAGCCTCGACGGCGGCAGCCTCAGCGGCCTGCTCGCGCTCAAATGCGGCTAGAGCAGCGGAGAAGTCGTCCATGGATTCGACTCCATGGGCCTCATGGGTAGGCTCTTCGGCTACGGGGGTGGTATCGGCGTCCAGATCAGCAGGCGCAGCGGCGGCGGCAAGCTCGACATCGTTTGGGTTGGACGTGGATTCGGGCAACGGCTGCAACTGCACCGTCGCATTCTCAAGAGTCGGAAGTTCGAGTTCTGTGTTCAGGGTTATGCTCTCTGGTTCGGGATTGAGGACGTTTGCCATTGGCTGCTCCGGAATTTCTTGCTCCCGCGGCATCTGACGCCGTCGCTGGGATCGGCTCTTACGCCTGCTCCCGAAGCGGGGAGAGAAGCGCGAAGCCTTTGACCGCATCCTCCGTCGTGCGTTGTTTGTGTGCCGTGAGTGTGATCACCAGAGACGGTTTTCCCAGCCTTTTAAGCTGGGACAATCGAGTTTGATCTCGTTGGGATACACCCGGCAGGCAACAACAAGCTGGAGGGCGGCCGCAGCCGGCAAACGAAAATCTCGCAGTCGACTACGCTCACGAGTGTAGCAACCTCAGCTTTCCCACGTCAATCCAACAGTTTGCCCATAACGGCGCGTCTGCGACCCTGCAACCTGACATTCACACATTCCGAAGAGAAGCAAGATGCCAAACCATTGGACTTAGGTGCATGGGTCGATCGCCAACGCGGAAAATGGGCTGGCCATTGTTTGGGATAAAGCGGGACGCCGGACGAAGGCGGAGTCTTCTCGAATTGATCGCGCCTCAATCGTCGTTTGCTCCTGCGAGCTCAACCGCAAAAGAGCTCAACCGCAAAAAAGGTAGCGCGGGTCTCCTGACCCGAACTTCGATGCCGGCTGCATCGACGCCGCTCGTACGGCCGGTCCGGAGACTGGCTGTACTTCGAGGCCTGATTTACGCATATACTCTCATTCGATTACGTCTCCGTTTGCCCCTCTACGTCCACTTCCCGCTCTATAATCCCTTCCAATGGACCATCTTTGGACTCCGTGGCGTTATGCGTACGTGACCTCGGCGCACGACAGCGAGCGCGGAGGCGTAGCGAAGAAGCTCGCGGCGTGGCCCGGGGACCTGGGATGTGTCTTTTGCAACCTGGTAGCTTCGGTGGACTATGCAATCGCAAACGGCATGAGCGTGGATGAGGCGGAGGGCGCAGCTGGACTCATCTTTCGCGGCAAGGCATGCTTCGTTTGCCTGAATGCGTTTCCCTATACGAGCGGGCACCTGATGATTATGCCTTATGCGCACCTCGACCGGCTGGCCGCGCTGCCCGTGGAGACAGCGCACGAATTGATGGACCTGGCGCAGCGGACAGAGCGCGTGCTTGAGGCGGCGTATCGGCCGCACGGGTTTAACTTCGGACTGAATGTGGGCAAGGCCGGTGGCGCAGGCGTGGCCGGCCATTTGCACCTTCACGCCATGCCGCGATGGCTGGGCGACACGAACTTCATGACGACGGTCGGCGAGACGCGCGTGCTGCCAGAGGATCTGGAGACGACGTGGAAGCGGCTGAGGGCGGGGTTTGCAGATAATTGAGTTTTCGCTGGTCTAGTTCGTTTCCCCCGCGTCCCAAAAATAGACAGTCACGGCAAAGCCAGGCTCGTCCACAATTCATCACAAAAATGGATTCACCACTCGCAGGCTGCCGAAGCGTTGTCCGTGCTCCAAGTCTTCGGAATACAGAATTCCACATCCGGCCTCACGCGCCGCGCAGATAATCAGCGAATCGTACCAGGAAATCTTATTGCCCGCGTGCAGCCGAAGCGCTTCGGTATAGAGACCCATCGATGAATAAACTTTCAACATGGGCCGGAAGACACGTTCCAAATACTCCTCGCGATTCAGGTGGCTCATTCGAATCTCGAATCGCTTAAGAGCGAGGTTAAAGAACTCCTGAACCACCTGGTAGCTGACGACGCCTTTATGAGTCGAGAGAGCCTTGCGCAGCAGTTCCGTCGCGGTTTGTGCTTTCAATGGATCGTCGGTTGTGACGGAGTAGACAAAGATGTTGGTGTCAAGGAAGAACCAGTCCGGCGAGTTAGCGCTCATTCATCTCTTCCCGCGTAAAGTGCCGACCGGCTTTCATCGGCGTCAAACGGCTCATAAGTTCGTCAAACTGCTTTAGGTCGCTCGCGCTGGCCGTGAACTGCGCCAGCCACTCCCTGAACGCCTCATTGAGAGTCGTGTGCCTTTGCATGGCCACCAGCCGCGCCCGGTTAATCAACTCATCTTCCGCACTTAAGGTTATGTTTCTCATAGAAAACACCTACCTCTCATTCAACTCTTCTCGCGAGAAATGACGGCCGGCATTTACATAGCTCAAGCTGTCCATCAGTTCTCGGACTCTCCCGCAACATCCGACGCTCCCGATACGTGGGCGAGCATTTCACGGACATTTCGTTCAGCTTCTTGTGCTGTTCGCGTGCGATCTCTCGGGCGCGGTCTCATGTGTTCTTCAGCGCCTAAAGTAACGTTTCTCATATCGAACATTATACACTGGAATAGTGCACACTTCAGTCGTGGATCAAGGGGAAATCTTCCCCGGGCGATAAACCCTCCTGCCCAGCTGCCAACTCTGAATGGGGTTCTTCCGCACCCGCAGCATCGAGCAGATTCCTGGGCAGCGACTTCGCGGTGCGGATTCCCAGGCCCTTGAGCATTTCGACCTGGCGAACGAGATTGCCGCGGCCTTCACTTAGTTTCTTCATGGCGTTCGCATAATTTGTGTCTGCCGCGTGAAGGCTCGCTCCGACCTTCTCAAGATCGGCGACGAAATTGACGAACTTGTCGTAGAGCTCTGCGCCGCGGTCCATCACATCGCGCACGCTGCGAGCCTGGAGTTCCTGCTGCCAGAGCACGTTGACGATGCGAATGACGTAGAGCAGCGTCGTGGGGCCGACGAGGAGAATGCCCTGGTGGTACGCATCGGCCCAAAGATTGGTGTCGCCCTGGAGCGCGAGCAGAAACGCAGGCTCGATGGGGACGAACATGACGACAAAGTCGGGCGACTCGACCCCGGGCAGCTTGTGGTAGCCGGCCTTGGCCAGAGTGCCCACGTGGGCGCGAACGCTCGAGAGGTGAAGCTTAAGCGACGCCTTGCGGAGCTCGTCAGTGGCGCCGCCGCAGTAGTTGGTGTAGGCCGTGAGCGAGACCTTGGAGTCGATGATCAGGTTGCGGCCGCCGGGCAGAGAAACGATGACGTCGGTACGGGCCGTGCGCGAGCGCTCGCCGTCTTCCGCCGCGAGGTCCATGTGGCTTTGCTGAAAGCTGTACTGCTCGCCTTCGCGCAGGCCGGCCTTCTCGAGCAGATCGCGCAGGATGAACTCGCCCCAGTCGCCCTGCGCCTTGGATGAGCCGCGAAGAGCGGTGGTAAGATTTTTGGCTTCTTCGGCAAGTTGCAGGTTGAGGCTGCCGAGATTGCCGATGAGGCCTTCAAGTCTTGCTACGCCGGTCTTGGAGTCGCTCTGCGCCTGCTCGACTTTGTCGCGAAACTCCTTGATTTGCGTCTTCAGTGGGTCGAGGAGCGTTCCCAGGTCCTTCTGGCTGGCCTCAGAAAAGCTCTTCGACTTCTCCTCGAGAATTTTTCCGGCAAGCGCCTCAAACTGGTTGGCGAGCGTTTGCTTTGCTCCTTCGAGCAGCGCCACCTTTTCTGCCAGGCTTTGCCGCTCCGCTCTCAGCTCCGCTTCCAGCCTTCCGACGGTTGCGGCCTGCGCGCGATCCCCTTCAGCGCGAGCCTGTGTTTCCGTGCGCAGGCGTTCGCGATCGGCGGCCAACTCCGCGCTCAGTTCCAAAGTCCGCTGCGTCAACTGAGCCTTTTCCGCTTTGGCAGAGGTGGACCGAACCCAGAATCCAACAGCGATTCCGGCAAACGCAGCAACGATTGCTCCAATCAGACCTTGCATTGCGGGCAAAAATCCTCTTCGCCTAATGTACGCCTAGCGGGTGTGCAAATGCGGGGCAATTCACCCGGCATTGCCGTTTCCCACCCATTCGCGGGAATGCTTCTAATGGATGGGGCACGATCGGCATCGGCGGGGCACGGTCGGCGTGGATCGGCACTGCGCGACAACCTCAGATTTGAAGGTATCTGAGGGCGGGGACGCCCTCAGGACAGCCGGCCTGGAGACCGGCGTTACTTCGCCCCCGCTGCCGAAATGCGCGCCCCTCACCCTCTGATAGACTTGGAGTTTCGGGGCCATGCGCGTTTTTTTCCTGCGCGATGGTTGTGTTCCTGTGCCGCGGGCAGGTATCGTAGGCTGGCGGATGGGGATCGCATTGCACCCCGGCAAGACAACTCAGGTTTTTGAGATCCGGATTTGAGATCAATGAGGAGAAGCACGCATGGCTGTGGAAGAGAAGGTTAAGCAAATCATTGTTGAGCAGTTGCAGGTGGACGAAGCGGAAGTGACGCCCGGGGCGAGCTTTCAGGAAGACCTTGGCGCGGACTCGCTCGACGTGGTGGAACTGGTAATGCAGTTTGAAGAGGCGTTCGACCTTGAGATTCCCGACGAAGACGCCGAGAAGATCAAGACCGTAAAGGACGCCATCGACTACATCGAGAAGAACGCGAAAGGCAGCAAATAACCCTTGACCCAGGCATCGCCCCGCAGAGTCGTGATCACCGGACTTGGGCTGGTCTGCGGTGTGGGCAACACCGCTCCCGAGGTGTGGCAGCAACTCCTGGCCGGTGCCAGCGGCATGGCTCCTATTCAGGGGTTTGACACCACTGGCTTCCCAGTCACTTTCGGGGCCGAGGTAAAGAACTTCGATCCGCTGAACTTTGTGGACAAAAAAGAGGCCCGCAAGATGGGCCGCTTTACCCACTATGCTTTTGCGGCCACACACGAAGCGATTTCCCAGGCAGACCTCAAGATCACTCCGGAGAACTGTGACCGCGTCGGTATATTTATCGGTTCGGGCATCGGCGGCTTTGAGGTGATTGAACGGGAACATTCGATCCTGCTCGATAGCGGGCCGCGCCGCATCTCGCCGTTCTTCATTCCTGCGGCCATTGTCAACATGGCTGCGGGCCACATCAGCATCCGTTACGGGGCCAGGGGGCCAATCTCCGCGACAGCGACAGCCTGCGCCACGAGCGCCAACTCGATTGGCGACGCGGCCAGGATGATCGAGCACGGGGATGCGGACGTGATGATCGCGGGCGGAGCCGAAGCAGCTGTGACGCCGCTTTCTGTGGGCGGATTTGCAGCCATGCGGGCACTCTCGGCGCGAAACGACGAACCTACCAAGGCGAGCCGGCCGTTCGACAAGGATCGCGATGGGTTTGTCATCGGCGAGGGCGCGGGCATCCTGGTTCTTGAAGAGCTGGAGTTTGCAAAGGCGCGCGGCGCAAAGATTCTGGCGGAGATTATCGGCTACGGCATGAGCGCCGACGCTTACCACATGACCGGCATCGCACCGGAGGGCGCAGGCGCGCAGCGCAGCATGCGAGCCGCTCTGAAGGATGCCGGCATTGCGCCGGAAGAAGTAGGCTACATCAACGCCCATGCCACTTCGACGCCGGCGGGCGATGGGAATGAGTCGCGCGCAATCGAGCTGGTGTTTGGCGAACACGCACTGAGCCACAGGCTGAAGATCTCCGGCACCAAGTCGATGACGGGTCACCTTCTCGGCGGGGCCGGCGGACTCGAGGCCGGCATCAGCGTACTGGCTTTGCAGAACCAGATGCTGCCGCCGACCATCAATCTGGACAACGTGGACCCCGAGTGCCGGCTGGACTACGTGCCGAACAAGGCGGTACCGCTCACCTTCGATGTGGCGCTGTCGAACTCGTTCGGATTCGGCGGCATCAATGCCACGCTGATCATGCGGCGCTGGACGGAGTAAGAGCAGCCCGTTAGCTGCTAGCTTCCAGCCCGGATTTCTCATAGGGAGCCCAAAACTGTAGCGCCGGCGTCCTCGCCGGCTGTCCTGAGGGCCTCCCGGCCCTCAGGGACCTCGCCAGACCTCGAATTCCTCGTCGTGGAGTCGCGTGTGAGAAATGCAGAATAGCCTCCAGCTTTCTGTTGGCGGGTTGAAGATCGCGTCTTCGGATCAGGGCCGCAAACATGGGACCAATCAAAACTGCGCGAACCCTGTCCAGACGCTCGCAACACATCCCCCAATTCAACGCCGCGGACTCGCGAACGATGCTCGACGATCAATCTCAACACGTCGTGAATCCCGGTCACGGTCGAGTGCGCATGGTTTCTGCTCTGGCTAGTCTAGGCTCTCGATTTCGGCTGAGCTGTAAGCCCGCGAAGTTGGACGTCCAGCGTCACGGACAAAACAGCGCGAATCCGACCGGATTCGCGCTGTTTTGCGTTTGAGGCGTTGTGCGGTTCAGCCCTGAATGGCAGCGAAGCCTACGCCGGTGAGAACAATGATTGCCCACCAGCCGAAGACGGCGATGTAGCCGGAACTGCGCTTTACGCCGGCCACAGTTGCCAGGCCGATGCTCATAAGTATCATGCACCAGATGCTCACAATATCCAGTGAAGTGGCCAGCGCATAAACGGCGTGGTTAGTTTCCATGACAGGCAGGAATGCGCCCACGTTGGTTGGTGCAAAGTTCTTGATGTTGAATGTCTCCGGCGTATCGCTGATGAAAATGACAATGATCCCCAGAAGCGATTTGATGTTAGCCGGCAAGTTGGCGAAGAACCACATGGCAAAGATCGCGCCGAAGCTGGCTTTGCCGCCAAAAACAAAGTTGATAGTCCCCCATAACACAAGCGATACGACCGCTGCCACAAGCAGCACAAAAACAGGGCTGGCGATAAAAACGCCCTCGGTGACGTAAAGAGAGATCTTGTTTGTTAATTCGCGCGCTTCCGGAGTCGCCTTGGCCATCTGCTCCTGCTGCTTTTCGCTCGCCAATTTCATCTGGTTGTCGACGACGGTCTGCATGGTGATCTTGGTGGCGACAACACCGAAGAACAGGTAGCCGACGATGACCATGATCAACCACGGCATCCACCAGCTCCTGTTGCCGCGCTTGATGTCTTCAAAGGTCTTGGAGGGAGCCGAAAAAGTGTAGGTGACGCGCTGCATTTGAGAAAGACCGGGCGCCTGGGCACTGGGCTCGGCAACGGGTTGAACGTCCATATCGCTCATGATTCCGCCTCTCGAATTCGAGTTCCAATTGGATAAGATTCCGGTGGTTGGTGAGTGGAGTTACGAGGTCGAACGGTTGCATTTTCTTGATGGACGGGGCCGGGAACAGCACGATTCCCGCTCGCCAAAAGACGCAAGCGATCTTGCCCGAGATTGTACCCCCTGACGGGAGCAAAACGCGCAATCAATTTCGGGTTGCAAGGGCACGCAGCAGGGAGCCGCTTGCGCCGGCGAGGCTCAGGCTGGAAGGGGTTTGGCAGGCGGGACAGGGGCATGCACGGATGGGCGGTTAGCGGCGCGGGATCGACGGCTTGCCGGAATCGAAGATCGGCGATGCGGTACCACAGGCTTAACGGGAGAGTCGACCGCCACTAAGGCCGGTGCGGGAGCTAATGTCGGTGCGGGAGCAGTCGGCGCGATGGCGTAGCTCCTGTAGACGTCGATGTGGAAGCAGCTTTGCTTGAACTCCTCTTCAACGTCGAGTTTGCCGGCCTGTTGGAGGGCGAGCAGCGAGTTACGCATCCAGGCGATCTCGTCGCGGGTCATGTTGGACTTGGGAATATCGATGGCAGCGCCAGTCAGATGGGGGCTCGCGACGTCGCCCTCGGCTGCAGCGGCGTTGCCGTTAACCCGCTCAAGCTGTTTCTGGTAGTCAACGGTCCGAACGGCGGAGCTGACCTCAAGCGGGCGATGAAAGAGAGCGGCATGCTGGCGGGCGAGATCGGCGAGGAATTGCGCGGTCCAGGGGCGGCAGTAGCGGTGCGATTCTGCCAGGTTCTGGTTGACTGAAAGGTCAGGCGACGCGGGGACGGGCACCAGGAAGTTGTGACCGATGCGGTCCTGTAGATCCTCCTCGTCCTGGATGCGCTCGAGTCCGTCTTCGCCCTCCGATCTTTCATTCTGGCGCTCGAGCGAGGCATGGGAGCCGAACAGCGGCGGCGGCAGGCCGAGGTCGCGGCGATGCAGAGAGATGGATTCTGGCTCCGGAGCTGGAGACGCGGCCAACTCGCGTTCCCGAATGCTGGCGCGGAGTCGGCTGCGACTGGTGAGTACGGCACTGCGGGCCTGGGCTGTGCGGCGACCCGATCCCCCGGTGATTGCTCGGCTGCCGGCGTAGCGGCCAGTTCCTGCCCGGCTGCTTGCGTAGCGACCATTCGTTGCCCGGCTTGGAAACGCCGAGGTCGCAAGGCCGTGTGCAGGTTGGTGAGCGTCGGATAGGCGGGTATCGGCCTCTTTAGCAGCTGCGCGCGAAGAGCCTGCACGAGTGATTGCGTTTTTTTGGGAACCGGCCGTGCGTGAAGCCGCGCGTGAAACTGCTGGGTGCGCTTTGGATGCGGAGGAGGCAGGCGCGGAATGAATCGACTTGCCCGATTTGGGTATTGATTTGCCCGCTTTTGTATAGGATTTCTCGGACTTGTGCGTGGATTTTTCAGGCTTGCCGGTGGGCTTGCCTGGTTCGGCCTGGAACGCCAAAGCGAAAGCGCTCCCGAATAACAGGAAGCCGACGGCTAGAACCATTGGGGCGGTTCGGCGCATGAGGGGAGTGCGGAGAATCCAGAGCATCCTTAGTATAAGACGCAAAAAACAGGAATTCGAGTGCCTGCAAAGGTGCGGATGGGTCCGATAACAAATTGTTTAGGAATTGACAGCAAATCTCTGGTACCATCCCGGCACCGAGGTAACTTCCCTGTTATGAGAGCAAAGACGTGGGTCATCACCGCGGTGATTGCGCTGATAGCCGTGCAGCTTGTCCAGATCGTAGTGGTCATCCACCGGGAGTCGTTGACCTGGGATGAAGGAGACCACATGTACGCCGGCTACCGGATGTGGAAGTACGGCGACTATGGATTGAATCCCGAGCATCCGCCGCTGGTCAAGCTGCTGGCCACGTTGCCGGTGCTGGGTGAGAATCTCTGGGTTCCTCCGCTCAAGGGAATCTACTTCAAAGGCGAAGCCTACCTGGGCGGCCGCGACTGGCTGGAACACAACGACGGCGGAAGCCAGCGCCTGGTCTTTCGCATGCGGCTGGCTACGACGCTGCTGGCCGTTGCACTCTCGCTGGTCGTTTTTTTCTCGGCGCGCGAGTGGTTCGGCACAACGGCCGCGTTGGTTGCCTTGACGCTGGTTGTGTTCGATCCCAACATCCTGGCGCACTCCGGCCTGGTAACTACGGATCTTGCAGCCACGCTCTTTTTCCTGGCGGCGCTCTATGCCTTCTATCGCTATGTCAAGCAGCCCAGCGCGATCCGGCTCGCCATCGCCGGTGTTGTGCTGGGGCTCCTGCTCGCTACCAAGCACTCGGGGGTCATGCTGGGGCCGATGCTGGCGGTGCTTCTGTGCTGGGAGGTCGCCGTTGCGGCGAAAGGAACGCGCATTCGCACCGCAGTGCGGTTTGGCGGTGCTCTTGCCGCCATGGTCGTGCTGGCTGTGGGAGTGTTGTGGACCTTTTATGGCTTCCGCTACGCAGCCCGGCCTGCGGGTCTGCAGTTGATTCCATCCCTGGAGACGTACTCGCATGAGCTGAAACCGTTCGATTTCGGCGTGATCTGGTGGATGGCCCACCTGCATCTGTTGCCCGAGTCTTATCTCTTTGGGATGGTGGATATTCGCGTGTTTGGTGCGAACTTCTCCACATTCGTTCTGGGGAAATGGTACCCACATGGCGTCTGGTGGTACTTCCCAGCCGCAATCGCAATCAAAACCACTTTGGGGATGCTGGCCCTGGTCGCGCTGGCGGGGTTCGCCATCGTCACAGGCAAGCTTGGCAAGGGGAGAGATCACTCCCGCGCACTGGTCTATGTGCTCTTTGTCTGGGTAGCCTACCTTATTACGGCCGGAGCAAACGGACTCAACATCGGCGTGAGGCACATTCTGCCGCTTTACGCACTGGCGGCGATCATTGCCGGCGCGGGTGTGGCTGCGCTGGCGTCGCGCTCCCCCACGTGGGCTTGGGTATGTGGAGCGCTCGTTGCTGCGCACATCGCCTCCGCGCTGAGTGTTTTCCCCAATTCCCTGGCCTACGCGAATGAGGCCTGGGGAGGAGCCGGAAACACCCACAATCTACTGACCGACTCCAATGTGGACTGGGGCAGTCAACTCTATCAGGTCAAGGAATGGGAAGACAGGCATCCGAGCGAAGACTGCTGGTTTGCCTACACGGCTCGTCCGTTCATTCGCCCCGAGACCTATGGGGTTCATTGTCACGTTCTGCCCAACGGCCTGGGCGGTGCCGGCAAGGAGATGGTGCCGGCCATTATCCATGGAAGCGTCGTATTGAGCGCTGGAGAAGTGGCCGGCAACCTCTGGCCGAGCCAGGAGATGAATCCTTACCGCAATTTCCAAAAGGTGAAGCCTGACGAGGAGATCGACTACGGCGTATTGGTCTATCGGGGCGATGTGCACATGGAGGAGACCGGTGGAATAAGCCGCGCATTCCTCGCCTGGGATAAGCTCGACGCAAAGCAGCCCCAGGAGGCGTTGACGTTGGCGGAAGAGGCGGTCAAGCTGGCTCCTGACCAGCTCTATCCGCAATGGGCGCTTGGCGACGCGGCCGCCGCAGCCGGCAAGAAGGACGAAGCGCGCGCCGCATACAACGCAGCAATGGCTGCAACAGGCAGTCTGGATGCACAGCGCCGGGCCGAGTATGTGAAGAGTATCGAGGCAAGCCTCAAGAAGCTGTGAGGCGTGATGGCCGCTGGCTGAAATGCCCATCGCGGCACATGTTGCGGCAGCGTTGGCTCGGCTTCCTATAGGGAAGCTCCGCAACAGCCAGCCTTGTATCAGGGCACGGCTTCAGCCGTGCCGATAAGGCCAACAAAATGACCGGGCTTAAGCCCCTGCGAACCTTCGCTCAGTAAAACACCACTTTGGGGGCAGATTCCTTGGCTCGTCGGGCAGGAAGATCGCGGCGGCGGCGTTGTCCTCCGGCTCAAGGTTGGTTCAAGATGATATATACTATTGATAGATACCGAAGGAGAGGCCGATGCCGACCAAGGTGGGAACGAAAGCAAAGCCGACCGATGCGAAGCTGTTCTGGAACGGCCGTAGCCAGGCTGTGCGCCTTCCCAAGGAGTTCCGATTTGAGGGCGACCGAGTGAGGGTGACGCGGATGGGCGCCGGGATTCTGCTGGAGCCGGTGCCGAAAAAAAAGAAGGAGACGGTTGAGGAGTGGTTTGCCCGGATGGACGCGATGGGAGCGGACCCTCTTTTTCCTGAGGGCCGGAAACAGAATCTGGCGCCAATTCGTGAGTACTTCAAGTGAGCTACCTGCTGGACACGAACGTCTGCATTGCGCTCATAAATGGGAAATCTGACCAAGTCCGCCGGCATTACGCTCAGGCAACGCGCCGCAACGCAGAGCTCTTCACCTCTCCCATTGTTGCCCATGAGCTTTGGTACGGAGTTGCAAAGAGTGACCGCATTCCACAAAATGCCAACCGCCTTGTAACTTTTCTTGGGCGGGACGTTGTGCTTCTTGGTTACACCAATCAAGACGCTCAGGCTGCGGGTAATATTCGCGCGGAGTTGGAACGGCAGGGCATGCGAATCGGCGAATACGACACGCTGATTGCAGGTCAGGCGTTCGCCAGGAATCTGATACTCGTAACCGCAAACACAAGCGAGTTTGCAAGGGTCAAGGGGCTGGCGGTCGAGGATTGGACGGTATGAATTTCCGCGCACGAGACGAGCGAACCTATAAAATGAGGTAAGGAGTTGGATCGGACCGATGGAGAAAACCATCCGCAAATTCGCGAGTCACGCGGAGCAGAAGGCTGAAGTCTATCGCTACTGGCGGAGCCGTCCGCCGGCCGAGCGCTTCCTTGCGGTCTGGGAAGCTACTGCCGCTGCCTACGCCTTCAAGGGAGTGCATTATGATCCTACCCGAAGATCTGAAGCAACTCTTACTCGCGTTCAACGCACACGGGGTTGAATATCTGGTCATCGGGGGATGGGCGGTGGGGTTTTACTCGGAGCCGCGATCCACGAAGGATATCGATCTTTTCATCCGCTCGGGGGTCAAGAACAGCGAGGCGGTTTTTCGCGCCCTTGCCGATTTTGGAGCACCGCTCGCTGGGCTCACACCGGCTGACTTTCGCGACAATCCATCATCCGTGTTTCAAGTTGGCTACACGCCCGCACGCGCAGACATTCTCCAGGGCATCGATGGAGTTGATTTCGATGAAGCGTGGCCGCGACGCGTCGAACTCTCGCTGGAGGGCGTACCGGTGCATGTGGTCTCCGCCGAAGACCTCATCAAGAATAAGCTGACGTCGGGAAGATTAAGCGACCTGGCGGATGTGGAAGCGATTCGAGAAGCAAACCCAGAGAGGGATGGTGATTGACAAGTCGAAGTTCGGCTACACCTATGTGCCGGAGCACCTGAAAGAGAAGGTCAAGAACCATCAAGATCTCTCCTTCTGCGAGCGATTCCACTTGATCGCAGAGCTCAGCTAAGCAGCCTCGGCGAAGACCGGCGTTGTCCGCGACCTGAACAAGCCGACGGATAAGGCGATCCGGAAGATTGAGCGCTCGGGGAATTGATGGTGGCGGTTATAGAAACCTCAAAGCCCGGCAGCACCGTCTTGAGAATCCAATCAAGGGCAGTAACGCCCCAAGCCGCCAGCGACTTGGGGCGTCTCGTTGAATGCTAGCGATCCCCTACAGCAACGTCGGCTCGTCGTCCTTCAGTTCTTCCGGCGGAATGATGACGGCGGCGGCAACCTTGTCTTCCGGTTCGAGGTTGAGCAGGCGCACGCCTTGCGTGGCGCGGCCGGCAGCGCGAACCGTCTTGGTGTCGATGCGGATGATCTTGCCCCACTGGCTGATCAC
>Ga0302325_10020994_pt1 | contig 13685 bp, 10 predicted proteins | sample Palsa_T0_2_FD_201948 | JGI IMG/M metagenome (GOLD analysis project Ga0302325, IMG submission 201948) | Peat permafrost microbial communities from Stordalen Mire near Abisko, Sweden - Palsa_T0_2 | ecosystem: Environmental > Terrestrial > Soil > Palsa > Peat permafrost | place: Sweden: Abisko... | reverse complement strand
CTGTCTCGGCAGCCGTCGGCGTCGGTACGGGGAACGGAGAATCTGGCTGCTCTGCTATGCGGACTTCGACGCGCTGCACCGGAGCCACGAAGCGGTAGCCGCGACGGGCGAGCGTTTCGATGAACCGTGGATTCTTCGCGCTGTCTCCAAGAGCCTCGCGGATTCGATTGACCGCGGAGTTCACCCCGTGTTCGTAGTCGACAAAAGTTCCATTGGGCCACAGTTCGCGAGAGATTTCCTCCCGCGTCAGCACCTCACCGGGCCGCCGCAGAAGCATCAGCAGCACCTGAAACGGCTGCACGTTTACCCGAAGCCGGATCCCCTGCTTGCGCAGCTCACCCGTTGCCGCATCTGCCTCGAAGACTCCGAAGCGATAGCGCTCAGCTTGCCGTGAGTCCATCATCTCTGCCGCCAGTGTACTCAACCTCAACTCTCCGAACGAGATCGCAGCTTGTACAACTTCACATATCCCCCGCGAATTCAGCTGGTTGCGCCGTGAGAATCAATTGTTCCACAGGTGAGGCGTCATGCATTGCCTCAGCGACCGCGACAGGGCATGATAGCCCTAATGAATCAGCACCGCGTCATGCCTACTCGAGTCCTTCCCATCTTCTGCGCGCTGATGCTCTGCCACTCAGCTCCCGTCCGCGTCTATGCAGAGCCCACGCCAGCCGCACTTTCAGCCTTCAACAGATACGCGAGCACAGTCGAAGCACGCCTCGCCCGCCAACACCTGTCCAGGAGCACTTTCCTCGCGCCCCCTGCCTCAACTCCGCAGGGTGAACTACGCCTGCGCCAGGGAGAGCAAGTGATAGAGCCAGTGGCTGAACCAGTGTCCGAAAATCTCACCTCCTCAACCCGCCCCGCCCTATCACCATCGCAATTGCCCGGAGCGATGCTCCACCACTGGCGTGGCACCGCGTTTGTCCCCGGAGCCAAAGCTGCTGACTTAGAGCGCATATTGAGGGACTTCAACGCCTATCCGCAACGCTTTTCTCCTGAGGTGCTGCAAGCCAGGGTGCTCACCCAGCAGGGCGATCGTCTCCAGGCGTCGATGCGGGTCCGCCAGAAACACGTCCTCACAGTAGTAATGGACACTACCTATGACATCGCCTTTGGACGCCTCGATCCACAGCATGGATACAGCGCTTCACGAAGCACGCAAATCCGCGAAATCGACGCCCCCGGCACCAATCAGGAGCGTGCGCTCGATACCAGCGAAGAACACGGCTTCCTGTGGCAATTGAACACCTACTGGTCCTACGAAGAACGCGATGACGGACTCTACATTCAGATCGAATCCGTCTCGCTGAGCCGGTCCATTCCAACCGGCCTTGGCTGGGCGCTCCGGCCCTTTGTCGAGAGCGTCCCACGCGAATCGCTTGAGTTCACCCTGCGCTCCGCCTCCAACGCGGTACGCAGATAACGAGAGCCGCACAATCACGGATCATTGCAGTCGGCGCAAAGCATTTCTCAACGCTACCTTCCGAATTGACGACATCCGACCCGAACCCTGCATCATTTCAGTCTCCGCGAAACTTCGATGACGCTGTCGGCTCAGGTATGAAACCGCCCCAAAATCTCATAATTTCCTCACACCTTCCTAATCCATATCCGTTTCCAATCCCGTAAGCTTGGCTCGTCGGGTTGAGCCCGGCGGAAAGTTGAGGAAAAAGCAATGCCATTAATTCAAGTCAAGGTGGTTGAGGATGTCTTTACACCGGCGCAGAAGAAGGAGATGATCACGAAGCTCACGGATGCGATGGTCGCGATCGAAGGCGAGAATATGCGCTCGGTGACGTGGGTGGTCATTGAGGATGTTCGCAGCGGCGAATGGGGTATCGGCGGGAATGCGTTGACAACCGAAGCAGTTCAAGCACTCGCCGCAGGAAAGGGCTAAGGATGGCAGTCATGGAGGCGAGACGCTGGCCTCCACCTTTAGACTCCCCGGATACTGGTATGATCTCGGAATCGCGAGGGCATAGGCTTATGCCACGAGTTCGAGATCTACTGGACCGCCGAATCGCCGGAAGTTTCGTTGGTCGAACCGAAGAACTGGGCTTGCTCCTGGAGGTTCTGACCGATGAGGGGCCGGTCGTGGTGCATCTGCATGGGATTGCAGGAGTCGGGAAGTCGCGCCTTTTGGGCGCCTTTGCCGAAAGCGCGCGAGCCGAAGGTGCAAGTGTCATCCAATTAGATTGTCGCGGAATCGAGCCCACCGCAACCGGTCTTCTAAACGAATTGGGTATCGCGAGCGGTGGCGCACCCGGTTCAGCCGAGGAGATTGCATCACGTCTCGGCCATGTTGGGACCAGGGTCATCGTTACCCTCGATACGTACGAGGTCTTCCGGTTGATGGACACCTGGCTTCGCCAGGTATTCCTGCCGCTGCTGCCTGACAATGTCAGGTTCGTTCTGTGCGGCCGGGAGGCGCCGGTGACCGCATGGCTATCCGATCCCGGATGGCAGACCCTGTTCAAAAGTGTTCGGCTCGAGTCGCTGAAACAGCAGGACGCGTCTGAGTTGCTCTCCCGCGCAGGCGTGGCGGTGGAGGATGCACGATTTCTGTCCGGCATCTGCCACGGCCATCCGTTGGCGCTGACGCTGGCCGCTTCGATGCAACGCACACTGCCCATGACGCTGCAGTCCGATGTCGCGCAGCGGGTGGTGGAGGAGCTCTCCAGCCTGTTCTTAACCGATATCACGGACGCACGCACGCGTCAGACATTAGAAGCGGCGGCGGTCGTGCGCCGGGTGACACTACCGATCCTGCGAGCGCTCTTGCCGGATGCCTCTCCGCAGGATGCGCAGGAGCGCCTTCGGACGCTTCCTTTCGTACAGCCCGACCGGGATGGACTGCATATCCATGATGCCGTCCGCGAAGCCATTGCGGCGACCTTGCGTGCCAACCATCCGCAGCAGTATCACGCTTATCGCAAGTCGGCTTATCGCTATTTCATGAGTGAACTGCGAAGCATTCCGGCCTCCGAATTGTGGCGGTACACAGCAGACCTGCTCTATCTGCTTGAGAACCCCGTCGTGCGGGAAGGGTTCTTCCCCACCAGCGCGCAGGAGTACGTTGTGGAGCCGGCCCGGCGAGGCGATGCAGCGGCGATTCTGGACAGCATTGAACGTCATGAGGGTTTGAACACCGCAAGTTACCTGAAGCAATGGTGGAAGCAGGCTCCGGAAACATTCTCGGTGGCGCGCGACCAGAGGGGCTGTGCAGCAGGTTTCTATTGCGTCTTCGATCCTGCAAATGTCCCTGCTCGCCTTTGCCAGGAGGACCCCGTCACTCGCGCCTGGCTCGATCATATGAAGCGACAGCCTATGCCGCGTCAATGTACCTTGTTTCTTCGGCGCTGGTTGTCCGCTACAGATGGAGAGGCCCCGTCGCCGGTGCAGGCGGCCTGCTGGATCGACGTGAAGCGAAAATACCTGGAGCTGCGCCCGAACCTGCGCCGTGTCTATCTCACAGTCGGCGACCTGACGCCGTACGCCGCGGCTGCGCACAGGCTTGGATTCAGCGTGATAGAAGAGGCCTGCGGCAAAGGGTACCAGTCGGCGATGCTTGACTTTGGACCATCGTCCGTTGATGGCTGGCTCGCCCGGCTGCTGGGTGCCGAGCTGGGGGTTGAAGAGTCGGGTCTGCTCGACTGCGCCGCGCGTAAACTTGTGCTCAACGATAGGCGCGTGGGCCTGAGTAAGCTCGAGTTCGGCGTCATCGAGTTCCTCTACCGGCGACCCGGGGAGGCCGTCTCGCGCGGCTCCCTGCTGGCGCATGTGTGGGAACAGAGCTACGACGGAGGAGGCAATGTGGTGGACGTCGTTGTTCGTTCCCTGAGGAAAAAGCTGGGCGAGCAGTCTTCGTTAATTGAGACCGTTCACGGCGTCGGATACCGTTTCCGAAGCGAGAATGAATCAGGAAGTACGACGTAGCCTTTCGTTCTAATCGATCATCTTCTTGCACTCATCTACCCAACGTGATTCGAGTCAGCCTCAGCGTGATCATAGCTACGCGTAGCGTAGCTATGATCAGACTGATGAAAAACCCCTGCAAGTGTTTTTCCGGAGGGAGCGTGGGGCTTCAGCCCCACGAATAAAGCCGGTAAAATGAGTCGGGCTTTAGCCCCGGGCCTTTGGCCACAATCGCAAAATCGCCTTTGTCAGCAATCTGGGGCTACGCGTAGCGTAGATAAGAGCCCAACGTTTGACAGGTTCTCTATGGTTTCGCGGAACACAGGGAAGGTGCATTTTTCTGATACACCCGAACGCAGGAATTCGCTTCCCTGACGTTCGATTTGCGCACTGGCGATTTCGCGCCAATGCAAAATCATTCCTGGCGAAAAGAACGTTTCTGGAAACTAATCTCAAATGTGCGCGGTCCCTATAATCGGCCTATGACCAATCATCGCCCAAAATACTTCTGGCTCACGGTGGTAGCTCTCCTCGTAATTCAAGCAGCCCTGGCACTGACGATGGTGCATCGAGAATCGCTTACCTTTGATGAAGGCGATCACATGTTCGCAGGCTACATGATGTGGAAAGCGGGAGATTATGGTCTAAACCCTGAACACCCACCTCTAGCCAAACTTCTCGCGACCGTTCCCATCCTTTCGGACCATTTGTGGGTACCACCACCAATGCCCGGTCAGTTTTTCAAAGCTGAAGCGTATCTGAATGGCCGCGACTGGCTGGCTCGTAACGACGGGGACCGTCAGCAGCTCGTGTTCAAAATGCGGGCGAGCGCAGAGCTGCTTGCTCTCGGATTGTGCCTCTTCGTGTTTCTGGCGGCTCGGGATTGGTTTGGCGACGCGGCCGGTCTTATTGCTCTTGCTCTCGTGGTCTTTGATCCCAACGTTCTGGCACACTCTGCCCTTGTAACAACCGATGTCGGAGTGTCATGCTTCTTTGTCGCAGCAATTTGGACGTTTTACCGCTTCGCTACCCGACCAACGCTCATCAGCCTGCTACTCGTCGGTCTGGCAACGGGTCTGCTGCTTGCAACCAAGCATTCGGGCATTCTGATCGGCCCCATGTTCGTCTCTCTGATCGCATGGGAGGTGCTGATCGCTCCAGGCGCCCAGCGCAAACGAATAGCTCTTCGACTCACCGGCGGCTTTTTCGCTATCGTCGTCCTTAGCGTCTTCGTGCTTTGGGCTTTTTATGGATTTCGATACACCGCGCGTCCTGCCGGTATGGCGTTCAGCACTTCGGTCGCAGGATACGCGCAGCCTCTGCCGCATTTCGAATCTGCCGTAGTTGTTGCGGTGGGTCGCCTCCACCTTTTGCCCGAATCCTATCTGGTCGGGCTCGTCGACGTAAAACTAATGTCGATAGCCTATCCCACCTTCCTCCTGGGTAAGGTCTATCCGCACGGCCTTTGGTATTACTTCCCCTTGGTCATTCTCATCAAGACAACGCTCGGGCTGCTTCTGCTCATGGCCCTCGCCACGTTCGCCACCGTCACAGGCAAGCTAACCAGACACCGCGAGTTGTTTTACTCTCTCGCTCCGCCGGTTATTTATCTTGCCGTGGCGATGATGTCCGGTATGAATATCGGTGCGCGGCACCTGCTGCCCATGTATGCCTTTGTTATCATCTTCGCCGCTGCCGCAGCGGCGACGCTCGCCCGTATCAATCGCCGCTGGGCTATCCTCTGTTCTGTCCTTATTCTGGCCCATGTCGTCTCCAGCCTTTTCGTATTTCCGAATGAGCTTGCTTATGCCAACGAAGTCTCGGGAGGACCAAGGAATCTTCACAATCTGCTGAGTGACGCAAGCGTCGATTGGGCGCAACAACTTTACCAAGTCAAGCAGTGGCAGGATCGTCACCCCGATCAGGAGTGCTGGTTCGCGTACTTCGCACGACCCGTGATCGATCCGGGTGTATACGGTATTCGCTGTCACGCACTCCCCACCGCAGACACGCAGTGGGGCGGCGTGGGACTCGTTCCTCCCACTATTACCGGAACCATCCTGATCAGCGCCGGAGACCTCAGTGGGTGCGAATGGCCCAGCGGCCAACTCAATCCCTATAGATCGTTTCAATCGCTGCATCCCGATCTCGCGATTGACTACTCCGTTTTCGTGTTTCAGGGAACCCTCGCCATCCCTGAGATCTCTGCTCTCGCAAGTGCGCAGCAGAGTCAAGCGCTACTGGCCAAGGGGCAATCAGGACCAGCGATGGCCGTGGCACGTGAAGCTGTCGTCAACGCACCCGACAACCTCTTTACCGAGACAGCGCTGGGGGACGCCGCAGCAGCAGTAGGTGACAAACAGACGGCCGAGACAGCATGGCAAGCAGCCATGCAGATCGCTAAGCGTCTGGAGCCCGGTGCACAGTCAAGCTACATTCCGGACCTGGAATCCAAAATCAAGCGTCTATCTCCCGGCAATCAGTAAAATCGCGAACCGACCCGGATTGAAAGCCGTTTCAGGTCGGATCAACGCGAACTTAGTCCAAGCCCCGCGCAGACGATGCTCATTCACACCGCGTTGCGGTTCGCGTCTTCGCGCGTGGCGTACTCTTGAGCTACCAAGCAGCGGAGAATGCTTCCTCAACCATGCCCCAAACCTTGAGCACCAGCCAGTGGACGCCATTTCCGGTCGAGCTGGTATTCGCCTTCTTCGCCAATCCCGGCAACCTGCCGCACCTCATGCCCAAGTGGCAGCAGGCCAGGGTCGAAAGCTCGCGCCTGATTGCACCGCCGCCCCGTCCGCTCGCGCCAGACCCCACTCTGCGCTTCCAGAGCCCGGCAGCCGGCGTGGGTTCTGAGATGGTCGTCAGCTTCCGTCCAATCCCCCACATAGCCTTCCGCATCGGATGGATCGCCAGCATCACAGAATTCGTCTGGAACAGCCATTTCTGTGATGAGCAACTCAAAGGCCCGTTTGCCTCATGGAAGCACTGTCACCGCATCGCCGCGGAGAGCCGCGAAGATGTCGGCGGGCCGGTAATCCACGGCACGTTGATATCAGATGAAGTCGAGTACACGCTGCCCCTCGGTCCGCTGGGCGCCTTAGGAGATTCGCTCTTTGTTCGCCAACAAATGGAAGCGACCTTCGCCTATCGCCAACAGCGCCTGGAGGAAATTCTTCCCGTAGCCGCACGCCAGGCCGCCCGCAGGAGCTAGCCCGCAAATGAAAACGACCCCAGCAAAGCTGGAGTCGCAGTCGTTTCCGGTAGATCCGAATAGATTAGAAGTGGTAAGCCACGCCAATCACGGGGTTGTTCATGTTCCACCAGCGATTAGTATTCAGCTGTGATGGGTCGCCAAAGTCGGGCACCTTTGAGAAAATGCCTCTGTACTCCGCGCGAACATCGAAACTGGGGCTGATTTCGTAGGCGATACCGCCGCCGTAGAGACCCACGATCGTCGTCTGTGACTTCGTATTCAGCGTAGTGGTCGCCTCATTGAGGATGTTGCCCCATAGCAACGCTCCGCCACCGGCTTCCACAAAGGGATTGAATTTCTTGAAGCTGAAGTTGAAGACATACGCTCCGGTTACCTCTTGCAAACGCGTGTTCACATTGACGCCTGCGGGAATCTGGGGCGCGTGGTAAAGGATCCCGCCCTGAGAGTAGCCGTAGTTGGCTTCGACCGCGCCGCGCGGCGTCAGCATAAAACGATAACTGATGAGCGCACCGAGGCCGCGCTTGGAGTCGACTTGTACATCGGTGGAACTGGATTTGAACGGCTCCAGAATAACGGAACCGCTAACGCTGATATCTTGACGGCTTTCCTGGGCTCGGCCTGCGACGGCAGAAAGCGTCAGCAGGAGTGCAAGAAGGGCAAATTTCTTCATTCGGTCGTGAACCTCGCGACTGCCCGAACTGCCTCACGGCCAAACGGAGCATGTCGATCTAGACGATCTGGTCGATAAGGACGCCCATGCATGCGCGCCACTTCATGAATTGTAAATGGCCGGAACGGCCCATCCAACCTTTGCAGGATTTTGGACGGTCCCGACGTGTTGGAGCGAGCGCAAGCGTTCAAAACGCAGGTTTCAGACAAGTTGGACAGCTACCCAAATAGACGCAGGCCCGGTTGCGATGAAAGCCGAATCCTCGCAATTTCCCCGCCTACCCTGGCGGCCAGCAATGCCTCTTTGCCAAAACACTCCAAATGTGGAGAATGCATAGGTTGCGCAAAACCGATCTGAACCTGTTCTCTGGCCAAACCTTGCGAGACAAAATCAAAGAGCCACAAAAGGAATCTGCATGGACGCTGCCCTGCTTCACCCGGTCTGGACTCACTCAGGAATTTTGGGTGAATTTCTCGGAACATTTATCCTCATTCTGCTTGGAAATGGCGTCAATGCCAGCGTAAACCTGAACAAAACCTACGCCCAAAATTCCGGATGGATGGTGATCGCGACCGGCTGGGGCATCGCTGTTCTTTGCGGCGTACTCACCGCGCAGGCCTTCGGCAGCTCCGGCGCGCACCTCAACCCCGCCATCACGCTGAGTGCTGCGATCGTCAGCGGAAATTTCTCGCAGTTGGCTGGCTTCTGGTGCGCCCAACTGCTCGGCGCAATGGCCGGAGCCACACTGACCTGGCTGTTTTTCTATCCTCACTGGGCGGTTACACCCGACCCGTCGACCAAGTTGGGAATTTTCTGCACCAACGCTGCGATCCGCCACCTGCCGTCGAACCTGCTTGGCGAGGCTGTCGGCACCTTTGTGCTGGTGTTGGTGGCGGGTGCGATTTACTCGCACGGCGTCTCCGCATCCGGACCGGCGCCGGGGGTTGGCCCGTGGCTGGTGGCCAGCCTTGTGTGGGGCATCGGTCTTTCGCTTGGTTCAACTACCGGGTACGCGATCAATCCGGCGCGCGACTTTGGCCCGCGCCTCGCGCATTTTCTGCTCCCGATCGCTGGAAAAGGTCCTTCGAATTGGCGGTATGCGCCTATCCCGATCGTGGGCGACCTGGCTGGTGCGGCGCTGGCTGGGCTGATTCTGCGCTGGGCTCGTATTTAGTTTGGTGATTTTATGAATGCCCCAAAAAATCACGTGGCATATGCCAGGGCCTATGCCAAACTCGCACCCCATGCACAAATACCCGAAAATACACGCAAACGTAACCGGAACAAAGCAAACACCTTACAATAAATTCCCCTTGCAACCCAAGCGTCGGATTTCCCGCACCAAAATTGTTCCACGTGGAACAATGCGAAACAAAGGTTTTCTTAGACAAAGGTTTTCTTAGATTGCTGGCGGAAAGATGATGTTTTTACGCTTATATAGATATGCGAAGTGTGGCGGGTTATTGGGGCGAGGTCGACTTTCCATTGGCTGGCTGCATATGCCAGAGCATTACGAACCGGGGCCTAGCCGTTGCCTTCAGCCAGATTAGGTGTGACAATGGCCATGATTCCCGGCCTACCCCTCCGGCCGCGCACCTGATTTTCAGCAAGATATGAAACTCTGCCCGATCTGCGCAATCTCGTATCCGGCGGGCCATCGCACCTGTCCCACGCACGGGACGGTGCTGGTGGATACGCCGGAGCTGCCTCCGGGCACGGTGATCCGAGACTGCTACCGGATTGAGCGCACGCTCGGCAAAGGCGGCATGGGCATTGTTTACCTGGCCGAGCACACGCTGATGGGCGAACCGCGGGCGCTCAAGTTTCTTTCGAGTGCGCTGGCCGCCAATCCGACGTTTGTGCAGCGCTTCCTGCAGGAGGCGCGCGCGGCCAGCAAGCTGCGACATCCCAACATCGCTGCGACGCTCGAACTGGGCCAGTCAGAAGACGGCAGCTTTTATATTTCCATGGAGTTCGTGGATGGGCCAAGTTTGCGCACAGTGCTGGAGGAGCATCCTCGCGGCTTGCCTCTGGATCGCGCCTTTGCGATCGTGCGCGGCGTGGCGGAGGCGCTCTCAGCGGCACATGCGAAGCGCCTGGTGCATCGCGACATCAAGCCGGAGAACGTGCTGCTGGCGATTACGCCTGAGAGCGAGACCGCCAAGGTAGTCGATTTTGGGATCGTGGCTATCAGCGATGGCGCTAGCCGGCTGACGCAGACTGGCCGACCCCTGCTGACGGCTGAATATGCGGCGCCGGAGCAGTGGCGCGGGTCGATTCCGGCCTCGGAGCTGGATGGGCGCACGGATCTCTACTCTTTCGGCTGCATGTTCTTTGAGATGCTGACCGGTCGGTTGCCTTTCCATTCCGAAACTTATGAGGGATGGTTCGAGAAGCACGTCTATGCGACGCCACCGGCACCGAGTCACCTTCGCCCGGAACTCGCCAGCTTGCCCGGCCTGGATGCGGTGGTGCTGCATCTGCTGGCCAAGGAGCGCGAACATCGCACGGCCAATGTGCATGAGTTTCTGGCGGAATTGAACCGCGTGCTCCCGAAAAATTTTGCCGCGGGGCATGATGCGTCACATGGGCGGCAGACGGTGCTTGATTCCTCAGATGCTTATCGGGAACCGTATCGCAACCCATACCAGACCCCGCGGCTGTCGATCCCGGAAGCTCCGTTCCAACCCGCCTCGCACAGAGGATCGGATCCATTCTGGCATTCGAATCAGGCGAATCCTATGAATGCCGGAGGTGCGGGAGCGTTCGGTGCTGTGCCGCCTTCAGCACCTGCCTACCAGGGCAGAGGACAGATTGGGGGACAGGTTCCGGGACAAATATCTGATTCGCCAATAGCAGCTAAACGACCCGGATCGGCCCGATACCGCGGCGTTCTGCTGGGTGTTCTTTGCGCATTCCTGGTCATCGTGCTGGGGGCAATCGCGGTGGTGGTTATGCAGCGCAGGGAGGAAGCAGCACGAGAGAGCCAGACTGTGCAAGCAGAACAGGCGGAGCAGACTACTCCGCAAAGAACCGTCGATGACCAGGCTCAGCCGAAAAGCGGACCGCAGGCAGGCTCAGCCGGCGTGACCAAGGCGACCCAACTCAAATCGGGCCGAGCCAGTTCTCCTCAAGCAGGCTCAAGCCATCCCGGCCCTACGGATGATGCTGCAGAAGATGCGAATGGGCAACCGGATGGTGAGGTGACTCCATCGCCGACGGCTTCAGCCGCGGCCGGGACTGCGCCTCTGAGTCCGGCCGAGGTCGGACGTCATGCGCTTGCGCTCTATCAGCAACATCAGTATGACCAAGCACAGCCGCTCCTGGAGCAGACGTGCAAGGCGGGACAAGCCGACAGTTGCGATGATCTCGGCAGGATGTATCAGCGTGCGCAGGGCGTGGAGCAGGACTACAAGATGGCATGGTCACTCTACTCCGAGGCCTGCGACGATGGCAGCCTTCAAGGCTGCGACCATTTGGCCTCAATGTACAACTACAAATTGGGTGTTGCGCAGGATTATCCACGCGCGGCAACGCTCTATGGCAGGGCGTGCAATGGCGGGGTGCTGGAGGGGTGTAACGATCTGGGTTACATGTACCAGATGAAGCAGGGAGTGGCGCAGGACTACCAGCATGCGAGTACGCTCTACGAAAAAGCGTGCGATGGCGGAGTGGCCCTGGCCTGTAACAACCTTGGCGTCCTATACCAGATGCAGCAGGGGATCGGTCAGGATTATGCGCGCGCAGCCACTTACTACGCAAAGGCTTGCGAGGGCGGCAATGCCCACGGATGCAGCGATCTGGGAGACTTGTATCGTACCGGCTACGGCGTGCCTAAAGATGCCGACAAGGCTCGGAGTTATCTTTCCAAGGGTTGCAGCATGGGCAACCAGTGGGGTTGCGAACGATTGAAGCAGGTGCAGTGAGTTGATTGGTGCAGCTTTCGAATTGCATCAAGCGATGCGTTGCGTATACGTCACAAGATCGCGGCTACTGTAGACCGTTCCACACCATCCGGTGGAAAAGTTCGTCCATCTCGCCTGGTGGTTCCTTGGCGCCACGGTCGAGCCACCATCGCAGCAGCGATAACAAGCTCCCGGCCAATGCAGAGGCGCGAGCAGCCAATTCACCTTGCGGCATCTTCGGAAGACGCTTCGATTCTCTGAGGCGATGCTCGATGCCGCGCGCGAAGTAGCCTTGCGCAAGATCGAAGAAATCGTTGAGACGGCCTTCGTTGGCGAGGATGCGATAAAGCTCTCTTTGGTTCTCGATGTGCTCAAACATCTCCGCCACAGGGACAACTCGTAGTGACACTTCTTTGCTCACGCTGAGCAACGTACTCATCATCTCCAGGAACTTTTCCAACTGGCTGAGGAGCAGGTCGTTCTTGTCGCGAAAGTGAAGATAAAAGGTAGAGCGGCCGACCGAGGCGCGGTTCAGCACATCCTGCACCGTCACGTCTTCGATCGGTTTTTCGTGGATCAAAGCTACGAATGCGCCGCCGAGCCGATCGCGTGTGCGCAGCGCGCGCTCATCGGGCTTGCGCCGCGGTTTGGTTTGTTGTGCTGCTCGTCCGGCATGTTGCTGCGAATTGGAGCGCTCATTTCTGGACATCGGCCGCCTCTTTGTTCAACAACTCTTAACTTGCCCTCGACTTTGCAACGACTGACTACTAGAGTGCGAATCATAGGACAAGAATCATAGGACATACAGAGCGGTTTCTCAAATCAACGCCGGTCAGCACCGGAGACACAAAGGAGAACGACGATGAATCGCTTCCATTCACTTGCAATCGGAACCATCTTCATCTTCACACTGGCTGCGCCCGCGCAAGAGGCTGCTACAGCGCCCGGCGCTAGTGACATGAACGAACACGGCCAAGCCGGCACGCAAGACGGCGTGCCAGCAGTCGACGAACAGCTGAAGGTCCTGACCGTCAAGCTTGATCTAACTGCTGATCAGCAGGCCAAAGTCAAACCAATTCTTCAGGAATTGCATGATGCCACGCTGAAGGTTGTGCAGGACCAAAGCCTGTCAAACGAGGAACGACTGGAAAAGGTCAGGCCGCAACGCTTCAAGGCGCACGACCAAATCCGCGAAATACTCAATGATGACCAGAAGAAAAAACTCGATGAATATCTGCAGGGACCGCACCCTGAGATGCATGGCAAATTGAAAGGGACGACAACGTCCCCGCAAACGCCGCAGAATTGAGGTACAGGCGAGATGAATATCTGTGGTATCCCACCCATTGTGCAAACGACGCACAATGGATGGGGCACCCGAAGTTTTGTTGGCACTTGAATTGAAAAACGCTCTAGTGCATAGACATTTTGCTGCTCTTCTCTTTTGTTTCCGGTTTCGAGGCATCGGGCGAAGAATCCGCGGCTTGAGTGCCTGCTGCCGCTGCTTTCCATGTTGCGGAGACTTGCGGCGGTAGCTTATCCATGTGGCTCAGAAATGTGGTCACCTGCCATATCTCCTGCTCACTGAATGCACCTTTCCAAGCGGGCATTCCGCTGAGGCGAACACCGTGCTGGATGATGTAGAAGTTCTGGTCTTCGGGCATGTCTGGTGCATCCTCGGCGAATTGAGGCGCTCGTGGATAGAACGCATCGCCGAGTGCCGCGTGGGAGTGCCGAATATCTCCGTGGCAGCCCGCGCAGCTTGTTTGATAAATCTTCATTCCAGCGACCAGGTTGGCATCTGTGGGCTGGAGCGGGTTGTCCGTTTTCGGCGCGCGCTTATCGACGGCGGCGTCGAGGGCAGGCATGGCGATCTTGCTTTCAAGCCAATCGACGGGTAAGTCAGCGCGCGGATCTACAAATCCGTAGCGCACGTAGCAGTAGCCGACCGAAAAAGTTACAAGAACGGCAA
>Ga0302325_10020992_pt1 | contig 13685 bp, 18 predicted proteins | sample Palsa_T0_2_FD_201948 | JGI IMG/M metagenome (GOLD analysis project Ga0302325, IMG submission 201948) | Peat permafrost microbial communities from Stordalen Mire near Abisko, Sweden - Palsa_T0_2 | ecosystem: Environmental > Terrestrial > Soil > Palsa > Peat permafrost | place: Sweden: Abisko... | reverse complement strand
ATAGCTTCTCCTCCACCTCATCAACTCATTATCACCTCGAAGCTCTACTGCTGAGGCTGTTCATTCTCCCTGTCCTCAGTCGAAGCCGCCAAACGACTCGACGGGTTCACTCCAAATTGCAACACCTTCCCTTTCGTCCTACTCGTTAGCACCAGCCTTCTAAAGGAACAATACTTCGCAAATCGTTTCTGCTTATGCGCTTGTAACTTTGCCGTACAAGGCGTCATCAACAAATCGGTAGGACTCGCCCGGAAGTTCGATCTACCATTAACCTCTCTCCCACAAAAGTTCTCTTACTCCTGTAGAATGTTCTTCCTCAAGCCGGCAACTCGAGTAACTTCTTGCACAGAATTCATTTTCTCGTCCGTTGTTACAGTGTCGTCTGTCGTATCTATTGCCGAAGTTGCTGCGAGAGTACAAGTCGTCCTTGCGAAGACTAGCGAAGTTTGGTGCAGATAATGGCAAAGGTGCGAATGAATCGGTACTTATGCTTCTTGCTGGTGCCGTGGAAATGGCTTATGATATATCAGGTCCGATTGTTTACTTTTGGGGTATATCACTTTTTGGGCGGTTGCTGCGTCAACGGCTCACTTGGGCGACCAATCAGGACAAGGGTCGGAGGCCCAGATGGTGAAGCCACAGGCGGAGAAAAAGAGAGTAAGATTATAATCCCCGAGAGGCTAGGTGCTTTTATCTGGTGAGATGTATCAGTTGTCGGCGTTGCGGTGGATAGATGGTCCTCGGATCGGTTGACCCCATGAAAGCCTCGTTGGTTGGTCGTTTACTTTTACATACACCTATCGGGAATGGCTGCTGAGCGCGCTAGCACTCAATTATGTTAGAGTTGATGACGTTCTCATGATAGAAGACACGTCAGCTAAATAGACGTCTGAACAGAAGCGGACGTTAGAGGATGTCCTTTTCGTACAACACATCGTTTGTGACAGAAGACTGTACGTGTGCGAGGATCTCATCTCTTTGCCTTGACAAACCACCATCATCGCAATACCACAACAAGCAATACGAATTAATTCACAAAACGAATCCTTCTGTGACATTTGCAGGAATGCCATTTATCTGATACTGGACCCTACCATATCCCACACACCACGGTCGTTGAACGAAACACGGCCCACTGCAACTCTTGCACACGCGCACTCACTCGCACTCACTCTCTAGAGATTCAGTGCTCAATCCCCCCTCCTTCGATCCCTTCTCCTCAAAAGACGCCCTTCCCAATCAAAGCCCTATAACCGCTCCAGAGCCTCAATCATAACCACTGAATTGCCCCTTATAACAACCGTCCCAATCGGTATCCGTTGTCCAGAACTCTTCTCCTCATAAGCCTCATCAAGCACGACATTCAAAAACACCTAGCACAAGTCAGCATTGTTAAACCATACAGGGACAGAAGGGGCAAAGTACATCATATCCACGTAGCACACCGATAACTTTTCTTGACCCGTTGAGTTGGACGAAAAGGCGTTTGTCCATATACTTTGGATTTAGTACGTCTTTTGGGAATTTGTGGACCAGCAGAGAGGGAGGAATAACAGAGTAGGGGTCTACCTTTTTGAGTTCTGGCTGCGTTGCTTTTGGCATTCTGGAGGGTTGTGGATGGGTTGGTGTGGTCGTGGGAAGAGAAAGTGCCCGCAACGCTTGACGGAGTTAGAGTTCGATAAGTTCCGGCTTCAATGGGTTTCGCGCGGGGTTATTTCCGAGTTCCCCAATTTTGGCTCGAAAAGTTTGGAGGAACTGCAAACACACTACTTACTGCGAAAAGATGCCATCCGCAGGGGACTCTTCGGCCACAGAGCAACGCAAGTGCGCTGGATGCGAGAAACCAGCTTCATCCCTCCAATGTCCTAAATGTCTCCAACTGAACATCCCCGACGCCTACTTCTGCGACCAAGACTGCTTCAAGCGTAACTGGGTAGCCCTTTATCTCTTTATCTCTGACTAATTCCAGAACACTCATAAACTGATACACAGGCAGTTTCAGACTTATGATCCTTTTATAAACATCAAGGGATTCAAGTATACTGGCCCACTAAGGGCTTCTTATCCTGAAATACCGGTTCCTAGGAGGAGTATTCCGGCGCATATCGTCCTGCCCGATCATGCTGAGACGGGAACGCCAGAGGGAGAAAGGAGAACGCGGTTTTCGCATAAAATCGATATCCTCACTCCAAAAGAGATCGAGGGGATGCGGAAAGTGTGTAAGGTATGAACTATTGATTGGTTTTTGTTGACAGGGTAGTTGGCTAGGGAGGTGCTGGATATTACTGCCGCGGCTGTGAGACCTGGGATAACGACGCTGGAGCTAGATCGGATTTGTCATGAAGCTTGTATGGAACGGGATTCTTATCCATCGCCTTTGAATTATGTGAAATTTCCTCGGAGCATTTGTACGTCGATTAATGAAGTAATTTGTCATGGCATACCAGATATGAGGACCTTGAAAGTATTTCTCCCAATGGACGCGTGCTAATCATAGGATGGGGATATCATCAACTTGGATGTTTCGTTATATCATGGCGGATTACATGCTGATCTGAATGAAACCTATCTCGTGGGAAATGTAGATGAAGTCGGCCGCGCCCTAGTAAACTGTTCCCGCGAATGCCTAAAACAAGCCATCCTCCAAGGTACCCTCCCATTCGTAAACAGCCGTCTGACATGTAGTTAAACCAGGAGCACTATACCGCGACATGGGCTCCATCATAACCAAAGTAGCCTCAAACTTCACACCCCCCTTCTCCGTCAACAAAACCTTCTGCGGCCACGGCGTCGGAAAACTCTTCCACGGCAACCCCTCGATTCCGCACTACGCGCCCAACAAGACCCCCGGGGTCATGAAGCCAGGCCATATATTCACGATTGAGCCGATGATAAATGAGGGGACACATAAGGACGAGCAGTGGCCTGATAATTGGACTGCTGTGACGAGAGACGGGAAGAGGAGTGCGCAGTTTGAGCATACTATTCTGGTTACGGAGACAGGGTTTGAGGTGTTGACTTTGGGGGTGGGGTGGGATACTGTTATGGATGGGTTGAGGCCTTTGAAAGAGGAAGAGGAGGTGAAGAAAGTGTAGTGGGAATGTGCATCTTATGAAATATAATTTGCATATAATACATTATATTACTACAGTATTATGTTTCTTCTACCTGTTCATCTGCTTCCTCATTCTCCCCCTCTTCGGAGGAGTCGACATCGTCATCTGGCATACATACATCATTCAGCATATTGACATACTCGCTCAAACAGCGAAAAATATCAGCACACTGATCCAAAAATCCATCTGATGTCACATCCTTATCATTCTCAATCTTTGTCCGCACATGAAACGTCTTCATCTTCAGCAACTCAATATCCTTATGATCCTTCGCATATCCCTATCGTCAACCTCTCTCCTTGACACGATATCTCACCTTGGGCGTTGTCTTCAATTTATCCTCCCATTGCAATAACCCCTTCTCCCCACCGAATAATTTTTTAAACAGCGGTTTCTGTAAAGGTTTCTTGAATTTATTCGGTCTTCGATCAATCGTATGACGTATTCTAGCGAGATGACCTGCATCGGGCTGCCATTTACCACCTCTAATTCTCAGAATCTTGATTATTGGAGCTATGTTACCCCAGCATTGTGCCCCCATTAGGGTGGATATGGAGATAATATTTCGCATATGGACCTTTTCTCCCCGTTCGTGACCAGCCAGCCGCAAAGTATTCCTAAATCAGTTCCAGGTTCTGGAGTCTTTTACTTTATACAAAGTTTTGTCATTACTGAATCTCACGTCGCGATAAATCCGAAATACCTTTACATTAGGTACATTACATCTCAAGGGAACAACATACCACGTCTTTCATAGGCAAGGGCGGGACTGTAGGATCAATCTCCATAAGTCGTTCCGTCAAGGATTCGATAAATCTAGACATTATAAATCGTCGTTGGGAGTGAAAACGTCTTGAAATCTTTCTCAGCAGCGCGATATCGTTTCTGCGATCAATTTCGTCATAACAAGGGTCAATCTACAGTACCTCATGGGACCAAAACCACTCTCGATCATTATTCTGTGCCAAATCTACGGTCAATTCGTATACATGATCCAAACAACCTTTCAAGAATTGTAACGTATTAGGATGAATAGTCTCGTTCTTGTATGGTATATCACCCGCGTCAGGGGTATCATCCCTCGGCACAAACGTTTCCCAAGGCTCCTCATTCTCCTCATTCTCCTCATCCTCTTTCCCCTTCTTCCTCTGCGACGTCTTCTTAGGCGTGACCTTCTTGGGTGTCTCCTTCTTTGGAGTTACTTTTGATTTCTTTCTTGGCGGCGCGTCGTCGTCGTCGTCTGAGGATTCTACCGGCCAAGACGAGGTCGGGGAATTGGCCGCCGAGGCATCAGAGAAGGACGATTCCTCGGAGGTGGCGGGTTCAAAGTATTTGCTTCGTTGGTTGTAGCTTGATTTACGCGATTTCTTGGGTGTTGGCTTTTTGGAGCGAGCTGCAGCTGTGGATGTTGATGTTGAACGCGTTGGGCGAGCCATGGAGGAGAGTAGTAGAGGTTGGCGCAATGGCGTTTCGACGATCGAATTGAGCTGCAGATCGCCACCTGTAGATCGATCTCACAAGGCTTCCCAAACCCTCCGTCGAGAAGACCGGCTATGATAGGGTCATTAAGCAAATAACATCTTGATGCTTGAGATAAATTAATTCTGCTACTTCTAGCAAAACTCCGACAACTCCTATCTACTTCCCTTTATTAACCAACAAACTCTGAAAGAAATTCTTGAGTTTATCATCTCCATTGCCCTGTCCGTTCTCCACTCCCTTGGTCGGCGTTCCCCTTGGCGTCGACACCCTCTGTATCAAAGCCGGTCTGCCCTGTGCAACCAAAGGACTCATACTCGGCGCCGGAGAATCAATCTCACTTGACGGGTACGAGAATCCCTCTGATGCAGGCGATGTAATCGGCGTGGTTTCTCGTTCCTGTTGATTAATATCACAGTCTGAATATCGTCGTGGCAAGGGGATACGGGAAGGGGAAGGGAACCTTTAGTCTGCGTAGGCGATCTGCGACGTCTTCGACGTCGACTTCAATGCCGCCTAGATTGACGCTCGTGACGCCGACCATGCGTTCTACGCCGTCGCCGAGACCGATTGATCCCTGAGATTGGTTTGTGCGGCGGGGAGTCCCTAGAATTGATCGCTGGGGAGTCTCAGGGGGGTCCTTTGACACTCTGTTTTCCATCAATGTTAACTGTTGCTGCAGAAATGTTTGTTCAGGGATGATTGTCACAGAATTTGGATCCCGATGATACGATGTTGCGGATCCATCTATCGTTGACTTACCGTAAGTACCGATCTAAAAACAGGAAGGGAAGGGGACGTACGCGTTTAGGATCAGAAACAGTGTCTTCGTAGACTTCTAGGGCTCCCCCTCCGGCTTCGGATTCCGTGACGGTGTCGGGGTTTAATTTCGATGCGAGATCAACGCCCCATCCTTCACATACTCCCTCGACGTCAAAGCCATCTCTGAGAACCCGGATTTTGCCCCATGAATCCCACCCGCTGGGAACAAAGACACGGTCTCGGTCCACTACGTTCGGCTTAAGGAGGTCGTTGTATTGTTGGGCGGGGATGATTGGTTGGAGGGCCAAGGAGGGGGATAATAGGGTCAAGAGGGATAAATGGGATTGATGGTGACCGGGAGAAAGGTAGTGAAGGGAAGCGCCATCTAGGGTCAACAGAGAATGGGGTGGAGGTACGTTTTAGGAGAATTGTTCGGAGATATTGTTGGATGAAATCAAATAGTTCTTCTTTATATCCCATCTCCCGTTCGAGCATGTCCATTTTGTCGACCTAAAGTTAGAAATCATTTGTAAGGAGCATACATTCTGACATACTACTACCAATGGGAGACCGATAGGTTCATCATATTCGCCCTGACTTAGTGGTAATAATGGAGCTTCTGCAGAAACTTGACTCGCTGAGACATCGGGCTTCTCTGAGTACCCTCGGATGGCCGATTCACCTATCATCAGAGAATATCTAGTAAGACCTCACATAGAGAAATATTCTCATTTATCACACGTTCGTACTCTGCTGCTTTTTCTGAGGATTTAGTCGTCTCATGTAAAAACCTCATCACAACACTAATCCAATCTCGTAACTCGCGTAACCATCTCCATGGCGTCGACCAATCCAGAAGAATAACACAGGTCGTCTGTTCCAGAAGCTTAGAAGTAAACGTCTCCTGCAACAACGGCGTCAACGAAGCCGATGGATTAGGAAATAAAGATAACGTCAATCGTGCGAGGATATCTACACTCCGTCAACTCTTTTAACCCCGTGAAAGAAAACATACCATCATTCTCCTCATCATGGATATCGATATACGTATATCCCAAAGCCAACGTCCCTTCCAGTGAAGGCAGTCCACTTGTTTTCCGTTTATGTTTACTCTGTGCTTCCTTTCCACCTCCTATTTGGCGAGCTGCAGAGGCCAATCCGCCCACAAATTCACTGATCCCCTTTGTCCCACCGCCTACGCTTAGAATCGTCGTGCAAGTGCGAGATACCCATGACAAGCAGGTTTCTTGAGGGAATGGATTTGTGTGACGAGACGGATTTGAGCAGGTTGGACCATATTTCCTTTGGCTCGTGAGTTTGATCGGCACGCGTCGAATTTGAGGTCGATGGCCTGGAGCCGGAGCTCATGGGTCTTGCACTGGAGGCCATCATGTTCATGCACCGTTCTCAAGCATATACTCGCCCGTTTCCCTTTCGCGAAGGACTCACTCAGTCGAGACAGGCGGTGTCGTTGTCCTTGTTTGTCTGGTGATCCACTGCTTGTACCTGAAATCACCAATTGTCAAGCAGTCAAATTACCTGGCCGGACAGGGGCTGTCCGTGCAGGCGGAGCTTAACTGACCTTCGCCATCCAATCCAATTTCAAACTCCGAAGCTGTGTTGACGAACGAAGCACAACGATGGAAATCCTAGAGAGACAGCGAAATGCACACGAAGATATCGAGAGAATGGAGCAAGCCATTGTAGTCCGTCTCGCAGAGGAGCCACGGACGAAATACGACTCTCTCCTCACAGAACACCAAGTCGCGCAATTTTTGAACGGCATTCAACAACAGAGCGACTTTCTCGTTGAAACCTACCGCGATGAAAACAAGTATTCCCCTGAAACAAAGACAGAAGAGTTAACTGTTAGAGCTCGTCAGAAGGAGATTGAGTCCCTTTCGGGGACTACGAATGAGTTTGATCAGTTTTACCAGCAACTTGCGGAACTAAAGGACATCCACCGACGACATCCGAATCTCCCTGTCGAGGATCTAGAAAGGAGTTATAGAAAACGGTCAAGAGAGGAAATGGAAGAAGATCGTAGTATCTGTTGTCAATATGGACTAATGGTAGCTATCTCCAATATGTTTACCGGAGAAGAAAGTTGGGGGCGCTTTCTGGATCTAAACGTCTTCCACGAACAATTCCTCAATTTAAAGGGGGTGCGAACAAATATCTCATATATCGACTATCTCAAAACTTTCCAGGGATTCCGACATTTACGACGACAGACCAAGAATGAAGATTACTTGAAATATCTCATTGCGCTGAAGGAGTACCTTGAATCATTCCTGAAACGAGTGCAACCTCTCGTCAATCACGAAAAATTGATGAATAAAATCGGCGTGGATTTTGAAAAGGCATGGGAAGAAGGAATCGCGCCAGGACAAAAGGATGACACTCCTACGACAGAAACGACCGCCTCAACGAATACCTCGCCTTTGTTCTGCCAAGTGTGTCAGAAAACGTATGCGAAGGAGACGGTGTTTAATGCGCATTTACAGGGAAAACAACATAAGAAGAATTTGGAGAGAAGTAATGCTGAGAAACGTGGCGAGGTTGATGATCCTGAACCTTTACCGGGGAAGATGACTCGGGAACAGCGACTGAAAGAAATTTCTCGAAATGAATATACGATCTTGAAGTTATGTCAGGGAGAAAGACTTTCTCAAGTCATCCCCGCGACGATCAACAACGTCGAACGCAGAGCATTGCTCTCGGATCGAGAACGACAGGTAATCCCCGTTCCTTCCCTATTTCATGAAAACGTACTAACTGCGTGACAGAAAGAACTGCAACAACTTCAAGACGAAGCACTCAATCCACCCACGGCAATCGAAGAAGACGACGACAAAGACAAAGAAGCAGATGACTTCATATACAATCCTCTCAAACTCCCCCTCGGCTGGGACGGCAAACCCATCCCCTTCTGGCTATACAAACTGCACGGTCTAGGTCAAGAATACACCTGTGAAATATGTGGCAACATGGTCTACACTGGCCGAAAGAATTTCGAAAAACACTTTGGAGAACCAAATCATATTCACGGGTTGAAATGTCTTGGAATTCCTAATGGACCCCTATTCAAGGAAGTTACTTCCATTGAGGAGGCTATTCAATGTACGTTTCTTATCCTTTTCTATTTTTTGAGAACAGAGACTGATTTTGTAGTGTGGGAGAAGACGAAGCAGGATAAGAGGATTAAACAGTTGGCGGATGAGAATAAAATTGAGATGGAGGATGATCAGGGAAATGTCATGTCTGCGAAGACTTACAATGACTTGCGGGCTCAAGGGATTATATAGAGATGTGGTTTTGCTGGTTAGCTCGGCGTTATAACCCGTCCTTACAAAAGGATTTTGTACGAGGTAATTTTTAGCCCTTGAGTAAATATACCCGAGTTCCCTACCTCCTTATTCCCCTGCCCTGACTTCGGACATCTGGTTGCACCAGATCTGAGATGAAATCTAGCGCATACGATTGGGTGTGCAAAAAGACCTAATTTCGCTGCCAATTTTTGTCCTCGGAATTAGGGCTTTGTGACGGCGTTAATTTCCATACCATCACCAAATCACTTAACGCAGTAATCCTTTAGTCACCTTCTGGCTTTTCAAGATGAGCTACGGTACGCATTTTGTGCTTACAACAACTAATCCCTAGTCGCTAAAGGAGGAGAAAAAGACAAACAGACCGAGACTCCCGTCAAAGTCCACCGCATTCGTATCACCTTGACTTCCCGTCACGTTAAGAATGTCGAAAAAGGTATCGTCCCGATAGAAACCCCTACGTCTTGTCTTCTGCGTCCCAAGACATGACATGCTCTCTTCATGAGCTGTGGCTAACTGGTAGTCTGCGCGGATTTGATCGCACGAGCCAAGGACAAGGATCTCAAAGTCAAGGGGCCCGTCCGATTGCCCACCAAGGTCCTTAAAATCACCACCAGGAAGACCCCCAACGGTGAGGGTTCGAAGACTTGGGATCGATATGAGATGAGGGTTCACAAGAGGTTGATTGACTTGCATTCTCCTAGTGAGATTGTTAAGCAGATCACCAGTATCCATATCGAACCTGGTGTTGAGGTTGAAGGTAATTGCTGGTAGCGAATAAGCTGACGTGTTAGTCACCATTGCCACCTAGATCAATGTCGGAATACAGGGATAGGTAGATGAATGGAGGTCTTTCAAACTTACTGTGTTTCTTGTGAGGTGAAGATGCTGGTCACGCCATTTGGGCATCATTTCTCGATGGCCAAGTGTTTTTTTGCCCCCAACCTTCCGAATTTCATACACATCCTTGGTTTCAGCCCCCGAACCTGTCCGTTCATTCTCTTATCAAGCTGAAGTTTTCATTTGATGAACGGCTGAAAACAGAGAAACACGGGATGAACACAGGATCCACAGCTTACAATTCCCGCCAAAAAGTCTCCGGACAACGATCAAAAATCAACCCCCGCAACCATCGATTCCAGCGAATAAGTTCACAACCACGAACTTCACTGGTTCAATACATGAATGCTGAATTACAATAATGTTACTCTACGCTTCTCTTTAATATCTAGTGGACCCGCCTTTAGCAGCAATCACAGCTTTCATTCTTTCCGGCATACTATCAATTAATATGTCCCACTGATTGTTGGAGAATTGCTCCCACATATCCCATACAATCCTCTTCATCTCCATAGTCCCTTGCGATGATATCTTTCATATAACTCCAAATGTTCTCTATGGGATTTAGGTCGGGGGAGTTGGGAGGCCAATCTAGAACCGTCATACCAAGTGCCTCCCGAGCAGGAATACAGACCTTTTTGTGTACAGGAGCATTGTCTTCCATGACAATTGGTAACGTACCATCTTCAAAGGACTCTTCCCAAAACTGTTGAAGTGGTCCCAGTAAAATTTGATCCCGATAAACCATTGAATCAACTGTTTCTCCCTTCTCCAAATCAAAAAATAGCCCCGGCCCCATTCTCCCTTTTCTGAACACTCCCCAAAACATCAAACCCACTCCCTTAGGACGGCGTCCATAAATTAATACAGTCAGGATGATATTCCTCCTCTGTTCTCCATACATAGTCTTTGGGGCGTCTTTCCATGAACAATTTAACAGCCATTTCATCTGAGAATAAAACGTGTGCCCACTGTTCTTTTGTCCAATCTTTATGCTCCTTTGCAAACTTCAGTCTCCGACTCCTGTCGAGTTTATTGAAGTAAGGACAATGTCGCGCAACTCTGTGAAAGTAGCCAGCTTTTTGTAATGCACTGTGGATTGTATGCTCGTGAACACTGAGGTGAAGGTCGTTTTTGAGAGTTGATAGACTAAGTCGACGTGTATGTTTGTTGATACGAATGTGTCTTATAATTTGACGTATATCGCGTGGAGATAACTTCCTAGGGCGTCCACTTCGAGGCTTACTGATACCAGTTCCACGGGTCTCGATGTCTTCGACTGTGGACTTAGGGATGTTGATAATTTGAGTGATTTCCCGAAGAGGGTGAGTGCCCGCTGCACACAAGCCCAAAGCCTTACCCCGGCTAGTTGGTGACCATTCATGTCTCTTCATGGTCCAATTGGAATTCGAGGCTTAGGACATCGCGTTATTCTCGTTGGTTGTGGATGTGGAAGCTTCTTTTGGAGGGTGTCGCGCTAGGGATTTCGAAGGTGTCCGGAGACTTTTTGGCGGGAATTGTAGGTTTTTAATTACCAAAGTACCAAATGATATGAACATCAGCGACATCTAACTCATCTACCAATACTCCCCAAGCGCCTTTACAAGGACTAAAGCCGTGCCTTGATCTTTCCCTCCAGTTCCTTTTTGAACTGATCCCGGTATATCCTCTTGAGAATCTTCCCACTTGGATTCTTTGCAATCTGATCGACAAACTCTACCCCCCCAAGATGTTTATATTTACTAGTTCTCTCACGCACCCAGGCCATGATATCCTCCTTGGAAACTTCTTTCTTCTTGACGACGAACGCCCATGGTACTTCTCCCCTTCGATCATCTGGTTTGCCGACGACGCATTGGTCTGCAATGCAGGGATGTGATGAAAGCACATTCTCCAACTCGGCTGGTGCGACCTGATTTCCAGAAACCTTTCCGTTAGCTTTGACTCGAAATAGGGGAACGTGCCTTTATCAATTCCTTCAAACGATCACGGATACATAACAACCAAGCCTCCTGAGTTTGGCCCTGGACAGCAACTTCTCCCTTCTCGAATTCGGCCTCGTCGCCACTTCTCAACCATCCTTCACCGCCGATATTGAACATACCAGCCGTTTCAGTGGGATTATGGATATATCCCAGAGTAACGCTGGGCGATCTCACCCACAATTCTCCTTGACCTTGTCCGGGAGCAATGGAAGTCAATGTCTCCGTATCCATAATCACGCAATCTCCATTCGGAACGATGGCTCCACAAGTATGACTGTAACCCTGGGGAGAACCAGTTGGAGTGATCGTTATACAAGTGGCAGTCTCAGTCATTCCCCATCCTTGTCGAAGAAGGGTCGTGGGCCAAATTTTCTGTAGCTGTGGGACGATATCTTTTGGTAACGGGGCCGCGGCGCAACATATTGAGTCGATCGGGGGGTCGAACTGGAGCTTCGCATGCGGTACTCGGTGATACAGGGCTAGTAAAATAGGGGGCACGACATAGAGTCGGTTTATTTTTTATATAGGATTAATGAGATCGTAAGCTAGGTAGATGTACTTGTGAATATCTTCGACAAAGGCGTCTGGCGAGAAACTTGGTTGGATCACTACTGCTCGGCCATCGCTAAGTTGCGAGTGCATCAAGCACACCAGTCCATAGACTTCTATCAGAGTTTGTAGAACGGGATATTACTGTGAAAGAAAGGAAGGCAACCGTTGGCGACTCCTCCCCAGTTACCCCCGCCAGCCCCTTCATGAATATAAAGTTGGCACACATTTGCAATAACGTTGGCGTGAGTAATCAAAACGCCCTTTGCGAGTCCACTCGTCCCAGATGAGAAGTTGAGTAACGCGACCTTTCGTTTCGATTCACCAGGAGCGAGTTTAAGTGGAGTAATCTCGGGCGCGGAAGCTCCGATCTTGATGAGATCGGGGACGGTGATAAAAGGGAGGTTGTCGCCTTTCGTGACAAGGAGTATATTAGACTCAGGAATTCCAACCACCTTCGCTGCTGCTGTGGCTGTGTTGATGAATTGGGGATGGGTGAGAATGAACGTGGATCGCGACAGTTTAAGCTGATGGACAAGCTCGTGCGCAGTGTAGATAGGATTCGCACAAGAAGGAACGATACCAAGCCGAAGAGCTGCCCATAACGCGGTGGGATAGTCCATCTAAGATGTCAGCGCCGCAGTCATTTGAACTACATGATTAGGCATATGAAAGCAAACAACATCGCCCGCCTTGAGATTCAAGGCTTTGTTGAAGCCTCTGGATAAGGATTCGATTCTGTTCTTCAGTTGCCTGAAAGTGATCTGTTGGCCAGATGGAGCGTCAATGAAGGCGATCCGATCGGGGTCCTGCGCAGGAGGAAAGTTGCCAACCTCCTCTCTTCGAAACATGAAAGAGTAGATATCGGTGTCGGGGAACTGTTCGACATCCTTGTTTGGTCCCCGAACGATATGACTCGGGTTGATTTTGTAGTTCACCATGACAGACAAAGCAGACAGCAACTTCTGGGGGCATTCGGTGAATCGGGTCCGTTCAATTTAAACGGTCAGAAAGCCATGAAACGAGAACTGGGAGGCAATGGGAGGAACGATCAACAATTCCGAAATATCTCATAAATTGCCATCTGATCAACTCCCCCACGCCCGAATAGAGTGGAGCGCTGGGATCTCCGGACGGGGTGGCACGGCAACCGGGCCGTGTTTTTGGTGGGCGAACCCTTGCTCCGCCATTATATCTCGCGTCACGGCCCCGGACCGATTTATTTATTCCTACTCCACAAATTTCGCTACGCCAAACGCCTAACGAGGGACAATACTAAAAAGGAAGTCTCGGTTTCTTTGTTTCGCTTCTCGGTATAAGACCTTATGTCCGCTGAAATCGTGCTATCTGGCGATCGCGGTCGCGGAGATAACGACATTTCTGCCTTTGGTCCTTCTCTGCACGATCGACGGGCCGTTTTATCCTGTCCAACGTCTTCTGCTTTTGCCCCTGATAACATGTCCCGACTCATCGGAAGGTATTGTTCCCAAACGCTTGCGCCTGCCGCATGTGGTGGTCTCCGGCCACGGCCCTAAATATTCTGGTGTGGAACACCATCCGGCCCATGTGAAATTTTGGAACCGTAAGAAGGTTGGAATATATGAAAGTGGGACCTGGGCTTGAAT
>Ga0302325_10020991_pt1 | contig 13686 bp, 11 predicted proteins | sample Palsa_T0_2_FD_201948 | JGI IMG/M metagenome (GOLD analysis project Ga0302325, IMG submission 201948) | Peat permafrost microbial communities from Stordalen Mire near Abisko, Sweden - Palsa_T0_2 | ecosystem: Environmental > Terrestrial > Soil > Palsa > Peat permafrost | place: Sweden: Abisko... | reverse complement strand
GAGTGCCAGCTTAGTTCGGTACCCCGAAAAACTCCTCGACCACCCGCATCTCCGTGGTCTTCTTATAATTTGGCAGGCTCTCCATAAACACGCGCCCGTACTGCTTCTTCAAAATGCGGTTGTCGAGCAGCACCAGCAAGCCGCGATCGTGGAGCGAGCGGATCAGGCGTCCGAAGCCTTGTTTCAGCGTGATCACTGCTGCGGGCACTTGATACTGAAAGAATGCGTTTCCGCCATCAGCGTCAATCGCTTTCACCCGCGCGGCCACGACCGGATCGCTGGGCACCGCAAACGGCAGGCGATCAATGATGACGCAACTCAACTGCTCGCCCTGCACGTCCACGCCCTGCCAGAACGACGAAGTTGCAAACAGCACGGCGTTCGGCGTCAGGCGGAAATCCGCTAAAAGGGCGTTCCTCGGGGCGTCTCCCTGGAGCAATAGACGGAATGGGAGCTGCGAACACAGTCGACTGTGAATTTCCTTCATTTGTGTGATGCTGGTGAACAACACGAAGGCGCGTCCGCGAGTGATCTCGAGCAACTGCCGGATGCGTTCCGCCGCCAAGGCCGTGAATTCCTGAGTGCGAGGATCGGGGAGGTCGGCCGGCGTATATAGCAGCGCCTGGTTCTCGTAATCGAAATGAGAGGGTAGCACTAACTCTCGTGCGTACTTAAGGCCGAGCCGCTGCCTGATATAGTCGAAACCCCCTCCAACCGCCAACGTCGCTGAGGCCAATACAGCACAATCGAGTTTATCGAACAACACCGTCTCCAGGATGGATGCCACATCAATCGGAGTGGCTTGCAAAAACACGGTATGGCGTTCCTGCCCTCCGCTTCCGCGCGTGCCCCGCCTCTCGATCCAAAAGACAATGTTCGGTCTATTCTCCTCCATCAAGAAATGCAACTGGACTTTCAATTCATTGGCGCGTCGGGAGAACGCAAAAACCTCGTCGGGCTTTTGCGGTAACTGTTCCAACTCGGATTCAATCCACTGTAGCGACTTCAACAATGCCGCGTATTCCTCCCCGTTTTCTTCGAGGAATTCGCGCCGATTCTCAAATGCGAATCTACCTTTTCCCATGGGCAGGAGTGAAAAAAACAAGGCCGTATTATCGCGCAAACTCCGGATCGCCCCAGAAATCCCTCTCGAATGCATCTGATTGCGCCGTAGCGCCTGTTCGACATCATGCCCTAGTTCATCCATGCGTGCGTTGCTAACGGACACTCCAAAATAATTTCCCGCCACATTTTCGAGTTCGTGTGCCTCGTCGAAAATCACGGAACCGGCGTCAGGCAAAACGCCAGCATCGTATGAACTGTCCGCAGTTTGCTTGATCATCAGGTCGGCAAAGAAAAGGTGGTGGTTCACGATTACGATATCGCTTTCTGCAGCCCGCCGCCTCATCTCGGTAATAAAGCATTTACCAAATTCGCTGCACTTTTGACCCGTACAAGCGTCGGCTCTCGCGTCGAGCTTATTCCATAGGGCACTGTTCTCGGCCATCCCGGCCAATTCGGTGCGATCCCCAGTCTGGGTGATCTTCTCCCAGCCGGAAATTTCCGAAAAGTTACTAATCTCCTCCAAGCCGCTTAATACGGGCTTTGCCGTTAGGTCGTAGAGTTTCTTGCGGCACAGGTAATTGCTGCGGCCTTTCATGTAGCAGACGGAAAGCCGGCGCGAAGTCCCTCCTTGGCCGCCTGGTGCGCCGAACAGCACCTGTTCCAGAAATGGAATGTCTTTATAGAAAAGTTGTTCCTGCAGATTCTTCGTGCCGGTCGAGATGATCACGCGCTTACCCGAGAGGATCGCCGGCATCAGGTACGCCAGTGTTTTTCCCGTGCCCGTGCCGGCTTCCACAATCAAATGCCGCTTTTCTTCGAGCGCCTGCTCGACGGCCTGCGCCATCTGCAACTGCCCGCGCCGAAATTCATACGCGGGATGCGTGCGCGCCAGCACACCGCCCGGTGCAAAGAACTGATAAAGCGAAGCGTCCTTGCCGCCGGGGGCGGAGCGGCTGGGCGTCGAAGCCGACACGGGTTGGGAACCGAAAGCCACGGGAGTCTCTATAATAAACATTCCCGGCTGTCAGCACCGATTGCCACTCACTTGACCCAGCCCACCTACAACTCGACGAGTACTCTCGCCACCTCCGCTGCCGGCGTTCCCACGCTCGCCATCGTAGGCCGACCCAACGTAGGCAAGTCAACGCTGTTTAACCGCATTGTGGGCTCGCGCCGCGCCATCGTCGGCGACGAGCCCGGCATCACCCGCGACCGCCTCTACGGCGACGCGGAGTGGCGCGGCCGCCGCATGCGCGTCATCGACACCGGCGGAATTCTTCCCGAAGATAAAGATTTCATTCCTTCGGAAATTTTTCGCCAGGCCCGGGTTGCCTTTGATGAAGCCGCCGCCATCGTCATGGTGGTCGACGGCCGCGCCGCGCTCGCCGGACCCGATCTTGAACTGGTCCGCCTGCTGCGCAAGACTGGACGTCCGCTCTTCCTCGCCGTCAACAAGGCCGACACCGAAAAGCAAGCGTCCATCGTGGACGAGTTCCATCGCCTGGGGATCGGAGAGATGTTCCCCATTTCCGCTGAACACGGACGTGGTATCGATGATCTGCTGGATGCCGTGCTGGACGTTTTCCCGTCTGCCGAGGAGCGAACCACAGGGGGCACAGAGGATTCGGAGGAAGAGTCTCAGCCCGCAGACGCAATCCCTGAAGTCGAGCCGGAGCCCGTCTATGAAACCAAGGTCGCCATCATCGGCCATCCCAACGTGGGCAAGTCCACGCTGCTGAATCGCCTCACCGCCTCCGATCGTGCGATTGTCTCGCCGATCCCCGGCACCACCCGGGATGCGGTCGACGAAATTGTCGAACGAAATGGCCGCCGGTTTCGTTTCATCGATACCGCCGGCATTCGCCGCAAAGGCAAGACCCACCTGATGGCGGAGAAACTCTCCGTTGTGATGGCGCGTAAGCACCTGGAAGCTTCCGACATTGCATTGCTCGTCATCGACGCCACCGAAGGGGTCAGCCAACTCGACGCCGCCATCGCCGGCTACGCCCACGAAAGCGGACGCTCGATGATCATTGTGGTCAATAAGTGGGATCTCGTCACCGGCGGTGCGCAAAAGCCGGGCAGGCCGTCGAAGGCCATGCGCATACGCGAAAGCAAGCGCCCCGGCGACCGCGCGGCTTACGAAGAGCGCCTGCGCGACGATCTCAAATTTCTGAACTACGCGCCCATCGTCTTCATTTCAGCCCATACGGGCAAGGGCACGGAGAGAATCTTTCCGCTGCTCGAACAGGTCGCCACCGAGCGCCGCAAACGCATCCCAACGTCCGCCATGAACCGCTTCATCGAAACCGTGGATTTCGAGCGCGCCTCGGTCCCCATGCGCTCGCGCGTGAAAATTCTCTATATGACGCAGGCCTCGGTCGCCCCGCCAACGTTTGTGCTCTTCACCAACCGCGCCGTGAAGCTGCATTTCTCCTACCAGCGATTTCTGGAAAATCAAATCCGGAAGGCCTTCGGTTTTTTGGGCACGCCGATCTGGATCAAGAACAGAGCGAGAAACTAGACCTGGCACCTCTCGCTACTCCCCCGTCATCTCCCGATCCATCGGCAGCAGCCCGACGCGCTCGACGCCCGCGTGATGTGCCACGTCAATCACATCAGCCAGGTACTGAAAGTCAATGTCAGCATCGCCTCGGACGAAGACCACCTTCTCCGCGCGTTTCAAATAGATTTCCCCCAGCCGCGTTTCCAGATCTTCCCAGCTCACATCATCCTGATTGATTTTCACTATTGGCGGCTGATCATCTCTTGTCCACACAAGCTGAATGACGACCGTACGTGGCTGCGCAATATTCGCGGTCTGCTTCTGATCCGGTTGTGGAATCTGTGCTGTCTCTCCCTGACGCTTGTCCATCGACACTACGACCATGAAGACAATAATCAGGGTCAGCAGTACATCGATCAGCGGCGTGACGTTAATCTCGGGACCGCGCGCACCTCGGCCTGCCATGGAGAAAGACATGGGAACTCCTCTGCTCCTAATTCGGCACGCGCGTGTCTGCAACCTCAGACACCTGGACCATGGCGAGAGTTCCCTGGACTCTTTCTGATGCCGTCCCCACTCTATCCGGCCGGCGCGGCGGGGAACGGTGGAGGAGTGTAGGGAGGAGGCGCTGGCGGTGCGGGGTAGAGCGCGGTGCTCAGGGCCGGATAACGCGCAGCGAAGAAATAGATGGAGTACGCGGGAAAGAATACGATGACGGGCACGGAAATCAGGGCCATCATAAAAAGAAAAACAGCCAGCAGCACGGACCCTGCCACCACCGCCAGCGTGATCGTGGCCGCTGTCCAGCCCAGCCCGGCCGCTTTCCCGCCAAGCACGGCGGCGACCGCAACTCCCGCGGCTGGGATCAAAATGATGAGCCCAATCATGAAACCTACGATGCCGAGAATGATCCCCACCCCGATCGCCAGCACGATCTTCATTCCTATATAGCCCGCATAGCTGCTCTTTTCGGCCTTCATCATCGCCCAAAGCCGCCTCCAGCCTTCCAGGGCCCCAATATTCTCCAGCGCCATTTGCGGCACGACGAAGTCCTTGGTCAGCACATAAATCACCGCCATGCCAATGGCGAAAATCATGATCGCCAAAAACAGTGCGATACCGCCCAGCACCAGCGCGGCCATATGCTGTTTTGGATCTCTGAGCCATCCCACTGCGAAGGCGAAGCCCGCCGGAATCCCTACCAGCACGATGAGCACGCCAAACGTCGCCAGAAGATAAAGCAGCTTCCAAAGGAAATAGTGCCATCCTGGCCCCTGCCGCCGGCTCCAGCCCTGGCGGATGTGGCATTCCTTCACCAGCACGCTGTCGAACAAAATGAAGCGCATGACGCTGCTTACATAGATCAGCAGAATACCTAGCAGGAATCCAGCAACCACCAGCACCGCGATCAATCCGGCGAACAACATGGGGTCTGACCCCGCGAAGTCTGGGGCCAGAAAATGCTCGCTGCCCTGGTGCCGGGGAAGGTTGAAGTTGGAGAGGTTGGGTATCTTGAATCCGCCGGAGCTGAGTTCCCCGGCTAGCAATCCCACCAAGGCCAGCCGAACCCATTGGCCGATGCGAAAGGGCTGCAAGAGCTGCCGCTTGGTGTGCTCAAAGGCGGGAGAGATTGCGTCCACGGCGGAGAATGGCAAGCGTACACCTCGGCGTCGATAGAATGGGGACGAAAATACTGCAAATTGGGGAGTGGGTCAAATGAATTCGGAAGCAGAGCGCCGAGGACCTGCCTCAGCTTGCTCGCTGGCTTTGTCCCGCGTCGTATGGATACGCAACCGCGGAGCAGATTGTCGCACGAAAGAGCGTGGCGCCTAGGAAGATGACCTGCCCAGCCTGCAAACCACAGCGAAGCACTGCTCAACTCCTTGGAGGGGTCCTCTCTACGGCCTTCTCCATGGTAAACAGGGGCGTCCCAAACAGGGCATGAAGACCCTCGTCCATCCGCCGAAAGCCATATCGTTCATACAAACGAATGGCTGAACTGAGAAATGGGGTGGTGCTCAGCAATAACCGGCCACAGCCTTGGCCAGAAGCCCAACCTTCCACGTGCTGCAACAGAGCAGTACCGGCGCCGGATGCACGTGCCGCGGGCAGCACTGCCATACCACGAACGTAGACCGAGTCGTCTCTTACAACGGCACCTACGGTGCCCATCACCACAGCTTCGCGCAGCGCCACCCAAATCGGCCCCTCCCGCATCCGTGTGAGAACCTGCTCGGTCCCGGGAGTGGTTGCGGCGAAGCCGCCCTCCGTGTAAAGAGCCTTGAACTCCACGAACGATTCATGCAGCACCGCTGCAATTGCCGGCGCATCTTCCGGCCCCGCGCGACGAACCTCAAGGTGGGTTGCCGATACCATGCCCGCGCGGTTGTCTTCCGCTGCCTCCACGATTCAAGTTCTGGCCGCCGTCGCCCCAGCCCGTTCCATCCACTCGTCAAATTGCTTCAACGCCAGCTCACACTGCAGCCGGTGCCGCTCTTTCCGGTCGCGGATTTTCTTCTCCAAAGCCGGCAACAGATCGAAAGTGATGTTCGCCGGCTGGAAGTTTTTCGCATCCGCGTGGGTCACATAGTGGGTCAGCGATCCAAACGCCGAAGCCCGTGGCGGAGGCACAGGCTCACTGCCGAGTGCCAGCGCCGCCGCATGCAGCCCCACCATCAATCCGGCGGCAATCGATTCCACGTAGCCTTCTACGCCACAAATTTGTCCCGCAAAGAAAACCCGGGGATGCGCTTTCATCTGCAGCGTCTCCCGTAGCAATGCCGGCGCATTGATATAGGTATTGCGATGAATCTGTCCATAGCGCAGGAAGCGTGCGTTCTCGAGGCCCGGAATCATACTTAACACGCGCGCTTGCTCGCCAAACTTCAGATGATTCTGGAATCCCACCAGGTTGTACGAATCCGCCCGGAGATTTTCCTGCCGCAACTGCACCACCGCGTAGGGCATTCGCCCGGTGCGCGGGTCCTTCAGCCCCACTGGCTTCATCGGACCGAAGCGCAACGTATCGCGCCCGCGCCGCGCGATCTCCTCGATGGGCAGGCAGCTCTCGAAGTAGTTCAACTTCTCCCAATCGCGCTCCTCCACCGATTGTGCTGCCAGGAGCGCGTCATAAAACCGGCCGTAATCCTCCGCCGTCATCGGACAATTAATGTAATCAGCCGACCCCTTGTCATACCGCGCCGCCAGATACACCCGCTCCATGTCAATCGAATCCGCCTCCACAATCGGACTGATCGAATCATAGAAATACAAATGGGGATTATGCGCCACTGCGTCGTGTAGAGTGCGAAAGGGCGGGGACGCACTCAGGCGCGCAATCTCCTCCGCCAGTGCCTCCGAAGTTAAAGGCCCAGTCGCAATGATGGTGATCTGCCGGCCCGATTCTTCCACGGTAGTCACCTCTTCCCGCAGCACCGTGATCCGCGGCTCCTGCGAAATCGCCTCCGTCACTTTCGCGGCAAACGCCACCCGATCCACGGCCAGCGCATGCCCCGCCGGAACGGCACACTGCCTCGCCACTTGCAGCAACAACGACCCCGCACGCCTCATTTCTTCCTTCAACAACCAGGGAGCCGTATTCTCGCTATCTGACTTCAGCGAATTCGAGCACACCAGCTCTGCAAAGTCCGCCGTCTGGTGTGCCGGCGTCGAGCGCACCGGCCGCATCTCAAACAACTCCACCTCGACACCCCGCCGCGCACACTGCCACGCCGCCTCCGATCCGGCCAGCCCAGCGCCGATAATCCTGACCGCAGCTCCCATGATTTTGCGACGCCACTCAAGGATTTCAGTGCAGGATCGGCGTGGCGTCGGTGGCAACGCAGATCCAACGCCCGTCTCTGAACACCCACGTATCGATAAATCGCTCGCGCCTGACGTAGGGCTTTCCCCCGCCAGCTCCCTTCGCTTGAAATATTCCAGTGGCAATCGCCGTATTGCCAAAGACGTGCACGGACATGGATTCCGGCGCGACCTGTTGCTCCTGGGAAGCGGCTTGCGAGCCAGATGACTTCACGCTGGTCAAGAAATCCGCCTTGGTTTGCACCGACCCGTCATCGTTTACCAGCACGATGGCGTCGTCGAGGATCGCATCCAGCGCCTTCGTGTCTCCCGATTTGTACGCCTGGTTCCACGCGCCTTCCAGTGCCACAATCTTCGACTTGGTGGCGAACTCTGATGCTTCCTGCGCCGAGGCGGATAAAATCGTTGCACAAAGCAAAGCTATCAAGATGCCAGCAGATTTCATTTTGCATTCCTCCAAGCAACCGCCGCAGTCGGTCGACTTCCTGCACTAAGTCAGAACTGAACTTGACAGGCCCCGAACTCGCGCTCCGATCCGCCAGTTCGCGCATCAGAGTCCGCAGCAACTCCACTATCAATCGTAGCAGGACAAGTGGAAAGCATCGCAGGCTAAAGGGGCTAAAGGACTGGCAGCCTATGTGTATCCGGGAACACCCTTTTTCCTCACTGGCTGATCAACGTCGATTGGCTGCCTACACATACCCAACCTTTGCTCCGGCGGACCCGCGGCCGCGAGCAAAAGCCGCGAGCAAACCAGAGTCGTGACCGGCGCAGTCGTTTTCATTGGGTGAGCTCTTTACAGCTAGATCGGCAATCTCGACGTTTTCCTTGTGACTGGGCAAGTCAGACATGTGTGCCCTCGTCGCGTCGAATCCGCGATTCATCTATCATGAGGGAGATCTACTCACTCCCTCGGAGGACTCCATGGCACGCATCACCTTGATCGCCCCGGAATCTGCGCCTCCCGCAGTGCGCGAGATTTACGACACCACGCTTCGCGGCAAGCCCGGCAACGTACAGAAAGCCCTCGCCCATCGTCCCGAGATGCTTAAGAATTTTCTAAGCTTCTACGCCAGCGTGGGACGGTCGCTCGACCGCAAGTTGTACGAACTCATTTACCTCCTCGTCTCCTTTATCAATGGATGTCACTACTGCACGCAGCACCATGTCGCGTCGTCGAAGCGCGTCGGCCTCACAGCCGAAGATTGGGCGTCGCTTAAGGCGGGAAATTTCTCTCGTTACAGTGAGAAAGAGCGGGCAGCGCTGACTTACAGCGAAAGGCTGACGCGGGCCCCGCACGAAATCACGGAAACGGACTTCGCCGAACTGAAGAAGCATTTCTCCGATCCCGAGATCGTCGATATCCATATGCTGGCCGGCCTCGCCAACCTCACCAACCGCTTCACTGATCCATTGGGCCTGGAATTGGAGTTCCAGGAAGAAAAGATGTAGAGAATGCGGTAATTTCGTGTTTCAGGTTGGGTTTGGCAATTACAAAATTACCCAACTACAAAATTGCCCTCTCATCCCCCACGCGCCGCGTTACTCGCTCGCGATCCAGATATTCCAGCAGAGGGATTGCATACTTGCGGGTCACTCCCGTCAGCTCCTTGAATTTCGCAACGTCAATTATGGATGACTTTGCCTTGTAGGAAGTCATCTGCCGCCGCAACTGTTCCAGTGCGCTGCCATGAAAAACCAATTCATCGGCAACCTTGATCAGCACCTTGTCGCGCAGCAGGAGCGTGACAATCTTGTGGGCCCGCACCTTGTCCACCTTCAGCCCGGCAATCACATCCTGGAGCGCAGGAACCTTCAGTCCCGCCGAGCGAAACGCGTCCTCGATCTTCTTTTTCGATTCGGCCTCTTCATCCTTCATCGCCACTCCACGCCCCGGCAGCCGCACCAGGTCTCCAACCAGTTCGAGCTTCTTGTCCCCGACCAGCACGGCGGCAGCGGTCTCGAACACTTCCGGGGTTGCGTCCACCCGCGCCCGCAACTCCTCCTTGCTGATTCCACCCACCAGCGGATTGTTTTTATGGAAATCGGCGGCAGTGCTCATGGTGTGCGATTTCAGCGCTTCTAACGCGGACGAATCCAAAAATAGTTCACCAGCCCGCACCACCCTGCCCGCTTTCACCGCCTGAGCCAGTTGCGATTCGATCACGTTCTTCCTCCAACCGGTCTCGGCAACCAGTCGGGACATAGAGATTCCTTCATGGTGCCTCCGGGCGATCCGGGCTCTCACGATGGCTTCGCGATCGCCGCCGGCCAGGACTTCGAGGAAGTCGGCGTGTCCCGGCCTCCGCGGCATGGGCGCAGCGTCCAACACAACTCCGCCACCAATCGTCACCACCGGCGAAAATTGCCGGATGATAAACCGGTCTCCTGGCAGGAGCAGGGCCGCTTCCGGCAGCTTCAGCCGCGCAAACGCTTCTTGCCCAGGCAACAGTTTTCGCTGCCCGACGCTTCCTGGGTTCCCCACCTTTGCCTTCTTTGCAAAGGTGGGATCCGATTGCTTCGGCTCGTACAATACAACTTCCGCAATCTTCTCCATCGTGTACGAATGAAAATGCACCCGGGCACGGTCTTTCAGCGGATGCTGCGCCGAGGACAACAAGCGTAAACGGACGTCCGCCTGCCGCGTAGCCGCGAAATTCGCCGGAGGAATCAGTGTCATGCCTCGCGACAGGTCCCCCGTGCTCGGCCCCGCAAGGTTCAACGCAGTCCTCTGACCAGCGACGGCTGCCGCTGCGGTTTCTCCGTGCACCTGCACGCCGCGCACGCGCACTCGCTGCCCCGTCGGGAAGACTTCTATCTCGTCCTCGCGCCCAATCGTCCCGGCCACCAGCGTTCCCGTCACCACTGTCCCGAAACCCTTCATGGTGAAAACGCGGTCGATGGGCAATCGGGCGATCGCATGCGAATCGCGCGGCTCGACCTCGGCCGCGGCCACAACCATCGCGCGCTTCAGTTCTTCCAACCCCGCGCCTGTCAGGGAACTGACGGCGATGATCGATCTTGGCTTATCCAGGAAGGTCCCGTGCACAAACTCTTCCACTTCCAGTCGCACGACCTCGAGAGTCTCCGCATCCACCGCATCGGATTTGGTCAGCACCGCGATTCCGCGCTGCCCCCCCAGAAGTTGCAGGATGTCAAAGTGCTCCCGCGTCTGCGGTTTGATCGCTTCATCCGCGGCAATCACCAGCAGCACCAGATCGATCCCGCCTACCCCAGCCAGCATATTGCGCACGAAACGCTCGTGCCCGGGAACATCGACAAAGCCCAAACGCAGCGTCTCTCCGTTCGGCGCAAGCAGATCCATGTGGGCGAAGCCAAGATCAATGGTGATGCCCCGCCGCTTCTCTTCCTCAAGCCGGTCCGCGTCGATCCCGGTCAGCGCCTTCACCAGCGCCGTCTTGCCATGGTCGATGTGTCCCGCCGTTCCTACGATGATCGATTTCATCTGGCTGGCATCTTACCGGAAAAGGACTTCATGATTGAAAACCACGTGCACGGTGATTCGACCTACCCATCCGCCCTGCTAAATGCGACAATAGAACTTCCCCATGACTCCTGCCTTCCCTCCGGAGACCCTGCGGCAGCACGGCCTCACGCTTGACGAGTACGAAAAGATCAAGCAGCTCCTCGGGCAGCGCGAGCCCACGCTCGCCGAACTCGGCATCTTCAGCGTGATGTGGAGCGAGCACTGTTCCTACAAATCGTCACGCGTACATCTGAAGCGGCTGCCCACGCATAGCAAGCGCGTGCTGCAAGGGCCGGGCGAGAATGCCGGGATCATCGACATCGGCGACGGTTGGGCCTGCGCCTTCAAGATCGAGTCGCACAATCACCCGTCCTTCATCGAACCGTTTCAAGGCGCCACCACCGGCGTGGGCGGAATCCTGCGCGATATCTTCACCATGGGCGCGAGACCGGTCGCGATCATGGATTCCCTGCGCTTTGGCCCGATCACGGCTCGTGGGGAGCGGGCACTTCTGTCCGCCGACGCCCTCGGTGAAGAGCAAGCGGGCAAGGGTGCCCAGTCCCCACAGATAATTCCAGCGCCAGCAAATCCCACCCGGGCTGAGATACACAAGAACCACTCCATGCTTGAAGGCGTGGTCAGCGGGGTTGCTTCTTACGGCAACTGTTTTGGCGTACCCAACCTGGGTGGCGAAACGAAGTTCGAGCCGTGCTACTCCGGCAATCCGCTGGTAAACGCATTCGCCATGGGCCTGGTGCGCAAAGACGAAATCTTCTACGCGCGCGCCGCCGGCGAAGGCAACCCGGTAATCTACGTTGGCGCCAAGACCGGACGCGACGGCATCCACGGCGCCACGATGGCCAGCGAAGAATTTAGTGAAGCGTCGGAGGCAAAGCGGCCCAACGTTCAGGTCGGCGATCCGTTCCTGGAAAAGTTGCTGCTCGAAGCCTGCCTCGAAGCCATGCAGACCGGGGCGATTGTCGGCATTCAAGATATGGGCGCGGCGGGACTGACTTGCTCGACCTGCGAAATGGGCGCGCGCGGTGCTGTCGGCATCGAGATCGAGCTGGATCGCGTGCCGCAACGCGAAACCGGCATGACTCCCTACGAAATCATGCTGAGCGAGTCGCAGGAGCGCATGCTGCTGGTGGCGCAGAAAGGCCGCGAGCAGGAAGTTTTCCGCGTTTTTGAAAAATGGGGGCTCGATGCGGTCGAGGTCGGCAAGGTTACGACCGACAACAAATTGCGCGTGCTCGATCACGGCGAAGTGGTCGCCGAGATTCCGAATCAGGCGCTTACCGATGACGCGCCGGTGTACAAACGTCCGCTGGCGCGCTGGGAACCTCCGCTGCCGCGCGAGATGCCGAAGCAGATCAAGCTCAATGCCGCCGGGCTCGGTGCAAGCGATGACTCCACGCAGAATTTGAAGCGGCTTCTTGCCAGCCCGAACATTTGCGGCAAGCGGTGGGTCTGGCAGCAATACGATCACATGGTGCAGACCAACACGGTCGACGCTCCGGGAGCGGGCGACGCCGGTGTCATTCGCATCAAGAATCCAGACCCTGGCGGAGCGCAGCGCGGCTTGGCGATGGCGCTCGATGGCAATAGCCGCTGGTGTTATCTCGATCCGCGGCTGGGCGCCATGCACGCGGTGGCCGAGGCCGCGCGCAAGGTTGCGTGCTCCGGCGCAACTCCCGTAGGCGCAACCAATTGCCTCAACTTCGGAAATCCCCAGAAGCCGCACATTATGTGGCAGTTCTCGCAAACCATCGATGGCATCACCAAAGCCTGCGAGGAGCTTGAGATTCCCATCACCGGCGGCAACGTCAGCTTCTACAACGAGACGCTGGGCGAGGGCATTTATCCCACACCCGTCCTGGGGGTGGTGGGGATCCTCGAAGACGTGCGCAAAACCGCGAAGATGCATTTCACCGCGGCGGGACGCACCATCGTGCTATTGCGCGCGGGCGAAGCAGCCGATATCACCGATGTAGAGAGTGAGTTCGGTTCGTCGGAATACGCCAAAGAAATTCTGGGAGCGTTGTGGGGATATCCTCCGGAGCTGGATCTGGAGAAAGAAGCTGCCCTCGAGAAGGGCGTGATCGAATCAATTCAGCAGGGCTTGGCGGAATCCGTACATGACTGCTCGGATGGCGGGTTGGCGGTGGCGCTGGCCGAGAAAACATTTGCGAAGGGCATGGGCGCTCGAGTGAATCTGGCGTCGAACGGGCTTCCGGCGGAGTTCGTGTTATTTGGAGAAGATGCGAGCCGCATCGTGCTCTCCTGCGACCCGGCGAACGTTGCGCGAATCGAACAGATAGCCGAGAAACACGGAATCGAAGCGGACGTGATTGGGGAAACAATTCCGGAGCGGCTCGAAATCACGCTGGATGGGCGTGGGTTTGTATCCGAGACAGTTTCGGAGTTGAACTCTGCTTACGAATTTGCCTTGGAATCGACTTTACGGACGGATCCGGATTTGGTGGCGGCGGACTAGCTGGAACGACAATGACGGGCTGTGCAACCGGGTAAAACGGCAGCCTAGGATGGGGTAGATGGCTGGCTTGCCGCCGTTTACTACCCAATACGAAGGAATGGATCCACCTGCGGCGGGCGCTGGAAGCCGAGGAAGCTAATTGCTAGATGCTGATTTCCGACAAATTCCACGACGAGTGCGGGGTGGTGGCGATCTTTGCCCATCCTGAGGCGGAGAAACTCGCTTACCTCGGGCTGCACGCTCTCCAGCATCGCGGGCAGGAGTCGGCGGGGATTGTCACTTCCGATGGCCTGACTTCGCGAGTGCACA
>Ga0302325_10020989_pt1 | contig 13687 bp, 10 predicted proteins | sample Palsa_T0_2_FD_201948 | JGI IMG/M metagenome (GOLD analysis project Ga0302325, IMG submission 201948) | Peat permafrost microbial communities from Stordalen Mire near Abisko, Sweden - Palsa_T0_2 | ecosystem: Environmental > Terrestrial > Soil > Palsa > Peat permafrost | place: Sweden: Abisko... | reverse complement strand
GTCGCACGACGGCAAGAGGATCGCGTATATCGGCAGTAGCGATGAAGTCACAATGCCCAAGATCTTCGTATCGAACGTGGATGCCGGCACTTTCGCGTTGGCTAGCGAGACGGTGACTTACCCTACTGAACTCGAATGGACCACGGAAGATCGCGGACTGTTTTACATAGCGGCCGTGAAAGGCGAACACCTTCTGTTTCGTCTGGATCTGGCATCGCACAAAGAGGCCGGCATTCGCGTTGATGGGAGTCTGAGGGGCATGAGCGTCGGAGAAGGCGACCGGGCGATGGCATTCGCCGGCACCGACGATACCCATCCCGGTGACATCGTTGCAATGAGCCTGCCGGAAGCGAAGCCGCGCCAGCTTACGCACCTGAATCAGCAATTCCTCTCCTCGCTCGACCTTCAACACATGGAACGATTGCCCTTCCAGGGACCTGGAGGGCTGCCGGTCGAAGGCTTTTTTGTAAAGCCGGTGGGTTGGGAACCCGGAAAGAAATATCCCATGATGCTGATGATCCACGGAGGACCGAACGGCATGTGGGGGCCGGTTTGGAACATCGAAGCGCAAGCCTATGCCGCCCGAGGCTGGGCTGTGCTGATGACCAATCCCCGCGGGTCTTCCGGCTATGGTGAAGCTTTTCAGCGTGGAGTAGACAAGGAATGGGGTGGCAAAGCCTACGAAGACATTATGGCGGGCGTTGACGCTGCGCTGGCGAAGTATCCGTGGGTGGATAAGGAGCGGCTTGGCTTGACGGGCCAGAGCTTCGGCGGCTTCATGACGGATTGGGTGGTTGGTCAAACCAACAGGTTCAAAGCCGCGATTACGTTGAGCGGCATTTCGGATTTGATCAGTGTCGAAGGGGTCCGCGATGCTTACTACGGGCATAGCCGGGACTTTGGCGGCGACCTATGGGAGAACTTCGATCTTTATTGGAAGTACTCGCCCATTCGGAATGCAAAGAACATTAAGACGCCGACCCTGATTCTCCACGGAGAGGCCGACAACCGGGTACCGTTGGAGCAAGGCGAAGAGTTCTTCCGGGCGTTGGCGCGGTTTGGCGTTCCCACCGAACTTGTGATCTTTCCGAGAGAGCCGCACAGCCTCCGGTCGGAGCCGAAACACGCGGTGGAGGTTTTGAAGTGGCAGATTTACTGGTTCGATCGGTACGCGATGGGGAACCAAGGCGCCGTTAAGCCGAACGCGGAGCCAGGAAAGTAGATCTTTCCTACGTGGGCGACCACTGTAATCCTACTGCGGCCTGAATCGCTCTTTCGTACACGGCCGCGGCGGCGGCGACATCCTGCAATGCAGTTCCCGTGGAATCGAAAATGATGATTTCTTCCGGCTTCACGCGGCCCGGCCGCTTTCCCGAGATGAGTTCTCCCAGTTCGGCGTAAATCTGATCTGGATGCATCAGGCCCGCGGCAATCGCGTGATGCGTCTCTCCCACGGCGGCGGCTTGCCCCCGCAAATCGGCGACTACTTTGCTATTCGCCACAAGACTGGCGTCGAGTTCCTGCTTATCCGGGCTGTCCGAACCGACAGCCGCGATAAACAGGCCAGGGGGAACGTCCTCGCGCCGTAGGAACGGCGACCTGCCGGGCGTGCAGGTGACGCAAACATCGCTTGCTTGTAGCGCGTCCCGCAGACTGGGCGCTGGTGTGACCTCAATACCAAGTTCACGTGTCATCTCCGCTGCGAACGCTTCCGAGCGCTCCGCAGTTCTGGACCACGCAAATACTTTTCTGAGCGGCAGCACGTGCCTCAAAGCGCGAAGGTGAATGCGTCCTTGAGTACCGCAACCGCAAACGGTACAAACTTGCGATTCTGGGCGAGCCAGATATTTTGCGGCAATAGCCGTAGCCGCGCCGGTTCTTTGGAGGGTGATCTCAATAGAATCCATCACAGCCAGAGGCACGCCGTTATCGGCGCGGCTCAGCATGATCAGGCCCTGTATATTCGGCAACCCGGACTGGGCGCGGTTTTGAAAAAAGCCTCCATTCACCTTGATCGCGAAATAGGGTGTGGCTCCGCGCAGGCCTCCCGCCTTGATGTGAAATTCGCCCTGCTCGGCATCGACGTGCGCCAGTGCCGATTCCAACGCCGCTCCCTCCGCGTGAAGGCGAAACGCGTCTTCGACCGCTGCCATGTATTCAGGGAACGACAATAACGACGCAACTTGTGAACGGTTGAGCAGTAACATGAATCAGTCCGGACTAGAGGTCCTTACGCATTCGCCAGTGGACGATCGATTCGAAAAGCGTGTGAGATTGGTCAAGGAGCCGGTAATGCTGTTGCTGGTAAAATGGAATGGCCGTAGCGCGTGCATGCAAGACCAAGTGCTTGGCGCCCAATCGAGCCGCCCGTTCTTCCAAGCCGGCTAGAATCATGCTGCCGATCCCCTTGCGCTCGAATCCCATTTCCACGGCCATGCCGCGGATCTGCGCCTCATCAGCCGAGAGAAAATGTACGCGGCCGGTTCCGACGAGCCGGTCGCCCGCCCAGGCCGCCAGGTGGATAGCATCCTGTTCGTGTTCGTCTCTGCCGGATGCCCGCTCCGCAGTCCAAGGCGCACGAAGAATTCGCCAGCGTAGATCGTAATACTTTTCGAACTCCTCCGACGTCTTTGGCTCGCGCAGGTGCAGTTCCATCCCTTAGTCAATATATCGGCAGAGGCCGCCTCTACGCATCAACTCCCACCTGCGAGAAGAAATGTTCGACGATCTTGTCGGTTGCTTTAAGGCCGCTCCCTGTTAGCATCACCACCACGGTATCGCTCGCCGGAATGGTGCCATCCTTGCGTAAATCGGCGAATGCGGCGGGCGCGGCGCCTGCCGTCGGTTCCACATAGATTCCCATCCGCCCTAGTTCCGGCAGCGCGGCCCAAACACGTTCATCACTCACAGTGTGGACCAGTCCACGCGATCCTCGAATCGCCTGCAAAATGGCCTTTCCGCGCACCGGTTTTGCCACTGAAATTCCCTCTGCCGCTGTGGCCCTTTTCCCGACGGCCGGAATGTCCGTCAACCCGCCCGACCAGGCGCGAAAGATCGGGTCACACGCAGCCGCTTGCACCGCCACGAGTCGTGGCATGCTCTGGGTGAAGCCCGCGTTCAGAAGATCGGCAAATCCCAGAAACAGTCCCACTAACAATCCGCCGCCGCCCGCCGGCGTCACCACCCATTCGGGCACGCGCCACGACATTTGCTCGGCAATCTCATAGGCGGCCGTTTTCATTCCCGCCAGGAAATAGGGACTCCAGTTGTGGCTGGCATAGAAAGTCCGGGCCGCCGCATTCCACGCCGTGCGCGCAGTATCTTCACGGCTGCCCGGAACTCGATTCAGATTCGCGCCGTACATCGCGATCTGTGCGGCCTTCCCTTCCGACGTCCCGGCAGGGATATAGATATCGGCCCGAATTTTCGCGGCTGAAGCATATGCGGCAATGGAGGCGCCCGCGTTGCCCGACGAATCCTCGATGATCTCGCCGATGCCCCACTCCTTCAGCTTGCTGACCATTACTGAACTGCCGCGGTCCTTGTACGATCCAGTGGGACAAAGATAATCCACCTTTAAGAGAACGTGGGAACCGCCGAACACGGTTTCGGTGAGAGGCGTGAAACCTTCTCCCAGCGAAACGATGTCGTCCTGCCGGTCAATGCCTAGCGCCTCCCGGTAACGCCAGAGCGTTGCCGGCCTCTCCGGAAGAGCTTCCCGGCGAAACATCGCGGGGTCTTGCAACAGAAGATAGGCGCCGCAATCGCAACGCCAACGCGGTTGATTGGTCGCAAACGCGGTCCCGCAATTGGAACAGATAAGCATGAGAAAAATTGGAAAGCGGCCTTCATTATGGCCGCTCGGCGACGTGCCAATCAAATATGCATTTGCGGTGTTCAGTTATCGGCTGGGCCGATGGCACTTAACCCCGCGATTTGGTCCGGAAATGTTTTTGAAGTAACTCCACAAGGGCCACGGCCGGAGGCCGCAGTGTGCGCGGTTTGGGATACACCACTGCTAACGAACGCTTCAGGTTCTTCTTGGCGATATGGAAAGTTCGCACGTCTTTCTGGTCGCGGGCATTCAGGAAAGCGCTCTCCGGAAGGATGGAAACTCCCAGACCCTGCGCCACCATCGCCTTGATGGCTTCGGTCTCCGCCAATTCGATAGTCACCTGCGGCGTAATTCGCAACTTGAATAGAAACCGGTCGATCAGCTTACGCGTGTTTTGTCCCTGCCTGTGCAGAATGAAACGCTCCGCAGCGAGATCCGGCACGTGCAGGTTCGGCCGGTCCGCCAACCGGTGTTTCGCGGGCAGGACACCGACGAACGACTCTTCGAACAAAACCACCGTCTCCATGGCGGGTGAGCTCAGGGGAAGCACCACGAGCGCCAAATCGAGAGCGCCCGACCACATCTGCGCGCCTACTTCTTGGATGGTCCCGCCCGTAATGTTCAGTTCCACGTCCGGGTATTTGTGCGTATATTCGAGCAGGATGGACGGCAGGTGGTAAAGCAGCGTTGTCGACGCGCATCCGAACGAAAGCTTTCCGCGATACGGATCCGTCGCGGTCTTCGCCTCGGTCTCCGCCTCTTGCAGAAGTTGAAAGATGTTCCGCGAGCGCTCCAAAAGATTTTCGCCCGCATTGGTAAGCGAGATGTTCCTCCGGTTGCGGCTGAAAACCTTGACGCCGAGAGCGCCTTCCATTTCGCGCACGTGCTGGCTGACCGTCGATTGCGAGATGAATAGCACGTGGCTCGCGCGAGTGAAGCTCATGGTCTTAGCCACTGCGCAGAAGACCTCAAGTTGGCGAAAGTTGATCGGCATTTACAGTCATTGTACCGATCAAACAACTTCGGATTTATCGATTCTGGCGGCCCAACTGAACACGATTCTCACGGCTTCTTTGCGCCCTCGCGAACCTTAAAACACCTATCTCACGCCAGCGGGAACATCTCGACGATCGCAAACAATCACTCCATTCCGCATCACTAGAATCGATTGTTTCAGTGCCGTTAACTTCTCCAGCGGATTCTCGTTCAGAAACACCAAATCCGCCATGCAGCCCGCTTTTACCTGACCGAGTTCCGGCCGCCCAAGGTAACCCGCGCTGCCGGATGTCGCACTGCGCAGCGCCGCAGCCCTGGAAATACCAGCGTATTCATACGTAGCTATTTCATCCAGCAGCGAGTCGAAACGCGTCCCCGCCACTCCGCAGTCCGATCCGGCTATGATCCGCACTCCCAAGTCGTGAAAGAGCGCCGCATGGTGCCGGCGTGCTTCCAGTCGTTCAATGGCGGCGTGGTCCAGGCCGCTCGTCCCCGCGGACCGTCGCAGCGTCTGGGCAATCCGCACTCCCGAGATCACTGTAGGGCTCACCACCGCGCCTTGGTCTCTGATGCGTGCGGAGATTTCGTAGTCGAATCGCGGCGTGCCGTTCGGTTCCACGAAGCTTGCGTGTTCGATGATATCCACGCCTGCGTCGAGTGCCCGGACGATGCTCTCCGTTGCGTGGCAGTGCGCCGCGACGTGAACCCCGTTCGCGTGGGCCGCCGCCACTGCTTCCCGCATGATGTCCAGGGGTAGGTCTGCCTCGGAGGGCCGCGTACCGGGCGTCAGACCGCCTCCGGACGCAATCAATTTCACAAAGCCCGCGCCTTTTCGGAGCTGGTTTTCCACTGTACTTCGAGCCTCGCCCGCGCTCGAAACCTCACCTCCAAAAAAATGGCAATGTCCGCGCCGCCGTGTCAATGGCGCCCCCGATGAAAAGACTTGCGGCCCTAAAATCTCCCCTGTTTCCACCATGCGCTGAAACCGAAGTACCAGGTCCGCGGGCCCGCCACAATCCCTTACCGTGGTGATCCCGGCTGCAAGCGCCTGCGCTGCGTTTGCAGTGGCCGTCCTTATCGCCGCTTCTGTGTCGCTGGCCAGGAAAGTCTTGAGTGGATCTTCGCCGCCGTTCAGAAATAAATGAACGTGGGCGTCGATTAACCCCGGGCACACATACGCCCCTTCTGCGTCGAGCGTCTCCGCCCAGTATTCCTTTGGCGCGTCACCGGCAAGAACGCTCTCGATCCTTCCCCCGCTGCCAATTACAATCGACCGTGCCTCGCGCACGCATCCCAATTCCACATCGACAACGTTTGCGTTGGTGATCAGCGTGAAACGTGCCATGAGTTGTGCGCGGCCTGATGCCGATTGCTATTGTATGAAGCGTCGGATTTCAAAACAAATCGATATTGAGCCAGCGTTTTCATCGGTCTGACCGATCTGCAGTTTCGCTCACGCTTCTATAAAGGGCGCCCGCCGGTCCTCGTTAGGTTGCGTTAAGAGATTCGCCGGTCGGGAGAGCGTCTTTTTCGCGCTGCCGGCCGCGCAGCTTTTTCCACCAGAGATAATATCCCGTGATCGCCTGACTAATGAGCAAGAGGCAGGTCAACGACATGATCACCTTGGAGAAGTAGCCGAAGATGTCTCCCGTGTGGATGGCCCGGTTGTACACGATCGTCCGCGTGCCCCATGGCACCGTCCGCGAGTCTTGTAAGCTCAATGCCTTTCCGCTGTATTGGTCCACGTTCACCCAGGTTCTGCCGCCCGGTGTCAGATCTTCCGGATAGTGCAGCGAAATCAGGTAGGAACCCTTCGCATTGGCTGGAACGGAAATCGCGAGCGCCTGGGTGCCTGGGACGGTGGCAAGCGCTACCTGCACGGCCTGATCCGGTCCGATCGGCTGCCCACCCGGTTGTGGCACGGAGGGAATATTCTTTTCGATCTTCGCTGTCCCCGCCTGCCGGTGCATCCACTCCTCCAGTTCGCTGTCGAAATGAATGACAATCCCGGTTACGCCAAGGATGAAAAGAATCGCGGCCGAATATATCCCCGTCGTGTTGTGCAGATCGAAGTGAATGCGCCGTGCGCTGGCTCCCCACTTAACAGTTGCCCGTTTCAAAGGCCACCAAAGGTAGACTCCCGAAGCCACAAGGAAGAGCAGGACGCCGGTGACACTTGTCACTACGATTTCCCCTGGCTTGCCTAGCAGAAGGCGCATGTGCAACTGGTGCGCGGAGGCAAGCCAACTTGCGGAGCCGCGCGATCCGATAATCGTGCCCGTGTAAGGATTCAGGAAAACCTGTTGGCCGCCTCGCACCCCGAAGGTCGCGGAGGTCTTCTCATCGGACGGAAATCGAATCGCACCGATCCTTTGTCCCGGATACGCCTTTCGCGCGGCCTCCAGCATGCCCGCCGCCGTCAGCATCTGTCCCTGCGGCCGCACATTGAACAGGCGGGAATTCGTTAGCCTGTCAATATCGCCCTCAAAGGCGATCAAGCTTCCCGTGACTCCGATGATCACGACGAAAATGCCCAGCACCAGCGCCAGATATAGGTGGAGGTTGAAAAGGAGTTTGCGCATTCGCTTGAGTGTTAGAGCGATGCTAACCGCAATGGAGGTGGGTGTCAAATCGATTTTCGTCACCTTTGTACCATCGGAAAATCCGATATCATTCAGCGAATCGGCCGCTGGATGACTCGCCCCCATGACATATAGGCTGAACCGATTATTGTAGGATGGAGAACCCTATTTGACTCAAAATTTTGAAGGTGGGTACACTTGACCGAGTTCTTCACTTGAACACGACTCCGGTACGATGTTTAGCCATTCTAGGCCTGGTTCTCGTTAGCTGGACCGGCCAGGCGGAAACCCTTGACTTCGAACGGCTCTTCACGCGCCCCTACATTTGGGGAACTCGCCCTGAGCAACTGGCGTGGTCGCAACAAAATCATCAACTCGTCTTTCTCTGGAATGCGTCCGGGCGCCGCTTCCTTGATCTGTACTGCTACCAGTACGTGAAGAAGCGATTGGTCCGGCTCACCGACCTCGAGACAAACTCTCATACCGAAGCCTATCCAATGCCGAGTGCGGGAATCGAATCTGCTTTCGACGTTGCGCGCGACGGTCGGGCGGTGACATTTGCTCTTCGCGGAGATATCTACACCGTCGCAACCGATGGCACGAAACCTCCTACCCAAATCACGCGAACCAAAGAGAGCGAAAGCATACCGGCGTTCTCACCCGATGGCCAGGATCTCGCTTTTCTTCTCAAAGGCGAAATTTATCTTTACACCCGATCGAGCGGCGCCACCGTTCCATTCACCACCACCTCCGGGCGCGTGCGCGAGTTTCATTGGTCTCCGGATGGCCGGTACTTGGCGTACGTGACGTCAGACCCGGCGCGACAGTTGTTGATCCCCAATTACTCTGGAGAGGTCGTCGTAGCGCCCGGCGTTTCGCGATCCGTTGCGAAAGACGATCCGCCTGCCACGTCGCTCTGGGTTCTCGGGCGTAGCGGAGGTAAGCCGCTCCGCGTGCAAGATTGCAGTTACGGGAAAAACGTCATCCTCACGCAGTCGATCAAGTGGTCTCCGGATTCCCGCAGTTTGCTCTGGGTTCCGGTGCATGCGGCCATGAAGAAATTGCAGATCGCCGTTAGTGAACTGGGGGACGGCAGCACGCGCAGCTTGTTCGAGGTGAAAGATGAAAAGTGGGTCTACTATTCAAGCGCTCTCTGGTCGCCGGATGGACAGCAGGTCTTGTTCTCACACGATTTGGATGGCCACGTTCATCTGTACCGGATCGGGCTGACTGACGCCAAACCTGTCCAAGTGACTCATGGCGACTGGGACACTTACGCGGGCCGGTTCACCAGCGAGCCAGCCTGGGTGAAGGACAATATCTACTTCAATTCGACCGAGGCGGGTACAGCGGAACGCCACTTCTATTCCATTCGACCCGACGGATCGGGAAAGGAACAGCTTACTCATGGGGCCGGTTTGCACCTGGGCCAGGTGGCGCCGGACGCCGCCGCGATCGCGTACCTTCGAGGCAGCCCTGACGCTCCAGGAGAAGTCTACGTTGGCGATACGCAGGTGACGCATTCCCCTGCGGCATCCTTCTGGAAAACCGATTGGCCCCGTGTCGTTTTCGTGCGTTACCCTTCACGACGCGATGGCAAACTGGTTTCCGCGAAGTTGTTTCTTCCGGCGGACTATCATCTGGAAGACCGCACCGCGAAACCCCGGCCAGCCGTTTTTTTTATTCACGGCGGTGGTTATTCCAGCAGTGTCTACCGGGAATGGGGCGCGTATCTACCGACCACTTACGCCTTTAATTGTTACCTCGCGCAACAGGGGTATATTGTCATCGATCCCGACTATCGCGGTAGTTCCGGGTATGGACGCGAGTGGCGCACGGGAGTGTACCTGGACATGGGCGGACCCGATTTAGACGATGTGCTGGGAGGCATCGACTATCTGCGTTCCCTCGGCAATGTCAACACTGCGAAGCTCGGCATTTGGGGTATTAGTTACGGCGGGTTCATGACGAATATGGCGTTGTTTAAAGCTCCCAACGCGTTTCAGGCGGGAGTGGCGTGGTCGGCCGTCAACAACTGGGCAAACTATCTCGCATGGTACACGCGGCAACGTCTGACGACTCCTCAAGAATCACCCGACGCGTACCGCAGGAGTTCACCAATCAATTTTTCGCAGAACCTGAAAGACCACCTTCTCATGTTGCACGGCATGTCCGATGACAACGTGCTTTTTCAGGATCTCGTCCAGCTTACGGAAAAGCTCCTGCATGAGAATAAGAGCTTCGATACGTTTTTTTACCCGGAGGAAAACCATCTGTACTACCGGGACGAATCGATCCGCGATTCGTTTCGACGCACGGACGAATGGTTCGCGCGCTATTTGGGTGCGGCGCGGTAGTCTCAAGAATTGATACCTGCACCGTCGAGTGCGGGTTCGGCATCGTCAAAGACGGCGTGGGGCGCGAGGCGTTGGATTCCATCGACGACGAAGAACCGGACGCTGTTCTCCACCCCCACCCGAGCGCCCGAGCCAACCGCTTTTGCGGCAAGCGCGTAGGGGCTTTCATCCTCTTGCCAAGTGAGAATTGGACCCGCCACGTGGATCAATTCCTTTGCGCGCATTTCCTCGAAGCCAGGCAGAACATACACCGGCGCACCCGATGCGCCAATGATCGCCAGGAATGGACGTTCGCTGCGGCCCCAGGGAATGCCGAGGAAATACGACATGGCCGCGCCCGGCTCTAGAAGGATCGCTGAAAATCGCAGCCTATTCATTGCGGACTGAAGGCGGGTAATCCTGGATGAGTAATCGACGGGGGCTGCCGGCATCGTCTGCTCCTATGCGAAAGGTCGATCGATTGCGGGGCTTTGCGGTGTGAACATGCGCGCCCCGTCCTCGGTAATGTGCATGCAGTCTTCGAGGCGTACGCCGAACTCCCCGTAAATCGAGATTGTGGGTTCGTCGCTGAAGCACATGCCCGGCTGAATGCGCGTCCTGTTTCCCGGTACCAGGTAGGTCCATTCATGAATGTCGAGGCCGATTCCGTGGCCGGTGCGGTGCGGCAATCCGGGCAGGCGAAATCCCGGCCCGAACCCCGCGTCCACAATCACCTTGCGAGCCGCCGCATCTACCGACTCACACGTCGCGCCCGGTTGCGCCGCGGCGAGGGCCGCGTCTTGCGCTTTGCGTTCCAGGCTCCACACCTCGCGCTGCCGTGGTGTCGGCTTGCCGAAAATTGCCGTGCGAGTCACGTCGGACTTATAACCCTCCAGGCTGCACCCGTCATCCATCAGCACCAGATCGCCTTCGCGCAATTTCTGAGGCTGAACGCTGCCATGCGGGTAAGCCGTATACTGCCCGAACATCACGCTGGCGCTTCCCTCAACCCCAAGGGCCTGGTACGCTGCCGCGATAATCGCTTTCAGTTCGACTTCGGTCATGCCTTCGGTGAGGGTCGCGAAGGCCGCGCGGTAGGCTGCAAGGGTGATCATGTTCGCACGTTGCAGCAATGCGATCTCCGCCGAGGACTTGATCATCCGGCAACCGGCGGTTACCGGATCGGCGCTGGCTATCTGCGTTTGGGGAGCCGCCTTGCGTATCGCGTCAAAGACCAGGAAGCGGGCTCGTTCTTCCATCCCGATCGGTCCCAGACCCGCGCTCAAGTCCGCAAGTGCCTGCGCGACCGTTTTGCCGCGCGCCGAATCGTCGCTCCAGGTTCGCAATTCCGAGTGCGGAGCCAGAAGCCCGTGAAATCGATCGGCTTGTTGCCGATCCGCCACCCACACGGGCTTGCCGTCGATAGGAAGGATCAGCACAAGCGGAAAGCCAATCGGATCCCAGCGGACGCCGGTGAAATAGAACATGCTCGAACCGCCTTCGCAGACGATCGCCCGCAGACCATTCTCGTGCATCAACTTTCGCGCCTTCTCCATGCGCGCGTCACGTTCGGCCTGTGTGATCGGCTGAACACCATCGGTCATTTTGCGCAGTTTAGCGATCGACGCGGGAATGCGGACCGAATCCGCGTGTATGGCACTAACCGCGCCGATGCCGGCAAAAAGAATTGACCTGCGGCTGATCGAGGATGACATGGTGTTACCCCGGCCCTCCCAGTCAGTGAGGGGCGGCCTTTCCGCTCAGATCATATTCGATGATGCGGGTGTTCCAGACGCATGGCGTTGCGTCATCGCTCCACTGTTGCGTGGTCCACAACTTCCGGCGGTCGAGCGGATCCGACAACGTAAGAATCCCGACGGCATTTGCGATGGGCACCAGGTTGTTGGTGTTGAGACAGGTGTAGGGTTGTTTTCCGGCAACGATCGTTACCGGACCATCGAAGGTATTGGGCGGATCGGTTCTCTTGTGTGTCCACATGACGACCGAGAGGTCAGTCGTTGAGGTGGAGGACTCGGCGACAATTCCGACATTCCCTGCGTCATCGACCCCCACGCTCCCAAAGACGGGGCTCACATCGGGACCGGTGATCTTAGCCGTCTGGGCCACCACGCATTTCGCTGCTTTTGAGCAGTCCAGATCCACGTAGAACATGACGTTATTAGGGTCGGGGCCCTGAGGACCGCAGTCCTGCTTACAGGGTCCTGAGCCGAGGGCACCGTAGAGATGCAAACCAACCTGAAGCAGATTGATCAGGCGATGGCTCTCGGCCGCGCGTAGAGCGACATCGCTGCCTTTCTGCGGCATGGATGCGATGGTTCCGCAACAAGGAAGATTGTAGAGCCACTTGTTCTGGGTGGACCCTACATCCGTCTTGATTATCTGCTCGCCGCCGGCATTATAGGTTCCAGTGGGTCCATCCCACGTGAAGGTATCTACCAGCCATTCGAAGGGAAAGTTGGTCGACCGTTGGCAACCACCCATTTCGGTCCGGCTGCAGGTTTTGGCGGCGAAAAATTCTGGTGCGTTCCGCGCTTTTTTCGGATTGTGATCGATGGCGGGCAAGATATCGAGCGCCATGTTATGGATGCGATTGATGTGCACAGGCGGTTTGCCTTCAGCGATGGACCGCACCTCGGCTGAGGGTATGGCGAAGCAATCGTAGGCGACTTTGGGAACGGTCTTGGGATGATCGTCGCCGAGATGACCGCCACAATAGTAGATGCCGTTGCGGTCATAGCCGATGTGCAGCGCCGGGTCGCGATTCAGACATGGCCCGCTTTGGAGACAGGTCGGATAGACCCCATGCCAAGCCCCCATCGGATCGGCTGAGGCGCTGACCATGAAACAGTCGTTGGCGCAGGTTACGGTGACGATCCACCGTCCGATGAATTCGTCAAAAATGACATGGGGCTCATACGGACCCTTGCCTTCCGGCGTCATCGGTTCGAGACCAGCATCGGAGATGAACTTCGAGATCGGCGTGGTGCGTAGCTGGTTGCCGTCGTAATCGTACACGTTAACGTTCTGCCACGTGATCTGGATCAATTGTTTGCCGTTGCTGGCAACGTTCATCTCCGGTTGGCGCCCGCAGCGGGTCTGCGAGGGGTTGCAAGTCGCAAGACTAAGTCCCTTATCGCCGTTGAACGAGTGTAGGACGGACTGTCCCGCGGCCGTGGGCAGCAACAGCAGCAGCAAACCGGCTGAACATCGGCAAGTCCAATTCATTTGTAAGAACCTCCTTTGAGTGGCATGCGAAAACCAGTTTCAGAACACGAGTTTCAGCGCCACTTGTATCGAGCGTGGGCCGCCCAACTGATACAAGGGACTGAACCCTGGGGTGATGCCGGTGGTGGCATTGGTCGCTCCGAGCGCCGCCCCCAGCAGACCGGTTGAGAGTCCAAACGACTGGCTGCTAAGCGTTCCCACCGGAGCTGCAAAGTTCGGATGATTGGTGATGTTGAAGATATCGACCCGGAACTGAAGTTTGATCCGCTCTTTCACGGGAAATTCGCGGCGTATCGAGACGTCCATCTGTTGCTCATCGAAGCCACGCATGACGTTCCGCCCGAGATTGCCCTGGACTCCTGTCGGAGCGGCTGAAAAGGCCGCCGGATTAAATCGGATACCGCCAGGTACGTTCGGATCGGAGATCTCCAAGGGAAGACTGGTATTCACGTTCGGGCGGGCGGCGAATCCAGCGCCATTTAGAGCGAACGTGTTGCCAATCAGATCCACCGGCGGAGCGGTGTTGAAACGGTAGATCGGATCGATGCCCCACTGTCCCAGAACCTTCTTCACCAGCCAGTTGCCGCGCGGTGTGGGAATGCTGTAGCTGGCCGCGGTAGTAAAAACTTGCCGGATATCGAAGTCAGACGAGGCGTAATAGCTATTCTCGTAGCCTGGCAGAGGCGGATAGG
>Ga0302325_10020988_pt1 | contig 13687 bp, 14 predicted proteins | sample Palsa_T0_2_FD_201948 | JGI IMG/M metagenome (GOLD analysis project Ga0302325, IMG submission 201948) | Peat permafrost microbial communities from Stordalen Mire near Abisko, Sweden - Palsa_T0_2 | ecosystem: Environmental > Terrestrial > Soil > Palsa > Peat permafrost | place: Sweden: Abisko... | reverse complement strand
GTACCCTTCGGATACCACGGCCCTGGCCGCGCATGGCGGGGTGCTGCCGGCGGGAAGCGAGCTTCTCCCTTCGAAGGACGTGGATGCCTCCGGCCAGGCGGAGGTTTACGTGGTGCAGCGAACCCCGATCATTACCGGACGCGATCTGCGCAGCGCCACGGCCCTGCCCAGCACCGATAATCCGGGAGCCTTCGAGGTGTCCTTCACTCTGTCCACGGAAGCGGCGCGGCGCTTTGGCCCCTTCACGGAGGAGAATATTGGCCGCCCCATGGCTATCGTTCTGGATCATAAAGTTCAAACCGCACCGGTGATCCAGAGCCGAATCGAGGATCAAGGACGCATTACCGGCCGCTTTGGCGAGCAGGAAGCGAACGATCTGGCCCTGGTTTTGCGGGCCGGGGCCCTTCCCGCCTCCATCGTGTATCTGGAAGAGCGGACCGTGGGACCGTCGCTGGGCGCGGACTCCATCCGGCAGGGATTCCAAGCCTCGGTGGTGAGCCTGCTCGTGGTGCTGGTCTTCATGGTGGTGTATTACCGGCTTTCCGGCGTGAATGCGGTGGTGGCCCTGCTGCTGAACCTGGTGATCCTGCTGGCGGCGCTGGCCTATTTCGGCGCGGTTTTAACTCTGCCGGGAATTGCCGGGGTTATTTTGACCATCGGCATGGGCGTGGATTCCAACGTCCTGATTTTCGAACGGATTCGCGAGGAGCTGCGGGCCGGGAAGGCTCCGGTCAGCGCGGTTGATCTGGGTTTCAAGCGCGCGCTGCTGACAATTATTGACACTCACGTAACCACAGTGGTGTCGGCTGTGTTCCTGTTCGTATTTGGCACAGGTCCGGTGCGCGGCTTTGCCGTGACCTTGACCATCGGCCTGATAGCCAACCTGTTTACAGCGGTTTACGTGTCGCGCGTGATTTTCGAGTGGCACCTGGCCAAGGCTCCGCGCCAGGCGGCGCTGAGTATCTGAGAAGGAAAGTCCAGGCTGGGAACAAATCCAGACTGGGCGGTGTCTAATCTAGTGGTGCGTGGACTGGTGGATGGAATTCTTTCATCATAGTGTCAACATCGACTGGATGGGCAAGGCCAAGTATTTTGTCAGCACCTCCCTGGCCCTCCTGCTGATTGGCGCGGCGTCGTGGATTTACCACGGCCGCACGCTGGATTACAGCGTGGACTTCAAGGGTGGAACGCTGGTGGACGTGCGTTTCGCCAATAACCCGCCGGTGGATCAACTCCGCCAGGGATTGGCCAAGCAAGGCCTGGGCGACAGCGTGATTCAAAAGACCAGCGACATTGCCAATCCCAACGCCAACGAAGTGCTGATCTATCTGCAGCAACACGGGCAGGACCAGCAGGCACTGGATGCCGGCAAGACGGAAATCCTGAATGCCCTGCACGCCACATTGGGATCGGGGGCGGCGAGCGAAAGCGGCAAGCAGGATTTCAATGCCGCGTCGCCGGAAGCGATTGCGGAAGCGCTGGTGCGCAAGGATCCTCTGGGATTGGGCGCGGCGGCGGGCGACGGCTACGCGCAATTGGCCAAGCAGATCGTCGACTACCGCGATCACAACTCGCGCGGGGTGGTTGCCAACCTGGACGATTTGCGCCAGGGCAACATTCCAGCCGCGGCGGTCACCGCGCTGGGCGATTCGTTCTACGCCAGCCCCTTCGCGGTGGTGAATGTGGAGATCGTCGGGCCCAAGGTGGGCGCGGAACTGCGGCGTCAGGCGGTGTACGTGACCCTGTACGCCCTCGGGGGAATGCTGATTTATATTGCATTTCGCTTCGAGTGGGTGTACGGTGCCGCCGCTGTTATTGCGGTGTTTCACGACGTTCTCATCACCCTGGGGCTGTTTTCCTTGCTGCATTTCGAAATCTCGTTGACGGTTATCGCGGCGCTGCTGACGCTGGTGGGCTATTCGATGAACGACACCATCGTGATTTTCGACCGCATTCGCGAGAATACCCGGCTGATGCGGCGCGAGCCTTTCGCGGACATCGTGAATAAATCCATCAATCAAACGCTGTCGCGGACCATCCTAACTAGTGGCCTGACTTTCCTAACCGTCCTGGTACTTTTCTTGATGGGCGGGCAGGTGCTGCGAAGTTTTTCGTTTGCCTTAGTGGTCGGAATTCTGGTAGGAACGTACTCAAGTTTCGGAATTGCGGCGCCCATGGTGGTCGCGTGGAATCGTTGGAAGGGCCAGGGCGCTATTCCAGTCACCAAGGACCCGGAACCGCGGTCGGCAACCAAATTCGGACGGGGAGAAGCGCCAGGACGATTGGCCCCAGCTGGCAGGAGGTAATACCAACATCATGTTTGACGAGCTCGTAGAATCGAGTGTAGTACGCAAGAAGACGAACAAGGGTTGGGCGGTGATTCTTTCCACCATCGTCCAATTGGGCATATTGATCGTTTTAATTTTAATTCCTCTGATCTACACGCAAGCTTTGCCGAAGGCGATGCTGGCGACCATGATCACCGCGCCGCCTCCTCCTCCGCCACCGCCTCCTCCTCCGGCGGCGGAAGCTCCCAAGATCGTCCGGCAGCCGCCGCGCTTGATCACCCAGGGAAAATTGATGCAACCGCACGCCATCCCCAAGCAGGTGGCGGTATTCAAAGAAGCGGAGTTGCCACCGGAGCCTCCAGCCTCGTCGGGTGAAGGACTGCTGGGCGGCCTGGGCGGTGGAGACATCCTCGGAGGTTTAGGGAATGCCGCTTCGGGCGTTGCTCCCCCACCGGTGCCCAAGACGCCCACGCGCATCAAGTTGGGCGGCAGCGTACAAGAGGCCAAGATCATCAGCCGGCCCGCGCCTTCCTATCCGGCTCTGGCCAAGCAGGCGCGCATTCAGGGCGCCGTTGTGCTGCACGCGATTATCGACAAGGACGGCAACGTTACGCAGTTGGAAGTGGTTTCCGGCCATCCTTTGCTGGTGCAAGCTGCTCTGCAGGCCGTCAAGCAATGGCGTTATCAGCCCACGCAGTTGAACGGCGAGCCGGTTGAGGTCGATACAACAATTACCGTCAATTTTGTGCTGGGCGGCTAGCCAGTAGTCGGGGCCCTCAGGTAAGGCATCAGGCCGGAGCCGGGTCATCGGCTCCGGCCAGTACAGTGTGCGAACAAACGAAAAAGGAGCCAAAACTTTATGGTTGCGAACGTAGCGATGTCATCTTTGAACCTGCTTGCGCTGCAGGCGGGCACGTGGGATTTGCGTACGATGTGGGGCACTATGAGCCTTATCGCCAGGATCGTGGTGTTCATTCTCTTCATTCTTTCGGCGTGGTCTTTGGGCGTGATGATCGACCGGGCGCTGATGTATAGCGCCGCCCGGAAGCAATCGCGCGTCTTCGTGCAGCAAGTGGCAGGAGCGCTGCGCGAAGGCAAACTCGACGAGGCTATTTCCATCGCCGAGCGCAACAAGAAGAGCCACATTGCCAAGGTGGTTGCCACCGGGCTCTCCGAGTTTCAATCGGCTTCCTCGCAGGTTTCCGAAGCCGAAGTGGTGGAAGCGGCCAAGCGGGGCCTGGACCGCTCGATCGCCATCGTTCATGCCGACATGAAGCGCGGCTTGAGCGGCCTGGCGACCATCGGCTCGACCGCGCCGTTCGTCGGACTGTTCGGCACGGTGGTCGGCATCATCAACGCGTTCAAAGGAATCGAAGCCCAGAAGGCGACCGGTCTTTCCGCGGTGGCCGGCGGTATTTCCGAAGCGTTGGTGACCACGGCGCTCGGCCTGCTGGTGGCCGTGCCGGCAGTGTGGGCCTTCAACTACTTCACCAACAAAGTCGAGGCGTTCGACGTGGAGATGGACAACTCCTCGATGGAGTTGATCAACTATTTCATCACGCGCCGCAGCGCAAAGAAGTAAGCCATGGCTCACTTCAAACCTTCAGCAGCTCCGGTGATGGCGGCGCCTAACATCATTCCGATGGCCGACATCATGCTGGTATTGCTGATCATCTTCATGGTGGTTACGCCGATGTTGCAGAAGGGCTTTTCGGTGGACATGGCCAAGGTGGACAATCCCATCGATCTGCCCAATGCCGATCGCGACGACGCCATTATCGTGGCTATTTCGCGCAGCGGCGATATCTATCTGGCCAACCAGCGCACGTCTCTGGACGACGTGGCGGGATTGGTCCGGGATCGCATTGAAGGACGCACCGACAAGACCGTCTTCATCCGCAGTGACGGTCGCGCCAAGTATGGCGACGTGGTCAAACTCGTGGATGAAGTTCGCTCCGCGGGCGTGGACAACGTCGGCCTGCTTACGGATAAAGCGGAAAGCCGTACACCGCCTCCGCCGCCCGCCGATTAGGGCTGCGGAGGTCTCGCGCACGGGCCTGGCGCTTGCGTGGAACGCGCCGCCGCGAGGAACGTGCGCTTCGCTGATGGGATGGGTCTGTTAAAGCGCGATTTCGCGCAAGAGGAGTAGACGATATGGGAATGGATGTTGGAGGAAAAAAGGGCGGGTCGATGGCCTCCATGAATGTCGTGCCCTTGATCGACATTCTGCTGGTCCTATTGATCATTTTCATGGTGATCACTCCCCTGACTCCCAAGGGCCTGGAAGCGCTGGTGCCTCAGCCGGCGCCCCCGAACCAGAAACAAGAGCAGGACGTGGAAGCCAAGACCATTGTGGTCCAAGTGATGGATAACGATAAGTTGAAAATCAACGATGAAGACGCTACCTGGGACACTCTCGGGCCGCGGCTGAACGACGTGTTCAAGCTCCGTGCCGAGAAAGTGGCCTTCGTTAAGGGCGACGACGACGTTACCTTCGCCAACGTGGCGCGAGCCATTGACATCATGCGCAGTGCCGGAGTCGAGAAGGTCGGTCTGATTACCGCCAAACTCGAAGCCGGTCAGTAGCGCGAGCCCCGGCTATGGGCGGTTCCCTCGGAACTGCCCGGCCGGGATGGCCTCCTAGACAGGGAAGGCCGCACAATTCGGAGATGGAACTTTCCCATGAACGCAAACGCAGCAGTTGGTGAAAATCGGAGCGAGCTTTTCAAAGTGGCCGGATTCCTGCTTCTGCTGGTTGTCGTTTCCGGCGCCAGCGGGTGCGCCAAACTCAAGGCGCGCGACCTGCTGAACAAGGGCGTGGCAGCCTTTCGAAACGGCCAGTACGATGTCAGCGTCGAAGACTTCAAGCAGGCCAAGGATCTCGATCCCGACCTGTTGAATGCGCGGCTGTATCTGGCAACCGCGTACGCCACCGAATACATCCCCGGTGCGCCTTCCGATGACAATGTCCGCGTCGGGCAGCAGGCCGTTACGGAGTTCCAGGATGTGTTGGATCACGATCCCAACAACATCACCGCCATCGACGGTCTGGGATCCATCATCTACCAAATGGCCGGAACGCCGTTCACTCCCTCGCAATTTGAGGAGTCCAAGAAATACCACATGAAACATATCAGTCTGCAACCCAACGACCCGGAACCGTATTACTGGGTGGGAGTTGTGGACTGGGCCCTGGCCTACCACGCCAATGGACTCCTGCGCGTGGCCTACAATGCCGAAAACCCCAAGAAGCAGATCAAAGAAGCGGATCCTCTGCCGGATAATCTCCGCAACCAGTTTTCGCAGCAATACGGGCAGATCGTGGATGAGGGATTGCAGATGCTCGATAAATCTGTGCAACTGCGTCCCGATTACGCCGATGCCATGGCTTATCAAAACCTCCTGCTGCGGCAGAAGGCCGACATGGTGGACGCCGCCACGCGCGCTTCTCTGGAGAAGCAGGCCGACGATCTTCTGGACAAGGCCAAGGAGATCAAGCAAAAGGACGCCGAAAAAGAGTCCAAGTCCTAGATTCGCATCCGCACATCATTCCCGGGCGCCCTGGATAAAACCCAGGGCGCTCTTTTTTTTGCTCCGGGGCGCCCCGTCCCAGCAACTCCAAGCTGAAAACAGGTTTCTGCGGTCTTCGGCTTCGGATACGGCCGCCTGGGTTACTTCCCTGCCCCAGGACTGGCGCCACGCTTGGCTGCGGCCCTACAATTACGGGATGGCTGATTCGAGCAAAACCAGCGCGCTGCCGCATCTAGTGGCCGTCGGCAAGGCCGCCCTGGCCGACCGCGGTCTGCAGGCGCAATTTGCCGATTTACTGGACCGCGTCCGGCAGAGCCGCACGGAAGACACGGATCTGCTGCGGCGCGCGTTTGAGTTTGCCGCCGAGCAGCACCAGTTGCAAACTCGCGAATCCGGTGAGCCATACCTGTCGCATCCACTGGCCGTGGCGCGCATCCTTGCGGACTTGCGGCTGGATGTAACCACGCTGTGCGCAGCGCTGCTGCATGACGTCGTCGAAGACACGCACATTCCCCTCTCGGTAATTTCCAAGGAGTTCGGGCCGGAGGTGGCGCGCCTGGTGGAGGGCGTCACCAAAATCAGCCGTCTGGAGCTGGCTTCCCCCGAGGCTCGCCAGGCGGAGAGCGTCCGCAAGATGCTCCTGGCCATGGTCACCGACGTCCGCGTGGTCCTGGTGAAACTTGCCGACCGGCTCCACAACATGCGCACGCTTTACTACCTCTCGCCGGAGAGACAGGAGCGCATCGCCAAGGAAACCCTGGAGATCTACGCGCCCATCGCCAACCGGCTGGGGATGGGTTTGATTCGCGGCGACCTGGAAGACCTGGCCTTCAAATATCTGGAGCCGGCGGCGTATCACGACCTGGAGAAAACCGTCGCCGACCGCAGCAAGGAGTTTGAGAAATTCCTGAACGAGGCGCAGGACAGCATCCGCAAGAGCCTGGCCGAAAGCGGCATCCCCGCCGCCGTGGAAGGGCGCATCAAGCGGCTGTACTCCATGCACCAGAAAGCCAGGAGGCAAAAACGCTCCCTGGAACAGGTGTACGATCTGCTGGCCGTGCGCATCATCACCGATTCGGTGAAAAACTGCTACGCCGCGCTGGGGGTGATTCACCAGATGTGGCGTCCGGTGCCCGGGCGATTCAAGGATTACATCGCCATGCCGCGACCCAACCTCTACCAGTCCCTGCACACCACCGTGATTCACGCCGGCCAGCCGTTTGAAGTGCAGATTCGCACGCAGCAGATGCATCGCATTGCGGAGCAGGGCGTGGCCGCGCACTGGAGATACAAGGACGGCACCAAGGTCTCCGAAGCCGACGACCAGCGCGTCCTGTGGATGCGCCAACTGGTGGAGTGGGCCCGGGAGATGAAGGAGCCCTCGGAATTTCTCTCCACGCTGAAAGTGGACCTCTATCCCGAGGAGGTCTACACCTTCACGCCCAAGGGCAAGGTTCTGGCGCTGCCCCGCGGCGGCACGCCGGTCGATTTCGCCTACTCCATTCACACCGAGGTCGGCCATCAATGCGTGGGCGCTAAGGTAAACGGCCAGATGGTTCCCCTGCGTCATCCGCTGTCGAATGGCGACGTGGTGGAAATCATCACGCAAAACGGCCATGGCCCCAGCCGCGACTGGCTCAGCTTTGTGCGCACCTCTCACGCCCGCAGCAAGATTCGCCAGTGGATCAACCTGAACGAGCGCAAGCAGGCCACCGAGGTGGGCCGGCGATTGGTGGAGAAGGAAGCGCGACACCTGGGCGTAAGCTTGAAAAAAGTGCCGGAGGAGGAGCTTCTTCGCGTGGCCGGCATCTACGGCCGGGCCAAGCTCGATGATCTGTACGCCGACCTGGGCTATGGAAAATATTCCGCGCGGCAGGTTCTGACGAAGCTGGCCGGGGCCGCCGGCGAGGAAAAGCCCGCGAGCGTTGTAAAGCATGCCGCGCCGCTGGTCTCCTCGGTCAAGCGCATGCTTGGCGTGCGCGACCCTGCCATCCTCGTGCTGGGGCAGGACAATTTGATGGTCTACCGCGCGAAGTGCTGCAACCCGATACCGGGCGACGCGATTATCGGCTACGTCACGCGCGGCCGCGGCGTGGCCGTCCACAACACCGCGTGCCCCAATGTGCAGAACCTCCTGTACCAATCGGAACGGCGAATCGCCGTGCAGTGGAGCGACACCGCGCAAGAAGCCTATCCGGTCATGCTGATGGTGCGCGCCAAGGACCGGCCCGGCCTGCTGGCCAGCATGACCAGCATCATCAGCGGCGCGGGCGCGAATATTCAATCGCTAGAAAGCAAGCCCGACGACCTGCAGGCCATCATCACCGCCACGGTGGAAATCAATAATCGCGAGCAGCTCGAACGCATCCTCAAGGGCATCAAGCGCATTTCGGGCGTCGCGGACGTCGAGCGCGTTTTCCCGGGGTAGGCCTGCCCGCGATCACTTCCTGCATCGCCTTTGCGACCCGTGAGGTTGCTTCTCGCGGCACACTCCCGCCGCGCCGCTTGGCCCCAAGGCTAAAATGGATGTTGTGCGTGGCCGCTTCCATCCGCGACTTTCCTGGCGATGCTTTGCTTTGCCGGCGTTGGCAATGAGCCTGGCGGCGCTGGCATTGACGGGGTGCCATAAGATGCACACCACGGATTTGACGCCGCTGGATAAGGCCGGCGTGCAGTTCAACGATGTCGAGCAACTGCGCGGCATGGACCTTAGCGACGCCGAAGTGCAACAGGTGGCTGGCGCCCGGCAGAGCGGCGTGAGCGACCAGGACTGCATCGAACTGGTGCGCATCGCGCACGCGCGCCACCAGCCGTTCACCGACGGGGAAACCGCGCCCATGCTGCTGGGTGCGGGGATCGCCGAACCTACCGTGATGCAACTCGCGCGCCTGAATCAATTGGGAATTTGGGCTGGTGAAGCCCAGGCCATGCATCTGGCGCGCCTATCCGATGAGGTGATCCTGGCGGTCGCCGCCAGGCGCGCCGCGGGCCAGCCGGTCTTATCCGGCGCCAAGATCGCCTCCTTGCAGGAGGTCGGTTACACGCAAGGCCAGCTTCTCGGAGAGATCAATTCCGGCACGACGGACGACCAGGCCGACGCAATCATCGCCCGGCACAATGTCGCCTCCAGCCGCGGCTTCGTGCACCAGAGGGGCCGCAGAAATCTTTAGACCGAGCGCCGAGTGAACGGCAATCTTTCCCATTTGCCTGGCGCGCGCCTCTTTGACCGCACCGTGGCATGCCAGTAGAATCTTGCAGCGATGCCTCGTCCCTCGCGAATTCGCTTCCTCGCTCTGGGACTCCCGCTGGTGACGATCTTTCTGGCCGGATGCGCGGTGCCGCTCGGCCCCGGCTTTCGGCATCTCACGCGAGAGATTGCCATCAGTCAGGTTCCGGCGCCGGGCGGCTCCCAATCCCAGGCGGTCCTTCACGTGGAGCTTTCCGACAATCTGGAAAACATCGGCAACCGCGATCTTGCTTATCTCGACCTCGTGGTTCCCGCGCCTTCCGCGTGCGATCCCGCCGAACTGCAGCGCAGGAGCTTCGGCAAACCCGCCTGGCAGCCCAACCAGTTGCACGCCGAGACGTTCGGCTACGACCTCGCTTTCCGGCGTCTGGGAAACTGCGGCATCTCCGCGGCCACCCCGGAAGGCGTTTATCTCACCGATCCATACGCATTCCCCAGCTGGTTGCCGCCGCTCGGCCCGTTTTCCAAGGGCGACTCCCGCGCGCTGCAGGAAAGAGTTCGCATCACTCTGCCGGCCGATTATCGGGTCCTCGCGCCCGGCCGCGAGCAGCGCAGCATCCGGCAAGGCGTGGGAGTGCTCCACGAATTTCGCGTGCCCTCGGACGATTTCCCGTTCTATCTGGTTGCCGGACGTTATCAGGAGCAGCGCGTCAAGACGCAACACCAAACCCTGATTTTCTGGACGCTGGAACCGCTCAACGAACAGACGGCCGGTAAGGCCGCGGAGCGCCTTGCGACGACCGCGACTGTCTACCAAAATTTCTTTGGGCCCTTACCTAAGAAAGAGGCCAAGACGCCCTGGCCCATTCGCATTGTCGAGACGTCCGCAGACCTGGCCCCGCGCTGGCCGCCTTTCCAGAGCCCATCGTCGCCGGAATCTTCCTTGATCGACGACCGGTCCTCCAGCGGTTGGGCTGTCTCCTTCCCGGAGGGCGTCCTGCTGGACCGCCGCGCCGTGGCGCAAGGACTGGCTACGGACGCCGTGCTGCGCATCGCCGAGTATCAACTGGCGGGCACATGGTTCGACTGGAGTGTCCGGCCCGCCGCCGGATCCCAACTCCTGCAAGGCCGCACCATGGGACGCTTTGGGATCGTCCTGGCCGCCGAGGCGCGCGGAGGAGATGCGGCGCGGCGCAGCGAGATTGCGCGGCTGATCGAGGCGTACGACCGGGATGCGCGGGTTGAGATCGATCCAGGGTCAGCCGACGGGCACGGCGTCCCGCTCAATCCTTTGCAGCGAGCGGCGTGGCAGGCCGACCGTGGAGCACTTTTCTGCGTGGCGCTCGAAGACATGGCCGGCAAGGAGCGTCTGCAACGCGCATTACAGCGCGTGTTGCAAGGGCTGGCGGGACAGGAAGTGGAAGACGCCGATTTGCGCTCGGCCCTCGAAGGGGAAACGGGACGGGACTTCGCAGATGTCTTCCGACAATGGCTGGGTCATCCAGGCATCCCTTCCGATTTTCGCGCTACCTATGCCCCCGCGCGTTAGGCAATGCCCCTGAAACTCGCGCCTGCGGCTACGACAAGAACACTTCGCCCGGCAAGGTGGCGATCAGGATGGAAAGAAATACCAGCAAAATGAGAATGAGCAGAATTCTGGATTGACCGCCGGCCGCGCCGGCGCGTCCCGATGCCGCGGCTTTGCCCTTCATGGCCATGGCCCCGTGCAGGCCGATCAGAATCACCACAAATGCCAGCTTGATGTGCAGCCAGCGCGCATGCAGATAATAAGAAGAGTTCGTGGTGATGAGCATGATTCCGGCAACCACGGCCAGCAGCGCCCCGGGGTCGGCAAAGGCTCGCAGAGCGATTCTCTGCACCCGCGCGAGAGACTGCCGGCCTTCGACAGAAGACTCGCTGGCGAGCTGCGAAACGACGATTCCCGCTCCCACCAGACCGCTGATCCAGAACACAAACCCAAAAATGTGCACGACAAGCAGCCACGAGACCATCTTGACGTTCCCTCCGCCGGCCAGTCTAGCACTCGCTTGACCCCCGCAGAAGGCGTCGTTATGATGAGAATTATTCCGGCAAATGTGGGCCTGTAGCTCAGGTGGCTAGAGCGCACCCCTGATAAGGGTGAGGTCGGTAGTTCAAGTCTACCCAGGCCCACCAACCCAATCAGCCAGTTAGAAGCGGCTTCCTCGGCGCTCCCTAACGCTTGCTGCATGTTTGCGCCGGAGCGCCGCTAGTTCCCCAGAAACATCTTGAGTGCGTCCGCGGTGTGTTGCATCGCGTCGGCGTAGTCCTTGGGGTTGTAGTTGACGCCGCCTTTGTTGAAGTCGTGGTTGGCGTCCGGGTAAACGGTCAGTACGAACGACTTGCCGGCCGATTGGGCGGCCTGCTGAAGCGTCGCGTCCTTGTCCGCCGTGCAACAATTGTCGCGAAAGTGATCTTTTCCTCCCGCGAACACCACCAGCGGCACCTGCACACGGCTGGCGAATCCCGGCACATCCTTGATGAAAACGTTTGCCGGAAACCAGACCACCACGCCGGCGACGTCGTCGGGCAGTTGCGCGCCGTAGTAAAAGTCCATGCCTCCGCCGATTGAGAAGCCGACCAGGGCGACCTTGCCCGGCAGCGCATGCGGCATGGTTCGCGCCTTGTCGATGTCTCGCTTAACGCCCTTACCCTGTGTGTTTTCCTCCCCATTGCCGTCGAAAAGGACGACGTCATAGCCGAGATTGGCGATTTCGGCGGCGACGTCCTTGTAGGCCCCCGTGCCCGCGAGGCCGGAGGCCATCACGACCAGCCGTCCCATGCCCTGCGGCGGCGGAAACTCCTGCTGCGCGCGCGCAGCGGGTACTGCGAAAAGGAAGGCGGCCGCGGCGGCGATCGCCGCGATGCGGGGGAAAATGGTCATGGGTTGCAGGCTCCTTTTGACTTCAAAAATGACGTTTTGGCCGGAATTTCCATCTTGATCTCCCGGCCGAGCAATAGTCTATAACCCGGCCGCCTCAGGTTTGCAACGCCTCGGCGAGGTTCCCGGACGCATTGCCAGGACGTCCCGCATACACTCGACCCGGACTCCTTCAGCGCCCTCAAGGCGTGGTTAAAGTAAAAACGGGACTGCGTTGGCAGGCCAAACGCGCAGGCCTGTCTTCCGGCTGCCCAGCTATGTCCCCCTTCGCCAAACAGGCCGCCCGCTTCCCTCCTGGGACCGTTTGTCATATTGTAGGGCCCTGATTCCCGCAGCACCCTGTTCCTTGATGGGTGCCTTTATTTGAGTCGTTCGCATCATAAGGAGAGGCGGTACAAATGGGATTCATCTACTGGATTGTGGTTGGGCTCATTGCCGGCTGGCTCGCCGGGAAAGTGATGAAGGGCGGCGGCTACGGCGTTCTGATGGACATTATTCTCGGCATCATCGGCGGAATTGTGGGAGGATGGATTTTCGGGCTTTTGGGAATTTGGCCCGGCGGCGGAATCATCGGCTCGATTATCGTAGCCTTCGTTGGAGCCGTATTTCTCGTCTGGATCTCGCGGCTGTTGAAGAGGGCCTAGCTCGCGGAATGAAACCCCAGGACCCGTGGAGGCCACAAGGGACATCCGTTGAAGATCTTCAGCAAATTACTGGGAATCGTAGCTCTGCTGCTGGGTGCGGCCAGCTATCACCTGTGGTACGTCTACGCCTACAACCTGCCGCATTTCAGCTATCCCGAATACGGCCAGATCTATGCCATGAATGCCAACGGCTGGATTGTCTACCTCACCTGGTCGCAGGAGTTGCAGCTCTATGGCCTGGCCGCGCTTGCCGTCGTCTGCCTCGTCGGCGCCGTGGCCGTCGATCTGTTCACCGCCAGGCCCAAACCCGAGCCTAAACGAAAGCCGGATCAATCCGATGCCGGGACCTGAGGCTTGCGCCACTTGAGGGTTGCGTCGAGGTGTCGTATCATCGCGCACGCATGATACGCGCCCGCAAATGATCACCCGCGCTATCGGAGACGGCTGCCGCTGGCTGCTGGACAAAATCGTTGGCGCCGTCGCCGCCACGAATATCAATCCCAACGTTCTTACGGCGTTTGGCTTGTTCGTGAATTTCTGGGCCGCCGTGCTGTTTGCCACGGGAATGTTTCGCACCGCCGCCGCGGTGCTTTTCCTGGCCGCCTTCCTCGACATGCTGGACGGGCAGGTGGCCCGCCGCGAAGGGCGCGTCACCGCTTTTGGCGCGTTTTTCGATTCCACGCTGGACCGCTACTCGGATATGGCCCTGTACATGGGCCTGCTCGTCTATTACGCGGTCAACGACCGCTCTTCCTACGTCATCCTGGCGGCGGTGGCCACGGCGGGCTCGGTAATGGTCAGCTACGCGCGGGCGCGCGCCGAATCGTTGATTCCCCTCTGCAAAGTGGGTTTCATGGAACGCCCCGAGCGGCTGGTGCTCCTGATCCTGGGCGGCCTGTTTGACCGCATGGCCCCCGCGCTGTGGGTGATTGCCGTGGTCTCCACCATCACCGTAATCCATCGCATCGTGTTCACCTGGCAGGAAACCAAGGCCGGACGCACCCTCCCCGGCATCCGCCTCACCCTGTAGGTGGGTCACAAAGTTCAGTAGATGGATCCTGTTTGTCCCTTCGGTCCAGCGGTGTGCTGCACAGCGTGTACAATGGACATTTGAGGG